>Ga0307928_10001347_pt1 | contig 18529 bp, 18 predicted proteins | sample AceLakmetagen232_FD_201815 | JGI IMG/M metagenome (GOLD analysis project Ga0307928, IMG submission 201815) | Saline water microbial communities from Ace Lake, Antarctica - #232 | ecosystem: Environmental > Aquatic > Non-marine Saline and Alkaline > Saline | place: Antarctica: Ace Lake... | reverse complement strand
GCAGTATATTAACCTGAATTCCAAAATAATCTCTTGGCTAACCTTACTCTATTTGGTAAATTTATTTATTTTTATCTTCCTCAAGTAGCCAAGCTACTATCGTCATCTAAAAATGTTAAATTTACTTAAATATAACATTGCATCTTGCGTACCTGCTAAATTTTTTTCGTCTTCGACTCGAAAATTTAGGGTCCGTAATAACATTTTATCTCAAGATTTATTTTGGGATTCAGGTTATAATATCAGTTCTTGTGGCTTAAAATAACTTAAAAAGTTGATGAATGTAACCGGGCAGTTAGCTCAGCTGGTTAGAGTGTCACGTTGACATCGTGAAGGTCACTGGTTCGAGTCCAGTACTGCCCACCAATATCAAACTTTCCGACCAAACAGACAATGGCTCTGAGTTTAAAGGCAAGTTTGATCAAGCTATTCAACAACTACAAGCCACCACTCATCTGTTCAGTTATCCTAGATCTCCCAAGACCAATGGTTATGTGGAGCGGTTTAACTGGACTATTCAAGATGAGTTTATTAACTATGAGATTGATACTGCTGAAAACTATCCTGAGGTGTTTAATCAAAAACTTAATCAGTGGTTAACTTATTACAACACGATTAGACCCCACCAATCTCTTGGTTATATGACCCCGCAACAATATTTAGTACAATTACAAAAAGGACCACCTGTTTGTGCCAAATGTGGGTGACCAGGACAAATTATTATATTTAGATACTTTTTGATATAATATAGCACTGCCCGTATTTATAGGGCTTGAACTATAGATTAACTAAACTATATACTAATATTTATTGTGAAAATGACCATGTCTTCAAGTTTCCAGGATCAACTAGAATATGTTAAAGGATTGTTTTTATATAAAATTTTTAATAAGAAAATTTCTCCAGTTCTTCCGAAAAGTGTCAAAGTCGAATACCATGAAGATAAGAAAAAGGGTACCATTTTAATTTCATCTCCTGACTATTTAGGCTTGCAAACTGTCATCAAAAAGAGTGATTCTGAAGAAAAAGTTATTCAAATAGTCAATGATGCTATTTTTACTTATTTTGGTATTCCTAGATACATCTCGCTTCATACAAAAAATTTATTCTTACCACTGAAGTTAAAAGGCAACAAAAAAGAGTTTGCAATAGCTTAACTTTAATGACAGATTGTGTCCTCCCAAGAAAAACCAAAAAAATTAGAAAAGTATTGGAATGTCTGGGATTTGTAGCTAAATCTAATAGTGGGAGAGGTGGCCACTACAAATATGTGCATCGCACAAAATTTCCTTTGGTCAAAAATCAACCACCATTCATTATGATAATAAGACATAATGCCGATCATGGTCATTACCATGTGATGATTTATAAGCAACTTAGGTGTTTCGGGTTTACCGATGATGAAATTAAATGCTGTTGTTAGAATCTAAAAATTTATTTTGGTGAGTCTGCAAAAATTAAAATAAAAGTATGCAAAAGCATACTACGCCCCCGTATAAGCATTACTTCGCTCATGATGAAGCATATCATGGGTGGCTTTGGCTTCATTGTTGCCGAAATCTAAACCTTGGCGTACGCCTCGTTTCTTTTTCTTGGCTTTCATCTGTTTGGCCCAAGTTCTGGCACTGCGAACATGTTGGCGCAACATGATAATTGTCTGACGCAATTTATCAAAAAAGTTTTGATGATAAGCGCCGGACATACCGGTAGAGGCAACATTTTGCGTTAAAGTAACATCAATTTCTTTGTAAAACATGGCAATTTCTCCGGCCAGTTTTTTTAACTCCTGGCGGACTTCATTGATCTGCTTTTTACGCTGCTCTTCTCTGGCGTCAAAAATATCGGTTTGTTCGACGGGATTAACCATTTTATGCAATTTTTCCCGCATTTGACGATGCTTTAGCTCAGTTTCTTTTTGTTTTTTTAGAGCTTCAAAACTTTGTTGCTGAAAATTGGGTTGGTCGGCATTAAACAAGCTTTGCTCTTGGTTAGAACCACCTAAAGATAGATCTGGAGATATGCTTTGAGAATCAAGAGGTAAGGCCTGTGGTTGATCTTGGCCGAATGATCTTTTCTCAGTTTCAGCTAAAGCCCTGGCAAAAGGGTTGTATTGACCTTGAGAATTATTTCTTTGACTGGTGCCTGCCTGCTTAAATGGGTCCATATTATCACCTATAATTTATATTATAGGTTTACTGGGCAGTTTCGTCAATTAGCCCCAACTTTAAATTTAGGGGTATTGATGTTGTTTATTATACTAGATTTATAGCTAGATTTATAGCTATAAATCTAGTTCAAAGGTTGAGTAAAAACTTAATGACTTTTTGTTTAACTAGCATTCCTCGTAAGTAATTTTGATAATTTTTATCTTGAGTCATCTGTTGGCGTAGCTTCTTGTCTTCGACTTCTTTAATTCGGCTGTCAACATCTTCTTGAGTGGCTTCAATTTTTTCTTGGTTAGCAATTTCAGTTAATAAGAATTCCACTTGAAGTTTGTTTAAGCTGGATAGAGCCAACTGAGAGGTTAATTGTTCTCTAGTTGAGTGTTGGGCTTCTAGATATTTGTCTAAAGTTAAATTAAGTTCTTTTAAGCGGCTCACTAGATTGCGAAGCTCATTTTCAGTGTTTTGCTTAATTAATAACTCAGGTACCCTGGGCTTCAGTTCAGCCACTAAGTTAGTAAAAACCATTTGGATGGTCATATCTTCTTTTTGTTTTTGAGTTAACTCTTTAGGCTGAGTAGAGGCCGCTGGCTGACCCTTTTTGTTTTTGGGTGCCTTATCTTTTTTAGCTGTTTTGGCTTTTTTAGCATCAGCTTTAATTTTTTTCTCAATTTTCTCGATCTCTTTGTGAGCTTTTTTCTTAGATGCTTGAATAATTTTTTTGTAACCCTTAATTTTCAGTTCAGGTTTTTCAGCAAAATAAGCTTTGATAATCCAATCATTATCTTTATTTAAGCTAATACCTTGAAACCGAGGATTGGTTAGTGGTTGTTTTTTATTATCTTTTAAAGCTTGAGCATAAGCTGCTGGCAAGAGTTGTTGCAAGGTGGCATTAACCAGTTTTTCATGACCAATTTCTTTTTCAGCCACATTTAGCGGAGTTTTACCTTGGCGGAAACCCTTAAGTTTAAGTTTCTGAGCCATGTTTTTGAGCTGTTGCCGGTAAATTGGCTGTATATTTTTCCAGGATAAAGTGAGTTCAACAAAACTATTGTCAGCAATCGCATTTTGAATACGCTTGGCTTCATTCTCTGTCGCCTTCTTTTTGTCAGTAGCTGCTTTTTTAGCGGCCAAAGATTTTTTAGTTTCTTCCACCTTACTTTTGGCAGTTTTATCAGCAGCTTTCTTTTTGGTTGAAGTTACTTTGGTCGGCATAATAATCTTTCCATATTTATTGATAGAGGGGAATTATATCATCCAGTTGAAAGTAATTTAAGAGAAGTTTATGCTTTTACCTCAATTATTTGATCAGCCTTATCAATCAGATAATTCTCAACTTCTTTTTTGGCTGAAAAGTAAATAATCTGCCAACCCTGCTGAGTCAAATCTAACAACATATCTAGCTGTTGATGTAAACGAGCTTCATCGGCTTTGATAAAAGGGTCATCCATGATAAAAAAGCCTGGTTCATCGCTGAGTAGTTTTTGCCCCAAACCAAGTCGAATGGCAAAATAAAGTTGGTCATAGGTGCCGGCTGAGAGCTGTTCCGGATTTAAAAATTTCCCCTCAGCGGTTTCTACTTTTAAGCAATTTTCGTCTTGATCAAAGAAAACTTGAGCATAACGATTGCCGGTAATTTGTTTAAATTGTCGACTAATGGTGCTGTCAAGACCAAACAACTCCCCTACTTTTTGTTTCTCTTGACGCTGAATTAAATTTAAAATGTTGATAGTGGCGATGACGTCTTGGCGCCGCTGTTGATGTGAGTGAATAAATTCGATGATCTCGTTCTGAGCTTGGCGTAAATCTGCCATGGATTCACACAACATTGGCTCAGTTCGTTCAATTAGAATTTGATTAATTAAGCGCTCCAGCTCTTTTGTTTGTTCTTTGAATTGAGTTAACTGCTGTTTTTGTTGATCTAATTGATTAGACAAATCCAGCCTAAGTTGTTTAAGCTGCTCGACTTTTTCCGGTCGATAGTTAATCTGAATCGATTGAGTTGTTTTATTTTTTAAACTGTTTTGGTTAGGGAAGCGTTTAACCAACTCTTGCTGCCAAAAAATAAACTCATCGACTCGCCAGCCAGTAGGCTTACCGAGTTTTTCTGTAAGTAAGGCAACTTGCTGTTGATATTTAGTATTAGTTTCGTTTTTTTTCTTTAATTTGATGGCAAATTCAGCGATTTTTTTGACAGCTGCTTCATCAAGGATAACAACTAGCTCTTGTTTGAGCTGGTTAATTTTAGAGGTGAGTTGCCGTTGCTTGCGATCTTTTAATTCAGATAAATCTTCTTGGACTTGTTTGACCTCTATAGATAATCTCAACTTGGTTTGTTGAAGCGCTTGAAATTGATTAGAAAATTTTTGTAGCTGTTGTAACAGCTGTTCAATTTTTTTACCCTCAATCCCGTATTGAGCCAAGCCTAGCTTGAGTTCTTCAAAGTTAGTTTTTATTTGTTGCTGTTGTTGGATTTGTAAAAAATATTTCACAGCGGTAGTGACGGTGGCCAAACTGAAAATAATGACCAAGCCGATGATTAAGCCAGCTGGTTGTAGCATGTAGGCAAGCAAACTTAAAATTAATAAACCGCTACTACCTAATAGTCCTATTTGCCAGGTTTTTTGATTTTGTTCAGACCTAGTTTGAGCCAACTGGCTTTGCAATTGGTTTAAGGCTGGCTGATACTCGGTGGCTACTTGTTGGTGTGGCTGGCTGGCTTTGCTTAAGGCTTTTTCTGTTTTAGTCAGCTCTTTTTTAGTGAGTTTAAGCTGCTGTTCTTTTTGTTTAACTTCTTTTTTTAATTCTTGCTCATTTTCTTTTAAGGTCGTGATTCTTGTTTGATTTTGTTTGAGTCGATCAAGTTTATCTTGATTAATTTCTTTTAAATTTGTTAATTCTTGTTTTAAAGTTTTGGCTTGGGTTAAGCTAGTTTTAATGGAATTAGCCTCTTGAATTTTTTTGGCTGTTTCTAGCTGCTCAAGTTCAAGCTCTACATTTTTTAGTTGATAGCTAGCACTGAGAGCGGCGGCTTCTAACTCTGACCAGTGTAATTTTTTATCCTGAGCAACAAGTTGAGTTAATTTTCCAGTTGGTTGAGTTAGTGTGTCGGCTAGATCCATGCGGGTAGCTAGTTGTTGACTATCTTTGGTGTTGGCAAATTTATCAGTTTTATCGGTGAGATGATTAGTGTCGCGCAAGGCTTGTTTGAGCTCACTAATAACTGCTGTTTTGAGGCCAGTTAAACGATCAGTTAAGTTGGTTAAAAATTGGTCTTGGTTAGACAAATCCTGACTAATTGATAGATTGCTATTACGGATTAAAAATAAGTTTTGACATTCTGAGGCCGTTAAGCCGGTTAAATCAGTTAAAGTGGTTTTGCCTTGTAGCTTGATGAGTTTTTTATCAGCGTTGGGTTTATCTAAGCCCACAAAACTGCCGTACTGACCTGGCTCATCGTCCACACGATTAATTGCCTCAAATTTTTTACTAGTTTTACCCAAGAGAAGTTTGACTAAAGCATCGAAGGTGAGGCTTTTACCGCGTTCATTGGGTCCATAAAGTAAGTTAAAACCGGGTTTAAACTCATAATCTTTATCTTTAATTGGACCGTAGGTTTTAATGAAAAGCTGTTTAATATTCATGCGTTAACCTTGATCATGGCTTTAATAAACAGGTTGTTCAGGCGTTGGGCAATTACTGGGTCTGCATCCTGTTGAGCAAGTTGATCAGTAAACGCCAGATACAAGCCAGTGTCAAGAATGGTGCTGATGTCTTTGACAGCAAAATTAGCGTCAGTTAGCTGACTGTGATATTTTTTAGCCAACTCGGTTATTTTTTGATGGATTTCTTCTTCGGTTGAGCCCAATTTGGCTTGATCAAAAAAACCATCAATAGAAATTAACCCGGTGGCATAAGGCTTAAGCTGTTTTAGTTGTTTCTCCAGCTTAGTTAAAAATTTAGCGGTATCATCAGGTTTAAGTTCTGATTTAATTGATTGATAATGATGAGTTTTTAGCTCAACGGGCTGCGGTGACTGCCCCAGTTCAACTAAGGCTGCGGAGCGCTGACTCGCTTCTTTGGTGGTAATTGAAACGGGTGAGCCCGGATACACAAAGAAACCACCTTGTTTCAGGCGTTTGTTAGGCAGGTTTTTAACTATAAAATTAGTGTGAAAATGGCCAGCCAAAATGTAATCGAAAACGGTGTCTTTAAGCAAGTTAAGTTTTAAGGGCAGGTATCGTTTTTGACCTTCATCACCAAAATCTTGACTATTAAAAAATAAATCAGTTAGCTCACCGTGAAACAAGAAAATATTGGTTTTTTCAGGATTTAAAGTAGCATTAATTTTTTCTAATTGTTTGATTAGTTGGTTGGTGGTGAGTTCGGCAAAAGGCAAGCCGGTGATAGTCGTGTTTTTGTTAAGCTGAATTAATTGGCCCGGTTGATCAATAACGGTCACACCCTGCCCAAAATAAAAACCTTGTTGGAAAGAATGAGCGTCGTGATTGCCTGGTAAAATAATGGTTTGAAAAGGTCGACCAGCAAAGACAGTGCGGAGTTGATCGCGGATATCGTGGGCATTGAAATTTTGATCAAAAAGATCCCCGCCAATGGTAACAGCTTCGACCTTAAGTTGTTCGGCTTGTGTTAACACCGCTAACAGTGCTTGCCAGCGCTCATCTCCGACTTGTTGTAAATGCACATCAGCTGTGTGCAGTAGTTTAGTCATAGCCGTATTATCGTAGCTGAAGGGCCAACTGTCGAGGTCCGATCGTAGTTAAAGGAGTTGTTTTTTTTAGTTAAATTACAGTAGAGTCAGTTGATCTAACAACCGAGAGCAATAACCCCACTCATTATCGTACCAACTGATCACTTTAACTAAATCGCCACCGATGACTTGAGTTAACGATAAATCAACGATTGACGATTCACTGCGACCAATAATATCCGAGGACACCAGGGGTTCGTTAGTGACTGCTAAAATTCCTTGCCAGCGGTCGGTTTGAGCGGCGTCGATAAAGATTTGGTTAACTTCCTCCACTGTTGTTGGTCGGCTGGTGACAAAAACCATATCTGATAAGGAACCCACCGGAGTGGGAACTCGGATGGCCAAGCCATCAAATAGCCCCTTCAACTCTGGAATAATTTCCGTAGTTGCTTTGGCAGCGCCAGTAGTAGTTGGAATTAAGTTCACTGCTCCGGCTCGAGCGCGACGCATGTCTTTTTTATGTGAGTTATCAAGAATATTTTGATTATCAGTGTAAGAGTGAATGGTTGTTAAAGTAGCTTTTTTAACGCCCAATTTTTCATACATAATCTTCGCCACTGGCGCCACACAGTTAGTGGTACAGGAAGCATTTGATAATATCTGTCCATTTTTATCCAGATCATTAACTCCTATGACAGCGGTACTAATTCCCTCGCCTTTTCCGGGGGCGGTGAGCAAAACTTGTTTTGCTCCAGCCGCAATATGTTGAGCTGCATCTTTGGTTTGATTAAAAACGCCAGTTGCTTCTAAAACTAAGTCAATATCAAGTTTCCCCCAAGGCAATTTACTGGGGTCACGCTGAGCCGTGACGATAATTTCATGTTTTTCAATCTTAATTGTTCCTAAAATTGGATCATCATCAGTAATATCTTTATTTGATTGGTGCTCTTGATAGGTTATTCCTGGATCGAAATGACCATAATTTGAATCATACTTAAGTAAATGCACCCAATCGCCCAAAGGCATGGAGCCGGAAGTGTTGATGGCTACTAAGTGAAGCTGTTCTCGGTATTGTTGCCACCAGATGCGAAAAGCGGTTCGGCCAATTCGACCAAAACCATTAATAGCAAAAGTTTTGGACATAAGTTCTTGCATTATAGTTAGTAGTTCAAATGTAATGCTATTATGAATAAGTTGTCGGTGGCTGTAAAGTAAGTTGGGTGTACACTCCAGGAGTTAATGGATATTTTAATAGATTCATGCAAAAATTTATGATAAATCTATGATATAAATGATAGTGCTATGAAACAGAGATATTTATATGCATTTATATTTGGCATTCCGGGCGTTCCTATATCGGCTTTTGCAGCTATTTTTGCTGGTGGTGCGGCAGCAGGATTATTTTGGATTGTCATATTCGGAGATAATCCATGGCCTTTTTGGACAGAATGGATAATCACGGCAATAGGAGTAATGGTATTTATAATAGCACTTTTTTTTATAGTGAAAATAGGATTTTCTGTAGGAAAAAAACGAGAAATTGAAAATATTCCAATAAACAACAAACATATCGTCATATCTCTAGCAACAACAGCTCTGCTTGTTTTTCGTATGATTGTTTTTCAACGAGGATACATTTTTAAAAAGCCACAACATAAGGTCTGTTATGATTTATGCATCCAAAAAGGATATGAGGGAGTTTCTACCAGTGTTGGGCGGGAGATTTCTGGTAAAAGCATGTGTAGCTGCTGGAATAACGCAACGGGAAAATATGATGAAGTGGGAAATATTGATTAGCAAACAATGAAATTACGTTGAATATTTAACTCTCAGTTTGCAAAAGATATTTTATTCACTTTCAACAAAATAAAAATAGTGATCCGGAATTTTATTAAAATTTGTTTTGGAGAGCCAGTCAAAAAATTTTTGTTTATCTTTAGTATCTTTATTTAGCCATCTAACTCTAAATTTAAATTTACTTATATCGTAGCCAATAACAACAAACGATTCGGTTTCAACTGGAGCTATTTTCTTAAGCTGATCTATTTCATCAAATATAGATTTAAAACCACTAAAATCTGTAGGATTTTGAGGATAAATAAGGGTAGGATTTGGGGTCGGAGTAGATACAATAATTTCGAGATTTAATAGCTTTGATAAATTGGAAGAATTTTTGTCAAATTTTTGCATAATTTGAGCTAATTTACTCTTTTGACTCTGGTTGGGTCCAGTTGTTAATTCATCTGTCGATTTTTGATTCTGGCTAATTATTTCTGACTTTGGCTCTGCTAATTTGAGTGATAGCAAAGTTAAACCTAATATCAAAAAAATAATTAAGATGGGTAGCAAATAAGTGACGCCATTTTTTTTATTTTTTTTTGGTAGTATAAATTCGTATTTTTTCAGTTTTCGACCCTGACAGGACTTTGTGCTATTGTAATGCGCATCTCTCTATCACTTGTAATTTGATAATACTCGTTTTTTTCTGTAGGTGCTGCTATAGTTTGCATCCCTGTGAAAGGATCCCAAATAGTTATCTCATTCGTATTGGGGTTATAGTGATCAAACATTACTGAGTGACCACCTGAAACGTCTCCTGCTCCTATTGCTTTAAATTGAGTTCTGATGACATCTCCTTTTATAAGATCATTAATCACTGTGTCCATAGTTGTAGGAGGACTTACTACGACTTCTATATTAAGAATAGCTAGATATTCGGCAAATTGTTTTATATCTAATGGTTGTGAACCATCATACCCTGGTAATGCAGCATTGTTTTTGTTATTTTCATGAAGCCATTGGTCATAATCTTGTATCCAACCTGCTTCACTTCCTCCGATTGTTGGAATTAAGCTGACTAAAGTGCAAGTAGAAGAATTTTGTTGTCTTGGATAATTTTGTCCGGACACTGTTGTTCTTGAAATATGCTGGTTAGTTGTTGTTTCTGAGTTATTTGGTTTTTGCGTTGGAGCCACTGTTGGTGGAGGATTGGGTCTACATGGGAGTGGACAATTTTTTGCTTGCGTCCAATTATTTGTGTCGTTGGAGATGTAAATTGAGCCATAGAGAGTTTTATAAATACAATCATTATAATAGCAATAGTAATCTTGTTTTTCAGCTTGTCTTAATGGGACTCCATCTATGCTTACGATTTGTGAAATTGGGCTAGGAGTAGGACTTGGTTTTTGCGTTGGAGTTAGTGTCGGTTGTGGACTAGCGGTTGGTTGTGGAGTTGCAGTTGCTGTTACACAGCAGCTAGTAACAGGATCGGGGCAGTTAGTACAGTTATTTAATTTAACCTGTCCGGCTGGACAACTGGAAGCAGGAAAAATACAGCTGGCAGGTGGAGTAGTAGTTGGTTTTGAAGTAGTAGTTGGTTTTGGAGTAGTAGTTGGTTGTGGAGGAGTAGTTGGTTGTGGAGGAGTTGGTGTAATTTGTCCGCTTATTCCGCATGGCTCTGGGCAATTAATATTACTTCCATTAGTTTTGACGTATTCCCAATCATAATTTCCAGGACCAGTTTTTTCACAATGTACACATTGGGTATAAGTAGAACAAGCCCATTCGCTATATTCACAAATTCCAGGAGGAGGGGTTGGTTGTGGAGCAACAGTTGGTTCTGGGGTTGGCACAGGAGTATTACTTGGTTCAAGAGTCGGAATAATTGGTGTGCCGGTGCAGTCTCCGGAAGAACCTACATAATCACCTGTACAGTCACCGCCACTGGTTTTATATACTCCTCCATGACACACATCTTTATAACAAGTATCACAAGTTGTGCCATCGGGTACGGTACTTTGATAGCTACCGGTACAAGTATGAGGATTCCAAGTACAACCGGACTGGTCTTTACAGCTAGTCTTCCCCAAACTACTACAATAATGCGTCGTTGGTATCCAACTACAACCATAAGTTTCACAGGCTGATTTTGTTCCCATGCCGGAACAGGTGTACCCGCCGCTGCAGCTTCCTCCTGAAGTATAAGTTCCTGAACAATAATTACCTCCTTCTTGACAGCCTTTGTTGACTAAACATTTAGTTGTACTGCAGTACTCTGTAATTTGTTTTGTTTTTTCTCGGCAACGACAATCGTAAGATTCGTTTCTTTGGTCACAGCCTTCATGAGTACAATTACCTGTATAACAGGGGGCTGTATGATCAACCCAATCACAGCCTGACTGGCTGCTACAATTGCTTGAACCAAAATCGCTACAGCTCTTTGCATCCCAACTGCAACCATTAACTGATACACAGCTCTGAGCAAATTGATATTGATTACAGCCACCGCTGGCTTGTTGACGAATGTCTTGGTTCGAGCCAATGAAATGAATGGCCAATGTAGTAGTGGCAATCAGAAACCCGGTTAAAATTAGGGAGGTAAATAATTTGCCTTTTATTAAAGTGGCTAAATATTTATGATTAAGGCCGGATAAATTATGCAGCTGAAAGAATTTATTTTTATTTGAATTCTCAGTCATTTAATAATTATTATTACATATTACACATAGGTTTGGAAATGTATCGTGATTTTTACAGTTGCGGTAAAATTTTTTCTAGTTGGTGGCGTATATTTGGACCCCCCTCAAACGAAATTTTTGGCGACAAACCCTTTATTTAGCCCAAAGAGTTGGAACTCACTACTTAAACTCATTAATTGAGTACGAATGGGTAACATATTCGAGAGCGTTTACCTCAGCTCCAGCTTGGCCAATATCATACAAGACCAAGCGCACGGAGTAAGGGCCATTGATTCCGCGCTCCTGAATATCCTGTCCAGAAAATGACAGTGGGATTGTAACTTGACCAGGACTGAGTGTCTCACTACCTTGTCCTAAGGCAGCTTGTATTGCGGTATTGTATTGAGCATAAGTAATTGTTTCTCCTTTCTGACTCTCTAAATGGGCGGCCAATGAATAACTGTGAGCATCCCTAATGTCCAATTGTACAGTGATGACAAGTTGACCAGCTTTTCCGTCATTATCGCTGTCTAACAATTGCTCAGATTGGACGCGGAGAATTCGCGCACTTGGCTCGAAGATCACGAGCTGTAGTTCTACTTGCCTTTGGATAGTCCCGTTTCTTGCTGTAACTAAAATATTTGGTCGCATCACTTCACTCACTGGTGAAAACTGTCCTTGGAAAACCCCGTCGTCACTTCCGGACAAATCTATTGTCTGAATTATGTTTGATCCTAACAGTAACTCACCTCTTGCTGTGCCACCACTCAGTAAGGTCCGTTCTCTAAAAAGTTTGGCATTCACATTAATATAAGAACCTGTCGGGTAGCGTGGAGAATCTGTACGAACATCTAACACCGTCGCGGTTTCCGCTGTGACGACAATTGAATACTGAGTTTCCGACTTAGCACTCAACACAATTAGCCAAATACCGTCTGCGGGGGCGGTCATTTTTAAGTCAGCTGAGTAAGCACCCTCAATTGCCATATACGAATCAGACGTCCGTGCTGACGCAACCAGTTTTCCTTGAGGATCTTCTATTTCGGTAAGCAGATCAGGCCGATCACTTATCACTGTGATTAAAACTGAACTAATATCACCCACAGGTAGTTCTTCAGATTGTTGTTTCCCGGATTGCAGTACACCCGATACTGCAAGAACCTGTTGTGTACCTGGAATCGCAAATTTTTGCAACGTGTTTATTTGTCGAGTGTAACTTTGGTAGTAAGTAATTCCCGCAATTATTAACCCCGTTATCGCAAGAACGAGGATTACGCCTACCCAATATTTTTGATTTGACTTTTTCATAGTTTCCTTTTGTTTAAGCAAACACGCTTTCTACTTCGTTGCTCATGTAAGTACCAACGTCTTCGCCATTAACGGCCTTTTCCAGATTTTCGCCCTCAAACAGTTTGAAAACCATGATCGGCATGTTATTTTCTTTGGCCATGGCTAAGGCAGCTGTATCCATGATCTGAATGTTTTCCTTTTCAATTGCTTCTTGATAGCGCAAAGTTTTATAGCGTTTGGCATCAGAATTGGTTAATGGATCTTTGTCATAAATGCCATCTACTTTTGTGGCTTTCATAACAACGTTACATTTAAGTTCTAAAGCATGCAGCGCGGCTCCAGTGTCAGTTGTAACATAGGGCACACCAGTACCGGCCGATAAAATTAAGACTCTCCCCTTCTCTAGATGACGAATTGCTTTGCGGCGAATAAATGGTTCGGCCACGGCTGGCATAGCTAAAGCTGACTGTAGTCGACTAGGAACTCCGGCTGCTTCTAAGGCATCTTGAAGAGCTAGGCCGTTCATCACTGTGGCAAGCATGCCCATATAATCAGCAGTGGCTCGATCCATTCCTCTTTTAGCTCCGGCCAAACCCCTAAAGATATTTCCTCCGCCAATCACAATTGCAATTTGGATATGCTTGGTGTAAATATTTTTAATTTTTTGCGCAATCGCCTGAGCTGCATCCGGATCTATGCCGTATTCGCGATTACCTAATAATAATTCTCCGCCAACTTTAAGCATAATGCGGTTAAAACGTTTTTTAGTCATTTTTGATCCCTTTATTTAATAATGATTACAAGTTGTTAGCTATTATTTTTTTGATATTTATAGTATTTCTTTTAATATTTTTGTCAAAAAAAAGAGCGATAGGCGCTCTCCTTAAAAAATATCGTTAATTTTAGTTTTAGCTCTTAAAAATTTCCAACGTAAGTTATCAACTGCCTTAAATATTTTGTAATGAGGCTGTTGCAAGATTAAATCAAATGTGCCTACAAATCTAGTATGGATTCCGCCATAGCCCTTCTTAAAGTTATGAAATCCGTACCAGGGATGCGAGCGATCAGCTTCCGGACCTAACGAACCCCACATATCAAAAATTTTAGCTCCTTGTTTTTTAGCCCAAGTAATCATTTCCCACATCATTAAATTACTAGCCATGATTTCTCGGTGGATATCCTTAGAGGCACCGTAAGGATAATAAATGATGTCTTTCCATTTGAACATAATCCAGGATACTAGTGGAGTATTTTCGTAAACAGCATGAAAGATATGCATCATGCCAGAATCTTTGAGTTGCTGCCACATGGTTTTAAAATATTCCGGGCTGTGAAGATAAAAGCCCTGGCGATCTAAAGTTTCTTGTAAAATGTCAAGATAAATTTCTAAGCCTTTGTGTGAGCTATCTTCAACGATATGCACGCCTTTGCGATTAGCTAAACGTACGTTGTAGCGGGTTTTGCTTTTTAGTTTAGCAAACAGTTCTTTTTCTGATTGAGTCAGATCAATTTGAAAAGTATATTTAGCAAAAAAAGGTCGACCGGGCTCGCAGTCATTGTTGGTTAGGAGTTTAATTAAGGGCTTAAATTCGGCGCGATTTTCTACTGGGAAAGTGACATTGGGCTCAAGTTTGATAAATAAAGCATTATGTTTTTGACCAATTTGCTTGAGGGCTGAAATTTGTTCTTCGTCTGGTTTAAAACCTCGAGGAAGATAGCCAATACTGAACTTATTTAATTTTGGGATTGGATGAAAGGTGGCTTGAAAAGCTTTTTGAATTTGACCGTTTTCAAAAAAACCAATGCGTTCAATTTTTTTACCAGTTTTTTTTCGAAATTCCCCCCATTCCCAAGTTTGTAAGGGGTGATTGACAATGCTATTGTACAAATCTTTTTCTTCTAATCGAATGGGACGAATAAGCATGGCTTGAGTTATTATAAAAGAATTGAAAAAAAATGTCAGGTCAAGAAATAAAAAATGTCAGTCAAGAAATTTTAACTTTTCAAAAAATCTTCAATATCTAGTTTGTCGTTCAGTAAATCATCTAAATCACTTTCGCTGATTTCAATTCCCAAGCGATATTCTTTCTTTGGTTTGGCTGGCTGAGTTTTTTTAGGATTTTTGTACCAGCTTTTATAAGAAGCCCCATTATTTTTTTGTTGAGCTGCTTTACGTTGATAGCGGTTACCGTTGCTTCCAACAAATTGACGCTGCACTGAAACATCCGGAGGAATTTGACTTAAAAATCGGCTGGGTCGTGACTCGCTACTCCGGCCGTACAACCACCGGGATTGAGCGTAAGTCATGAATAGTTTTTCTTTAGCTCGAGTGATGCCTACGTAGCATAATCGACGCTCTTCTTCTAGTTGTTCAGCTTCAAATAAAGATCGGCTATGAGGGAGCAAACCCTCCTCCATGCCCACCATGAAAACAACCGGGAACTCTAAGCCTTTAGCTGAGTGTAAGCTCATCATCGTAACTTTGTTGCTACTTTGTCCCAATGGTAAATCTTTCATTTGTTCGTCTTGGACTAGACTCACATTTTCTAAAAATAAAGTTGTATCTTGAAATTGTGAAGCAACATTTAATAACTCTTGAATGTTAGTTAAACGTTCTCCATCCTCCGGATCTTTAGAGTTGTATTTATCAAGATAGTCGGTGGCGTTTAAAATCTCTTGCAGAATTTCATAAGGAGCATCTAAATTTAATTCATTTTTTGTTGATTTTTTGGTGAGTAAATCTTTGAATTTTTGATAACGCCGCTTGCCTAGTTTTAAGACTCTGGCTTCACTAACTCGATCTTGGTCATTAACCACTAATCTTAGATAAGCTAAAACGTCCCTCACTTCTCTGCGTTCATAAAATTTAAAGCCACCGATTAAACGATAAGGAATACCAGTTTTAATAAAGCCTTCTTCAAAAGCGCGTGATTGGGCATTGGTTCGATACAAAATAGCAATGTCTTCGTATTGATAGTGGTGATTGGTAGTTAAATCTTTGATTTGAGCAGTCACCGCCTCAGCTTCAGCATCAGATGAATTAGTCGCTAAAATAGTGACTGGTTCGCCCGTTTTTTTATTGGTCCAAAGTTTAAGGATTGGATGAGTGGTGTTATTACTGATGAGCTTAGTCGCTGCGGTTAAAATTTGTTGAGTGGATCGATAGTTTTGTTCAAGTCGATACTCAGCTATATCTTTGAAATCTTGTTTGAGATAGAAGAGATTTCGGTAATCAGCCCCTCGCCAAGCATAAATGCTCTGGGAAAAGTCCCCTACTACGTAGACATTGCGTTGAGGTAGCGAAAGCTGTTTGGTGAGTTGATATTGAGCCTTGTTAGTATCTTGATATTCATCTACTAAAACATGTTCAAATTGTTGCTGATATTTTTCTAGTATTTGTGGGTGATGGCTAAAAAGCGTGACCATATTATTGAGCAAATCGTCAAAATCTACGGCATTTTGTTGGAGTAATCGTTGTTGATACCAACGATAAACTTTTGCCACTGTTTGATGAAAGTCGTCATCAGCCTGTTGTTCGTACTCATCAACATCCATCAAATCATTTTTGGCATTAGAAATTAGGGCCTTAACAGTATTGAGTTTGAATTTTTGGGTGCTAATATTTTTATCTTTGTAAATTTGTTTTAACAGGGTAGTTTGGTCAGCTGCATCATAAATAAGATAATCTGAAGACAAGCCGATGGCTTCGCTTTCGCGTCGCAAAATACGGGCGCAAAAACCATGAAAAGTGCCTGAATAAGGCAATTTATAACCAGTTAATTGTTGAACTCGTTTGTTCATTTCGCCAGCAGCTTTATTGGTAAAGGTCATTAAAAGAATTTTATCTGGAGATACTTGTTGTTTTTGGATTAACCAGGCTGTGCGAGTGGTCAGCACTCGTGTTTTGCCACTGCCGGCGCCAGCAAGAATTACGGCTGGTCCAGCATTATGGACTACGGCTTGCTGCTGTTTTTCATTAAGTTGGCTTAAAAAATCGTCAATACTAGGCATAGAGCTTATGGTAACACGGTCATGGCGATATATTTAGAGTGTGTTTGAGTTGAGGTTATGATGTCTATGACGTCCAATGCTTATCTATTACAATTACAAAGCATTACTTAATTTGTGCCAAATGTATGTAACTAGGACACAATTCTTGCCTGTTTCTAATTTTGGTGTATAATATTTATTTGTGCTAAAGACAATCAATAACAACTGCGTTTTTTATTTTAACCTCTAATCCAGGGGGTGTTATTGTTTGTTTCTATAAAATAAACCACCTCCTACAACGGAGGTTTTTTTGTGTTTAAAATGAAAAATTTAACTAAATTATTTACCAACCACTTCTATTTTTACCCAAGTTATAGGGGAGGTGTATGGTAGCGTAAAACAAAAAATTTAACAAAACTAGCCTCCCCTAACAGGGAGGTTTTTTTATTTATTAACTAACAAAGGAGAAAAATGTCAAAAGAACGATCAGAGTCAAGTAGCAACATTATTTATGATGAGGAAGGTCAACCCATTGGTATTGCAATCAGCGATGGATCACTTGATTATGCTAGTGAGGTTGAAGATAAAAAAATAGAAACAGAAAAAAATCGGATAAATAAAGATGCCCAGCCCATCCAAGCTAAAAAAATAATTATTGCTGGACCTTGTGCTTTAGAGAGTCAAGCCCATGCACAAACAACTATTGCTCAAGCTAAACAAATTGGTGTAACAGCGGTGCGAATGAATTTATGGAAACCCAGAACAAAACCTGGCTATGAGGGTGTGGGTGAAGAGGGAATTCCTTGGGTTAAGGAGGCTGCAGAACAAGGTCTAAATGTTGCTATGGAAGTCATGTTAGCAGCTCAGGCTGAATTGCTTATGGAGGGAATTTTAGCATCTGTGCCACATGCAGTTTTATTGCTCTGGATTGGCTCACGCAACCAAAATCACCTTGTTCAGCAAGATATTGGTAGAGCAATTGCAGGTGAGGATCGAGTCAAGCTGATTATTAAAAACCAGCCATGGAGAGACGAAGATCATTGGAAAGGGATTGTAAAACATGTTATGTCTGGAGGAGTAAATGAAGATCAGCTGATGCTTTGCCATCGTGGTCATGCACCTTATGATAAGAAAACTGCTCCAAAGCGCAATATTCCAGATTTAGAGATGGCAAGAAGAGTTAAGGAGCAACTAGCCTTACCGCTACTACTAGATCCCTCTCATATTGGTGGAACTGTAGGAATTGTAAAAAAATTGGCCGAAGAATATGGTCACGAATCTTGGATTGATGGTCAAATCATTGAAGTGCACCCCGATCCAGTCAATGCTCGGACAGATAGCCAACAGCAATTAACTTGGGATGAGCTCAGAGTACTTTGGCCAATTATTAGTTAATAAAGTAAATAATAAATGAAAGAAATATATGAATGAGTTACTAGATTTACGCATCAGCATTGATTTACTTGATAATGCAATTATTAGTCTTTTGGCAGAAAGAATGAGAGTCGTTAAAAAAGTGGGCCAATATAAGAGGAAACAAAATATTCCGGCTTTGGATAAAAATAGGTGGCAACAAGTTTTATCTAGCAAATTGAGGCTGGCTGAAAAGTTAGGTTTAGATAAAAAGTTAGTTGAAAAAATTTACCATCAAATTCATCAATACGCTTTGAGTATTGAAGATAAAGTATGAGATTTTCAACTAGACTCGACCAGTTTTCCAATTATGTTTTTGCTGATCTAAATCAAACAGCTAAACAGATAGCCAATCAGACTGGCAGGCCGGTGTTAAATCTAGCTATTGGTAATCCAAATTTTGCTCCAAGCTCAAAATATATCAATGAGCTCCGGCGTTTAGTTAAGACTGATGACGCCCATCACTATCCCGGATATAAGGCTATTTCCATTTTTGCTCAGAGTCT
>Ga0307928_10001346_pt1 | contig 18547 bp, 33 predicted proteins | sample AceLakmetagen232_FD_201815 | JGI IMG/M metagenome (GOLD analysis project Ga0307928, IMG submission 201815) | Saline water microbial communities from Ace Lake, Antarctica - #232 | ecosystem: Environmental > Aquatic > Non-marine Saline and Alkaline > Saline | place: Antarctica: Ace Lake... | reverse complement strand
TTGGGATGGCAAACTCTGTTTTCACGCCTGAGTATACGAAGAATGAGGTGGAGTGGTATGGCGTACAAAAGTTTGACGGACATAACGTCAAGGTTAGCAGTAGGTTACTACAGCGTGAGCTCAACGAGTACCTCAACACATGGTGGTGGTTAGGCGAGTTAGAGTGCCCTTCGTTCTTCATTAAGGAGGCAGACGGCTGGCGATGCTGGATGTCACTCACACCCCTGGAGGTACAATCCATGGCACTGCCCCTACATTACGCTGAGGGAGCCGTTGGCACCTCCGGCCTTGGTATGGGATACTTTGCCCTGAGCGCCGCTCAGAGTGGCGCTGTGGACCAGGTGGACGTGTATGAGAGCAACCCCCACGTTATCCGGTTCTTCAAGAAGAAGTTCAAGGATCGTGAGGGGTATGACAAGATCAACATCATTGAGGGGGACGTCTACGACAATCTGAAGGGGAAATACTATGATTTCTTCTTTGCAGATCATTACCCCACTATAGGTAGTGATGACGTAGTCACTGACTGGGAGACCTTCAACCGGGACAACGACATAGGCATCTACCGGTTCTGGGGCCTTGAGAAGGTACTGTGCCAGGTGCTGATGGATCAGCTGGATGAGGAGAACAGGGACTTCGACTGGCTGGACTGTCGTGAACGATTCTTCTTTACTGACTGGCTCAATGCTGAGCGTGATCTTGGTAGCCATGACATGGTAGCGATCCACACCATGTACAGGCGTGATTATGACTCAGACTACGTGAGGTCAGTGTTGGAGGTGGCTGGTCTTGTAGACCTGGTACCTATCAGTGTGTAGGGGGCTTTTATGATAACACCGAAGGAGTGGCTGCAGATAATGGATGAGGCAGGTGTTATACCTGTGCCACCAACAGAGGAATTGCCAAAGCCTAATGCTGAGTTAGGGCTGATGGGCGAGGAGCGGCTATACTTCACCCGAGGTGGCACAGTGACAGCCGACAGCGTTAGATGTAGGCTTATTGTTGTCAAGGACGGCATGTATGGTGTAAACTGCTTTCAAGCCTCAAAGCCACGTACTACCCGGGTGCACGTCAACAGCGTGGTGCAGTACGGGATATACGATAGAATGTACAACCGTGCAGATAATGAGTTCTACGGATATCCTGAGTATTACTTTGAGGGCAACATCTGTTGGATACGAAAGCTGACCATTGGTAGCCACTACACCGTAAGGGCACAGAAGGAAACGTTTGATGAACGCTTGAGGAGGGTCTGGAAGTGAGTGACGAACCCGTTGAACCGTTGCCTGACCCTAAGAGGTTCGACGGCAGTTTCAACTTCGACGGCGTACTCAATGAAATAACCATACCCGATGATCAGGGGTGGGATTTTGGTGATAAGGACTTCCAGGTGGTGTGGTACAGTCACCTAGACGGTGCTGGATGTCACTCACACCCCTGGAGGTACAATCCATGGCACTCTCAGTATGGGCCGAACACCGGTGTACCTCTCTGCATCTGTATGGCTACCAAGGCAAACCCTGATGAGCCTGAGAAGGGACCTATCTATGGTGTCAAGCTGAACAAGTACCCGGATGTGGATCGTATGGAGCTTATGGTTAATGGGCTGGTGCAGACGCAAGGACCTGACTACTGGGTTGAAGACCTTGTGTGCTGGATAAAGGACTGGAAGCCCGGGGACACGTACACCATGCAGTATACGGGAGAGACCTTCCAACAACGCATCAGGAGGAAGTGGCGATGAGTGAGGTCATGCAACAGAGTGGCACCTTCGATGCAGAGGACAAGTGGTCTGAGGGTAAGAGGATACGTGGTAACTACAGGTACGTGATCAAGCTACAGAAAAGACCTGACCCTGATACGTTCAAGTTAAGCGTTGCCGGACGCTTGCTGGAGGAGATGACTGACTACATGCTTAGTGGTTATCAGTGCCGACTGCTACACCAGGTTAAGCATCAGTTAAGCTGGAGAGTGAGCTACTGTGCTGAGAGCTGGGAGCAGAGAGCAAGGAGGGTGTGGGTGTGAGTGACGGGATGAGTGGGGAGCCTACCTACGTACCTCAACCAACAAAGATGACGGAACCAGCATGCATGGATAAGCTGTATGAGCACGATGGTAATGGTACACACAAGTTCCCACTAAGCAGCACACCGGGGGATGGGGCACCACGAAGTGGTATCCAGCTGGACTGCTCTTCTGTTGGTAGGCGTTTCTTCAGTGTGTTTATCGGTGATATACAGATGGAGGAAGGCAAGGACTACACTGTTGAGGTGGGTACCGAGCTGAATGGTAACGAGGGTGCTATTTGTTGGTTGAACTTCGCTACTGCTTCGAGGGAATGGCGGGTGGTGTACTACAGGGAGACCTGGGAGCAACGAGCACGGAGGACGTGGAAGTGAAGGACAAGCGGTTCACCAAGCTGACACCTGAGGTAGCTGAGGTGTCGGAGCAGGCTAACGAGCTCCAGTTCAATACCTATGAGAGTGTTGGTCCACCTATATTTCACCCTGATGCGTTAGCGGACATGCGTAGGTGGGTAGAGGAGGACAAGGAGTGGGTTGACCTCTACGGCACCGTCACCAGTATTAGTGAGAACATCATCAATAAGCGGACGAACGATGGGTGGTGCAGAGGTATTAGGCTGCCATCGTACCCACAACCTGCCACGTTCGTGCTTAAGATTGCAGGAGTACAGATGGCGTACGATGTGGACTACGAGTTGAAAGGTGATATCTGCTGGCTTACCGCAATCTCTCCAGCTTCAGGGGTTACGTACAGAATACGGTACAAACGTGAGACGTGGGAGCAGCATGCAAGGAGGAAGTGGAAATGAGCGAGAAGTTTACAGGTGGCTTCGACATGGATAATGACAAGCGCCTTGATATTGGTGAGAAGGACTTCTCTACTGTGTTCTACACCAACATGGAAGGTGACGCCAGTGACCTCGTCGGTGCAATAGAAGTAGAGGGCAGCACACCATGGTACGTGCAGACAGGACCACCAAGCTCCGTACCGCTTGACGTGTGCATGGCTACCCGAGTAAACGAAGACACACCTGAGAAGGGAACTATCTACGGTGCCAAGCTAAACAAGTATCCTGACGTGGACACGCTGGTGGTGATGGTTAACAACCGACCACAGATAAAGTCTAAGTACCTGGTAGAGGGGCTTGTGTGCTGGATGCGCCACTGGCTGCCAGGCGATGGGTATGACCTGCACTATAGGGAGGAGAGCTGGGAACAGAGAGCAAGGAGGACGTGGAAGTGAGCTTACCTACACTTAGGTGGACGAAGGAGAGACCAAAAGCGGAGGGGCTCTACCTGTATCGTGCAGACGACCAGCACGTGCCACAACTGGCCTGGTACTTCCCGGGGCTTGATAACCTTCGGTCCGTGCACAGTAACAACGTGGTACGTCGAGTCGATAGCACATGGACTGCAGCTGTAGCACTGGAGCCTTCCCCCGAGGCGTGGGTAGAGCGTGTGAAGGATGAAGGAGATGGCAGTGACACCTGACGAGGAGCTGGAAGACCTACTTGAGTACGGATATGGCGGTGAACAGCCAAGTGCAGAGGACATTGCCAGATGGAAGAGAAAAGAGCAGGAGGATGCTGAGGACGACGATGACGACACGCTGTTGGACGTTGACCGCCCACCTGAGGTAGTGGCACACTTTGACGTGTGCTTGTGCCAGGACGTGTTGTGGCTAGAGTACGAGATGAGCATAAGTGACGAGTGCAACTGCAACCCTATACCACCACGAATACCGATTACGTATCACTACAAGACCGATGATTATCACCTTGAATCACCAGTGCACATAAGTGATAAGTTATCGAAGGTGTACTTAAGCAGTCGGTTAAACGAGATGCCAGATGTAGAGATAGAGGGCCGCCATATTACCATCTCTAACTGGCACGTCAACGTACAGTTAGCAATACGCATACCACTGGAAGACTGGCACGGACGTGCAAGGAGGTTATGGAAATGAAGATAGGTGTCTTTGAGCTAACCAACGCTGACTACGTAGGCAATACAAAGGAGTACCCGTTACTCTATAAATATAAAACGAGGAAGTGCTTAGGACTGACCAGAATAGGTGTCAGGTTGCCAAAGGGTGCTAAAGGTCTCTTTGTACACGTTGACGGCGTACATCAAGTTGTAAATGTTAACTACCAGGTGGTAGGCCGTGAGCTGTGGTTTACTAACGAGACCATGCCCAAGATAGCAAGGTTCAGGATCACTGGAGAGCTGCACGACACATTTGAAGATAGAGTGAGGGCACGCACATGAGGAAGGCTAGGTTTGAGATAGCTAACGACCACGAAGTTGGATCGACTGACTTTCCTTTCGTGTTCAGTGGTGATGACGAAGACAAGAGGGGCGTACTACTACCGCACGGTGCGGTAGCTGAGAACCTACAGGTGACTGTTAACGGTATGTTAAAGATGATCGGCTCAGACTTTCAGATGGGCAACGGCGTAATATGGTTTGAACCCCACATGTATGTGGATGAGTCAGCCACTATAAGCGTCAAGGGTGAGATACACGAAGACTTTCAAGACAGACTAAGACGGTATTGGAAATAGATCTCGAAGCACGCCCTAAGTGACATTGGCAGTAGTAACGCTCATATGCTTGTGACTGACGTGGCGAGTGGTCTACTGTGGGGTGCGTCGTCGGGCGTGCGCCCTTAGCGGGGTTTTTGTAAAGGCGACGCAATCCTACTCCTGCAGTACCCGGTCTCAGGAAACGTCAGTCCTTGACGGGGCCGGTAGTTTATAATGACAGGGGCTGTAGCTCCTGATTTGGTACGGTACCACTTTACGTAAAGGAATAAAATGAGTTGTTTACCAGTTGAACAGATCTTCTCAACAGGCAACCTGGCTGAGAGGCTAGGTGTTTCACGTAATCAGATAGCATACGCCATAAAGGAGAAGCGTGTAATTACTCCTACCAAGATAAACGGCAGATGGACACTTACTGACGAGCACGCACGTGTGCTTGCCGACCACTTCAACTTGTGCATGATAAACAAAGCGCTATCAAGTGTACCGAAGGCAGAGCTATTTAAGAATCACTTTGCAGCGGGCGGCCTACAAGAAAGATCGGGGAATGCACGATGAGCGTTAATTACGAACAAATTGAGAGTAATCAAAGGCAGCACGATCAAGTCATGCTACAGAATGAGCGTATGTGAATGAAAGAGAACGGCATATCTATGCATTGTGCGCTGCTTTAGGTATTGCTCCTACTAAAGATGATGGTGCTTGGACTGTTCTGTACGGCGAGAGTACACAGGAAGGCGTAGCTGGGTACGGTGCTACCCCTCATGCGGCTATTCTCGACTGGTTTAATCGTATGAGCGGAGTGGAGCGTAAGGCGGAGGATACTAAGTGATAGCAGATACAATTAGGCAGATATTCGAGCACATCAATAGCCTATCCGGTGGCAACCAGATGATCGCTGGTGCCATCAGCTTGTGGGCCATGGGCACGGCCACATACATATTTAGAGAGATACCACACAGGGGTTGGGCTCTGTTGGTAAAGCACCTCACTACAGAGGTAGCATTCACCAGCCAGCATTCATCGTTCTACAACCTGCTGAAGTGGTTTGCGAAGGAGGGCTTTGCCAAGAAGCTGCGGCGTGTAAAAGTATCTGAGGGTCGTTGGGGTTCCGACAACACAACGATAAAGTCTATAGGCTACGGCACGCACGTTGTCTGGTTTGGCTGGGTTCCCCTGTGGGTAACACTCAATAAGGAGGAGACGATGTCTGATGGCGACAAGGAGACCATAAAGCTATTCAAGATCGGCAGGTCTCACGAACTCTTTGACAAGCTGGTCGCAGAGATATCACAGAAGGATGAGAAGAACAACCAGCTGGAGGTGTACACAGGGCGGGGCGGCGAGTGGGACTACATGTGCTCAGTACCGAAGCGTGGGTTCGATAGTGTCATAATAGATAGTGACATCCTAAAAGCGTTGGTCACAGCCGTTGACAACTTCGTAGCTGCTGAGGAGTGGTACATCAAGCACGGGATACCCTACACGCTTGGTATTATGTTCTGTGGTCCTCCACGGACAGGTAAGAGCTCGCTCATCAGAGCACTGGCATCTCACCTTGACCGAGCTATATACAGCGTACCTGCAGCAACTGCAGCGTTCACGCCAAGTATACTACAGAAGGTACAAGCTGGCAGCCTCACTGTAATCGAGGACGTTGACTCATGCTCTGTAGCACAGAAGCGCAGTGACAAGTTTGACAGGAAGGACAGTGGCTCAGCGCCACCGCTTGGAGTACATAGTGCTGACGTGCCCGAAATGACTGCTGAAAGGCAGCCAAGTAGCCGTAACACTCAGATGGTCAAGGACCTCGAAGAGTTCTTTGTTGGTAACATATCAGAGTTGCTCAATGCGATGGACGGGATCGTATCCGGCCACGGACGTATACTCGTGATGACAACGAACTACCCGGAGAAGATCGATAACGCAATCATGGAGCCTGGTCGTTGTGACCACAGCTTCACTATCGGTTACTTCTCGATGGAGATGTTCACAGCGTTCCTCTCAAGGTTCTTCGAGGCGGCAGAGGTAATCAGGTGCCTGAGTAACAGGTATCTGTCTACAGACGACCTGACAGGCGCTCAGCTGCAGAAGTGTATACTGGACAAGATGACGTGTGAGAGCATTGTCAACCTGCACTCAGCGCCAATTACAAACGACATGGCTGGTACGGAGCTCGTGCCGAGGGTACACAAACACAAGGAGGCGGTATGAGGTACTACATTGACACAGAGTTCAAGGAGCAACCTGGCAGCATCGAGATCATATCACTGGGCATCGTAGCTGAGGATGATCGTACGCTGTATCTGGAGAACTCAGCGTTCCCTGCCCAGGAGTTTATAAACGATGACTGGCTGACGGAGAACGTGTTACCAGAGCTGAAGTGGTACAAGATCAGGTGCACGGACACCAAGACGTTCTATGACAAGGATCTACGTGGTAACGTCACTGGCTGCTACACAACAGATATCTTCAAGAGCCTGATACTAGGGTTTGTTGCAGGTGACAGTCATCCGAAGTTCTATGCGGACTACGGTAGCTACGACTGGGTAGTGTTCTGTTGGTTGTTCGGTCGTATGATCGATCTGCCTGATAACTTCCCTATGTACATCAGAGACATACAGCAGATGCTGGATGAGCGTAGGCTGGTGATACCGGATGAGATGCAGCCTGTAGGTCAGCACAATGCACTGATTGACGCACAGTACTGCAAGGACGTGCATAAGTGGATCATGTCAGATGACGGCTGACGAGCTGGTTGACGCCCTCAAGGTAGCGTGTGCTCTGCGTGAGCTTAAATTGTGTAAATATGTGGCGATGGACTCCAACGGGGTATGGTATACGTACGCAGATAAGCCGTCCACATGGGATGGCGGTACAGCGTGGGGTGGGTACGGTGAGTGCCGAGTGCTGGGCAGGCTGGTCAACGTTGACTGCGGCAGGCCGTGGGACAAGTCGTTAGTAGATATGGAGGAGCACAGGTATGTTGAAGGACAAAGTGATTGATGTCATCAAGGTAACCTGTGCTCTTCGTGGTATCGATCTATACCGCTATGCGGCTATGGACATGAGTGGTAAGTGGTACACGTACAGGCGTAAACCGATCATAGAGTTCTGTACGGTACCGCAAGACGTGCATAAGGAGCACGCATCGAGGTTCCCGGGCAGAGCTGCGTAGGGTAAGCGTAGATTGAAACAGATGGAGGACAGAACCAATGGGAAGAAAGCAAATGACACAAAGAGAGCAGCTCGAACAGAAGCTGTCAAGAGCAGCGGATAAGCGTGAGTTAGAAGAGGAAGCGTGGATCTTAATAAGGTGTGCTCGATGTGGCTGTAAGCTACGTAGAGACAACCCTGGTCCGCACTGCTTGCCATGTTCACATGTGAAAGTTGAAGAGTAGAATATTTGGCTGGGGCGGTGCGAGGAAGTATGGCTATGATACTACGGTGATTGAAAGCACGATGGCAGACATCTATACGTAAATGTCTTACCACACGCCTTTCTTAAAGCCTGCAGGTTGTCCGTGGAACTGTCATCACCTCAAACCGCCCCGGTCTTTTAAGGAGCAACAATGACTAAAATGAAAGTAGATGATGCGATGGAAGAACGTGCGTTCATACACGCATCGAACTTCTTTCTGTGTGCGGAGGTACCTGCTGACTGGTTCGAGTTGTCCGAGTGTGAGCAGGAAACCTTTATCAGAGATAACGCATGGGAGCCACTGGAGAACATGCCTGTTGAGGACGTTGTTGATCTGATCGACAGCGCAAAGCTCACTACGTTGTCGTTCATGAAGAAGGAAGGAATTGTGAAATGAAACCATTCGTGAGTAGCGATGTGCTTAGCCACACAAACAGATGGAGCTACTTCTGGTGTGTGGATAAACCAAGCGGCGTGACGGCACTGTGCAGCAGGTTCGTGTCACGTCGTTGGGAGGTACCAAAGGGATCGAAGATCCGGGTGCACGCATACAACACCAAGCCGCACAACAATGCCGTGATGGTGTACGTGCAGCTCAGGAGACAAGAGCACACACTCAACTGGATCAGGTGGTCGTCCACCCCACGGTGCAGCAATAGTACACTGACGTATGTACAGGACAAGCTACTGCCTCACCTGCTAAACGGTGAGAAGAGGCAGATATGGCTGGAGGTGGAGATACTATGAAACCATTCTACAGCACAGAGAGACTTGACAACTTTGCGGTGTACGCTTCAAGTGGTAAGAAGTGTGTGAGTGAAGCCTACATAGGTGATTACACTGGCACCATGGTCATACCCAACAAGGTTGTCAAGAAGCTATGGTATGTGCCAAGCCGTGGGCGTATCAAACTTCACTTTTATAGGAAGTGTCCACACGACGACGCAGTGTGCTTTCACGTACAGCGCAAGAACTACTTGCTGAGCTGGTACTGCGGTATCGCAATGCGGGACACACTGATGAACCTGACTCTGCGTTTAGCTATGGAGAAGGCATTGCCGCAAGGCTCATCACCCGTGTGGGTGGAGGTGGAGATACTATAAGTTTGACCCTGGTAACGATCTGGCAGCTATGGCGGTACCCGTTGTTGGACCAACTCTGCAACAACAACCGTGCGGTGAGCAGATGACAGTTGACAATAGCTGGCCGATCCATGGCTCGATTCCCAACTGTTACCAGGGTCTTTAATGTTGACTGAGGCGGTCAGTGCACAGGTCCACGCACTGGTTAAAGGTGATCGAGAGTGTCTACAACAAACAGCCGGCACTCATCATCAGGTACATTGGTGATCAGGAGGACAAGAAGGCATGATAGGTGAAATACTAGATGCGAGCGCTCTGATACTGCGCCATGACGTGGGTGAAGCCACCCAGGCCAGCAGTGCGCATTGACTCGGTAGTGCGTGTGAAATCACCGTGGGTAACTCCTGGATACCTGTAAGGAGACATTGTGAGTGGGATAACACTAACTGAAAACCAACAGAGCGTCCTTGAGGACGCACGTAACTGGGATGGAAAGAAGCTCACCATTGGTGGGTACGCCGGTACGGGCAAGACCTCACTCATCAAGGAGATGCTCAAGGATGAGCATTACAAGGAATGGGCTGTGGCGAGCTTTACCGGTAAGGCTGTTGAGGTACTACGCACCAAGGGGATTGATAGAGCGCAGACGATACACAACCTGATGTACCACGTCATCATGTCGAAGAAGGACATCGAGTTCAAGCGTGCGCAGAGCTTGGGCAGGGCAGGCGTTATCATTGACGAGGCGTCGATGGTAGATTTGGTACTGTACCGAGATTTGGTGAAGTTCAAGCTACCTATCATATGGGTTGGTGACATGGGACAGCTGGAGCCTATTGGGGATGATCCACGGTTGATGCACGATCCTGACCTCAAGCTTACACAGATACACAGACAAGCGCTTGAGAGCCCTATCATACGGCTTAGCATGCTTATCAGGCAAGGTGAATCTATGTCAGCGTGGAGAGCCGAGGCGGATGATGTGGAGCTCAGCATACGACGGCAGAACGAAGGTACATATCAGCGCATGGTGGAGTTTGCTGCCCGGGAGGGTACGATGGTCATATGTGGCTTCAACAGGACACGTACAGACGTCAACAAGGGGGCACGTAGGATACGTGGCTACTCCGGACCTGTGAGTAAGGGCGACAAGATGATATGCCTTGCTAACGAGTCACAGCATTGTGTGTTCAACGGCATGGTAGGTATTGTCGTAGATGAGCCTGAGCACCTTGGTGGGCACACCTACAGCCTACAGATAGCTGTGCAGGGCGAAGAGAAGCCGAGGTGCATGACATGTGACTTGGGTCCGATCATAGATCCGAAGTTCGATAAGAAGAAGTGGTTGTACGAAGCCATGGAGAGGCGTAAGGACGGGGGGAACGATCTCACGCTGTGGGATCATGCGTATGCTATTACCTGTCACAAGGCACAGGGCAGTGAAGCTGACGAGGTTGCCGTGTGGGATCAGCAGTGTGAGCTGTGGGATTCAGTAAGGTGGCGATACACAGCAGTGACCCGGGCAAGGAAGAAGCTCGTGTACTGCGTATAACGATGGATATGGACATCACGATGGAGGAGTAGTTATGGAAGAGATTAAGTTGGTACAGAACCCCGCTGCTATTGATGTGGACGACATCGGGGATATACTGGTTCCGTTCTTCAGCTGGGATAGTACCCACACAGCTGATGGGTGGTACAGTAAGCTGCCGGAGAAGCTGTGGGAGCTTACAATGTACCTGCACTTGGAGCAGTTCGGTTACAATACATGGGACGCCACTAAGAAACTTGGTATTACTGATGACGTCTTGAAGGGAGCAACGTACGAGTGCCCTTGGACCACGAACACCTACAACTGGTTCTACCCAATGGTATTATGCTGTGCGAACATAGAGTTCTGGCTCGACAGAGCTGAGTCTCTTGGTAACTGCACATCACTTGGGCGTGACTTTGTTACGGATGTGGAGTGGGCACGCAGCACAATGCGCAGCTGCAATGAGGACCACGGTTCACCGATACCCTTGTGGGGTGCACCACAAGCCATGCTTGGGCACGGGTATATTGAAGGCACCTACCCTAGTGACGGCCACGGCCGCATTCACGACGCCACAGTGTTATTGTCCAATGGGGACTTCCTAGCTGGTAAAGTGTGGGTGTGGTACAACAAATGAGGAGGCAATTAGCATGAGGAAGCCATACTGGCAGACGGGCTGGACTCCTGCATTATTGGTGTTGTAGGTCGCACAGGTCTCGATGGCCGTGCAGTTTATGACATCAAGAGGGTAGTACAGCTGCTGATGGATCGTGATGGTATGACCCGTGAGGGCGCAGAGGAGTTCTTCGCCTACAACATAGATGGAGCACACGTTAAGGGAGGTCCGATCTTCATGGATCTCATCGAAAACTAGCGCCGTGTGCACTACGCCTGGGGTTAGGGTATAAGCACAGTGTTTGTATAGGGATACAGCACGAAAGTGAGTTATACACTACCATGAAGAACTTGCCGAAGGTAGGAGGAAGCGAATGAAGCGATACACTCCAGATACTGAGACCATCCTGTATCGGTTGTACGTATGCCGGCAGAGGTTTGACAGGCTGCGGAGAGCTGGATTAACAGGCGAAGCCAACAAGCATGGCGACGCAGCTGTTAAGAGTTACGAACACACCTTGGCTGGGTTGGGGCTCACCGGGGATGTTCTTGAGGCGGCACTATGCGACCGCTGGCTTGAGCACGAAGGCAACGAGATGCGCATGGACAGATTTGATAAGTGCTTGACGATGATAGCGCAGGTACAGGCACGTATTAAGGCGGGTGCTATGACTGTAGAGCACCCCAAGGCGTTTACATGTGAGTTGCACATAGACTGCCTGGACTGTGATTGCTACAGCGAAGCCACGGACGACACAGTGGAGATGTTCAAGAGTGGCATAGATGTATTTACTGGGGAGCCCATACCGGGCTTCAATATTTAAAAGAAAGGAACAGCATGACGTCGAATATAGTAGACCCACCAGCCATAGTTATTGAGGCTGTAGACAAGAAGATGGTGGAGAAGGTTTGTAGTGTCTGGAAGTCGTTAAGCAGCGACATCGACCAGAAGACGAGGACTATTGTAGAGATGATGTGCAGCTCAGAAGACAACACACGCAGAGCGATGGTTGAAGGCATGATAGGGTGTGGGCTCAGGCCTGAGTGGGCTAAGCGTATGGAGGCCTGCGCTATCACGGGTGTTATAGACGCAGTGCACCTGTATGCACCTAAGAAGGTGATCGGACACCAGGCTATCATCAGTTCAGGCGTACGCAACCTGCGGAAGATAGCTACTCCGTCACACGAGTTCTCGGTGCTGGGTGATGACGCCAGCGTAACAATGACACAGGCGAAAGACCTTACCTACACACAGGCACGGGGTGTATGGAATCCTCATGTTGGTGAGGTATCCTTGAAGGAGCAGCGCAGTGTGAAGAAAGCTAAGTTTGATGCTGAGAAGGCTGCCAAGTCTTCACCTGTGTGGGTAATACACAGCGCTACACCAAGGGCTGACGCTACTGGCCGTAAGCTGCTTGAGCTACACCTATGCCTTGAGGGTACACACGAAGACGCAGAAGTCAGGACTCTCCCGGTAAGTCAGCTGCGTAAGTTAATCACCGTTAAACCGTAGCTAGGTTGAACCAATTGTCACGACAACCCAAATGTGGGGATTGAACCAGCTGAGCAGACAACCCAAGAAGAGTGAGTGAACCATGTGGAAGGACAACCCAATTAACGAGAGTGAACCAGTGCTACATACAACCCAACGGGGGAGAGTGAACCATGCGGCAAAACAACCCAAGCGAGTAGAGTGAACCATAGTGTGTGACAACCCATAATAAGAGAGTGAACCATTCCGGTGGACAACCCAAACGAGAAGAGTGAACCATCCAGGCAGACAACCCATACATGGAGAGTGAACCAATAGGCGTAACAACCCATGAGATTAGAGTGAACCAGAGGTCACGACAACCCAACTACTAGGAGTGAGCCATAATCTCCGACAACCCAAAAAAGGAGAGTGAACCATCTACATAGACAACCCACACATGGAGAGTGAACCATGCACGGTGACAACCCACAAAGCCGGAGTGAACCATATAGGACGACAGCTCAGAAGGCCAGAGTGAACCATCCCCGCCGACAACCCAAACAGGAAGAGTGAACCATTTCCGAAGACAAACCATCGATGAAGAGTGAACCACGGTCACCGACAACACAGGGCTAATGAGTGAACCAGCCGTTCAGACAACGCATACAAGAAGAGTGAACCATTGCCGATAACAACCCAAGAAAGGCGAGTGAACCATTCCGGTGGACAACCCAAACGAGAAGAGTGAACCATCCCAACGGACAAACCATCGATGAAGAGTGAACCATCCAGTCAGACAACACAATGAATGAGAGTGAACCAACAAGTGCCATAACCCAATCACTAAGAGTGAGCCATGACCTCCGACAACCCGAGTAAAGAGAGTGAGCCATCATCTCCGACAACTCAAGAAAGGAGAGTGAGCCATGCACGGTGACAACCCATGAATGTGGAGTGAACCATTTCCGAAGACAAACCATTGACGAAGAGTGAACCATTGCCGATGACAATTCAAAAAAGGAGAGTGAACCATCGACGGCGACAACCCACGAAATGAGAGTGAACCATTTACAAAAGTGTTAACAGTCTAAAAAGGAGAAGTAGTTATGGCAAAGAAAAAGGCAGCAAGCAAGAAGTGTAAGGCAGTGAAGAAGCCACCAAAGCTTCCGAAGCCGTCTACACCAGCAGGATTGATTGTACCGCTGGACGATGTACTTATTGAAGAGGTGAAGAATATGACCTTGCAGGAAGCCGGCAAGCTCGTTGACCTGCACCACAACCTCCAGGACAACCGCATCAAGGTAGGCGGGGCACAGCGCAGTGTTCAGCAGGGGTACGACGAGACGCTGGGCTGGGCTATCAACCTGTTCACTCGCATGTACGCTATCGACAAGGTACGTGAGGACCAGATTGCACAAGCTCTCGGCATATTCGCACAACAGCACGAGATGGGTCGCTGGGCTATGGGTATCTGTGGTATCGCTGATATCATGAGTGCAGGACTGCTCGCCCACATCAATATGGACCTGGCCAAGACACCTGGCCACATCTACGCATACGGTGGGATCGCACCAGGTATACGTTGGATTGGTTCAGAGAAGTCCAAGAGCATACTCAAGAGCGAAGACGTTCCATCAAAGAGCAATGCAAAGGTGGATACTGAGAAGGCCATGCGGGTTCTCGCCAAGGGATCTGAGATGAGTGGTGTTAAGCTGGCCAACCTCGTTGGACGGGCAGAAGCACAGGACAAAGACAAAAACAAACTCGGCTACTACACAGGCAGCAGCCTGTACAAGTCGCTGTCACGTAGGCCGTGGAACGCAGAGTTCAAGGTTCTGTGCTGGAAGATAGGCGAGAGCTTCGGCATGGTGAAGAACAACGACAAAGCAGTTTATGGGAAGATCCTGTTGCAGCGTAAGGCTGAGGAGATTCTCAAGAACCAGAACGGTGCGTTCGCAGCACAGGCTGCAGCTATAATGGATGCATCTCCGGAGCACAAGCAGGGTAAGGAGTTTTACTCTAAGGGCATACTGTCTCCTGCACACATCGACAGCAGGGCCAAGCGCTTTACTACGAAGATCTTCCTATCACATTGGTGGGAGAAGGCGTACGAGGTCAAGAATGGCTGTAAGCCACCGTTCCAGCCCTACCCCATCGATCACCTGGGGCACGTACACAAGATTGAAGCTCCTAACAACGTCACAGGGCTTGGCGACGCTGATGACGTAGTTGTATAATATTCCATGCTGTATGTAGTGCGTACGGACAATGGTGTTCGTACGCACTACACCTTTTCAGGAGAATCTAATGGCTAAGACATGTATTGAGTGTGGTAAGGGAACAGCTCTAAATGCAAGCGTGCCATCTGTGTGTTATGGTTGTGCATTTAAGCTGCAGATCTGTTTGTACTGCGGTGCGAACAGCAAAGATGGCATGTGCGACAGGTGTGCACCTAATCGTGGTGTGGTGATAGGAAATGTACCAGCGCAGAGTGCGCAATCAGGTATGTGCGATGAGGTACGGCGTGACTACCACGGTTACTTCATTCGAGGGGAGTCTGTAGCAGACCTTCAGGAGAAACTGTCTAATGTCTAAGTAACAGAACACATGAATTTTAAAGTAAACGTGGCTGCCCTCAACGTGAAGGTAGCAGAGCAATAAGACTTGGAGGATATGAAAGATGGCGAAGAAGAATGAGATAGCGCTGCAGAACATGGGACAGCTGATGGAGAAACACGGCGATACTATGCAGCAGATGGGTATCACAGCAATGAGCTTCAACACGATGGCGGTGGTAAAGAAGACCAATCAGCTCAAGAAGGAGAAGACGCACCTCGATAAGGAAGTGTCTGAACTCGAAGCGAAGCGTGCTGGTGTTAACAAGAAGATCGCCAAGATTGTTACCGACATCGGCAAGACTATCAAGGCACCTGCTGAGAAGGAGTTCCTCGCTTTCTGCAAAGCGGTAAAGCTGAAGAAGGCCTGTACTTCCGTACGTGTTGACCGTTACATCCATGAGAAGAAGGGCAATTGTCTGCGGGTCACATCGAGCTACGACAGGGACAGCAGTAACAACTATAGCAGCAGCGAGTACACCACCGTCAATCTGAAGGGACTGCCCAAGTCCATCAAGGTGTTGGATGCTGAGTACGCCAGTCTCACTGAAGAACTCACCAAGGTCAACAGTGAGGTCATGGAAGTGCGTGTTAAGCTGCAGAACATCGGTGAACTGGAACGCAACGCCAACGCCCACACTACGCACAACCTGCTGTCGCAGACTGAAGATGGTGCTAAGCTGTTGCACAGCCTGGGACTAGAGGACCTTGAGTAATGCGGGCTCTCCTGAAGAGGTCTTACGCAAGGCAGAAGTGCGGCTACACCAGTTACTTGGTAGTCACGTATCTGGAGGAGGGAGCTCTGGCTACCTTCAATACTGATCGGGTTATTACACTCACGGATGACCTCAACTCGTTTGAGGCCATCCGTGACTGGATCCATACACGCACTGGTGGGGTTAACCGGGTGCACGAGGCTAAGGAGAGTTACCTCAACTGCGCCGGAGGGCAGGAGTTACCGGCAGGTGTAACTGCAATACTGGCTATAATTGTTTACGAGCAGGACACAGTAACCGGTGACATGGAGGAGTCGTTAGGGATTGCCGAGTGCAATCCTGGTATTAGATTTAATGTACACCATGAGCTGCAGCAAGCCTTACGTCGAGCGGCAACTGATGCCGCACCTTGCGCCTCCATCTACCTGATAAGGGGTGCGTGGATTTTTAACAGCTATGGGAGCCCGTACCTCACGTACGACCCGAAGAAGGCACGCACCATCACCAAGCGCCAAGTACGGGCAGCACTCAATAAAAAGAACGAGGTAAAACGCAATCGAAAACTCAACAAGCTTGCTAGTTCACACTTCAAGGACAGCTACCGTGGTATGTGGGATGCTATAACTGGTTCCAAGTTATTTAGTAAACACTTACTGAACAACATGTGCTGGATACCTGCCAATGACTTTGGCGTGTATAAGTATGACGTTGAGCGTATCGATCTCATGCCCAAGGTACTGGGACTGGAGCGTGTGGTGAAGCAGTTGTTTGGCAAGCTGATTGTCACCGAGGACCTGCATAAGCTGTGCGTCAGATTGCACGAGCAGTTCTTCTCACACACACCGAAGGCAGACCTGCCGAAGCACGAGGACGCCCTGCGTAAGTTTGGCAAGCGTGTGATCAAGGCAGGCATCACAAAGGAGGGTAGTTGGTAATGGCTAAAGAAAAGAAGAAGCTTATTCCGCCTGACCTAGAGCAATGCCAGGCGGAGATGCCCAATGGCCACAGTTTCATGACATTGGGTGGTGTACCAGGGCTAGTGCGCTGCACAGCTAAGCCTAAGGTAATCGCTAAGGAGCTGTGTCCTTGCGACGATGGTCAGCACGGCGAGATGTCATTGTGCGCAAGCTGCATGGAAGTGATGCGTAAGCAGCTGGGCGAGCACTTTGCAACCTTCAGAAGGATTGGCAAGGTAAGCAAGCCAGCGTTCAGCAGCAAGTTAGAGATCGGAAGAGGCCTCAGCATTGACACACTGGCAGACCTGATCGAGGATAAGGAGGCACGTGGAATATACCTCACAGGGAGGGTACTCACAACTAGACGTTCTATTGTTTTTGAAACCAAGTAAGGAGAGGAGTGGGATGAGAGTAATACTCGATCTGGAGGAAGGTCGTAAGACTTTCAACGTGAACTGGCGTCACGTCAGACGTGACGGTGGCTGGAACAAACGTGGCAAGGAGCACACTATCTGCACTATACAGGAGCTCGACTCTGCCGGGTTAGTTGTTAACGAGATCTACCATACGCAGTTCTGCTCTCGTCAGGATCAGTACTGCCGTGCAGAAGGGCGTGAGAGGTCCTTTGCGGGTGCGCTTATAGCCCAAGGCCAGCGACTTGGTAACTCTTTCGCTCGTAATCACGCACGCAGTGATGTAGACGCCTCCGTACGCTCTGTACGTAAGAGCTTTTGGGACATGTACAAGCGCACCATCGGCATCAGGGCCATGCAGAAAGGAAAACGATGAGCTGCTTTGATAGTGTACTTGCACCGTGCCCTGACTGCGGTGCGGAAGTAGAGTTCCAGAGTCACGCCGGTAGATGTGACATGAAGAGGTATCACCACACAAACGTACCAGCTGAAGTGGCCATGGACGTTAATGATACGTCAGAACAGTGCGAGTGTGGTGCGTGGGTATCACTCAAGACCACTGTCATCAGGGTGAACATGACCGTGGTTAAAGGTAACTTGGACCCAGTAGAAGGTGAAGATGATTATGACTGATCGCCCGTACCTCATCATCTACGTGATACTGTTCATCATTGGTGTAGCATTTGGTATAGTGGTGCAGCGTACGTATACACCTAAGACGAGTGCGCTAGACATCTTTCACAGGATGCAGAGGATGACTGGTGTAGTTGTGTGTCATAACGTGTACGTGCTAGAAGAGGACGGCACGAGGATTACTGCAAAGGTGCTTACAATGGAGGACGGCAACGTTACAGGTAAGCACGTAACAATAAGGAGGTAGATTTTGAGCGAGATAGCCAACCTGTTAGCAGCCACTGGGTCTATGAATAGCAAGGAACCAGTTAAGCGAGTTAACTTTAAGGACTACACGGACGAAGATGGCAGCATCGACTGGGATGCTTGTAGAGTCGCAGAGGTAGCTAACGGGCAGAGGTGCAGTAGTTGCGGCACCTTCATTCTCATGCCATCTGGACATAGCACCACCTGTTCGGCATGTAAGTCGCTTACTGATGACAAAGAGCATGTGTACCACGAGGCTCGTGTACGTTGTCCTA
>Ga0307928_10001345_pt1 | contig 18550 bp, 20 predicted proteins | sample AceLakmetagen232_FD_201815 | JGI IMG/M metagenome (GOLD analysis project Ga0307928, IMG submission 201815) | Saline water microbial communities from Ace Lake, Antarctica - #232 | ecosystem: Environmental > Aquatic > Non-marine Saline and Alkaline > Saline | place: Antarctica: Ace Lake... | reverse complement strand
TATATTGACGCCATCAGTTGCGGCGGTCATATCTCCCCCGCCCGCAGGCGCGCCCCACGAGCCATCGCCTTTTAAGAATGTAGATGCTGAAGCTGTTCCGGATGCCGCGATGTTTCCTGTGGTTATCACTACCGTTGGATCTAAAGTTCCTCCTGATATATCAACCGCCCTGATAGATGATGTTGCGACAGCGACTTCCAGATCTGTGGCATACCCAACTACTGCGGATGTCGTCGACTCTGCAACCTCTACTGAAGTAGCTAATCCAACAACCGCCGAAGTGGTTGAGGCTGCAACCTCTACGGTTGTAGGAAGCGCGTCGATCTCAATTTGTAACGCTGTGGTTGATTTGGCTACCTCTAATAATTGCGTTTGAATCGCTGAAGTAGACCCATGAATATTTGAGATCTCAACGTCGTTCGACGCTATGTTGGTGGCGTTTGTTGATGTAGAGAATGCGATATAAACTCCGTCAGTTGATTTGGACATGTCGCCACCTGCGCCCCAAGTACCGTCACCGCGTAGAAAGGTCGAAGCAGAGGCAGTTCCAGCCGCTACTATATTTCCAGACGTGATTTTCACATCATTATCGAATGTTCCAGCTGTGACATCGCTAGCAGATGGAGTTCCCCCTGTCGAGAGATTGTCGAGCTTATCCATACAAGATTGAACTGTGGTGTCTGTATCTGATAAATTCTGTCCGAATGTTGCGGTGCTTACGCCTACATTTCTAGCTTTTGGAACATACCGCGCAAAAGCTACTTGCGAAAAGATCCCTATCATTGCGGTGATTAATAATATGTGTTTTAGTTTCATAGTTTTCCTCTTATGCGGTATATTTGGAATACCGGATCTCGACCTTTTCCGTCGCTGTCGGAGCTGTTGTGAACGTAACGCCTTGAAGGTCACTGTCTTCAGTGTAATCACTTCCCGCCGCTTTCAATATTCCATCGACAAAAACCAGAGTCGTTCCACCCTCAAATTGATATGTGGTGTCGAAGTTGGTTTGTGATCCTGTGCCTGTATATTTATTTTTAAAGAATGCCGCGCGCGTATAGCGGATTTCAATCTTCTCATCATCTTCAGGAGCGGTTGTAAATGTAACGCCTTTGAGGTCCGCGTCCTCTGTGTAATCTTCTCCGGATCCCTCTTCCATCAACACACCATCTAAAAAGACCATCGACGATCCACTGAGGAATGCGTATGTTGTTGAGAAATTAAGTGTTACACCATCACCATCATATTGATTCTTGAGAAGCGCGGTCATTATTTCGAGCCAGTCTTGTGTTGAAGTTTTGCCCTCAACGTATTTGCACATATACTCAAAATGTGAATTTGGGTACTCATTTAAAGCCACAACCTCATTATTTTTACTGTCATAAAATCGATCACCTATCCACACGCTCAGCGCGTTCCCTGAAGTATCATAGAAACCATACACCATGTGCGTAGTGATTTCCTTGATGCCGCTTTCAACACCGACGAGATCTTTGAAACTAATCGGCTGAAGTTCGATATCAGCTGTCGTTACGATTCCCCAGCTGTCCACAGGGTCCCCACGATCGTTGAATGTGGTTGCGGTTCGTCGTTGAGTCACTCGAACTTTGAATTCGTCTATAATAGTGGTGGTGTCGCCCTTATAATCGTTCATATATTTTCATCGCCTTGAAGTTCGGTATCATCGTCACCGTTGCTCTTGATATCTGAATCAAACTGAAAAGATTGTTCGCTTGGGATCTCAGCTTGCATTCCAGAGAGCTCATGCAGTTGTTCACGCATCACTTTTATATAACTAGCGTGATTCATTGTCTTGCTACCGATGATATAATCCGGCTTTGGTGAATCGAGCGCAGTTTGAAGCGCCGCTCTTGCGGATTCTATAAGTGCATCAATCTGTTCAGTTGTTAGTGCCATGTTATGCCCCTTCGTTTTTATATTTATTGCAGACATCTATTGTTTTTTTAAATTCTGCATAATTATTTTTGTGCCCCCACATTTGCTCAGGGATCATCGCAGCGTCAATATTCTTTAATGCAGGAATCGCTTTTTTGAAATCGATATTTCCAGATCCTATCGAAACACCTTCTCCAGCGGTTCCCTCAGCGTCAGCGATGTGTATCTGGCGCATATAGGGTTTTAAAATATCAATCGCAGCAAGTAAGTTTTTCCCTGTGTGATTACAATATAAACCCATGTGAGAAATGTCAAAACAAAAACCAACCCCATTCGCTTTGCAATATCTATACACCTCTATTTGATCGCAAAATATATCGCTGTAATATTGCCCACCATAAAACCAAGGGAACGGTGGCATGTTCTCGACGAGCAATTCAATCTTATCTTTGAATCGAGGAATTGATCGGAGTTTTATTACAAACGCGTTGAATCTCGCATATAGATTTGCTTTGTACTTCTCAGCTTCACCTCCCGTCGGAAACTTCACTTGATCAACAGTTGAGCCTCCCGGATGTATAATAACTTTCATGCGTTTATAATTCGTCACAAAACTTCTCCAAAGACTTAACCCCTTGTCAATACACTGAGTATAGATTTCAATATTCTTATCTAAAGTTTTTAAATCGCAAGGATCTATCATTACACCGTCCCAATATTCTGGGAGATGAATGGAGTAATCCGTCGGATGAACTGTTCCCTCGTCGAGTGATTGTGTTCGTACATCGTTATCAGTGAGATGAAACTCAACCATCTCCGGTTTGAGTTCGATCATCACATTTTGTAGATCATGAAATCGTGCCTTGGCTCCCCAATACATTACTCGCCCCCCAGTGGATCTCTTCCCAGAGATTCCATCACAATTTGTTCGCCGCGTGTTATTTTTTTAACCCCATCGCCTTTTGCAAGTTCAAACGCCTTGATATGCTCGACGAGCTTTTTCATACCGGTTGGCTCAAGGCTTGCAGCGTGATCAGGACCCTGCATAGTTCTATCGAGAGTGAAGTGCCTTTCAATGATGCATGCGCCCATTGCAGCGGCACACACTGAGATCTCAATGCCTCTCTCATGCCCGCTGTACCCGACAGGAACACCTAGCTCTTTGAGTTTAGCGATCATCCGAAGATTGCAGTCTTTAAAATCTACCGGATATGTTGACACACAATGCAGAAACATGTACTGAGATTTCTTAGCTTTTAAATATTCGTGCACCTCGAGGATAGTCTCCCACTTTGACATGCCTGTCGATAAGATGATCGGCTTTCCACATGAGATTATACGATCGAGCAACTCTCTGTTCGGTAACGACACCGAACCTATCTTATATGCGCAAACACCAATGATCTCCAGCATCACAGCTGATGCAACATCAAATGGTGTGCATAAATAATCCAACCCCATTGATTCACAATACGCTTTCAATTCAATGTGCTGTTCATAGGTAAACTCTGAAGCTTTCAGGATCGGAATATATACGCCAAGACCTATTGAATGCAAATGCGGATTATCGAGAACGTCCTTTGGGTATATTGCTGACAACGTGCGTTTCTGAAACTTCACGCAATCAACACCACACCTCTTCGCCTCGTCAATCATCTCGAACGCACGGTCCATGCTGCCATTGTGATTGATACCGATCTCTGCAATGATGTATGCCGAATGCTGTTCATCGATGATGTGTTGGTTTATTCTGAATGATGTGTTCATTTCTGCCTCGCTATCATATAGATGAATTTTTCTTTCACAGTAGTGCTCTTTATTGTGAAATAATAACCAATCAACGCCTTGAGCTCGTCCACGCTATATTCGTGGAGATGGTACTTGTTCATACCATCCGACGAGGCAAGGTCTGGTGTGGTGATCAATAGTTTACCGTCAGGAGAGAGGAGATCCTTAATTCTGGGTAAAATATCTGAGATCTGCTCAGGCGTGAAATGCTCAATCGCCTCTACCCATATAACCAGATCAAATCTCGCTTGTTCTCCGAGGGAGAATGGATCATTGAGATCTGTTCTCCGGTATTCAAGGTTTCGTTCTTTGTATGTTTGCTTTGCAAACGCGACCGCAGTCTCATCAATTTCAACCCCAACAATGTTCATCGCTTTCTTTGAAATCATGTGCGTACCGTACCCACTTCCACAGCAGAGATCCAAAGCGATGTCGCATTCCTTTGTATTCTTGAGCACCCACCGATATCTTTCCAGATGGCGCTTGACAGTTGCTTTTCCGTAGAAGTCTTTTCTGTCGATATAGATCCTTTCCATATTCGGCACAACTTTTAATGCGTGCATTGATTCACCCCTTTGTTTAAATGCTCTTTCATCTTAAAAAACTTAGTGTCAGGCATATCCGTCAGATTAATGACGAAGTCCTTTGCGTCTCCTAGTTGCTCAATAAATCTTTCAAACCCGCCCATCCTCAACACTATCTTTAATGAATTTGATTTAAAAAGCTCTGATCCCGGATATGGAATTGCAAAAAAGAAACTTGGTTTTATCCTCAATGAATTGCAAAAACTTATTGTTTCATCGACGGTACTTTTTGATTCTCCCGGAAATCCATAAATGAACGAAGTGTTTGGGTATATCCCTGCATCTCTCGTCATCTCGATTGCTTTCTGTCCTTGATCAACGGACGCTTTCTTATTCATTAAATTTAACATCTTTTGAGATCCGCTTTCGATACCATATCCGATCCATCGGCAGCCTGAGTCAAACGCTGCGGAGAGGATCTCTTCATCAACTTCGTTCACGCGCGCATGGCAACCCCATAGCAGATTCAGCTCTTTCATTTGCGCACAGAACTTCAACACCCACTTTTTGCTGACAAACATATTGTCATCGACGAATCCAACGAAATCGATTATGTATTTATTTTTCAACTCGACTAGTTCAGCGATAACATTCTCCACACTTCTTTGCTGATACACCTGTCCGAATAGGTCATAACAAAAATGACACTTGAAAGGGCAGCCTCGACTCGTTACCACGTTCACACTTCGTCTGATGCCCTTCATATCTTCGTGTATTGCAACATTCGAGCTGTTCCCACTGTCTGCACCCCAAATCGCATTTGGAAGGTATGTGCTCATATCAAAGCCACGCCAAGCTGGGAATGGGATCTCATCTATATTATTATACCGGAGATTGCTGCCAACGTACTCAAGCATTTCATTCTCTCCAGCACCTTTGATGATTTTATTCGCTCCGTGCTCAAGCAACAGGTCCCCTGCCACAGATGCACATCCTCCACCACATACAATAGGGCGGAAAGACATACTCTTTATGAGATAGATGAGCCATTTCTGATATGCATACGTTGTTATGATTCCAGAGATCCCAAACATATCGAAATCCTTGTGTACCATTCTGAGCCAGTACTCAACTCGATCTTTATTCCACCGCAGCGCATTAATATCAAGGATATCTACTTCATGCTTCGCCTCTCTTAATGCACTTGCAATATATCCAACCCCTAAAGGAACGAGATTAGGCTTCGCAGATTCGCGTACCGGACAATTTATCAGCAGAATTCTCACAAGCCCTCCTCTCAAGTATTTTCTCTGCAAGCATGCAGTCGAGATCCGTATCGAGATCTAATCCCTCACAATCATCTAATACATACCCGATAGTCTTATCATTAAACAACTGATCGTTTAATTTCTCTAACTCTGAGACCCCAAAAATATAGATCGCTCCGTTCGCTTTGTAAAGCGGTGGAGTATTCTGTTGCTGATAGATTCCTCCCTGAGGCAATACGCACTCAAACTCATGCTCATACTTGCGGCGCATCAGTCCATAGGGACGATAATCAACCTTTGTTAGTGACTGCAAGCTGTTGCTTTGAGAGTATGTGTACTGCTGAAGTGCGTGCCCGATACTTGTTGAGGACCTAAAAGGGCATGTCAGGTATGTGACGACTATTGTGTCGGTTGGTTTTGCGTCGATGTGCTTGATGAATGCACATATCACCTCGCGCATGGTCGCGCGCGGAAGCGTTGTTTCTGCCGGTCGCTGAGCGATCGTGGCACCATAGGTGTTTTTTATATTGGGCTCATCAGTGAATACGATCGGACGCAGCCCAGCCTTACTGACAGCTTCGATGGTGTGAGCGATGAGGGGCTTGTCTCCGAGCATATATGAAAATGTGTTCTTGTTCGGTAGTCTTCTTGAATGCATCTTTGCTGGAATCAACGAATAGATCATTGAGTCATCTCCTTGATTAGAATTTTACGCCTTGCCATGCCCCGAGCTTGTATGCAAATCGCTTTGGTGCCAGCTAACTTCTTTTTTAATTTAAAAAAGAAAATATTTCCCCCACCCATAAATACTCGAAACCCTTTTTTTCTAAACTGATCTATATCTTTCGCGACGCTCTCATAATCTGACGAAAAGAAATTAACTTTTGATCGCCCAAGCTCGATGTCAAATTTTATTGCTCTGTCAATAAATGATACAACTAAATTCTCGAGCTCAGCGATCTTTGGATCCAGTGTAGTGTGTCTTGTTATTATCTTAGACATATTATCTTCTCTTTTTCGCTTTGAGTCTCACTTTGAGTTTCTTTTTCGTTTTCTTTTTCGCAGCAGCACTCTTTTCTCTTTCGGCTTTTCGAGCAGCTTCGCGCGCTTCAAGTTCTCTTTCGAGAGGGCTTGGATTCAACAACTTTCCGTTCTCGTCGTAAATTCCCGGAACTCTGGAAGAACTCTGCAATTTCTTTTTAGAGTTCGCTTGAACGATCGGGCTTTCCCATGGTTTATCAACGACAGATGGCAGTGCAGATCCAGATGCGCGAGAACTTTCCACTTCAATGCCTTTTGGATTTGCAGCGTCAACACCTTTCCATGTGTTGAGTTTGTCAACGTGTCCCTTACTTAAAATCTCCCCCTTGTTTACTTTGATGTCGCCTTTAACTCCTACAATAGGTGCAACAACTTTCATACCAACTTGCAGATCTTTCGTCTTAACTGTGTGACCCATATACAAACCTCCTCGTTTAAATTTCAAATGATTTCCGCCGATGAAATCTTTATTTCACCGACGGAGAATCATTTGTCTCACTAACTTACTTTCAACATTGCACGCCAATCAATATTTTTAAAACCAAATCTCACACGAGATTTCCAGCGCATCACTTCACGCTCGAACCAAGACTGCGAGAGATTTCCTTCGGCGTATAATTCTAACTTATCGCGCCATTGAAACACCCAGCCCGGAACGTCGGTTTGAATGTACCAATCAAGTGCAGCTCCGCCAACTTTCGTCAGCCACTTCGACGGATTAACTGAAAGCATAGGCATCGGAACTTTTCCAGCAAACGGTTGAGTGCTTGCCGGTCCGAAAACTCCTGCTGCAAATCCGGGTATGCTTGAATCAGACATCAACCATCGTGCGGTGTACGATAAACGCATGGAACAAAGAATTGATACACCATTCACGGTGATCTCTTCTCCATCAAGCCCTGTCCAACTATCTATCATGTCCATTGCGATGACGATAGCACCTGCCGACATTGTTACGCCGGTGTAGATGTTATCATTTCCAGCAACAGCTGCTCCGCCTTTTCTGTTGAGATGGTTCGTGGTGAAAATTGCGAGCCCATCATAGCAGGTAGCTGCGGTGCTCCCTCCGACGATACCAGAAAACACAACTTTATTCTCGTAGTTCTTATGAACTTTACCGAGATTTCCGGGCAAATTTTTGACCTTTTTTGTTTGATCATCATTTGTCATTTCGCGCGTAATACCCATAAGTCTTCCGAACTTATAGTTGGTTATGTCAACATCCTGCATCTCGGCTACCTTATCTTCCTTGAACGCTTCACCTTCGAGAACTTGCTTAGGATCTGCGGTTCCTGAGAGAGATGGATATGTTTCTTTGTCCTTCGTGCTGGTCTCGAAACTCACCACTCTCTCGTATTCGCTTTCGACTTTATTGTACACATCCATCATCTTCAGTTTCATACCAGAGCTCATCAACTTCGGGAAATCAGCTCTGGTTGCAGCTTCTTTTAAACTTTTAAACATGATATTGTCCTCCTCATTTATTTTTAATATAACAACCCAGCATTCGTATGATTTATAATAACATCCGGATACATCCGCATAACTTCTTTGTACCAATCAAGGAATGTCTCAAAACTCATATTGGTCAATACGTCGTTTCCGTGCATGTCTCTTTTCTCATACAAAGTTCCTGCTTTTGTTTCTGTGTCAACTCTTCTCTGAGCCATTTCTTTTCTAACTCCTCCACAATAAAAGTCACCACCTTTTTCCCATGAAAAATCATGTCCATAGAGGTGAACATTTTTGCAGTTCCTAACTGAAAGCAAAAACGACAATCCAGCTGAGCCTACATTTCCGCCTACTACTAATGAAGTCGCCACCCCACTTAATTTTCGATGGCGCTCAATGAATGTTTGTCGATCATTATCTAAATCAATACAAAAATTAGTTATAACGAAAAAGAAGATCGGTCCTTTCCAGTTTTTAACGATCTCTGGATGTGTTGCTACATCGCAAATCAAAGGCATCGTTGAATCAAAATCAAACATTTTCACTGCTTCCGCTCTTCCCTCGCAGCACACCACGTAGTCAGGGCGGATCCCATTGTCAATCAAATATTTTGCAGCCATATCAACAGCGCATATCTCTGTGCGTATCGAAGACCGAGCTCTCTCAGCGATCTGCGGTATTGATTTTGCTAAACTTGCGCCCGCAGCAATTAAGATACCATCGATCTTCTCAAAGTCATTCCATAAAACACTCGCATCCTGCTTGATGAGAGGTTTGTTTGCGACGATATTCGCCTCCCAAATGTCTTTCATCCTCGCAAGTGTTCGCATGGTTCGTGATTCAACTGAGTCTTTCATTGTTCTACCTTTGCGGATTTCCGCTCCCTTTTAGCTTTAGGGAATTTGATTTCACGCTTTATTTTGTCATTCTTGGGTGAATAGTTCGCGATTACTTCTTTAAGTGGCGCAAAGCCGATGAAGGGCTCTTGATTTCCTTTATCGTCGATACCTACGATGCCGCCCTCAGTAGCGTTGATGCATGTATACGGTTGCTGAAGCGCAACCTGTTCATGCCATGACTTAAATGAATGCATACTGAAGTTGGTTCGCACGCGCTTCTTGTTTCCATCGAGATGCGTGAGAAGTTGCTCATTCAATACCCGCGCTCTGATGTTAGCTCCGTGCTCCTGCCCTGCATAAAAATGACTATCATTTTCCCAGCTACAATCAAGACCAACCAAAGCAATATTTTGTGCTTTTAAAACTTGCATGCAAAAAGCGTGCGCGGTAGTTGTTACATTTCCCCCGCACGGTAACTCAATCAAAACCCCCGGAAAAACAAGTCGATAGTTTTTGTCAAATATCAATTCCTCTCCCGCTTTGACATCTTTCTTTGCAACAGCGTATCGAGAGCTTGCGAAAAACTCTTCTGACTTGCTTGCAATGCGAGGATGAACTGAATTGAAAAAGAAAATAGGACCGAGCCAATTCTTGATCAATTTTGGGTTCGACGCTATGTTAGCGACGAGCGTTATATTCTTTGTGTATTGAATAACAGGCTTCACCATCTTCCAGATCTTATTCGATGCGTCAAGGCTTACACAATACTCCGGCGAGATCTTATGTTGCAAAAGATATCGGAGATTTGCGTCAATTCCGACGACAGCTCCACGAGATCCTACTTCTTTTAAATCTTCCACATTCTTATCTAAGCTTGGACCCGCTCCCACTAAATAAGCGATGAGTCCTTTTGGTAAAGGGTTCCCCTGAATATAAAGAGATTTGTTGAGAAGGATGTTTCTCTTCCACACCTTGTCGTTCGCCTCTCTCGTCTTGCGATTTACTTGCTTGCCAATGTATTCGACTGTTTTGTTCTGTCTATCTGTCAACATTCATAATATCCTTTTGGGGTGAGGGCAGTCAGGTAAAGGATAACCCTGACCACCCTCGGAACATTCCCATTTTTAATTTTTACAGACCGAAACCATTGCCGACAGGTAATCTCGAGATCCCTCTCAAGTTGAAAATCATACCTGCGGTTGCTTTCGTTATTGCTGATCCAAATACAACATAACCAATCGCGACCTCTCCTGAAGACTGAGTCAGCGGCGTGAAATAAGCTGCTGTCATTCCAGAAGTCAAGAAAGTTGCAAGTGTTGTTTTTGTGCCTGAGCAAGTGCGAAATGCGAACCCACCTGAACGAGCTACAACCATAGCCGCCTTCCATGCGGAAGCCGCACCACCAGTCCAACCGATTGCATGAGTAAGGGTTGTGTCCCGTGTTAAACGGAAATATTTCCCTTTCAATACAACTACCTGTCCTTCGCGGTTACCTGTGAAAGTATAACCGATCATAACAGCGGATTGCGTTGCACCGGAAATAGGTTTGACCGTACAATCATTGAGGACACGATTGTCCAAATAGAATGCGAGATCCAAACCAACTTCAGCTTTCTCAATCAGCTTGACATACTGGACATCGTTCGCAGTTGCACCGGAGAAACTCTTTGTGAGTGTTCCGACAGCCTGAGATACTTTGTCGACAATATCGAAAAGCTGTGCACCGCTTGCTCCTGAAGAGTAACCGATCAGATCGCCGGCATTCCCAGAAGTTGACACAATCGCCAACTGAAACACACCCTTCTTATAAACAGGGATAGCTTGTTTGGCGGTTGGAGCCGCGTATAACGTTGTCCCGACTGTATCCGTCGAGAACGGTGAATCTGCAACACCAACGGACAAGCGTGCGTCGTTAGCCGAGGCAATTGGACTGATCCGACCGAGCACACCTAAATTTGCTCGAGATTGGGGGTCCGCTTTCCGAGGCATAACAACAACGTCGCCGGATTCGATACCAGTGGAGTTCTTGGGGATGTATACCATAAAATCACCACTGTAAGCGTAGTTCTTTTTTTGCTGTGACATATTAATTTCCTCCTACTTTTATTTTGAATCTATTCTAAAGCTTACTTATTTTTCATCTTCTTTTTTCTTAGGCTCTTCCATTCCGAACATGCCTTGATTGAATGCTTTCTGAGTATCTTCCTCGCTCATATTCGCACCTTCACCCATGCCTTTAATTGGCTCACCTTTTCCGAGGATAGCCGCACGATCAGCGATGAGAGCATTAACTTGTTCTGCAACTGTGACAACAACTTCTTTTCCGGCAACAACTGATTTTGATTCCTGACAGTTCATCAGAATTTCTGAGAATACTTCTGTTTTTGCATTGTCAGGGAGCTTCGATTCCTTGAGCGCATTTGCGATCAATTCTTTTTTTACGATCGCAGCTTCCTTGACGTTGTGTGTGTCGATCTGGTTCTTTAATTCAAGGTTTACCTTTTCAGTTTCCTTGAGTTTAGTTTCCAGCGCACCAATCTTTGTGTCTTTCTCCGCGATACCAGTGCTTGCGCCTTTTACGATCTCAGCGACGAGCTCTGGACGTCCTTCTTTCAACATTCCAAACGTGATGTCCGTTATAAGCATTTCATTGTCCTCCTGTTTATTTTGTCTGCCACCTTCGTTTTCTACAAAGTCAACCATACCAAACGGAACGTTGCCTCCGTAGTCAACAAAATCGCATGATCGAACGTACTCGATACTCTCGATGATATTGCCCGATCTTCCATCTACATCGCCCTTCCTTGCTTTTCCTCGCCCAATGATTGAGTCTGCAATCTCTTCAGGTGCTGATTTGCATCTTTCCCACAACCAATTGTCGAGGATCTTGACTCTCCCCAATGCAACTGTCCTGCCATCCGCCAACTTATCAACCCATGTTTCCTGAATAGATGCAGCCCAATCGCGGAGATCTCTCGAATCCGTTTCAACCTTCGGATGATTGAGATACATCTTCCGTCGTGACTGCAAATAGCTAGCGGATTCCGTCACTGCCTTGGGGGTGTAGTAGTTGTTGTCAACTTCGTTGCCCCAGCCCTCAACGAGCAGTGGAATGACCAGTTCTCGCTTTTCGTCGTTGGGTTTGTTCTTTGGTTTAGTTTCCAACTGCTCTCGAAGGCTTGTCAATTGACATTGTGCAGTGAAATAGCCCTCGCCACCTTTCCAATTGTCAGCGTACTCGCCTATCTTTGCGGTTTTAGCAGCCGCTTTTAACTTTGGAATGGCTGTGGCTCCCAAAGGGTGTGTTGCAGCAGCCAAGAGCGATTCCTGCAATAGCTCAACGTGGATTTTGCCACTGGCATCTTTAAAAGGAAAGTGCCTCATCTTTTCGGCATCGATGAATGCGAAACTTGTATCCGGTAGATCTTTGACGTTTATTTTCATGCGTTTTCTCCTTGCGATTTTTTCACACCTTCTTTCGTATATACATCCTTCTCCAATTCGTTGTCGATAGAGATAGTTTTCTTTTTTCCAGAGTTTAGGTCCTTAAAGTCTTGCTCGACTTTATCGAATTCATCTACCATTATAAATCCTCCATGCTATAATTAAACCCCTTGATCTTCTGACTCACTTCCGTCCACACTTCGTGGTGATGGAGCTTGTTTGCCTTTTCCATATATGAATAATCCTGTGAGATCTTTATTGTATTGAGACGATGCACCCTTTTGTCAGCTGCTCTATAAACGCTCTTTAAACGCTCTTCTGAAATACTGTTCCAACCAGCTGCGGGTCGTTTGAGTGAGTACACCTTGGATCCAAACGCTGATTTTGGAGCCAACGCTCTCATCTCAGCAACATTCCCATGTCTCGAGATCATAACATCAGCTAAACTCAATGACGAGCTTTGTGGATGATTGTGAATGAAGGTGTTGTCTTTCATTGCAATGACCTCTTGCCTTGTAAACTTAATATTCGACTTTCCACCGCTCTTCTGTGAGATCCGGACACCGCTCTGAGACACTTGCTCTGAACTTTCATATCTATTTCCAGTCCTCTTTAAAATGTCACGTTGTGCGCTTCCCAACGAACTCTCATATCGTGATCGCTTCTCCGCAGGAGTTAAATCTGACGCCTTAGGAATCACTGCCCCAGATCCCTCTGGTGCTGGAGTAGCTAATGCAGCCGCTTCTGCTTCTGGCAGTACCGTCAACCCGTGGCACATGCAATGAGGGTGGACCGGAGCGGGGAAATCTTTTGGATCATATATCTTTCCATTGTAACCTGTGCAGATGTCACAAACGTTGATTCCAGACACTTGGAATTTCAGTTTCATATCGAACTCATCAGCTGCGTCTTTCTGTCCGTCTATATATGCTCGATTCGTTTCTGTTCTTGCCACTCTAACTGCGTTCTTATACGCTGATTTATAAACACCCTGTCCCACCTTCAACAGATCTTTCATTCTCCCTCGAGCGGTCTCTGGTTTTAGGAGAAAGCTTCTAATGTTTCGACTTATCTTATCAGCTGAGGTGCCTTGGAGAATATCTCCGGCAACAATGCGTTTGAGTTGATGCTCATTGTCGTTTGCCAGCTTCCACACTCTCTCAGACAGCTTGAGACCATCGACCCCTCTGAGATTGATGATGCGTTTGCGAATTTTATCTGACATGTTTGTCCAAACCTTCGCACCAATCTTTCTGTGAGGGGCAACTGCGGCTACAACTGATCTGACACCTAATTGAGATGAGTCCGACACACCCAACTTGATTTGTTGACTTAACTCTGTGCGGAACTTCACCATTTCATTATGCATATACTTATCTACGATGAGTTTAACTTTCGCAGTAGGAACTTTCCCATCCATTCCAGTGTTTCGTGCAAGTATTGTATTCAAAGAGCTTTCCACATTCTTGTGCAACGTTGCTGTGATGTCCTCAAGCTCCGTTTGGTATCTCAAGAACATTAAATGAGATTGTTTCTCACTCTGTGGTTTTATAGGCATTATTCCTCGGCTCCGTCTTCAAGTTCTTTTTTTCTGCCCGCCTCAAAATTGTCAGGATCCTTGTCATTCTCCTTATCCTCGCCATTCTCTTTCTCTCGGCGTTGAGTCTTTTCCTGTTCCTTGTCATAATCATAACCCAGCTTCCCTGCGAGGGTACTATCATCAGCCCAACCCATCATAGAGTGGACTTGATACGCTTTAGTGTCGGCTTCGAGATCACTGTGGACCATAGGAGGAAACTCAATAGCAGTGGTTGTTTTCGTCGGTACAGATTCCACTTGTGGTTTCGACAATAGCTCTTTTATTCTGCAATCATGCTTTAAAGCTTTAGGCAACCAACGAAGCAACGCATTCTCTTTCAATGTTGTTTCCGTCGATGTTTTTGGGATAATACCTTTCGCCATTGCACGCTCTATGATCTTCGTGAGGACCATTTGAAAGTATATTTGAAACGTATCCTGCATATCCTCTATGCTACGAACATACGGATTCTCTGATACAAGTGTTGAGGCGTAGTTTGCGTTGGATGCATCTGAAAGCAAGAACTCTGGAGCGGTTACTCCTGCCAACACAGACAATTTGATCAGTCGACCATCTTGTTTGCTGTCGTCAGCTCTGATCTCTGGATTACACCACTTATATTCAATTGATTCATTATGAACGATAACAGATCCGAGCTTCGGCATCTTTTTTGCTGCGGTAGATGTTCCGGTTGGTGTGTCTGCGTCACTCATTGCGTTGGAGGTCTTCGTTACAGCGGTTGGCGTCGCTGATTTGCCTTTTAAGATCTTCTCGAGGATGTGTCCGGCTGCAATTCTATTCTTGCGCACCCTTCCCTCAACAAATTGATCTAATTGAATGAGCCTACGAATACTCGGCTCTATATAAGGACGACCTCGTTGCATGTTCATATCAACGTTGAGTTTAATATGTATCATATCTTTGTCGAGAATCACTTCTTTGCTTGTGGTAGAATCACCAGCAGGCACCCACTCTCTCCTATACTCTTTGACGGTCTCAGCGTCGTTGGGGTCCTTCACAATCTTCGTGATCTGCTCAGGCTCAACGAATCTAATGTAACAGGATCCAACTGCATCCTCAAAGAAACGCAAGAACGCCTCTCCATCTCGGAGAACCCTTCTCACGATCTCTTTTTGTCTCAGCTCCATCAAGTTCTTTGGATCACCCCAAAACTTCTCGAGTGTTTCTTGCACTTTCGGATTCTCATCATCGGCATGATACACAACCCCTCTGCCTATAACATAATGAACAGCGCTTTCAATTAAGCACCGGCTTTCTGATGTCTTCCAATACCGGTCTCGGCTGTTCTTTAATAATATAGAGCGGTCTGTGTCAGATAACTCTTTCGCACTGTCTTCTCCTCCGAGTTTGTACCAAGGTCCGTCGGTTAAAGGGTCCCGATAAGCTTCGGAGATTGCGTCCACCCCATTCTCCTTGATATGTTCTACGATATTTATCTCTTTAGGTTTTACCATAAGTTATCCACTCCGTTTTCATAAATTTCCTCGGCAGCCTCGCCGAACTCGTCTGACATCAATTCCGTCACAGCCCAAACCAACGCATCCATCCTATTATCTATACCGTCAATATCCGCTGGCTTCCATGTGCAGATCTCATCTTCTAACGCTGTCAAAGGCTCTGTGTGAAACACTCTGCCTTTCTCGTACAGTGCCGCAACCGGTTCAGCCCTTACTGCTTTTCCTCTCGTTGCATTCACTAGCTTTACATTAACATCATTATCCCCAAATTGAGTGATCACAGCTTCAACCATGTCTCCACCGAAGTTCTTTTCTGCCGCAACTACATCTGCCTTAAATCTTCTATAAGCTGCGTGTACCCCGTCACTCCATTCCTTCGGTGATCCGTTCAAACTTCCGTCGTACATTATATAGATATTTTTATCGCGGTCCATGCCTGCAACAATGATCCCTATCTCATCTCCCTCGAGACTTCCGGAAGGATCAACACCAATCGCAACTCTGATCAGCGTTGCTGGAGCGATCTTATACTTAATCCATCTGCGTTTCCAAAGAGCTCCGTCATCACTTGAATATCCACCTTCTAAAAACCGAATGCGCTTTGCTCCTGACAGATTACTCAATGTTTTGATCAACGTCTCTGAGATGTTCTCTTCATTATCCGTTGGATTTAATTTCAACCATTTGAAATCATCCGCCGGAACAATCCTGCCATCTGGAAACTTCCTGTCATGATATACCTTGTATCCCCAATGCTGTTTCGACGGTGGATTGTAATCTTGCCAGAACCGTGGAGGCACACCCTTCGGTGGATTCAGTCGAGTCATCAATGTTTCCACTGAATCGTATGCAATCTGAGACGCTTCATTGACGTAAATTGTTGCAAACTCATTTCCAAGGATCTTCTCCACTCGAACCTTGTCGTCAAGACCTCCAACGAGTATGTATGAGTCTGACTTCACTCCTTTTACTGTGTGAGGGAACGTCATCATCAAATCTGAGTTATTATATTTGAACTGACCGGATAACCCCATCAGTTGCACCAACTTTGGCATTGTTTGATTCCACAGTGATTGTCTTGCGTGCTTGAACCGCAATCGAAGCGCGACATGCCAAGTGTTTGGATAGTGCATTGCTCTGATGATCATATTTCTGAGAAAGATCAACGTTTTCCCTGATCGACTCCCTCCCTCAAGCAACACATTTTGATATGTTGCCATAAGATTGGTGGCTTCGATCTGTTTCGCAGTTAGTATCAAAGATCCTATACTCATTAAAGCTTTGCGTCTATACCGTCAATCCTTACGATCAAAGGCTCTTTTGGTGGCGTTGTGATCGGCTGCACTACCTTGCCAATCAATCGATCGAGCATCATATTTAACATAAAGTAATCCCCATGCATCTTTCCTTGAACTAAACAGCGAGCGACATACACTCTGAGTATTGGTTCATCTACACTATAAGCGATGTCCCACAATTCTCTGTGAGACTTTACGAGTAGATCATTAAAATCAGTTATAAACTTTTCTGTGGTTAAATTCTTTAAGGCTTTGACTTCCGGTGGGAGTTTTGGTGGACCATTTCTATTGATGCGCGGGTCGTTCTTTTTAAACGGAATGAGATTCGCGATCCCTTTGGCATTACGTTTGAGTGTTGCCTTACGTCTTACCGTCCGCATCAAAGCCCTCCTTTGCTAGCATCAATGTATTTATATCAACACCGCCATGATACCAAATGCACCCACTCAATACAAGTATCCTAGATCACTGCCACTACCCCCACACCCTGATATATCTAATAATACTAACTAAACATTTTCACTCAATTTCACTCGATTTGCGACAAAACACACTCATTTCTCAATCAAATAGTAATCGTAGATCATGTTTAGGGGGGGTGTACCCATATAGGTGTCCTTTATATGTAAAGCGTATATTTTTTTTATTTTAATAAAAAGAAAAAAGAAAAGAACTCAATAACTATATACCCATACCCCCCCTTCCTCTGATCTACGTTTTGTTTCCCATTCACTTTTCAATGTGTTTGTGGGTTTTTTGTTATATTCCTATTGAAAAATCAATGCATTCATACCATCGTCTCGACGGATTCTCCTCACAAAGCGAATTGCCTCCCTCCATCAAAATATTTCTTAAATTATTTTTTATATGCTTTTCTCGACGGTACTTCTCAATTCCTCGACGACAAATATTGCTTGCATTACGTTTTCGCTTTTGGTAGCATAAGTGAGTAATTGAAAACAAAAAGAATTTATCTTAGACCCCTTGACAGCGCGAAAAATACTTGTTATACTTTAGATGTAATTAAATAAAGACAGGACAAATCAAATGAACAGCGGAACGAGCAGGCAGTTCAAATCTAATCAATCAAAAGACTCTGGGCGAGGAGAGTTTTTATTTATTCCCGAAGAGACCACTGTGAGCTCGTTCCTCTCATGTCTCTTCGTTTTTTATTTCCCCAACCTAAACTGATCAAAGGAACGCATACATGAAAATTAAATTAACGGAATTAGAAAAGAAAGTTTTAAGTGAGTTGTTAGATACTAACGACGGGCAGTGTGAGTTTGATTTGGATTACAGTTGGTGTTGGTTAAACAATTGTAAGTCTGCCGGGAATAAATCCTTTTCCGGTGTTTTGGGCTCACTATCGAAAAAGGGTTTATATATAGATGGTGGAGATGGTGGAATAAATGGCAAAGTAAACAGAGTGAAAGCGACAAGCATCATGAGCGAATCAAAGAAGCTAGTGTGTGAAGCTGAATTGGATGACGATCTTAATATACTTGATGTTTCAAATGTGACATCTAAACAAGTCAACCGGCATAAACGTATCGGAGACGACTCTGACATTTATAGAAAAATTTCCGTGTATGCTTCCTCTGGAGCGATTATAGTTGATATTGAAACGCGAGGACGCTTTGGAGATTTAGAAACAAAATCATACAGCGTTCCGATGCGTGCTTTTATAGAAGCGGTTGTCAACTTTTCAAAAATGGAGGTTTAAGAATGAGCGACACAAAGTGTCCGGTATGCAATGGTCAATTAGATAGAACAAGGAATTGCGATGCGTGTAAAGGAACCGGATTCATGATTCAATTTGCGTTAGATCGAAACGACATGGTGATCCGTAAATGGTCTAAGGTTTGTATTCAAGGCGGAGTCTCTGATGATCTCTATACCGTAACTGAAATCTTATCTCCGAACTTCGTACGTCTTGCAGATGGTCA
>Ga0307928_10001344_pt1 | contig 18552 bp, 23 predicted proteins | sample AceLakmetagen232_FD_201815 | JGI IMG/M metagenome (GOLD analysis project Ga0307928, IMG submission 201815) | Saline water microbial communities from Ace Lake, Antarctica - #232 | ecosystem: Environmental > Aquatic > Non-marine Saline and Alkaline > Saline | place: Antarctica: Ace Lake... | reverse complement strand
TTCGCAGCAGCGTAAGTACCATCAAATACATCTTCGAGATTATCCGCAGCGGTTGAATCACTTGATATATATTTCATGTCACTAGCGACATACCCCGCTGTACCATTCTCTAAGGCCAGTTCTAAATTATCCGCAGCGGTAGAATCACCAGATATTTCTGTAGCGTTTACATCAAGCGTATCCCCGCCATCAATCAGCGCATTATTCAATGCCGCCGCCCTGAAGCCTATCACCGGTCCACGGAAAGGAAGTACACCGGTTACAACGCCTGTAAACCAACCAAACCCTTTAGTGTCATTATTGATAGTTCCTGAGTCTGCCGGGATTTCAAGCGTATACATGCCATCATCCGCAGTATGCTCGGCCCAATCATGCGCACCGCCAGTTGTAGGCGTAACAGCAGTTGAAGTAAATCCACCGCCAGTTGTAACAAAATTCCAAGTGAGGTCCATGCCAGCAGCATCATAAGCAATCGCATCTTTAACCGTTTTGAAGTCGCTATCGTCAACAAGCGGCATTATGTTTACAGGCACTTCACTTAGGGCAATGTCCACGTCCATATATATCTCAGGCAAAATATACTCCTTTATTGTTGTGCGTAATAGTACCAGGGGGAACCATCAGCCTCCTGCAAGTCAAGATTTCTTGAATCGCAAGACATCGTTGCGGCACTACTCGAATCCCAAGAAGACATGCCAAATAAATATCTAAAATCTTTTTTACTTGTGTGAAGCGCAACACTGAGTGTATCGACTAAATTCGTTCGTCCTGAATCATCGTAAATGTAACAATAAATTGTCCCGTAAGTTCCCGTTCCCTCTACACGTTTTATTTTGCAGTAATATCTGGTAGACGAAGAAGGCGTATAAAAATCATTATAAAAATTACCGCCGTCTACCTCAACTAATTTCAATTGTAGTACTGTCGAATTATCTAGAAATTGCAACGATAAGAAATCACCAGAGGCAACATAAATCCCACCAAGATCATCAATTACATTTGTCAAAGCCCACACAGACGCAAGTGCAAGAGACCCAGAAGCTGTACTTTGACAGTCCATTAAATGCTCAAAATCACCGTCGAAATGTGCAGCAGTCTTATCGTCATAAACATATGCTGATTCATTACGGGTTAGCGAAGTAGCCGTCAACGTATTGGTTGCAACACCAATACGATTGTTTGGGTCCACCTCGGTTAAAGTTGTATAATCCACATACGCCATTATTTTATGACCTTCACATCAACGACCTTTATTGCAGTAACACCGGCAAGCACCTCTGCGTCAATCTTCGCATCATGCTCCACCATCTTCTTACCATCTTCCTTGACTTTTATTCGTATCGCTTGCAACGCATTATCTTCATCTGAATCAGGTTCATGCGGAGATGAACAATCACGTATCTCGTTTAGTTGAGCAAACAACTTCGCCTGTGCCGCACAACATTTCTTACGTCCACCTTCATCCGGTTGCTCGTTATGCAGCAGACGCATTTTCTCAATCGCTCGGTAAAGAAACTTCTGTTGCGCTTCGTTGTCTTCAATTTCTTCAGGTATCGCAATCGCAGTCATTGAACATCCTCTTAGCTTCGTGTTTGCCTTCCGCTATCCAATGTTGCCGAAAGGCCCAAGTTATCGCACCCCAACAATCATCACAAAGAGCAGCATCAGGTTGTAATCCCAATTCATGCCTGATAATCTGCCCATAATGCCCTCTCAAATAAAGTTGTTGCGAACCTTCCTTAAAGCAATGATTACAGCTTGCCATCTTTGCTACCTTCCACAATCGCGTACATACAGGTAATCAGAAGCACCCAAAATAAGATGTGCATCAGGCAAATCAACATCAATGTTGCCTAAACATCTTATATCCGAATGCTCCAGCGACAACAGCAGCGCCTAGTTTTATTGTCCCTTTGAATAGATCAATAACAATCTCTTTCGCGCCTCGCTTAACATCATTAGCATTATCAATTAAGTCTTGTAAATCGCGCTTATCTGGATGATTCTCAACGTGCCTTTCAAAATGGTCGCATGGCTGTGTGGGTAACTTTTGCTCTATTAAAGCTATCTTAGTTGCATGTGAAGAGTATAGATCAGTCATTTTATCAAGCCGGGAATGTACATCCTTAAACCCGACATTTAATGCAACGATAATATCTGAATCAGCCATAATTATTACTTTCTTTCTTCATATGCTTTTGAGACAACATCAGCTACACCAAGCTTTGCAGCTTCAGCCATGAGAATTTTACCACCGCCTACAACCTTATCAGCAGCGCGCGAAGCAGTTTTTGCAAGAGCCGCAGCACGCCTACGATGAAAAAAGGAGCCGATCCCACCGGCAGTAAGAGCAAGTGCCGTACACAACGCTGTAATGCCAGGTTGACCTAATATAGTGGCAATCCCCGCGCTGGCCTGTGCTACTTCAGCCGTCTTATTTGCGATTGCTTCCCCACGTGCGGCAACAACAGGATTAAGCGTTTTACCGCTTGCCGTTTCCAGCGCTTTAATAACCGGCTCAGCCCTCGACAAAGACTCTCTAATTACATAAATCGGCTGTGTTACTTTACCTGTATCGACCTCTTCGTTACAGCCTGAAAAACAAAGTACCATTAACACCGCTAGACTTAATTTACGCATCTTAAAATCTCCTTTGCCGCCCCTTACGGGCAAGCGTACACAAAATTTTCTCCAAAGACCATGTAGTATCTCCGGTATTACGCAACCGGATTATCATTGAAGCTCCTCCTGCTCTTGGACGCTCTCGGTATTGCATCCCATCATCATCATAAGTACCAGAATCAAACGCAGTCGTTTGGCTAAATACATTCTCATGGCTATTACCAACGTATACAGACCAAGCCGTACTTACTGAGCCTACACCCAAGAAGGTATCCATGTCTAGCAATACCCCGTTCATCCCATCGCCACCCATCATAATCGGGCCTATATCAACGTAAGAATCTATAGATGTACCATCATCATTTGTAGTATCAAAGTCGTGCTTCCTCAAATACCCATCCCTGCAACCAATAAGCATTGCAGAATACGCACCAAAGATAGGCTTATAGTTGACAATCCTGAAAGCATCGTGATCATTGTCATAAGAATCAATCCAGAAGCTACCACCCTCCACCGAATAAACGAATGAGATTGACTTATTCGCCTCATATGGAGATGCTTGAATATATACTGCCCGTTCTTTCTGGCTCCACCCCAAGCTTACTTCATACATGCCTGTATCAATATTCAGCAATTCTCTAGGTAATTTCTCTCTGGACAATGACTTCGGTTTAGCATTACCACCTGGAGGTAAGACATACAAGCCATCTTTACTAAGGAAATATATCTCTCCAACCGGCCCAAAGCAGTATGCAAAACGGTCTAAAACTCCAACCTCTTCACTCAAGCAATGCAAACTACCGCCCCATGCCGGATCGCCATGCAGCGCCCAGATAGAGTTATCGCAGCCAAATAGTAGTAAATCATCACTAGCTGGCATCATTGCCCGTATAGGCTCACCCAACACTCCAGCATCGCTATTCTGAGCAGCTACCGCAGTCTTAGCGTCTACTTTGCCATATTGCCAATCAGTTGGATCATATACCCTACTCATGTACCAAATAGATTCTTTAGCAAGGACTATCCTGCCTCTCCATCTGGCAATCATATCACAATTGGTAGGTACAGTGCCAACAGAAGCAGTCAATGTAGACCAGCTACCATCTGTAGGATCTAATATGTGAACCACTCCGGTATCGCTAGTATTGTAATCAGCAACATACATCTTCTGTAAAAACTGACACATCTGAATATTATGACCGCTAGAGATAGTCGCGCCTGAAACAGTTGATATATTGCCTGGTGTAGCCTCGTAATAAAGGCTTCCACCGGCCCCCACAACCATTATGTCCTGTCTTAACTGATTAGGTCTGGGAGAAGCGGGAGTTCCACCCACTCTTAATTCAGTCACAAAACCTGCATCCTCTACGGTTTTACTCCCAGAAGGCCGCTTTTGAGCAGGGTTTATATCAAAACCTACTGAGGTTCCAGTATGGGTATCAACTGCCTGGGCCGAAAGCAATGTAACTTCATCAAATTCGCCCAAAGATACAGTAACACTATCGCTGGTTATAGATAGCCCAATAGCCGTAAGATTGTTTATAGTTGCAGTCCCGCTTGCCAAAGCATAAGCAGTAGGCACATAGTCCAATACGGACAATAACACTCCACTATACGCTCCTGTCGCGCTGTTTATAGACACTACCGCTGCAATACCCTCTTCAGTGAAGTCTGGAGAAGTGTTTGCCATCCTTGCATATACTGTATAGGTTGATTCTATTGTAGCTGGCGCAACCGTATCCTCATTAATATATGCTTTAACCACATACCCTGCTGCTGTAGAGATTGTCAACCCAGATATTACACCGCCTCCCGAATCAGGAACATCAGAAGGATTAGTATCATCCCATCCTGGGTATTCTCTAGTATACGGCTGTTGAGTCAACCAATCTGGAGTAGCCCAATTCCCACCTAAATCAGCGGCATCATCATAAAAACAATCATTCCAGGTAAAGCGCCCATCGCCGCTATTGCCTTCATCAGCGATAGTAACAAATCCAAGAGCATTTATAGTAACTCCAGAACCTAGTTCAGTGGTATATGCTTTCTTTAACCCTGGCCTTTGCCCACCTCGATAAGCACCCTGAGAAGAATCATCTGGCCTTACGTTCTGCAACCTTCTGGCAGTGTACGGTCTTTGCTGCCTATATGACATTCTACGGTCTAAACCGCCTGTTGTAAATTCAAGCTTTATAGAACGATTGGGCATAGTAAACCTTTTGAAGATAATATGGTAGGCACTCGTTGAGAAAGGGGCAACGGTAAGGAAGCACCTACCATAAATGTCAACCTTACTTGATTAAAATTCAGCAGCAATCCTGACCCAATCAATGGCGACTTCGTGTGTATCGCCGCCCATGTTCATAGCGGTAAGATAAAACGCCATTTCCTGACCATCAGGGAAATTGGTTGCAGCCATTGCTACGGTATCATCCAGCGCCACGCCATTTGCATATAAAGTAAGCGTAGTACCATCAAAGTGACCACCTAGTTTAATGTAGGTATCAGCTTCAATAGTTACTGCATCAGCTGCAAGTTCAGTTATCCCACCGCCTGAAGCGGTATTATAAATGGTGTCAAACTTATCGCCATCATCTTCGTCTTTCCAAAAACCAACCAAGTCTTTATCAGCAACAGTACCACCAGCAGCGATAATACCAGTAGTAGCGCACAGCCCCTCTTCAGCGAACCCGCAGAAGATACCAAACTTACTATCGGTAATATTCAAAGCTTTAATACGTGCCTCAAACCAAATCTGCTTAGTAGTCAAGAAGTCAATCTGACCAGCGGTATTCACTCCACCACAAATACAAATTCCAGCATCTTCATTGTCGGTAGTACCGTTCAACGCCAGAACACCAGTAGGCTCGTCAATAAGCTGAGAAATGGTATTGCCGGTCGTGCAAGTAAATCCAGTTACGCCACGGTTAAGATGTGTAGCAGCCTGATTCGTTGCCAGAACATAACCACCGTCTACAAACTCATTAAAGTATGACCAACCATAAGTCGGGTCCATTATAATCTTCAGCAGGTTACAATCATCCCAGACTAAAGGTGAAGGACCACGACCACCAGCAGTACCATAACAAGTCACATTAGGTACAGCAGAGAATACCTCTACCCCACTATGAGTCTCGGCGCCGCTATGGGTTTCAATCCCACTATGAGTCTCAGCACCCGAATGAGTCTCTATTCCGGTATGCGTGTTAGCACCAGTGAAGTCATTAACACCGCTATTGGTAACATCAGCATCAATACCGCCATGATAAGCTTCTACCTCTGCTATTGTTTTGTTAAATGTTTGCGCATTACTCATTTATCCTCTCCTTTAGGAAGGCAATGAACCATTATAGGTACAATCTCTATTTCTTGAATACAAGTCAACAGGTTCATCAGAATAGTCCAAATTCTTACCAAAGAACTTAGGTTTATTCATCTTATCTATTCTGATACTGTCTTGCAGCATCATACGATACCTATTCTCATGTAGACCAATAGTATCGTCAAGCTGTGCTTCAGCCGCAGCTAAGCAAGCCTCAGTCATAACAGTTCTAAAAAGCGCACCCCCAAGAGGATATTGTGTAGTAGTTATCGCATCTCGGATAACATTATAACGATAATTCAACGTATAAGCCGAACCAGGTGTAGGATACAATAACACTTCATATCGTGCAGTAGTTGAAGCATCATTGCTCTTAACTGATATAGCAAATTCTCTTGGTATACCAGTAGCATCAGAACCTGCTCTAAGTTCCATTATCCGGCCAACAGAAGTCATTTTGAGCGTGTTATAAGCATCATCCGTACTGTAATGAAAAGACCCTAGAATCCATCCAAAATTATCAGGTAGGTCTATGTCATAATCATCAGCAGTTATAGACAAAGTAGTGGATGGGGTTAAGAACGTCCAATCATATGCATTGTAGAAGTTCATCAACCCTTCCTCGCGAACACGATCAATATTTGCTTGCTGTCCTGTACTAAAATTACCAGTAGTTGCACCATGACCAAGGAAATGCCCAATACGTTCATCAAGAGCTTCTTTGTCAAGGCTATACGTTGATTCGGCCATAATTTATCCTTTGCGCGGTCTACCACGCTTCTTAGGCGCAGTAACGATAATTGATTCTGATTCTTCCATTACAACTTCAGGCTCAGCAGTCTCAGCTATCGTCTCAGTGACAGGTTCTTCAACTTCATATCTTGCCTCGATAGCAGTAAGCAGTATTGCCAATTCGCTAGCCCGTAAACCAGAATTACTCCCAAGCTTAAGAATCATTTTTTCAATGCGCTCAATAGCTCTAACAGTAGCAGGGGGTATTACGCCCCTGCTCCCATCTTTATTATTATCAGTTATGCCAAGTAATTGGCGTACTCGCTTTTCATGGTGTGAATTCATGTGTGTTCTCTCCTAGTTAAAAAAGATAAATAAATCCTAGTGATACCATTGATAGCAGTAAGCCCAATCAATGTAGATGCCAGCAACCGCAGTTGCGCCAGTCAATCCACCAATGCTTAAAGCCATTACAGTGTCAGTCGGCAAACCATCTGATACACTTGCTATAACACCATCAACGGTTGCTGTCAAAACACCATCAACATAAAACTCAGCCTTCTTTTCACGATCAACATAAACCTCAAGGTTATTATAGGTCGTGTTAGCCAAGGTAATGCCAGTAGTCGTTGCAGTACCACCGCCGGCAGTTTGAGCAAGATATTTCAGGGTTGCTGCTTCATCGGCAGTAACATAGCCAACAAAATCATTGGCGTTTGAACCGTCAACCGCAGTATCTACCGTAGTTAAAGCTACATGAATTTCGCCCTGGTCAGCATCAATAGTTGCGACCCTTGCTCCGAAAGCTAAAGAACTATCCGCATCAATAACAAAATTCTCTGGAGTCTGAATTTGCATACCATCATTCTCAGCACCATCAGTCTCAAGCCAAATCGCGCCACCCTCAAGGTCAATACTTTCTATATCGCCAGCATTAGCAACAGAACTTGCAATCCACTGACCCGAAGAACCTGCATAGGTAGTTCCACTGGCACTCGCACTTACACCAGTAAGGAAATCATCGAAAAACCCAAATCCTTTGCCTGGATTAAGAAGAATCTCTCCAAGAGGTATCTTATTCCAAACAATAGGAGAAGGTGCAGTTGTTCTAGGACTATTTGTAGTCCCACCATACTTACTAATAAGTTGCATATTAACTCTCCTTCAAAAAACAAACAAATAAATCCTAGTGATACCATTGATAGCAGTAAGCCCAATCGAGATAGATACCATTATCCGTGCCTTCGCCGGTCAAACAGCCAAGACTCAGCGCCATGACAGTATCAGTTGGCAAGCCATCTGTAATGTCAGTGGAAGTATCATCATCAATCGTTGCTACTAAAACACCGTCAACATACAATCTGGCCTTCTCTTCACCTTCAATAAGAACCTCAAGGTTATTATAGGTCGTGTTAGCCAAGGTGATACCAGTGGTCGTTGCAGTACCGGCACCGCCAGTCTGAACCATATAGTTCAAAGTGGCTGCTTCATCGGCAGTAGTAAAACCAACGAAATCATTAGCATTTGAGCCTGATACATCAGTATCAACGGTTGTCAAACACACGTGAAGTTCTCCCTGGTCGGCATCAACAGTCGCAATACGAGCACCAAAAGCCAAAGAACAATCAGTATCAATAACAAAGTTCTCTGGACTTTGAATCTGCATACCATTGTTTTCCGTAGCAGCAGTCTCAAGCCAAAGTGCACCACCTTCAAGATTCAGTGGTTCAATATCACCAGCCGCAGTAACAGCACTTGCAATCCACTGACCCGAAGTACCATTATAGGTAGTCCCGCCAGTAGAGGCAGTAAAGCCGGTAAGGAAATCATCAAAGAATCCAAAGCCCTTACCCGGATTAAGAAGTATTTCCCCAAGGGGGATCTTATTCCAGACAATAGGTGCAGGCGCGGTAGTTCTTGGGCTAGAAGTAGCCCCACCATATTTCCCAATAAGTTGCATATCATTTCTCCTTAGAACGAATAGTCAAAAAAATCCATTAGGATCAGTCGCTCAGTGGATCAGATTTAGCAATAAGAGTATGTTTACGCCGATTGTGCATTGCAAAATTCATGGAGCAATTAACAAAGCGCTGACGCACATCATGCTGATTACTTGCTACCTGATATGGAGTCTGACGCATCCACTCTTTACGCAAAGCTGCACACTTAATATCAGACCAATCCAACATTATAACTGGATCACTGGTCGCATGATTCTTTTCCAGATAAGCAACATACTCAACAGGAGTCCGCCTAAATACGGTCATGCCATCATACTTTGCAAGTTCGTTCTTGACGTTATCATTCTTGGTGCCAAGCAACTCTTCAAGCTGATATAGAGTATCATAAGTGGTATAGATACCAAAGTTATGACCTACTCCATCATCATAGCCCTTAATAGGCTTATTCGGTATACCCTTGAAGTTAGTTAAGGCGAATGCTTTTCTCATCGTCCTCACTAGGTCTGCATCAGAAACAGCATCATACCGAGCAGTATAATGGGACCACCGCGAATACGTAGAAATGCTCAATCCGGCGGGCCCCGATGACCAATTTGCGTGATTCCCCCCGTTAAATCCAGTAGAAGCCGAATAATCTAGCCAGTAATTAAGTAGGCCAAAAGGAACCTTAGTATCACTGTCACTTGCAGGACCATCCCAGAAATACTGTTCAACAAGATCATAGAATCCCTGCCACATCTGATATTCTTTTTCTTTCACAAAGTTAAAGATGCGCTCTGGGCCATCATTAACGGAAAGCTGTTTGACATCATAGTGACAACCAGTTTCCAGGAACCGCCAAGGGATTGTACCCTGTGCGCTACCATCAACCTGGTCAAGATCATCAACTTCAAAGAAGCCAATTGCCCGCGCATTGCCGTCTGCCGTGGTAAGGATGTTAAACTTATAGTCCGTACCAGAATCAAACGTAAGGCGTTTCTTATTCATAAGACGTTCAGCCGCAGTGTAATTCTGAAGGGTACTCATTGCATCAGTGATAAAATTACGGCCATACTTTGAAAGTGTACCGTTAACGAGGTCAGTAATATCCGTAGCTTGGGTCATTTCTTTCTCCTTTGTTAAATTTAATTATGCAAACGGGACAAAGGCTTTTTTGCTTTCATCAACGCCCATTTCTCTCAGGCCATCACGAATAAAGTTAATGGCATCATCTTCATCATCAACGCCAGGTTTAACTTCAGTGCTGTTAGGCTTATGAGTCGCAGTACGCTTCTTAGCAGACTTCATTATCCTTTTCCGTTCGCCCTCTTTTATTTTGTCCTTAAACTCAATTGCAAGCGCATCGTTAATAACTTTTGCCATTGAACGAGTAGCGCCTTTTTGTTTATCCAGTTCATTTACACGGCTTATTGTAGTGAACAGCTTTTTGCGATTGTCGAATTGAGTCTCTTTAATATCCTCAATCGCGCCCTTACCGAACAATGAACCCCATTCATCAGTAAGACCGTTAACACTGTTTTCAAATTGCTGTTCATATTCCATTTGCGCTCTTTGCTGCATTTGCTGCTCAACCTTCTTAACTGATTCCATTGCTTCGCCTAACTTCCCTTTATAGAAATCATTCATCTTCTTCAAAGGAGCAAGCAATTCCTCGTCAATTTCTTCCGCATTCTCTTCCGTGAAATCAAACCATTCAGGTTCAGTCTGATCTCCCTTATCAAGTTCGCCAGCAGTATCACGTTCTTTAATCGCAATTGCCGCAAGTAAACCATCTTTGGTAGGGAACCGTTTAATATCATCGAGTTCAAAACCAGCCGCAGCCGCATGGTAAACCAAATCAGTATCAATCCCCTGATCTTCACTATCGCCTTCAATATCTTCCTCGCCGGAATTGTCTTCGCTGGGATTATCATCAGCATTTTCATCGGCTTCAGTGTCTTCAGCAGTATCGTTATCTTCAGGAATATCATCTGAAGTAATTCCTTCATTTTCCTTACTCTCTTCGGCATCCTCAGTAGGAGTATCTTCTGTATCAGCATTCGCTGATTCATCAGGTCCAAAAACATGGTCAATGTGTGTGTTTAGTTCTTCTGGCATGTGTGTTACTCCCTATTCATTAAAGCCGCGCAAGACCATATAATCTTGCTTTTGCTTCCAACTCTTAAAGACTAACCGGCCATCCGGTAAGTATTTCTCCGCACTACTGCCCATATGTTTATCTTCCTCAATAGTCTGGACAACTTGGTCAGGATTAACAGCCATTCCCTCAGAGATGTATTCCCTATCTCCGTCTTGAGCGATTCTTGCCCCAGAAAATGTCTCTGCGAAATCATAATAAGCCTTGCCTCCACATTCGCATTTAATAACCTTCTTACGATCAACGTAAGAAGTATAAGTTTCGTCATGGACTTTGTTGCACTTACTGCATGTGTATGTATAAGTCGGCATTAGTAAGTCCCTCTAAGAAATTTAACTGGAACAATACAAACAACAGGGTCGTTGCCAACAGCATCAAAAGTAAGTTTGCTAATACCTGGCCCCAGAAAGATAGGTTCAACACCATTTACCAAAGTAAACTGTCCAGTTCCCGCAGTAAGCGCGGCAGTTGAAGTACCAGTAGCACCCATAATGCTATCGGTCGTAGCATTACCAGTAGCGTCTATGCCAGTATGCCAAAGCTGATACTGCTTATCTGGGTCAATCGCTATACTAGCAGGAAAATTGCTGGTTAAAAACAAGCACGGTTCCCAATCTGTAGTTACTCCACAAGTCGTAGGATTACTCATTATGTTGCTCCTTTATTTAGTCTTCCCAAGTAATGCTGCATTCGCATTAACAATCTTATTCATATTACCTTCTCTAGTCGCGCCTGGACGCGATACCCTAGTGTTGGTTGTTTGCTTTACAGCAGGTTGCCCGCCCAATCTTGAAGGGGCCGGTACTTGTCCAACAGATTCGCTTGCCATTGTTAAATCAATAGGAATATACATGTCGTTAAATGGTATGCCCTGGAGTTCACAAACCTGCTTGAGTATCCCCTTGACGTTAGGCATGTATCCTGCCTGTTGTGCCAGTTCAGCACTCGGCATAATAATGTTCATAAACAAGTTGGTTATCTTCCCGGCCTTCTCTTGCGGAGATTCATTTTGCATTGAGAACGGGTCAATAATAAAGTTATATTGCAAAAAATCGCCTTCACGTTCTTCAGGTGTAATGGTTACAGGCTTACGATAACTTGTACCTTTGACATACTGAACAACCTCAAAGCTTCTAATCGGCTCAGTCCAAAGATACCAAGCATGAGAATAAATCATTTCGTTTATGAAGTTCGTAACCGTTTGACGCATGGCATCAATCAAAGCATTCGCAGAATCATTAAGTAACTTATCCTGACCGAATGTTTCACTCATAGGAGAAGTACCGGCAAGACCCTGAAGCCCGCCAGCCTGTTCGTCAAACTCTGCAATGCTCCATATACTCATGTTATGATTCATCGGATTAGGACCACCATAACTAGCTTCAGCTACAGCGCCAGAATTCATTAGCCCTATTGCATCACCATCGCTAGCGTTATTAACAGTACCTACATCAGTTTCATTACCTGCATCAACAATAGTTAAAGTCTTCTGGCGCACCGCCTGTTGCTCAAGTTTACGCAGCAAATTGTTAATAAAATTATGTAATGGCATCAATACACGGGTAGGCGGTACAGGCATAACTTCATTAGGTGCCCAATCGAATCCAAGTATTTGATATGGTCCTTTTTCTGGACCCTGCCATTTATGAACAATCAGAGGTTCTTTCTTGCCATCCATAAACAACATTATAATATTCTGCTTTGGAAGATAGATTTCCCAATACCATGATTGCGCATAAATGCTATCTTCTTCTTCATACTTAGCGCCGGTAACTCTATCTTCAGGACTCATTTCACTAGAAGGCTTACTATCACCATTTTCCTCTTTCATAAACTTCTTGAAATAAGTCTCTGGCATACGAAACCTATCACCAATGAAATTAACTTCGTCAAGATTCTCAGCTTCCATATCAATTACAAAGTTATTCATAGAAATATTAGACGAATACGGCTTGCCTATCTCTGCGCTTTCGCCATCAATAGTTAATTCATCTTCGCCAACTGCTATGCCGGTCTTAACAACGCCATAACCAAACATGGCATCAAGAACAGACCGATATATAATCTCGTTTATCTTCAATTCTTTCATCTGCCTATTAATAGCAAGACGTATCTTGTCTGCAAACGGCTTCAATTCCTTATATTCAGTTGATACGATAACTTGAGGATTAGTGGGTGCTAACAAACGCATATAGATTCGTACCATCTGGTAAATCTTATTCAATGGGATAGGTTTTTTAGCACCCTCTTCCAGCCCTCTTACCTCTCCAATGAATTGCTTCTCAGCTTCTTTGCAAGATTCACGCAATGGCTGCATCTTATTATAACTACGTTTGACGGTTTCCATGATCTTCTTGGGAACATCTTTGTGATCCCAACTCATGTGCTCAGGTTCGTCTTTACTCTTAACGCCAAAGAATCGTTCAAACGGTCCAAGCAATGAAGCAAGAAAACCTTTGTTGCCGCCTTTTTCGTAGTACGGTGCAGCCATAATTTCCCCTACGCGACAAACATACTATATTCTACGCGCTCTTTTTTATTAGCCTCTTGGACTCGCCAAGCATAACTACCAAACGGAATCTGCTGCTTAACCTTAACCGGCCTTGACCTGTTCACCATGCCCATTACCGCAAGGGCTTCCGAATACGCTATATCGCCATGATTCGCGCCCTTCGCCGAACCAGTTCCAGACCTCTCCTGAGTATGAGCTATCCTGCCAGTATTATCATAAATATACTGCATACATTCATCGTAAAGCTTCTTACTACGAGTAATGTAATCCCCGCTATAAAGCATTGTCCTGAACAATCCAAACAGTGAATGTTTCAGTTCAGCGTTTGACGGATAGCCAGGGGTCGTAGACTTTGTGTGGTTACGATCAGTAGTTTTAGTATAGTAATAAACAGAACCATAATGGTAACGATTTATTACTGTAGAACCATATGGAATGCCTGGCCCTGACATATCCCAGATAAGAAATGCCTTGCCAATGTTAGTGCTAAACCATTCGGCTACATCTACCGTGACTTTAGCAAATTCTTCAGGTGTCATACCATTGGTAATGAACTCAAATATCTTCTCTTTGGTAATGTCATTAACAACGGCTATAGCGCTATCTGAAGTGCCATTACCGGTGCCAATATCAATGCCTATGGTATAAGTACATCCCTGTGGTGGCTTGTCTTTATCGTCTGAATAGAACCATGCTTTTGCGCGATTCAATCTTGCATCATCATCCAGATAATCGTTATCAAGGTATTTCTTTATCTCACCCTCGCTGAACGGGTCTAGGCAATACTCCATCTTAATTGCTGCCATTTTGCCAACATCGAAGTACGGGTCGCCAGAACCAACGAAATCCATATCCAATTCCTGCGATATGTCTCTCTTGATACCTAGTCGCCTATCCCACTCTCTATCATACCAAGGGCTTCTTAGCCCCTCATATAGACCCGGTTCATTTCTGAACTCATAGTCTGGGTGCTTTTCATGCCAATCTTTATCAATTACTTCAAGCTTGCTGGCAGACACCCTGTATAACCCAAGGTTCTTCTGAGGATGCCTCGACCAATGTAGTCTAATAACCTTCTTGCCTGAAGCTGCTACGACTGCAAATCCTGAGTCTTGTCCTTCGGGAGTACTATTAAAGATTCTGCAATTGGACACATCTGCTGTTTGTCTGAGCATTGTTCCGGCGAGGTTGGCTTCTTTTCCAGCACTATCAACTTTCCCAAACTCGTCAAGTAAGATAGCAAGCCTTCTGTCTGATACGGCTGTAGTTCCTGCTGTGGCTTCTCCATCAATCACACTCCGATTATCTTTATTTTCAAGGTGCATACTAGTTTTATAGTAATTAGGCCGCATCCAAGCTGGCATACGCTCAACCAGATACATGACCTTTGCAAACAGGCTCTTTGGGTTTCCAGCCTTATCAACCATTTCTTCTTTGGCCGATAGCATCAATAACGAGCATTCGCGTTCAAACATCCAGAACCAGGTAAATATAGTTATGCAAATCCAACTTGCGCCCATATCCCGACTCTTTAGTATAACTCTATCTGCGTCAAATGTCTCTTCGTTACTACGGTATACAGCCTCAACCAGGTTCAGAATCGTTTCATCCTGGAAGTCCCAGGTAATGAACGGTAAGCACTTACCATTGCTGGTTGTAGACCGACTTTCATATATCCAACAAAAGGCATTCATAAAGAAAAGCGGGTCTGCGGCACAAGAATCCATAAGCGCATTGCGATATTCGCTGCCCTTGAACCCTGCTTCTATAAGGCTCTTCCTGAAGCGCAGGTTTTCAGCTTTTTCTTTTGGTACGCAATCAATTGTCAGCTTGTGTTTCTGCAAGTATTTGTTCCTCAATATTAATTAAATTCCTTGCGGGGTCACGTTCCCATTTATCAACTGATTCTTGCACAAAAGTCTTAGGGGCTAGATGATCCATAACCCATTTATACATTCCGGTCTTTTCATCCATAGCTTTAATCAATAACCCATAGGCTGCAAAGGAAGGCGCTTGGGCAGCAAGCACATTTTCATTCTGAATATTATTAGCAACCCATTCGCAATCTTCGCTGGTTATGCCTGTAAGATCATTCTTCTTGGTATTCTTTTTGCGTTCTGGCATTTTTGTATCTCCAACGATTGCGTTTTGCATTACTTCTAACGCATCAGTCCTTTTCTTTGTGAACTTTGGGATGTTCATTGTTCGGTAAAATGCTGTTGAAGTCTTTACCTTAGCCTCCTTAAATGCCTTCATATATTTTCGATATTCACCCAAAAGCTTATGCTTCGCCAATCGCTTCTTGGCTTGCGGTGGATATTCGTGCTCTCTTGAAATCCATTCTTTTGGGTTATACATCGTATAATTTCAAAGGGGGCTACAAGCGCCTAAACAAGTTTGTATGAGTGTGCGTTGCTGTCCCCCATATTTTATTTCTTTTATGTCAATAAATATTACACTCTTATTGGCACAATACTATATTAGCACAAATCTGTCAAGAAAAATCCAGAAAGATTTAATTTGACAAGCCTAGTATATAAGATATAATACGGGTTGAAAGGAAGATAATGAAAAACAAAGATCCAATACATGCCGCGCATCAATTCATTAACAATATACACGGGCAACGCAAAGACAATTGTGGGGCCGAAGGGGTAGTGGAGCTTCTACACGATAAGTCTATAGTTAGCATAGACTTAAACGAAGATAAAAGCTTGCTAGAGTTTTCAAGCCGCAATGATGATCTATTTAAGGTCCAATTAAATAAGCCCATAGTAGGGCTAATGATCTTAGAACTAACTGAAATCTATTGTGAAATGATAGGAGAAGAACCATGCAAGCCCCAACCCAAGACGAAATAGACAAAGTAGCAGAATATATATCTAATCGAAAGCTTAAAGATACATTAAAAGACCTGCATATAAAGACTGTTTACAGAACTTTAACGTATAAGGGCGAGATTATTGACAAACGCTTTAATAAAGCTGATTTATTCGCAATAATCAACGAATGCTACACCTTCTTTGCCGCAAATTCTGTCGGTCCTTTCCCGTTTACAAACCATGAAGTTGATGAATTTCCTGTAGGAGGAATCTATGCAAGCCCCGACCCCAAACGAAATAAAACGAGTACAGGAATGGCTAAAGGAGCAGGAAAAGAAGGAAGTAATAAAGGCACTTGAAGCTGAATATAAGGAAAACACTATTTATTCATATCATGGCGTAAAAATTAACAGAACACTTAGTAAAGAAGCATTATTGGCTATAATCGCCAATTGCTATGATTACTTCCATTGCAGGAAAATCGGTCCTTTCCCTATAGGAGAATAAATGTCCTACAAAGACTTCAAAGACCGCCCCAAGGAACAATTCTCAAACCTGGACCTAGTATCAATATTTGATAAATACAACCCCCGCCCTCCTATTCCAGAATGGTATAGGCTTTCAGCAATCCCCAATGCCAGCTACCTCCATTGCGATAATGAAGAATACGACTTCTGGAAGGAAATCTACGAGAACTTCCGCTACCGGGTAGAATGCCTGAATAAAGCCAAAGACGAAAAAGAACTCCGCATACCCTGCAAATGGGGCGAAATGTTCTATGTCTCCGCTAAAACGATAGGATGGGTTGGATGGTACGGACGAGGAAGGGTAAAGAAGATTAAAAACGCCTGTAATGGCGCTATCTATGCTCCGCTAACGAATAGCATAATCCCTGATAATGAGCTTACTTGCGAAGAAAAACATGACGAAGCCCAGATAAACTTCAGCAGAAAGAACTTGAGCTCCGTTGCTAAAGTAGTCGGGGCAAGGAAAAGAAAACCTGCCTCTAGCGGGAATGCTGAGAATTTACGAAAGGAAAAGATATGAAATCGTTATCAGAACCCAACACAAGCATTGAAGAACTAATTGACTATATAACCAATACCGATTCCGTGGAACTAGCTGGAGAAATACTTGGGTTGCTTGGAGGTATACAAAGCTTTGCAGCAAAAATCAAACTATTAAAGGAAAATGCTGAATGCGAGCTATGCGAAGCAGTCACTGACCAACATAACCCGCCTGTATGTCTATCCTGCTATAATCAAGGATTAAAAATAGATACCGGAGGAAAAACAATGAGCATAAGAATGGATAAACTCGTAGAAGAGAATAACCGCTTGATAGCCGAAATCAAATCGCTGAAAGCAAGTAATTATATAATATATATATAACATATAATTATATAATATATATATAACATATAACATATAATTATATAATATATATATAAAAGAAAGAAAGAATAGAAAGGGCAAATCAGAGATTTGCCCAAAAGATAAGAAAGAAAGCTGTACTGAGAATACTGCCTTACTGATATAACCTTCCAAAATAACCCGTATAAACATACCCCTCCCATGTTATCCCTGACTTAAAATCTAATCCTACCTGAAGAATAATAACATCCCCTTACAGATAAGGCCGTTTATAACCCTAAAAGGGGGCGCGAATATGCCCTGTTTGAAAAAAAGACCTGTTCTCTCTCTAAGGGGATACCCTTACCCATCGAAGCGTCGAGGCCGGGGGGCGGGGTTTTGTTTTTAGGTCGCAAAGGTTTTTGGCCTATGCCTTTTGAAATTACCCAGGCCATGCCGGTCGCGTGCCGGTCGCGTGCTGGTCACACTGCTTGGATCGTGCTGGTCACACTGCTTGGATCGTGTGCATGAATACGCATTTTAGCCAAAAAGCGTACGCATTCACATATTGACCCCTCTTATGCTCCCCGTATTGAGCATACATACTGCGCATGCGCGCATACTGCGCATAATCGCATACTGCGCATACGCGCATACTGCGCATAATCGCATAAGGTATTACATCGCGAGCGTACTGTCGTGCTACTCCTGCTTGCCGGTGCTTATGGTTTACATTAACCTAGTGATAATCCTCACATGTGATGAATAGTCTCACATTCATCTTTACGATACACTTATGTCTCACATCTTAATCTACCTCTTGCTAAGATTATTTTGATTAGATTAAAATTAATTAAGACTTGACAAACGGCATCTATAAAGTACAGTGGATAAACAACAGTTTATAACGTGCACACGCCAATAATGGCATGGAGGATAGACGAGATGAATAAAATTGAAATTGACTGTGGGGATTATTCGCGGACTGTGGCGGGTATTTGGGAAATTTGCCAAGAATGTCAAGGAAATGGCGCGCACTCAACCCGTCTTGGCGCAATCAGTGACTGGTCCGACTGGTCCGACTGGGACGGA
>Ga0307928_10001342_pt1 | contig 18552 bp, 34 predicted proteins | sample AceLakmetagen232_FD_201815 | JGI IMG/M metagenome (GOLD analysis project Ga0307928, IMG submission 201815) | Saline water microbial communities from Ace Lake, Antarctica - #232 | ecosystem: Environmental > Aquatic > Non-marine Saline and Alkaline > Saline | place: Antarctica: Ace Lake... | reverse complement strand
AGTACCAAAGGACTGTATGAGCCAAGTGAATCGCAATAAGCTTAGGAAATGCCGGAAGTTATTTATGAAGATATTTGACCTCGATATGCTGGATATTAGGGTGATGGATTGGCCCGCTAATCCGGAACGTCTTGGATCAGCAAGGTATCAGCAGTATATCTGTTTATCGAAAAATATTATCGGTGATGCGAGTGAGATACTTGAAACGATGGCTCATGAGATTGTCCATTACGTTTGGGGACATGATGACATGACCAGAGACTTTATGAAAGCTCAAGCAGTTGTATCAGCAAAGATTATGAAAGAGTTAATGTAGGTAGGAAGGTCGAAACTCCCCTCCGGGGGAGTCTACCAGAGGTTGTGCTTTGGTACTGACGAGACAGCAATCTTATTCTATTGGGAGGTAGTGAGATTACTGCAGAAGCTAAAGCCTATGATATTTCTAGTTGGTTACAGGGCGCAGTAACGGATTGTGCAAATGGTGATGAGACAGAAGCTGACCGGATGTATAACGATGCTGATTCTATTTGTGACTTGATAGGGGATCGTATCTATGATGAGGCTAGAGGCGAAAGGGAAATGATTGTAGCCATAGCCAGCCAGCTTAGAGAGATGGGGCATTACGCTCTGGAACAAGCATGTGACCAGATCATTGCACGACACGCATAAAAGGGAGGTAGTTGATGAAGAAAAAGAATAAAAGGATGGCAAGGTTGCGTGGTGATCTTAGAAAATTGCATGGATTACCACCGCACAACAACCCGTCAAATATTTGTTATGGTGATGGCTATTTCAGTAAAGACATACGTTCAAGATATAGTAAGGCAGAGATAGCGGAGGCAGAGAAAGAATTGGGGATTGAGTAATTTGCCGAAACTCCCTGTAATGGGGGAGTCTGTCTGGAGATAGGCTCCGGATACTGATGAGGCAGCTTGTAGTACAGATTAAGAATGGGAGGTAGTGAGATGAACGAGATTCGAGATGTACTTGCGTTCGTGAAAGCCGGGAATGCCCTATTCACTTTGGTGAGTGGGAAGACCGGGAACAGGTTCACGTACAAAGTATCGAAGTCCAAGAGTGGACCTGTCTATTTCGTGAGTGTCCTGAATGGGCCTGATAACTATGTTCATTACAGGTACATGGGAATTTTGCACAATGATTTATTCAAGCGTACTCCACGGAGTAAAGTGGAGTCGGATGCTCCTAGTTGTATCACGTTCAAGTGGTTCTGGAACAGGGCAGTTGAAGGCACGCTTCCAGGTAGCTTGACGATTTTCCATGAAGGGAGATGCGGTAGGTGTGGTAGACGGCTGACGGTACCAACCAGTATCGAGAGTGGGTACGGCTCACGTTGCTTGAGTATCATAGGAGGAAAGTAGTCATGGAGAAATCGCAAGGTATGACGGATGCTCTGGATGTTTTATCTATTGCTAATTTTGGGCGGAGTAGAACGGAATCACTGGCTGGCAACATCTGCGTGTTCTGTGGGGAGTCGGCAACGGAGTTCAGGGATGCTCTTTCTGAGAAAGAATATGGAATTTCTTCTATTTGCCAACAGTGCCAGGATGAGATATTTGGTGGGCCTGATGCGGAGGAAGAGGTATGAAAGTCTTAACAGAGTTGGGAAGGTTCGTGGTGTTGGTTGGAATCTTGATTGCTTGTGCAGTCGTGGGTTTCTTGCTGTAAAATTTTAAATCGGGAGGTAGTGGAATGACGAAAAAAGAAATAGCAACATTGGTGGACAGGGCATACGAACTGAGTCTGTTATCTAAGCAAGCCAAGATGGAGTATGATCATATCAAGAAGTCATTGGTCGTGCTGGATGGTGTTACCTTTGCCGGGAAGATGGCAGTTGTAAAATTCAGCCCACACTCTACCACGGTTGCAACGGTGGAGGATCTGAGAAAGATGCTGGATAAGATTGGCAGACCGCAGATTATTAATAAGCTTACATCTGTCAGGATTGCAGATACACGTAAGGCTCTCGGGGAGGAAGTGTTTTCGGGGATGTCCGAAACCTTTGTGGTTAAGAAGGGCAAGATGTCCGTGAAAAAGAACAGGTAGTGAATGAGTAATAAGTAGTTGACAAAATAATTTAATTAACATAGGGTGGAGTCAGTCATTAATTTGGCTGGCTCTGCCCTTTTTTTATTTTCTACGGGAGGAATAAAACATGGCGAAAAAGAAGGCTGTATCCAAGGATCCGCCCATGCAGATTAAGATGGTCGGCATAGGCGATTTAAAACCATACGACAATAACCCGAAACAGCATACGAAGGAACAGATAGATAAGATTGCATCGTCTATCAAAACGTATGGGTTTCGGGTTCCTATTTTAATTGGCAAGGATGGAGAGGTGATAGCTGGACATGGCAGGATACAAGCCTCTGAACAGCTTGGCCTGAAATCCATACCCTCGGTTCTGATTGACGATCTATCCGATGAGCAGGTGAGGGCATTCAGGATTGCTGATAACAAGGTCGCGGAGGCTGACTGGTTGATAGATGTTCTCGGAGAAGAACTATCCAACCTTGCGGAAGTCGATGACTTGTATTTCGGATTTGATTCTGATGACATCAAAGATATTCTTGGAGCGTCCGGACATACTACCTGCATAGATAGTTTGGTTGCACGGGCCGAGGGTGGTGGGGAAGGTGGGCAGCTTCCAGAGAATCGGTCAAAGATTACCGGGATAAATTTCATGTGTACCAAGGAGCAGCGGGATGTAATCACGGAAGCTATCTCGGTGGCTAAGAAAGTATTCAAGATTAGTAATCAGCAAGGGGTACTCCCGGCAATCTGTTCGGGGTTCTTGGAGGGTCACGATGGCGAAACAGCAAGCACGTAAGAAGCCAGCGGAAGAGGAGCCTGTGGTGGAAGAGGCTACTTCAAAGATTGTAATGGTTGACCTGAAAGACCTGAAACCCTACGAGAAGAATCCCAAACAGCATACCAGAGAACAGGTTGCAATGATTGCAGAGTCCATTAAGGCATACGGTTTCCGTGTGCCTATTCTTATTGGGAAAGACAACGAGGTAATCGCTGGACATGGCAGGAGGCTGGCAGCCAAAAAGCTGAGAATGAAAACTGTCCCGGCAGTTTTAGTAGATGACTTATCTGATGAACAGATACGAGCGTTCAGGATAGCAGACAACAAGGTCGGGGAAGGGGACTGGCTTATAGATACCTTGGGTGAGGAGCTGGCTGGCCTGACTGAGACTGAGGGGATGTACTCAGGGTTTGATACGAAAGAGAAAGAGGATATTCTGGAAGCTGCTGGACAAATGTCATTCCTTGATGGATTCATAGCTGAAGCGGAAGCGAGTGGGGTAGGTGGTGCAGACGGGAAGATAGGCCAACGTCCTCCTGATATACATGCAGATCTGGTGGGTGTCAGGTTCTTTTGCGATGACGATCAGCAGGCGATTGTTATGAAAGCTATTGCGAAGGCTAAGAGCGCATTCAGTGTGAGTACGGTTCACGATGCTGTTCATTTAATATGTGCAGATTTTTTGGAGGTGACCAATGGCGGTGGGTAAGGGTATTAAGCACCTGAAAAAGCAAGTAGTTAGTGAGTCGGTGTATGAGCTGGCAATCGAGAGATTGAATAATGTGTACGATAGATTCGATCATATAGCTGTGCTGTTTTCTGGGGGAAAAGATTCTACGGTTTGCTTACAGCTTGCCCTGGAAGTAGCCAGAGCCAGGAATAGATTACCTCTCGATGTAGTAATGTGTGATGAAGAGGCAATACCTTTTCAGACTGAGGATTATGTTCGGAGGGTCAGTCAGATGGACGGGGTGAATCTTCGGTGGATGTGTCTGCCTGTCCTCATGATTAATGGATGCTCACGGACAAGTCCTTGGTGGTGGGCGTGGGCACCTGAAGCAAAAGATAATTGGTGCCGACCTCTTCCACCTGAAGGCATTACTGACTTGCCTGGATTTGTTTTTGAGCCTCCTGAGAGCAGACCTCACTTCCCAAACATATCCCATCTGATGTGGTATCCAGATCAAGGGAGCGTGGGAGTTATCTTAGGTATACGGGCGCAAGAGTCTCTTACAAGACAGCGCATGGTGACATGCAAGGCTGACGATAATTATATTGTGCAGTACGATTATCCCCCATGCAGCAAGTACATGCACAAGATCTATCCTATTTATGATTGGACGGATCACGATGTATGGACAGCACCGGACGTATTTGGTTGGGATTATAATTATGCTTATAATGTAATGGCTGCTGCCGGGGTTAGCATGCACAATCAGAGATGTTCCCCGGCGTTTGGGTTTGAGCCTTTGCAGAAATTGTGGACGTACAAGACCTGCTTTCCTGAGATTTGGGAGAAGATGATAGATCGGGTAGACGGGGCCAACACCGCAGTAAGGTATGCGGTTACTGAATTGTATGGGTACGGGAAACTTCCAGACAAACCTTCGGATATTCGGTGGGAGTCTTTCTTGATCGCGTTCTTGAAGAAGCATGATCCTGAGACAGCGAAGGTCACGGCTATGAAAATCAAGATGCTGATTGCGAGACATTACAGTGCAACCCAACATGATCCTATCTTGTATGAGGTTCCGCATCCTGATACCGGACTCAGTTGGGGATTCCTGCAGATGTTGGCGATGCGTGGAGATCCGAAGGGGAGGAAAGATCCTGGGTCGCGGTCAAAGAAGCTGGGTACGCCTGAGTACGATAAGGCCTGGGCCAAATACAATAAGGAGTTAGACAAATACAACAAGGGAGGTGCTGACGGTGGCTCAAGATTCTAAGGCTAAAACTAAAGCAAGGGTGAAACCTAAGTGGGCAACAGATATTGGGGATATACGGGGGAAGCTGGCCCTCAAGAAGATCACGATAGAGAATGATATACCAATGGATGAGCAGCCCATGAGCAATATTGAATGGGTGGATATGGATAAGCTCCATTCAAATGAGTACAATCCAAACTTTGTATACAAGACGGAGCTGACCTTACTGAAGATTTCTTTGCTGGAAGATGGATGGACCGCACCTATTGTGGCTCGGAGAACCGGGGAAATTGTAGATGGATTCCATCGGTGGTATTTAATGGGCGATAAGCAAGTCTATAAGATGACCGGTGGGAAGGTTCCTGTTGCATATCTTCAGGAAGGTACTGATCCGGCACATCAGGTAATGTCCACCATTCGACACAACAGGGCCAGGGGCGCACATATTATTGTGGATATGGCGGAGATAGTGTACCGGCTACTGGATGTGGAGAAGGTGCCCAAAGAGGAAGTTATGGAGAGACTTCAGATGGAGAGCGAGGAAGTAGACAGGCTCTACTCAAAGGGCGATATGTTGCAGCTCGGATCCAAGAAAGAGTTCGGGAAAGGTTGGGTGCCGATGCGGGAGGATTCGTTCCAGAAATAAATAAAATATGTATTGCTAAGTAGCTACAAATACTATATTATATACTTGTCTGTATTGAGATAGCTACCTCCAAACATTAACCATCCTGAAGATCCCTGATAGCGCGAGCGTCAGGCAGCTTATCTCAAGCTGAGACAGATCTTCGGGATTTTTATTTGGAGGGAGCGTGGAAAATATATTAGATCAATTAGAAATGACCACCAGTTCCAACGAGAAGATTGCTATCCTGAAGGCGAATGACTCACCAGAACTCCGCAAGATGTTATACCTCACCTACAGTACAGAAGTTGTAACCAATACCAAAGTAAATCCAGATGATTTTGATACCGGGGCTGGATCTATCTTAGAACATTACACTAAGGTTCTGGATGCGATAGGGGAGTGCTGCAATTCGCATAGCCACGTTAAGAATCAAGAGACAGTTACCAGAATTGCAAGGCGATTGCACCCGGGTGCACTAGACGTACTGTGTAGGACACTTAACAAGAGCTGGAAATGTGGTATCAATGCATCTGTTATAAACAAGGCATTCCCTGATTTGATCGAGGTGTTCAAGGTACAGCTTGCGAACAAGTACAAACTGGATAAGAAGTATAAAACAAAAGAATGGGATTGGTCTTATAAGCTGGACGGTATTCGGGTAGTTTGTTTGTGGGAGGGAGGGGAGTGGCTCAAGTATACACGGACAGGCAATCCTATTTTATCTTTGTCGTATTGGGATGAGTCTTTGGAAGACTACCGCAAGCAGACAGGGAGTACCTTCATTGATGGAGAGGCGTACAGGCATGATCTTACCTTTGAGGAAATAAAAGGTAATGTTATTCGGAAGAAAAAAGCGAGGGAGGAAGTTGGGTATCATATTTTCATAGAGGGCGGGGCCGTGGGATTCAGGAGTATGGATGCTTCTGATTTTTCATTGCCTGAATATCAGAATGATTTCATCACACCAACAAGCAAGGGTCGGCTTCCTCTGGGTAAGATAGAGGCGATGTTGGAAGAAGCTATAATGAATGGATATGAAGGGCTAATGTTCCGGAACGCCAGTAAGATATATGATTTCAGAAGGTCGAATGAGTTGTTGAAATTCAAGTTCAAGAATGAGGAAGATGGAGTTGTGTGGGCCAAGGTTATAGGCATAGAGTGTGAGGACATGGTTATCAATGAGGATGGCATGATGACAACTGAGAACCTTATGGCACGGCTGATCGTGGAGCTTGAGTCGGGTGATGTAGGGCCGGTAGGCAGCGGGTTCTCACGACCCTTCAGGAGAGCCACAAGAGACAACCCTGATATTATAATTGGTAAGAACATTGATGTTCGGCATCAAGGATTTGGATCTAAGGGTAAGATGCGGTTCCCGGTATTTCTCAGGGAGCGTGATGATCTATAAGCAGAATATTAATTGACAAATATTTTTATTTAGTATATAATTATATATAAGAGTAAATCAATTTGGAGGAGGTAGCGATGGAGTTTACATACGATGGAGGAGCATGGGGAGGGTACGGGGTAAGAGGGCAGCATAAGTTCTACGTGTTCGTGGTATCTGGGGACGAGGAAATAATGTGGTACTCAGCATTACAGCGTGGGATGCTCACGCAACTGAATGATTGCCAGTATGAATCTCGGTTCCCGGTAGTGAAAATATTCATGAAGGTTGCAACTGAAGAGTTTGGGAAGAGGTCTTTGTTTTACAGCTTCTATGTTAACCTTGGAGTGTATAAGCACACGATCAGGATCAACTCATTCGACACCGGGAATACCGAGAAGTTTTTTGAGGCCCGTGGATCGTTGCTCACGTTTGATGCGGTAAGGGATATACTTGGTCCGAGCAGTAAGTCGGTGGCTATCCTGAAGAGGCAGCCGTATATCTCGTCTGCGGATCTTAGTAATATCTTGATGCTTTCCAAACCGGAGATAGATTGTAAGTCGGGGTACAATGCAAAGGCAATAGGAAGTAGGAAACTATTCTTTTAATGGAGGTGAGGAATGTCACACTGGACAAAGACGAAAGCCAAGATCAAGGATCTGGGAACACTGGAACGGACAGCTAAAGAACTTGGCTGTACTGTCCAGAAGGGAGTCAGCCTGAATAGTCAGTGGGCAGGGGCCGTGGATGCTGAGATGGTTCTGTCCTATACGGATAAGAGTGGGACTGTCGGAGTGGCTGGCGTGGTGAAGGATAAAAATGGAGAGTACGTGATGCAGATGGATGAGTATTACAATCCCATCGTGGAGGTGATTGGGGTTGGGGCTGAGAACTTGATGCATGGATATACCGCAAACGTAGTACGTGGTCAGGCTTCCCAAATAGGATTTGTCTCTGGGGAAGTCAAGTTGGAGAACGGGGACTTGGAAATACATATAACAATTTAGTCAGGAGGTAGTTAGGTATGTCGAAGATTACTGTGTGCGATGATTGTGGAGATAAGTGTGATGTAAGGAAGCTCAGTGATGTGTACGAGGAGGAGCTGCCAACGAAGGTGGGGAATGTTACTCTCCGGCTTTCGATCGATGGCGAGAAGGATGCTTGTGATAAATGCGTGGCTATGGTTTTCCGGAATATTCTGGACAAATTACGGATGACTTTCACGGTACAGCGAAGCAGGGTCAGCAAGAAGGCTCCCGCAAAGAAAGAGAAGGAGGCAAAGAAATAATGGGAATGGTGAAAGTCACGGTGGCAAAGGATGGATCAACTGCCAAGGTGGAAGTTGATGGCATTCTCGGTTCCGGCTGCAAGACCCTGACTGAAGGACTTATTCAGGCTATGGGAGAGTCAGTGGAAACGGAGGATACGCATGAGTTCTATCAGTCTGAACAGATAGAGGAAACGGTGGGGGTATAAGGATATGCCAGATATTGTGGTGCGGGTGAGTGCGGATGGTAATAACGTGACGGGCCTGTATTCGGATCAGATCGAGTATGGGGCCATTGGGGAGCTTGGTATAGAGAGGGCTTCGGATGTTCGGTACAATCATGCCACACGGAAATGGGAGGTATACATCCGTATGACAAAGGAGGTGCTACCGGAGACTTTCACAAAGCGTTCCATGGCCTTGGCGCATGAGGTAGCCTATTTGAATAAACGGATAGGAGACTACCTTGAACATTAGAGAAACGATAGACACAGCAGTAGTGAGACATAAATTTGCCAGACGTAGAAACCTAACGAGGCGTAAGGCTTCGGGAAAGGCTTCTGCGTCTGGTATTTTTTTGGTCTTCAAAGATAAGATGGCGGAGTTGGGGTTCGGACAGCACGGGATGCTTACAAAGAAAGAGTTCAACATGCTGTCTGGATTCATAAAGGTATCAAAAAATAATGGGTTGGATGATGCAGACATATACTCACTTGTGGAGAAGGTTGTGGATAGCTGGCAGTTACTCAGGTCTAAAGTTTTACAGACAAAGAAGGGAATAAAATGGGTGCTGCCTGACCGTCCTTCTATCAGAGACTTTTTGGTATGTAGGGATGCAATCTTAAATGAGATAGCAGACAAGCCGGTGGTACAAGAGAGCATGCCCTTGGAGAAGGCTGTATTTCAAGGTATGACTTATTCTCCGGTTAAGAGAGGGCCGACACAACAGGAAATTGACGAAGAGTACATGAAGCTTATGGGTGAATATGATGAATGAGATTGTCTATCCTTGGGAAATAGACCACGAATCTGAGGCGTTCTACAAACTCCGGTCAATGGTGAGTATGTACGATTTTCCAGATACGGTGTGGATGGCACCTGATAATATAAAGATGATAAATCAAGTCGCGGATATGGTGCGTTTCTGTAGCCGTACAAGGAATTGGGTACTTTGTTTTTGCAGTTCTCCAAGCTATATGAGGGAGATGTATATTTGTTTTACTGCAACGTGGGTATGCTCAAATGATAAGAGATTTTGTATAGCTGATATAGATTATCTGGTATCAGCATTTTATGGGGATGAAGAGAAGCGTGACAATTTGGAGCATACCGACCTTCTTATAATTCCATACGTGGATAGAAGTAATATGTCGGTAGTAAAAATCAAAGGATTTGTTTTGAGCATGTTGCAACGGAGGAAGGTGAAGAGACTGGCTACGGTATATGATATTTATACCAAAAAAAATATATCATCAGTGGATGATTGTGTAGCTGTCTCAAAGGATATGCTGGACACGTTAGGAGAGATGGCCTTGGAGTTATTTGTTGGGAATAAAGCGAAGTATGTATATATCAGTCTTCCAGAATAATGTTAGCGGAGGTAGTCAATGGAGTATAAGGAGTTTCTTAAAGCAGGTGACGATATAGTAGAGTTTTACTTAGATAAATTGCTGGATGTTCTGACACCTCTAATCAAGGAGCAGATAAGGAAAGAAGGTGTTGGGATGGATTACGAACTGTGGGCATCTATTTATGATGAGACTATTTCCAAAATAAAAACTGCTTCGGCCTCCAAGATAAATCTTTTGACGGTGCTGATGCTTACTCATACGCTAAGTGGTAGAACGGAACAGGTGGCAACTACTGAGACTCTAGTTCTGGATGCAATATCAAGATACCTTGATCCATCTTTACCAGCAAGGATGTTTGGGGAAGAGGAGAAGGTATGAGTACGGTAGGATTTGGGTTACTGAAATCTTCATTACAGGAACCACAGCCTTTAATAGCCATGTATAATTCTGGTATTACAGAAAGTTTATTCTTAGATGGTGCTGAGAAGTTGGCTTTTAATTTTATAAGAACCTATGTGCATAGTTTCGGAGGTTCCCCGGATCTGGTAACAGTCGCGGTGGAATCAGGAAATACAAATTGCTTCGAGAATTTATCAGATGCACAGTTTCCATATTGGGTGGAGCAAGTACAGGAGAGGCATAAATTCAATAGCTTACGGAGTGCAGCAGAGAGCATCTTGTCCTCTTTGAGAGACAGTCATACAGACAGGGCGTTTGATGTAATCAAGCAGACGTACAGGGATCTTTCAGTTACTAGCAGCGCGATGATCGCTGATCTGACATATCTTCAACAGCAAGTTCTGGAACTACATGACAGTGTGCAGACCTTATCAACAATGCCGGGTGTTTCATTCGGGATGCCCTATTTGGATCAGGTATGCGGTGGGATGCAGGGTGGGGATATGATAGTGATTGCAGGAAGTACATCAGTAGGCAAAACTTTTTTATCTTTGAAGTATGCATTAGCAGCATATCTAAGTGGATCATCTGTTCTTTATCTATCAACTGAAATGTCTGATATACAAATAGCAAGACGGTTGCTGGCTATGCAGGGCAGAATAAATTCAGCCGACTTGAAACTTGGTAGATTGTCCAGATTTGGTAGGGTAGCGTTTGATCCTTTCATTCAAGAGTTTAGCGGAGACGAGAATTTCTTCAAGGTATTACCGGGAGGTATGTATTCCAAGATAGAAGATATCTCATTCATAGTCAGTGAGCTTCAACCAGATTTGTTAGTAGTAGACGGGGCTTATTTACTAAGGTCGTCTAATCGCTCTCAAGCAACATGGGAACGTATTATGAGTAATATGGAGTACCTGAAGAATTTGGCTCTCACAAATAGTATCCCGATACTAGCAACTTATCAGTTCAATAAGAAGGCTCCCGGTGCGCTGGATGGAATAGCTGGATCTATAGCGATAGGACAGCTTGCATCCATTGTACTCTCCTTGGAATACGAGAGGATTGAGGATAAGAATAACCGAAGTCCTTTGCAGTATAGGATTTTGAATCTGATAAAAGGCAGAGACGGGGAGCTTGGAAAGATCAGGATACTTTTCAATTTCCTGAAGACAACCATTGAACAGTCAATGGTACTATCAGGATACCAGAATGACGGGGATCAAGAACAGGAGCAGCCTATACAGGACTCGGAACCATTCGAGGTATTATAAGGGGAGGTGGTATGTTTGAGTTGTTAGATAAGCAGATCAATGAGGTGGTGAAGTCGATGACTTTGGTAGACTTTATGTTTCGGAAACCTGTGGTGATTGCAAAAACTACTGAAGAATCTGAGATGAAGATGGAATGGATTGATAAGAAAGCTGAGAAGCTGTACGGGGAGTGGGTGCAGTTGTTGATTGTTCTACAAAATATGAGGAGGGATTATGAGCCTACAGAGACAGGAAGATTGGTTTGATAAGCTGATGGATTGGGCCTCTTTAAATCTAGGGTGGGTTGCTGTCATTGTGATTGGTGTCATCCTGTTCATGTACGGTGTCTTTCAAATAGGAATAACCATAGGTAAGTCTTTAGGATAACGGGAGGGGCAGTTATGTCAGGGATAGAATTTCATCAGACAGGCTATGGGCGGAGGTTCTTTGATGGCCAACTGCCTCAGTTAATAAGAGCGATTGGAAGGCTGGCCGAGGCGGTTGAAAAGATTAATGGTACGGAAGATAAAATATGTACCTGTAATTCGGATGCTTATGAACAGTGCATGCACTACGATGGAGATGGTGGATGTATCCACCCTATACGGAAACGATAGGAGATAGCAGCTATGACAGAAGTAAGAGACTTATCGACAGGTAAAGTATGGAAGGACTATCCGGATCTGGATTCGAGGGAAGCTGTGGCAACAGCGTGGGAGGAATATCACGCAGAGAAGCATACTTTCTTTAAAGCGGGGGAAGCAGAGGAGAGAGCATACTATCTGAAAGAGGGAGTTCACTGGTGGTCTAAAGGAAACTTCTGGGCAGAGAAACCAAGAGACGAATGGTGGGAGGAAGTATGAAAGCTTTTAACTTAGCAGGATTATTTATGCTCCTGTGTATACCGGCTCAAGGTATATGTGAGTCAATACCTATAACGATAACGGCGTATTCTCCTACAGTCTCCCAGTGTGACGCTGACCCTCTTGTAACGGCTTCCATGACAAAAGTAAGAGAGGGAATCGTTGCACTGTCAAGAGATCTGGAAAGAAAGCACAACCTGAAATTCGGGGACAAGGTAATAGTAAACTGTGGAGTAAACTCATGGGTACTGGAATTCCAAGACCGGATGCACCACAGGTGGAAAAATAAAGTAGACATTTTTATGTGGAATAGGATGGACGCTTTAAAGTTTGGGAAGCAACAAGGAACCTTGTGGATAAGGAGGTAGCAATGGAAGAGTTTACGGAAGATCAGGGAGTAGAGGCAATCATAGCCCTTCAGAAAATGGGTGGGATAGTTGAACCAGAAGAAAGAGCCAGAAAGAATTGGAATCTCTTTTCGGAGTATGACAAACGCAATACCATGAATTGGTATGATTGGATGTGCAAAGGCGGTGAGTAATGGGGTATCAAGAACGGGTGGATTTAATCAAAGCTTCAAATATAGAGTTCAGCCGTATCTTTGGGAGAGGGCTGGGGCCGTATGTAGATCCTCTATTCGGATTCGATATTGTATCTTTTGATTCGGATATAGGAGTACCTGATGGCATATCCTGTAAAGATTTTATTCTGGAAAAGTATGGCGCCAGAGCAGTGGAGCTGGTTATACAGCTTATCGGAGGAGAGTGATGGACTTTGAAAGAATGAAAGAAGAGTGTCCTTGGTTTATTAAAGAAGATGGATCCTGTGTAGTAACTTTGTGGGGATGCAAAGAGGAAAACTGTGCGCCATATCATTGGGTATGTGAACTGAAGAACTCCATATACATTGATGTAACTGCTGAGATTAAGGACCAATAAGATGGGTTCTTTTTCGATTGATGTAGTAAAGGCCAAGAAGAAACGAAGTACAAGCAGTCTAACAAATGCTGAAGTGGCAGTGATTCGGGAGAGAATGGATCAGGCGGAAGACAAGGAGGCAAAGGCTATAATGGATGAGTACAACATTAGCCTGATGGGTTTGGTTATGCTTACTACGCTAACAAGGAGGAAAGATGTCAGACTTTAAAAGATGCAAGATATGCGGAGAATATGGATGGTTAGATACTCATAAGTGCCAGCAAGCGTGGGATGCCGTAACTTCTGACTACGATCCTAAGTATGAGGACGTAGAAAGAGTTTACGCTGGAAGCGGGAAAGAAGCAGCAGAGAAATGCCTGGGAGAACATCATTCAGACTGGGATTATCCGGAAGAGTTGGAGATGTGGGTACGAAAAGTGGGAGAAACAAAGTGGGAGAAATACATGGTAACGGTGGAGCCTGTGCCGGAGTTTACGGCAACTCCAATAAAGGAGGACAATGGATCTAAAGCTTAGAAAATGGATGTCGGAGATGGCTGAGTTCAGATTACGCGATCCTCAACCTCTACCTGATATTGCTATCTGCTCTGAATGCGGTTGGAGAGGGCCGTCATCAGAATGTGAAACTGAGGAGGACGGAGATTGGGAGACAGGGTATTACGATGTTCATGTCTGTCCAAAGTGTGAAGATGGTGGATGCATAGATAACTATGATATGAGTCCTGAACAACTGAAGAACCGGACAGCGTGGGATAAGAGGGAGGAAGCCCGCAAAAAATAAACCTTGACAAACAAAAAAGAACTCAATACCCTACAGCCTACTATATTAAAGAGTGAGCATATAAATTATGAAATATCTCAGAAGAGAAACACTATGTTCAAGTAATTAGAATGATTGTCAAATAATTTTATCTAGTAGGTTGTAGGACTTGTCATGCTATCAGCCAGAGGCAGAAAATCCCTAAAAACCAAGCATACTCGGGGAGATCCGTCAACTCCAGGGAAGTCCACAGGTCATAGACCATCAGTATCAGATGACCAGATAATGGAAGCTTTAAAAGCTACGGCAGGCTTCATTACTCAGGCATCAGATAAGCTCTCCATATCCCAAAGTGCCGTGTCAGCAAGGATCAAGCGCACTCCACGTATTCAAGAACTCCTTTCAGATATTAAAGCTGGTCACTTAGACTTCTCAGAAATCCAACTATTAAAGTGTATTAAGTCCAAGGACATAGGAGCTATCAAGTATTATCTTGACTCCCAGGGCAAAGACCGTGGATACGGGAAGCATATCTTAATAGACCAGAATACTCGCCTATCAGGTGATCCGGATAATCCATTAAGTATAATAATGGTACCTTCCCTGGATGCCTTCAAAGAACAATTCCCGATAGAGATTGAAGAACCCAAAGAGGAAACTGATGAGGAAGAGGCTGAATAACTATTGTTTAGCTGAGTCTGGACTGGCAGTATATGCCAAGACCAATCCTTATGTACGTCCTTGTGTGATAGTGAGTCAAATAATTATACGCCCTAGTCATAACACGATAATCAAGACAGGTTGAGCCAAGGCTATGATAGGTTTATAATAGTGAGTTAATCTCAGTGCAGCCAAGGCGAAAAAATGTTAAACTAAGGAAGACTAAGTGGGATTGAGTAAATTACAACAGAGAATCAAGAAATACGGACACGAAGCGGTATATGAGTACATAAAACAGAATCCCGGCATACTCTCAACATGGAGTGAGATTGCAAGACCGGAACAATTACCGCCGCCTGGAGACTGGCAATATTGGCTGATCAAAGCTGGACGAGGGTTTGGGAAAACTAGATCGGGAGCTGAGTGGGTCAAGATGAAAGTAGAGACTGGATGCAAAAGGATTGCGTTGGTCGGAGCCACAACCGGGGATGTTAGAGACATTATGGTTGAGGGCGAAGCTGGTATTCTGTCTCTATATCATGGCGAGAAACCACCTGAATACATTGCATCGAAGCGGAAACTGACATGGCCTAACGGAGCACTGGCTACAACCTATTCTGCAGAAGAACCGAAAAGATTAAGAGGCCCATCGCATGATGCTTCTTGGGCTGATGAAGTAGCTTCATGGAAGTACGCTACCCAGACATGGGATCAGCTTATGTTTGGATTACGATTAGGAACGAATCCTCAGTGCTGTATCACCACCACTCCCCGCCCTATACACCTTATTAAAGAGCTACTCAAAGATCCGGCCTGTGTTGTCTCCGTTGGGAGTACCTACGAGAACAAGCAGAACCTTGCCAAACAGTTTTATAAAAAGATCATTCAGAAGTATGAGGGAACCCGGCTCGGCAGGCAAGAGATCCACGCGGAGATACTGGATGATAATCCGGATGCGGTATTCAACCGAGATGATATTGACAAGTACAGAGTGGATAAGATACCTGATGGGATTGACATAATCAGGAAGCATGTGGGAGTGGACCCGGCTATATCTTCAGGGGAGAATGCGGATGATACCGGGATAGTAACATCCGGGCAAGATCAACAAGATCCTTCTCACTATTATGTATTTAGGGATGATACGTGTCACTTGTCTCCGCAAGGGTGGGCCTCAAAGTCAGTGCAGGTATACCATACTTCGATGGCGGATAAGATAATTGGGGAAGTGAATAACGGTGGAGATCTGGTTGGGACTATCATAAAGTCAGTGGATCCATCAGTCAACTATGAGGCGGTGCATGCGTCTCGCGGAAAGATAACAAGGGCGGAACCGATAGGAGCCTTGTACGAGCAAGGGAGAGTTCATCATGTTGGGAGCTTTCCCTTGATGGAAGATGAAATGTGTAATTGGTCACCGGATATGGGAGGCTCACCAGACAGGATGGATGCACTGGTATGGGCTATAACTTCTATGATGAGTCCTAGCAAAATCTTTGTGGGGTAGTATAGAATGGGAATTATAAGTGCAGCAAAGAAGTTACTGAAACGAAATTACGCAATGGCGGATATGTATATGGTAGGATCAGGACAGCCTATCTATTCCACGTTCACGATTGCAAAGGCGGTCAAGGAAGGATACAAGGCTTCGCCCACTGTGTACCGGGCAATTTTTCTGATTACCAAGTCGGCAGCCAGTGTACCTTGGATCGTATACAGTGCAGATAACGAACCGATGCCAGATCATTATCTTACCAAGATGCTGCAACATCCTAATCCAAATATTTCAAAGCAGGATCTATTTGAGCTGATTATTTCATGGCTGCTACTGGCTGGCAACTCATACATGAAGAAAACGAAAGTCGGGAATAAGACCAATGAGTTGTGGCCTATATCTCCGGACAGGCTGGCAGTGGTTCCCTCTAAGGACATTGAGGAATGGTTGAAGGGATACGCTCTGGATAAGTCAGGGATGGTGGATTACGAACCGAGCGAGATTATTCATATGAAGTTCTTCAATCCAGCAAACCCCCTGATAGGTATATCCCCTTTGGAAGCTGTGTCTAAGACGGTGGATGTAGATGTGGATCAGCAGAAGTGGAACAAGTCAGCTATGCAGAACCGGGGTGTACTGGATGGGATCGTTTCAGTTGACCGGGAGATTACAAGCCAGAAGCAAGCAGATGAATTGTCGGATGCTTTAAACGAGTCTGTCTCTGGAACAAAGAACGCCAGAAGGCTGCGGGTGTTTGGGTCGAACGCAAAGTATTTCAGGACTGCAAGATCCCCGATTGAGATGGACTTTAATAACTCAAGGAAAGAGAATCGGAACGAGATCTATATTACCTTTGGAGTTCCGCCACAATATGCAGGAGTCCAGGAGTCAAGTACCTACAATAACTACCAAGCTTCTGAGATTATCTTTTGGGTAGGGACGGTGCTTCCAATACTTGATGATGTGGCTGATGCAATGACATTCAGTTTACAGGATGAGCTTGAGCCTGGACAAAGGATTAGTTACAACAATATGGCGATACAGGCTATCCGTGGAATCGTGGAAGGGAAAGCAAAGGCTGCACTATACCTATTTAGAATGGGGGTTCCTTTCAATCAGATTAATGACCTATTTCAATTTGGGGCTAAAGAGTTTGAGGGATGGGATAAGTCCTATGTGGGGGGATCGGATATAGATGCAGATCCATCAAGCAAGGATGATCCTACGGCAGTCAGGGATATTGAGGAGATGATTAAAAAAAAAGTCCGTATCTTGAAGTAAGGATGGAGCCGAAAGACTGGATCATAGAGAAGGACAGGATAGCAGAGGAACATATGTCAGCTTACCAAGCCATATTAGAAGATCAGCAAGCGATGCTCTTTAGCCAATTAGGGAGCATTGATAAGAAGGGTGTGAAGGGCATCCTCAGTTTCTTTGACGGTGATTTGGAAGAGGCGATATTGGATACCTACTTGGAGGCTGGATTGGTCTTCGGGGATGATTTGGTATTTGAGGAACGGGCGGATGATTACGATGAGGCTTTGTCTGAAGCGATTCAGGAAGAGACAAACATATTGAAAGAGAAGACGGACATCCAGGACTCGACTGCAGATCAGATCGGGAAGCAGATGGAGCATGGGGCCAGGGAAGGATGGACTACGGCACAGTTGCAGCAGGCCATAATGGATGTGTCAGTCTTCAAGGCATCGAGAGCTTTGAGAATTGCAAGGACAGTCACCGGTGCCGGGGCAAGCCAAGGACAATTTCTTTCGGGTAAAATGGTGGGCGCTTCTCACAAGATATGGTCTACTGCCGGGGATACGCATGTCAGGGATGCACATCAGAAGTTGAACAATAAGAAGATTGGGATAGATGAAACCTTTTCAAATGGTGGAAGGTACCCACTGGATCCAAGGCTATCGGCTGCGGAGAGAATCAACTGTCGGTGCGGGTTACTCTTTGTGAGAGGGGAAGCGCCGCCATTGACGGATGCGGATTTTGGGGCTACGGAGCCGCCAGAAGATCCTATGATGAAGGCACAGAGTTTAATTAGTTGTACCAACAAGCCATTCAAGAAGGATTGGGATGAAAGATCATTCAGTGAATGGATGGAGTATCGGGCAAAGGAACTGAGGCGGGATGCTTGTAAGGGATACCGTAGAACGACAGGCGGGCGTTGGGTTGATGCAGACGGTAAGAATGTATCAGACGATATATCCAGGCAGCTTAATGAGCTGAAGACTCCACCAGGATGGGTGAATGTGACTGCCAGTAGTGATCCAGCAGCAGACCTTTTGCTGGTTGGGCAGGACTCGAAAGGTCGATGGAAGTATGTATATTCAGATGAGCATTATGAAGCAGCGGATATAGATAAGTTTAATCGGGTGAAGCTATTCTCAAAGGATATGGATTCGGTCAGGGATAATGTAGAGGCGGGGATTGTCAAAGGGGATACCCAAGCCTACCTGTTACGACTGGAAGATGAGACGGGGATCAGGATAGGATCGACTGCGGATACCGGGGCAGACGTTCAGGCTTACGGACTAACTACCCTGGAAGGACGGCACGTTAAGATAG
>Ga0307928_10001341_pt1 | contig 18565 bp, 23 predicted proteins | sample AceLakmetagen232_FD_201815 | JGI IMG/M metagenome (GOLD analysis project Ga0307928, IMG submission 201815) | Saline water microbial communities from Ace Lake, Antarctica - #232 | ecosystem: Environmental > Aquatic > Non-marine Saline and Alkaline > Saline | place: Antarctica: Ace Lake... | reverse complement strand
GTACCCGGCAACACACACTTTATAGCAAAATTTCAGGAAAAGGCCAAGGTCATAACAGAGCAAAATAACCCATAGGGTTAAGGGTTGACAATGAAAAAGTACACACAGAAGCAAGTAAAAGAAAAAGAGGGGGTTGATGTAGCCACAGTTATTCGATGGACTGAGGCTGAATTGAGTTCGCGTGGTTTAACCAAACACGGATCGGGGCAGGGTTGCAGATATACATACGAGCAGGATGCAGATATAAACGAGACAGTATCGAACCGCGAGAACATTGACAGGGAAGGAAAGATACTCGACAACGAATTAAAGAGGCAGAAACTTGAACGGACTCAACGTATAATCGAGAAAGACTACGAAGATCACATAATGGAAAACGTATATAAATTCATAACAGGGATTAAAAACAGTTTACAGAAATGCAAATTGACACCGGAACAGACAAAATTAGTCCAGAACGCGATTCAAGAGTCACTGGAATCCTGCGAGAGCTTGCTCAATTCATAGCACCGAGGGTGCTTGCGCCACCGCGTGACTGGGTTGAAAGTAATATCAGACTGAAAGGACAATTATCTGCGGACTCATCAAGGAAAGATCAGATGATTAATCTTGACTTCACTCCGCATCTTGTGGAGCCGTTGGAGTATTGCTGTTTAAATGATACGAATGCAGAATGCACTTTGATGTTTGCAGAACGTCTGGGAAAAACAATGATTGCATTTTGCTCATGGATGTATCGGCTTGAGTTCAATCCGGATTCGGTACGGGTTGGAACGATTATATATAAGAGCGACGAGTTCGCCAGGTTAATAAACGAAACGAAGTTTGAACCAATACTTGAAAGCATACCGAAGTTCCGGAAGGAATTGCAGAGGGCATTTGCTAAACGTGTGGATCATTATAACATTGCCGGCGCGAAAACCTACTTCCAGGGAGCCGGGACTGACATAATCGGGCTTGATATACCGTGGAGGTACGCCGATGAGATAGATTTTTGGCAGGAAACACAGGGCAAAGTAGGTAATCTAAAGAACTTAGGCAAGCGTGGATTCACTTTTGACTACGGAATTTTCATAAAATCAAGCTCACCGACTGTAAGTAAAAGCCCGATTGATAAAGATTTCAGGATTTCAAGTCAAGGATATTGGCATTTGAAGTGCCTGGGGTGTGGCGAACATACCATGCGGAGCAGTGACATACATAATTTACAATGGGAATACGAAAACGAGCAGATAGTCGAAGACTCGATTCTGCTTTACTGCCCGGTTTGTAAGTTTGCACACTCCGAGAATATGAAAAGAGACATGGCATTGGATGGAAAATATATTCACAGGTTCCCGGGAAGGTATGACAAGCACGCAGGCTTTCAGGTTGGAACAGTTGGCAGCCAGATGCCGAAACATAAGTGGCTAAACATTGCGGACGTACAGGATCAGGCAGGGAAGCGGGCGAACATCGAGAATCAGAAATATTTAGATAATACATTCCGGGGGCTACCATTTAAGGCAAGGAAAGCGACGGCCGGACAGATTGAAACTATAACCTCGCACTGCTGGGATGAAACATGCGAGCCAGATCCGGAAAAGATCGAGAATGTTTTTATGTCAGTTGATACGCAGGACGATTGTTTTTATGTTATAGTCAGGAGCTTTGACTCGAATGAGAATACTCACTTGCTGGCATACGATAAAGTGAAAACGTTTGACGATGTTGATGAGATGTGGAACAAGAAATACTTAGGCATCGAACCTATCATGGCAATACAGGACGAGGGCGGACACATAGGCAAAGACGTTCAGGCATTTGTAAAAGACAGGGCGGGATTCTATTCTTACAAGGGAAATTCTAAGATCGGAGTACGCTGGAAAAGGAATCCGGATAATAAAAAACTTATACTTGCGAACCCGAAACAGTTTGGAGGTGATTTATTATACTACATCTACACTCAAAACAAACGCGACAACAACTATTTATTTTTCCCACCTGACTTATCCGATGTGTATATCGAACAAATCTCATCATGGAAGGAAGACAAGAATGTAAAAGACGGCGATCAATATGAGAACTGGAAACCTACGGGGCCGGATCATTACTTTGACTGCGAGAAAATGATGCTTGTCTTAATAGAGTTCGCTCGAAAAACCTTGACCGATAAACAGTGGCGCAAAGGCGAAGGTAGCTGGATAGATAAGACACCGACAGTAGTAATTAACAATACCCAGAACGGCAAGAACTGGGGCAATGGATGGAGATAGATATGGACGCTGTACTATTTGGAAACGGAATAGGTAACTTTGTAATGGCAACGCCGTTCCTTCAGCAGATCAACCCGGACATATTTATACCGGAAGACGATTACCGTAGAGAAGCTATAGAATCAATCTCGCTATGGCCTGTCAAGCCGTTTAAGGATGTTTCACAGTTCGAGCCGTATGACAAAGTATATCGCTTGTGGGCTTCCCCGAAAGTAAAGTGCGACAATATGATATATCAACATCATGTACCGTTGAGGGATTGGCCGAAAGGATTGCATGAGAGCGAAGTCTATTTCAAATTAATTAAGCAATTAAAGAAAGGCAAGCCGAAAATAAAAGTCGAAGGTGGATGGAAACTTTACCGGGCGAAACGTCAGAAGATTATCGCGTTAGGTAACGGGTCGACTTTGATATGGGATAAGAAACGCTGGCCGGATGATAACTGGGTCGAACTGGCAGGGCTTATGCTTGCTGATGATCCGGAATTGCAAATGGTATTCCTGGGAAGTGAAAACGAAAAGGGGACTGGTAAAAAGCTCACAGCGAAATTCGCAAATAAGGTATGGAACTTTGCAGGGCTGTTAAGTCTATCCGCTTCGGTTGATGTGCTAAGTCAATGCGATATGTTTATTACTACGGATTCAGGGCTTATGCACTGCGCTGGGGCTGTCAATACGCCCATTATTGCGCTATGGCAATGTACTTCTTATGATAAAAACAAGCCCTTATCCGATGCAAAGGTGGTAAGAATCCAGTCAAAGACAGGCGGGTGCGTAGAATATCCCTGCCACGGTAAGCCTTGTATGTGGGATTGTACAGATGCGGTATGCATGAAGACGATTAAACCGAAACAAGTAATGGAGGTATTGAGAAATGAAACAGATTAGAAAGAAAAAACATGTATTTGGTATTCCGGTGTCATTAATAAAAGACTTAGGACTTCCAGATCATGTGCAACGGTTGGCATTAATATACACAAACACGGGGTATTTGACAATTATAGCAAATGTAATTCCAAAGATAAGTGAAGATCCACCACTAAAAGAGGAAGGTGTAAAATGAACTTTGAAGGAATACCAATTCTTAAAAACCACGACCAGTCAAAGATAATTGGACAATGTTCTATTGAAAAAGGTGAAGTGATTATTGAATTTTTTGATTACCAAACCAGGGAACAGTTTTTTAATTATCTATCACCAGGAATAAAAATCGATGATTATATCGTTTGCGGAAAAGGAGAAATAAAATTTAAAAAAGCACGCTTGATGTGTTTAGGGGGTAGCGAAAAATGAACTTTGAAGAAACGCCACGCTGTAAGATAACGCTTCGATGTAATTATAAATGCTCTTACTGCCCAATCAAAAAGAGCAACCGTCCTGAAATATCCGGTGACGAATGGATTAAGATTCTGCTTGAATGGCCGGGGGATGAAGTAATACTGGAGGGTGGAGAGCCGACAATCCACAAAGACTTTGTCCAGATAGTCAATGAGGTAGGGAAGGAAAAGACTGTCAGAATATATTCAAATGGGAGTTTTCCACTTGAAATGCTTGATAAACTCAAAGTAAAAACCAGCTGGTATGTGTCGTATCATCCGGGACATAAGGATTCTGCGCGGGATGTAGCACACAAATGTTTCACACTTCAGGAGTACGGGCATAGACTTATAAATGTCCACTGCAACGAGGGGCCTCCGACTGCAACACAGGATGAGATAGATGACTTCCAAGGATCCGGGATTGAATTAAAACTCGAACGGAATTATTACAAATCTGATGAGTATATAAAATTCAAAAAGGAACAGGTTGAGCACGGCGGGTATTGCAAATATCCACGAACCTATCTTGATCCGCAGGGAGTGAGGTATATCTGTGTGAAGAAACTGGAAGACGGCGACAAGTCGGGGATAGTAAATAATCAGGTACATCCCGGCAAATTGTATTGTACTAATCTCGCACAATGTAACGTATGTGATGTAATGGTTAAGGGTGTAGTGAGGGGCGCATTATGAAATCAAAAGACAGATACGGCTTTGATATTATCTACCAACACAAAGGCAGAGAGTCAAGAAGTATCACCGACACAATAACCGCACCTGATTTTAAGGCTGAGATTAATCGAAAAGCAGTTGAAGAGTTTTTTACGTTCGGCCACTTTGCAACTCAGGGGCATTGGTTTAAGGGAATAGAGATAAAAAAGCCTGAATGGAAACTGGAATACAACCACATTGATATTGAATTACCTGAAGCGGTTGACGAGGTTTATAGATTATGGATGAAGTCAATGGCAAAAGCGGTCCGGGGGGAAGCTGGCTGCCAGTTATCCGGGGGGTATGACTCAAGGTTGATAGCCGCGACACTCGCAAAGATGAAAACAAAACCTGTCGAAACACTTACCTTCGGAATGGCGGGGTGCGATGATCTGCGAATTGCCAAACAGGTATGCGACGCTGTAGGGGCGAATCATAACACCTATACATTGACACCTGAAAACTGGTTTAACCATCGTAAGCGTGGCGTGTGGCTGTCAGGTGGCGCGGTAGGTATACACGATATAAGGTTCATGGATATACTAAAGATGCAAACTCAATTAATGGATATCAATGTTTCCGGATTCCTGGGTGATGTTATAATTGGCGGGTCGTTTACTCAGGGCAAACAACCTATTATAGAGGCGGAAGCATTCAGAACAAGATTCCGGAGATTTACAAATTACGGCGAACTTTTACAAAAAACAGAACACAAAGTAACGCAACCATTTATTAATAATGAATTAGTCGATTTTTGTTTTTCACTCCCGATGGATATGCGCCGATTATTATACGATCCGCTGTTTAAAAAATACTTTCCAGAAGTCGCTGATATTCCGAGACAAAAAGGGTTGATGATTGATTATCGGTTGTGGTACTCTCAAGGTGGCGGACAGATCAAAAGCATTCTATTCGACAAAGACGCGCTTTACACGGAGTACATACAGAGAAGCACAATCGAAAAAGCGTGGGGAAAAGATTACAATGCGTTAGGCAGGGCGGTAACATTCGAGATATTTCTACAGCAGTATTTTAATCAGAGGTATTTACCATTTGAACAGGAAATAGATTTTGATGTCAAGGAACGCAGGGAAGCAATTAATGATTACGCAAAAAACCACTGGGTAAAAAACAATATGCACGAATCTATAAATGATCCTCATAGACCCTGGCACAAGCCGAGAGTTGAGGCTATTGTCAACCAATGCTACGGGAAAACTATATTAGATATTGCTCCTGCAGATGGCGCGATCACTGAACTCATAAGATTAAAGCACAAGCCGGACAGAATAGTTGCGTGCGAGGGCGGTGCTGCTACAATAGAAAACGGCCGAAAACTACACTCAAAAATAGAATGGATTCAAGGCATGGCAGAGGACTTACCATTCGGGACAAAAGAGTTTGAGTTCGCTCACGCCGGAGAGATAATAGAACACATTGCAAAACCGGAAAGATTGATTGAACAGATTTCAAAGATAGTAACGAATGGAGCATTGATTACCACTCCGGCAATTCCAGTCAATGATCCGCAGCATATATCAATATTCACACCTGAGGCATTAAAAGAAACATGCTTGAAGTATTTTAATTATGTTGATATTATAATTCAACCAAGAACTTTGTTCGCGGTATGCAGAAAAAAAGTAGAATCAAAATTAAAGCTGGTAAAGGAATGGACAATAGAAAATGAAAGCAAAGTATTACACGTTACCCCGATACCATTTGACCGCGGGACGGGTGATGTGTCGCAAAGCCTTAATATTCTAAAATCGATTGCATCAACCGGATTAAAGGTTGATGTTTTGCATTTTGAGGGACTTGCCGGGGGAGATCTTGACAAAATGAGAATCCCGATTGACGGGGTTGAATATCACGGTGGGTTTAGTTTGGATACGATAATAGATGGCATTACTAAATATTGGAATAACAGCTATAAATATGCTTTGGTTAGGAGTCCGGAACTAATCGAGATGGCATCTAAAATTATCCCGAAAAATAAACTGATAGGATATATATATGGAGAATATTTCGCATATAAAAATATCAATAATATGTGGGGTATGTGCGGGAAAGTCATTACCCAGGGAGATGGATGTATGCAATATGTCAGGGATCACGGGCTTGACGAATCAAAAACGATTGCGATACCATGCGCTGTTGATACGGAGAAGTTTAAAAAGAAGTTTGTTATAGGGCATGCGGGGGCGTTGTTAGGATATCAATGCATGGATGAGGTGATAACCGGACTGGAAGCTGCAAGAGCGCGCGGTATGGACTGCCGGTTTATTTGTATCGGAGCGAGTAAGTCACATTTAAACCTCAGATCAACCCAGGAAGATGATGCAATCATTAATAAAATAAATACTTATGATTGGATTACCTGGATTAAAACACTTCCTCAAAGCAGTATTCCGACAATGCTAAGTAATATTGATTGCGTAATTACACTTTTCGACCAGAATAAAGGGAAACCCAGACCGCATTCAGGGCGGATGATTTCGACAAAAGCACTGGAATATATGTCTATGGGAATACCGATTATTACAAATCATACATATGGATATGATTATATGCTTGGGGATGACTATCCGCTGTTTGTAGAATCACCTGAAGACATAGTAGACGCAATTGAAAAACTGCATGATGCGAAATTTGCGGAAAAAATATCTAAATTTTTAATTGATAAAGTGAACAATTACAATATAAAAAAGGTTGGCGAATACTGGAGAGAGGCATTTCAGGTTGAACACAAAGAATTGACAATTAAAAAATACAAGGTGCAATATGAATCAGGATGAAGCCATAAAAGACTTTAATCTTACCATTGAGGGGCTTTATGATGAAGCTCTTTTGATATGTAAAAAGCCCTAGTGAACAATTCTCCGTATAAAAAACGGAGATTTCTTTATGGCTATTGCATCAGTCCCTACTGTAGAACCTACGTCATTTTATGCAGGCGATTCCTTAACTTGGAAAATAGAAAATTCAGATTATAAAGCGTCCGATGGATGGACTCTTCAATACATACTGCTAAAATCAGATACACAAATTGTTTTAACTTCCACGGCCGACGGCGATGACCATTTAATTGAAGTGGCCAAAGCGGTAACGGCAGAATACGATCCCGGTTCTTATAGCTGGCGTGCCTATTTCTACGATGCAGACGAACGATACGCATACAAAAGCGGCGAAATGAAAGTAGAGCTGGACTGGTCAGATGAATCGTCTGGATCAGATGTCCGGAGTCATGCGAAGATTGTATTAGATGCGATCGAAGCATTAATCCAGGGCAAGTCACTTTCCACAGATCAGATGTCAATTAAGATTGGTGACAGAGAAATATCCAGACTATCTCCAAAGCAACTTACCGAATGGCGCAATTTCTACAAATCAGAATACCAGCAGGAGCTAAACGAGCAGGCTCTTGATAACGGTGATACAACAAACAACCAAACTCTATATGGGAAATTCTAATGAAATTATTACCCAACAAAGTTAAAAACTATTTTAGAAACAAATTTGGCAATACAATTATAAGAAGCTGGGAAGCGGCCAAAAGCAATAGATTCCTTTCTGACTGGCTGACGGAGACTGCAAGTATTAACTCTGATATAAAATCAGGACTGCCGACATTGCGTGCAAGAACAAGGAACATGGTACAGAACTGCCCTTTCTTTAATAAGTATCTGGCATTGAGAGAAAAAAACATATTCGGTGCGGACGGTATTAGGCTGCAAATGAAAATACGCGATGCCAATGGAACACTTGACAAAGCAGCCAATAGAGAAATCGAAGCGGCATGGAAGGAATGGAGTTCATTAAAAAACTGCACTGTCACACGAAACAAATCAATACTTGATGTTGAAAAGCTGGTTGATGCCACAAGGGAAACTGACGGAGAGTTCTTTATCCGGAAAGTCAGGGGGTTTGATAATGATTTTGGTTTTGCCTTGCAGATTATTAATCCTCAGAAGTGCGATCTCGAAAAGAATATCACGGCAATGGGAAATAAGAATCAGGTTATAATGGGAGTTAAGATTGACTCCTGGGGTGCGCCATTATCATATTTATTCAATTCAAACAACGATACTGTCACATATAACTACCAACATGCAAAGACAATTGAATATAAAGTGGGTCAAATTATACATGGGTTTGTTGAGAAATTCCCTGGTCAAGTAAGGGGCTATCCGCAGGCAGCGTCTATTCTATTTAACCTCCAAATGATAAAGGGCTATTCAGAGGCAGAGGTTATGGCTTCCAGAGCTAGCGCGTGTAAGATGGGAATTTATACCACTCCAAAAGGCGAGACGATCAAGGGAATGGCTGACGAGAAATCAGGTAATCAATTCCAGGTCAATGTTGAACCGTTGACATTCCAGCATTTCCCCGAAGGAACTGATTTTAAAACATTCGATACTCAGAATCCAAATGCCAATTATTCAAAATTCATGCAGGCGCAATTAAGAGAGATCGCTTCTGGCCTGGACATATCGTATAACTTTCTTCATTCAAATATGGAAAGTGTTAATTTCTCAAGTCTAAGGGCTGCGGCACTGGAAGAAAGGGACAGATGGAGAATCGAGCAGGCGTGGTACATCGAACATCTATTACAGCCAGTCTTTGACGAGTGGCTTGACCTTTACCTTTTATCCAGTAAAACAAACCTGCCATATTCTAAAAAGTGGAAATTCCAGGCAGCAACATGGATGCCGAGAGCCTATCAGTGGGTTGATCCGCGAAAAGACGCTCAGGCTAACATATTGATGAAAGACGAACTGATTATAAGCCCGCAGGACTTAATCGCAGAACGTGGAAAAGACCCGGAAGATGTAATAGCGGAAATTAAAGAATGGAACGTATTGACAGAGGGAATGCGCCAGGCGAACGAAGAAACTACTAAAAAGGAAACAAACGATGAAAAATGAAAAGAAAAATAAACCTGAAGTATTTGAACGGAATATAAAGATTGAGTCAGGCGCGATAAACGAGGAAGCGCGGACAGTTGACTTAACCTTTTCCAGTGAAGAACCTTATGAAAGAGATACTTGGGATTATGGCGAAGTGATGGAAGTTTTATCCCATAACAAAGAAGATGTTGATATGAGCAGATTACAGGATGGCGCAGCCGTTCTTGTTAATCACGATTCCGGGGATCAGATTGGCGTGGTGGAACGCGCTGAGATCGGTGATGATAAACGCGGGCGGGCAACGGTAAGATTTGGAAAGTCTGCCAGAGCTGAGGAAATATTCAGTGATGTCATTGATGGAATCAGACGTAATATCAGTGTCGGATATAGATGGTTGAAAGCAGTCGTGGAACCAGTAAAGGACGAAAAGCCTTTGCTTCGGGTTAATTGGCTGCCAATGGAGATTTCATTTGCAAGTGTCCCGGCGGATGCTTCAATTGGAGTTGGTCGAAGTGATGAGCAGGCGGTAATACCCGCCGAAGAAAAGAAAAAAATAACTTTAATTCTAATCGAGGAATGAACAATGACTAAAGAAATGTTAGAAAAAATGGCAGAACTTTGTGGACTGAAGGCCGATGCTTCTGAAGATTCTATCCGCGCTGCTATGAAAGAAAAAGGACTGATGGCTGTAGGGGTTAAGAAAGATGATCCTATACAGATCGACGCGGTTGCTCTAGCTGAAAAAACCACAGGTGACGAACGCAAACGCATGCAGGAGATTCTTGCTGTATCTGCTGACTATCCTGAATTGGAAAAAGCCGCAAAAGAAGCAGTATTGGAAGGCAAATCAGTAGAAGAGTTCAAGAGCTTCGCGCTAACTGAAATCAAAAAGCTGAACGTTGACGGAAATCGTATTGATGTGAATCCTGAAACGGCTGATATTGGGTTGAGTACAAAAGAAGTTCAGAAATATTCATGGATGAATGTTATCCGCGCTCAAGTTTTGCATAAACCTGAATTGGCTGAATTTGAAAGAGAAGCGTCTGACGCTGTAAGAAAACAGTTGAAGCTGAATGCACCTAGGGGAATGTATATTCCGCAGGACGTATTACAGGCAAGAGCGCAGAATGCGACTACTGATTCTGCCGGTGGTTATCTTGTAGAAACTGATCTGAAAGCTGAATCCTTTATTGAACGCCTGAAAAAAGACCTGGTAATGGGTCAAATGGGCGCAACTGTTCTTAATGGATTAGTTGGCGATATTGCTATTCCTAGAATGGCATCAGGTTCCACAGCTTATTGGTTGGCTGAAAATGCTGATATTACCGAAAGTGCAACTGTTTACGATCAGGTCACAATGACTCCGAAAACAGTCGGCGCATACGTTGATATGACTCGCCAGCTAATGCTTCAGAGTACGCCTGCAATTGAACAGCTTGTCAAAGACGATGTAAGATTCGTTCTTGCCGAAGCTATTGATTTGGCAGCTATTGACGGATCAGGAGACAGCAACCAGCCTACAGGATTATTGCAGACTTCAGGCATATCAAACGGTGACTGGGCAACTGCTAATACTCCAACATGGGGCGAAGTTGTAGGGCTTGAATCAACACTCGGAGCAGCTAACTCCTTAAAAGGAAACTTAGCATATCTGACAACTCCGGCATTTCGCGGAACAATGAAGACAACTGTAAAAGAATCCGGCTATCCTACCTATATCATGGCCGAAGGAAATGAGTTGAACGGTTATCCTTGCATGGTTAGCAATAACATGCAGGCAGCAACACTGGCACTGGGCAACTGGCGCGATCTGCTGATAGGGTTCTGGGGAACTTTAGATATGACAGTTGATCCTTATACTCTTTCTAAGTCAGGTGGAGTAAGGATAGTTGTTTTTCAGAGTTGTGACGCTGCAGCCAGACATGGTGCATCATTCGCAGTTGAAGAAAACGCAGGTAGCTAAACTAACCTATAACATGGCGGGTATTAATTTACCCGCCTTTTTTTACTATGCCGAAGCCGATTAAAGTAAAAATAGAGATTCTACAGAAGACAAACGCTGAATGTCGTAGAGTTAGGCCGGGCGATATTATTGAAGTATCAGAACATGAATCAAACATGCTTATATCAATGGGCAAGGCAAAACTTTTCAAACAGGAATATAAACCGCAAGTATCTAATCCCTTAGTATCAATTATCATCCCAACACATAACGATTCAGAATACCTTTCCACGTGTCTTAATTCAATCCTTAACCAAACCTACAAAAATTTAGAAATCATAGTTGTGGACGATGGATCGGACAAGGAACCGGAAATAAGCCATCCTGTCTCGACGTTTCTATCGCTCTCCCCGCAATCAGGGGCTTCCACGGCTCGGAACATAGGTGCGGAACAATCAAACGGAGAATACCTCTTTTTCTGCGATGTTGACGTTGTACTGCATCCTGAGATCATCGAGAAGATGTTTTACGCCATAAACAGTAAATATCCGGCATGGGCTTATTGTAATTTTAAGATTGGAAAAGAAAAACACATATATGCACCATTCTCACTTGTTGAATTAAAGACACATAATCTATGCAGTACGATGTCACTTATCAAGAAAAAAGACTTCCCCGGATTCGATCCCGAACTTATACGCTTTCAGGACTGGGACTTGTTTTTAAATATGGCAATGAAAGGGAAAAGGGGAATGTGGTTGAATGAATTTCTATTTACGGCATCGGATCGGATGGGAATAACCAAAGGCACAATATCAAATTCAGAAGCTAAAGGAATAATAAAAAACAAATGGAGTATCAAATGAAGATTCATCTAGTAGCCGGGACAAGACCTAATTTTATCAAGATCGCACCACTTTACCACGCACTGAAAAAAACAGACCTTGAACCGGTGATAATACATACCGGGCAACATTATGACAGTAATATGAGTTCTGATTTCTTTAAAGAGTTCGATCTACCAATGCCGGATGTGAATTTGGGGATCTGCGGGATGGGGAATGATGCTCAGGTTTCAGCGATCATAAAAGAATATTATAAATACCTAATTGACAATAAACCTCAGTTGATAGTTGTCGTTGGGGACTGCAACGCCGCTCCTGCAGCTGTGTTTGCCGGAAAACTATCTAACGTCCCGGTGGCGCACCTGGAGGCAGGGTTAAGATCGGGAGACAGGACTATGCCGGAAGAAAACAACCGGATTATCACAGATGCGTTATCAGATATATGCTGGATGCTGTCCCTTGATGCAGAGTTGAATCTTGCAGCCGAAGGGATTTCCAGATTTAAAATGACTCACGTCGGGAATATAATGATTGACACGATTGAAATGATGTGGGATAAAATCAATTCAACACCGACTCAGACAGAGGATTATGCGCTTGTCACACTCCATAGACCGTCAAATGTTGATGATCCAATTAAATTGGAGAAAATAGTAAAAGCATTAAATAAAATAGCAGAAAAAATTGAGATCATATTCCCAGTGCATCCCCGGACGGCTGAAAGATTAAAAAAATGCAAGGTAAAATTCCACGGTGCAATATGCATAGAAAAGCCGAATGGATATGTAAACAGTCTGGCATTGATTAAGGGTGCCAATTTTGTTATAACCGATTCAGGCGGAATCCAAGAAGAGACCACATATTTAAAAGTTCCCTGCTTCACTTTACGCAACAATACAGAAAGGCCGATTACGGAAGATAGTGGAACGAATCGCCTTGTTACCGTCAACGAACTTCATAAGGTCACGGAATATCCAAAAAAGAGTTCATTTAAAATTAAGCACTGGGATGGATGTACATCTCAAAGAATTATCGAGGATATAAAATACAGGTTTAATTTATGAAAGCCAAAGTAATCAAACAGACGCGTATCCATGGAGAAAAAGTTTATCCGGGCGAGCCGGTGGAAGTTACTGAACTGGAATTTAAACAGTTAAAAATGTTCCTTTCGGAAATAGACGAAAAACTACCTGTGAATAATAAAACCTATGCATTGGCAATACTAATGTCTGGTAATTTAAAAACACTTCGGAGATTGCAGGACTGGATCAGGGACGCGCCTAAGCCGGAGATGTCATTGTATATTTTAGATAGTTCAAAAAGTGACGACTTCGGACAGAGAATTAAGCGCTGGCTGGGGTCGAAAGCGATGCACAATCAGTTTAAAAAAATAATGTATAAGATAGAAAAGCCGGTATTCGCAATAAAAAAGACCGACGTTGTGGCGGATTTGTATAACAAGCTAATTCCAGAGATAACGGAAAGCCATTTCATCACACTTGAGGATGACACTATTCCGCCGGTTGATGGGATAATTAGACTGATTGAGGACTACACAGGGGATGTGTTTGCGATTCCCTATCCATCAAGGCATGGCGGACTGACAGTTTCATTTGATGATGTGTTCACGCGGGCTGATTTTGTGGAGGGTATAAAAGAGGTCAAGGCGGTTTCTGGCGGGTTTACATTATGGGATAAAAGATACTGGATTACCTTAAAAAGAGAACGGCCGTATAAGGGCTGGGATGACTGGCTTTGCGCTCAAATCAGACAGAATAAAGGCAAGATTTTTGTTCATGGTGATTTGCGTTGTGAACATTTGTGCAAATAAAAAGAGGTATTTATAATGGCAGCATTTGACTGGGACACAGTAGCAGATTTTTTTACATCCGAATTTTATGAATCTGGAACGTACTCAGGAACGGATTATAATATGGTTCGTTATCCCAAAACTTCAGAGGAAATGATTGCTGATGCCGGGGCTAAGAACGCAGTTAATTTTAAAATTTTATCAAAATCATCCGACTTCACTCCAGCCAAAGACGGTGATATTACATTCCCTAAGTCTGGCACGACATACAGGATCAAAGAAATCCAACTCGACAGCACCGGTAAAACAAATCTTTTAACCTTAATAACTAAACGGGCATCCAGCGTATGACACAGATGACAATGACATTACCACAATCTGAGCAGCAGAAACTTGCCAGGTTAATAAAAGAGATGCAGAAAACAACCGGCGTGGAGATGAAAAAGGTTGTCAGGAATGTATGCAGAGATATTTGCTATGCCGCGCTGAAATACACTCCGGCGGTCAAGGTTGGGGGATCGCCTCAGTGGGTAAAAAGGGGAAAAACTTTTATTCCGTGGCACAAAAAAGGCGGCGGAATAAAGATGTACAGCAAGGAAGGTGGACTGACAAAAGCCGGATGGTCGGGATGTTTGACTAGACTGGGCAAACCCGGCAAAGGTGGCAGGCAGGCAAAAGCATGGAGTGAGGTTAAAATAACCACAGGCAGGGGAAAAATAGGATTTACAATGTCTAATACCTGCCCATACATCGAGGATTTCGATAAGGGGAAAAACCCCAAACATGTCCCGTTACATATCGAACAGAGGGCAATGCAGAAAGTAATCAAAACAACCGATAAAAGATTAACTAAAATGGCGAAACGTGTGGCAAAAAAAACAATAGGTATTTAAAATGGCGGTAGTACGAAATCTTGAAACTGAAGTCGAGGACGCTTTAATTGCGGTGCTCGGAGCATCGACCGACATAACCACGCGGGCGGCTGTCAGGAAATGGCGGGACGGTTCAAACGCAGAATCATATCCGGTTACATTGGTGCATTGCTCGCCGATAGGGAACGATCCAGCTACTCACAGGGGGGGGTTGTATATAGCCAACGTTGAGGTCGGGGTTCAAACAGATACGCCATCAGATAAAACACAGTCAGTATTGCAGGCAATTCTCGGCGCGGTTCGTGATGTGCTGCTTGCATCTGATTTAATTACCAGCCTGAACGCTGTCACCGGAGTTGATTTGACGTTTCTGGACAGGGGGATTGAGATTGAATCCGGAGAATACAGCATTGATGAAGCCGATGAAATAAATCAGACCAGCCTTACTCTGGTTTGTCATGTTTCAAGAATAGTTGAGTGAACAAAATCACATATAAAAAAGGAGATTATCATGGCATTACAGTTCGGAGTAGCGGCAACACCAATTACGGACGATGGATACATTCAAAATTACACAAGGACAAGCTCCTGTGAAATCGGCGAGGCCAGGGACGAGAACGGCGATGTGGCGGCGATACAGGAATATAACGAAAAATATGAATGTGAATTTGAATATGTTTTTGCTGGCACAGCACCTACAGCGGGCGATACTATCCAAGCTGATGGATCTAATTATTTCGTCCTTACAAGCGTAGCTGAAGTTGAAACAAATCAGGGATATAAAACTCTATCTTGTTCTGGTACTCACTATATAACTAATTCAATCCCGGCAGAATAATGGGAAAAGAACATCCATTACCGCCTGAATTGCAGAATAATCTCAAGTTTTCCGATGTGATTAATGATACACTTGCACCGGATGAGGACAAGGAGCAGTCCATTGTCGATGAGACTCTTTCTGGACTTGGCGGGGAGTGGGTGATTGGAAATATAATAATTCCGCCCCCCACTGCTGGAGTTGTAATGCTTCTTGAGGCTATAGACTCTCCATTTACCACAGGCGGATCTGACGAGGTCACGCTTGACGACATATTCAGAGCGTTATATATAATTGTCAACAGAGAAAACGCCGTCACTCCAATCATGCTTGAAAGATCAGATAAAAAAGCCAGAGATGCGTTTGATAAGACTGAAAAAACACCTGAACATTTATCTGTTTACCTTAATTATCTTGACAGGAAAGACATTGACGCGTTTGATGCGGATGTGAAAGCATGGTCGCTGAATGCCGGAATTGTGATACCAGCTGAAGCCGCCGCCGTAATTGGGAAATTTATCAGTCTGAGCATGGGGGGATTCGAGACGCTTCCCAACAAGGAATCGGGTAAAAAAAAAACTTGATCTGAGCTGGCTGGCGGATCAGATAGCAATGTGCCATACCATAAGTAATGAAACTGCTTTTAATCTTACATGGCAAATGCCGTTGGCAATGCTGGGACATCTGGTCGCAAAGGCATATATCCACGCAGGAGTAAAGGGCGTCGGGCGAAAAGATAATCCGGACAAAGTCCGCAAAGTACTGGAAATGATTAAACAGCGGAATAAATAATGGCAACGCAAAAACTTACATTTAAAATTGGAGCAGATAACAGACAGGCGATTCAGGGGATGAATCGGTTTAAAAATAAAGTTAAGGGAATTTCTGGAAGCGTGGCTGGCATGTTGGGCATGGCACTTGGGGGCGCAGCGGTAATTGGGGTTGGTAAAAAATTAATCGAGATGGGTGATAAGATTGGGAAACTTGGGAAACGATACGGAATTACAACAGATGCAATACAAAAGTTTAAATACATGGCAGAAATATCAGGGACAAGTCTTGAGTCAGTATCAAAGGGGATAAAAATACTTGTAACAAATACCGGGGAAGCAAACGCTGGACTTGCGACATACCAGCGATATTTCCAGCAGCTTGGCGTTGATTACCAGAAACTTGCTAAAATGGCTCCGGAAGATCAGTTTGATGTAGTAGCTAAAGCACTTGGAAAACTGGACAATAAACAGAAAAAAGTTTATTTATCTTCAAAACTACTTGGACGGGCAGGGAATGAACTAATCCCCATGTTTAACGATTACAACCAACTTGCCAGAGAAGCAGCCGATAATATTGTTTTTTCAGCCAAGGACGTGGCAGCAGCAGAAGCATATAACGATTCAATGAACCGTATTGGAAAATCACTTAGCAGAGCGCTTGTCGATTCAGGTTTCCTGCCGTGGCTTGCGGATGTGGCGGATAAGCTGGATAAATCAGTTGGACTTCCAAAACAAATAGAACAGGCTCAAGCTGGAGGCACTACAGGGCGTGGAGTAAGTAAAATGTACCAGGGTGTAAAATTCGGAATGGAAATGATAAAAGCAATAAGTCCAGTTGGAATGGGTATGGATGCTTTATTCGGTGGAATGGATAAAGGGCTTATGCTTGAAACCGGGAACACGGCGACCGAAGCCGACGCTGCAGCGATGGGAAAAACGCTCGTTGAAATACGGGACGCGCTACAACCGAAGGGGAGAGAATAATGGGTTATCAGACATACGATGAAGCAAGGTGGATATTTGATTTCTATGGCGTTATATGCGATCAGCGGGCTGTCAATGACTCTGATTTCACGGACGGAACAACATACGACGAAGTGGAATGGTTTTCGACAAACGCTGCAAGCGTCAGGCAGATCACTAAAAAGAAATATATTTCCCGTAGGCAAATCCGTGAAATAAAACTATTCAAAAAAATTGACGGTAAATATTTTGTACCGGGTGAGATTGACAAATATAGAACAACCGCATCGCAGACACCGCCACAGGCAGGCTTGCCGTTTGACTCCGATATCTGGTCGAGTAAACCGACAGAGTTCGACGAGGATTGGTATTTAGTGGGTATTAACGCGACATTTGGCCAAGACGGAAGCGTGAAACTGGTGGGTCATTGGAAAAAAACATACAACTGGGAGCTTGTTTTAGCACAAACACCAGAATGAGGTTAATATGCTATCATATCAGGAATTACAGGAAAGTATTTTACGGGTTGAGGAAAAGCTGAACAGCATGGTGTTTGTTGGCGGTAATGTCGAGCAAACACCTACATCTCTGCAACTTTTAGCGGATGATTCTGAGGGATATTCTTATTTAGGAGCATTCACAGTTGTAAAGAAAAATAATACCACAATAACAGTCAAAGCATACGATGGGTCTACTTATTTTACCCATAATTATTGTATCATGGGATTGGATAGAATAGAGCAGGATTCAGATACTGATGTAACCATAACGGTCACAGGAATTGTATATGGTAAAATAGTTTATTCTGCGCCTAATTATGTATTGACGTTTGTTAATGCAGCAATTTTACCTGATCAAATAGTTGGAGAAGAATATTTTACAATTTGTGATGTTGTTTTTGCTGATAAAGCGATCACAAAGATAAATCAAGTTATTCGTGGACAATATCATAGCCAGAGGATAGTTTAATGGCAGCAGAACCTACAAGATGGATGGATGTTGATGTTGATTGGTCTAATATAACCTATCAGGATATTTTTCGCTATGATGTATGGAAAGCCCTTTATCTTGCGACGGAAGAAAGACAACGGGGAAGGGGAGGGAATGGGTATTATAAGTGGCCTGGATTTCCTAGTTCTGATTCAGTTGCAAAAGATGCTGAAACTTGGTTTAAGGCTCATCCAACAGATAGATTGATGGATTACAATGGAGAGTTCTGGGCGGTAGTTGTAGGGATTAGTGGGGTTTTGGATACATTCTATAGTGGAATTATAAATAATTTTAATGCTTCTATTGGTTATATGAATCATCAATTAGGAGATTCTTATCATGGATATGAAAATAATTAT
>Ga0307928_10001339_pt1 | contig 18576 bp, 28 predicted proteins | sample AceLakmetagen232_FD_201815 | JGI IMG/M metagenome (GOLD analysis project Ga0307928, IMG submission 201815) | Saline water microbial communities from Ace Lake, Antarctica - #232 | ecosystem: Environmental > Aquatic > Non-marine Saline and Alkaline > Saline | place: Antarctica: Ace Lake... | reverse complement strand
GTTTATTTGATAACTGGAACAAGTCAGAAGGTCCACTTGGAGAAAGATGGTTGGATTTAGATGCTTTGCTTCATAATACTTGTTTAGATATAAGACAGGATAGAAGAGCGAGATCTGAATTTGACAAAAAATTTGAGGAAGAACAGAAAAAAAATGAGAATAGAACCAAAAGCAAAATCTGATAGATATGATCCGAGATTTGTTATTGTTGATGATGATGGAAAAGTAATTGATAATGCTCAGGGTTATGGATACAAATCAAAACAAAAAGCAGCAAAGGCTATTTGGTATAAGTTTAAAGGCGGAAAAGAAAAATTAAACCAGCAAGAGGAAGATAAGATTAGTTTCTTTAAAAAACATAAAGGAGTTAATGAATTTCTTCGTATAATATGGGAGAATAATTTTAAAGAAATTGCTATAGGAGAAGTAACTGACCAAGATATTGTAGATGATGTTAAAAAAGAGTTCGGAATAGATATTCCAAAAGAATACGTAAGCGGAATGGAAGAGTGAAAATAGTTGGAACAAAATAACAGAAAAAACATTTAATGACTAAAATAAGACGAATCAATTTGTTTGGTGGACCTTGTACACGAAAAAGTACTTTGGCAAATTATATTACTTCTGAACTTAAATCTTCTAAATATAATTGCGAACATATTCAAGAATTTATTAAAGAATGGGTTTATTTGAAGAGAAAACCTGAGTCATTTGATCAGTTTTTCGTATTTGCTAATCAATTATATAAAGAAGATGTTTTTTTAAGAAATGGAGTAAATATAATAGTAACAGATGCTCCTTTATTATTAAATATTTTTTATATTTATTTATTTAAAAATAATTATTATAAAGATCTAATACCGGTTTTTAACCAATTCGAAAAAAAATATTTTTCTTTAAATATTTTTTTGAAGAGACCAAAGTGGACAAAATATAAAGAAGAAGGAAGATATCATACGGAAAAACAAGCAAAACATATAGATGTGTTTCTGCCAGAGTTTTTAAAAATATATAAGTTATCCTTTTCTGAATTTTCATTTCATAAAAAGGAAGATATTGTTAAATTTATTTTCGATCGTCTGAAAAATAAATAGATGAGAAAATTTTAAATATAAAAAATGAATAGAACAACTATAGAAAATATCGTTTGGTTGTTACCAAGACCAAAACCAGATCATTATAAAGGTGGGTTTCCATTATGGTTTGAAGAAAAATTACTCAAATTATATGGTTATGATTATACCAAAGATTTGAAAGATGAAGTAGTTCAATTATTTGCCGGAATGACAAAATATGGTTTTAGAATAGATGTCAATCCAGAAGTTAATCCAGATTGCATACGAGATGTTCATGATTTGCCTGAAGAGTGGACTGATAAATGGAATTTCGCAATTTGTGATCCGCCTTATACTGATAAATACTCAAAAGATTTATACAAAACAGGCAAAATTAGATATAAAAAATATATAAGTGAAGCTGTCAGAATTATTAAACCTGGTGGTCTTATATGTTCATATCATTGGGCTTTAACTCCTCGGCCTGATAATACTTCTTTAGTAAGAAGAATATTTGTTGGAACAAGAATTTGGCATAAACCGAGAGTTTGTTGTATTTTTAAAAAAAATTCTGTTGAAAAATAAATAAATGAGAAAATTTCAACTTATACATGGAAATTCAAAAGAAGTTTTAAAACCATTCCCTAATAATATTTTTCAGTGTTGTGTTACTAGTCCTCCTTATTGGCAACTTAGAGATTATTTTGAAAAAGAACAACTTGGACAAGAAAAAAGTTCTGAAGAATATATTCAGAACTTGGTAGAGATTTTTCGGGAAGTTAAAAGAGTTTTAAGAAAAGACGGAATATTATGGGTAGTTATTGGTGATACTTATGTACGAGCTGATTTTAAGAAAAGAGGAATTCTTACAAATCTTAAGGTTAAAAATTTAGTTGGTATCCCTTGGAAATTGGCTTTTGCACTTCAAAAAGATGGATGGTATCTAAGGTGTGATGTAATTTGGCAGAAAACTAATGTTCTACCAGATGGAGCAAAGGACAGACCTACTCGTTCGCATGAATATATTTTTCAATTTACTAAATCTTCTAAATATTTCTATGATTATTATGCAGTTTTAGAAAAAGCAAAAAGTGAAAGAATAAAAAGAGAAACTGGTTTTGGTGCTAAACACCAAAAAGGAACTTTTAGAATGGATCAAAAGAGAGTTTTCATAGATTATGGAACAAAAAACAAAAGATCAATTTGGATAAGTTCAGTTGCCAGTTCAAAAAATGTTCATTTTGCAGTTTTTCCTCTAAAATTGATAAATACTGCTGTGAAAGCCTCTGTCTCAAAAAAAGGATGTTGTTCAAAATGTAGAGCGCCTTGGAAAAGAATACTAGAAAAAGTAAAAGAAACTGATAACTCTTATTCATTAGAATTGAGATCAAGAGGTTGGAAGCCAACTTGTAAGTGTTTAAATACTAACGTAATTCCTTGTCTTGTACTTGATCCTTTTGCTGGAACTTCTACTACAGGAGTGGCGGCATTTATGAACCATGCAGATTATGTGGGTATTGATTTGAATGCGAATTATCTAAAATTAAGTAAAGATAAATTAATGACTGAAGATTGTTTAGGAGAAAATGATATTTTTGTTGAACAAGAGGAGGATTATAATGGTAACACTAGAACAAAGAAAAACTGAAAAAAGAATTGAGCAAGAAATTATTAAATATCGTAAAAAATCTATTACAAAACGAGAAGCAAATAATAATATCCAAAAAATAATTGATGAGGCTTTTGAAAGAGGAATATTTACTAAGAAAGATATCGATGGTTTAAATTATCGCAGAGATAAGAAAAATATGCGAAGTTATGTTGATTTTTGGAATAATATCTGTGAGTCTCAGGAAAAAGAACATATTATTTTTTTAGATCTTATTGAAAAGATTGAAGAAAAATATGAAAAAGTAGAATGGGAAACATATGGAACTGATATTAAAGGAGGAGTTATAATTGCTTCTTTTAAGGAAAGAATTGATAGTCCTAATCTTCCAGATTATAAAGTAAAAATAAATAATAAGATATGTCTGGTTGAAAGTAAATCCTTTTTAAGCAAGAAAGGTCAAGTCTTCAAAAGAAATAATTTAGAAATGTATAAAAAACAAAAAGCTTTTTTAATTGTCGGTATTAATGGATATTTATTTTTGTATAAGCCAAAAGCAATAGATAAACTTTTATCTTTAAGATCAAAAGGTTCTCAAATAGGAGGTAAACCTGCCATAAGGGTAGGGAATGATTTGAATTGTGAAATATCTTTAGATTTTCTACAAAAAGAAAAGCTTGTTAAAAAAATACAAAGCAATTGGGCGGAAAATTTTAAAAAAACTAAAAATAAAAAAAAAACAGGAAATAATAAGTATATTTTCATAGATTATATTATTTGATAAGAAAAAAGAGGTCCTATGCGACTAGGAGTTGCAAGAGTGATAAACTCACTCTAGGGCGTCGCTAAGTACTCGAGTTGAAGCTCTATTTTACAGCAGAAATTTATCATTCATCCTCTTTTTTCTTTTTTTTAGGAAAAAATTAATATGTTAAATTTTGATAATTTGGGAAGACCAAGTTGGGATTTATATTTTATGTCTATGTCTTTTTTAGTTTCCCAAAGATCCATAGATCCTCATACAAAACATGGTTGTATTGTTGTTGATAAAGATAACACTCTTCTTTCAATTGGTTATAATGGACCTCCAAGAAATTGTATTGATGAAAATGTCCCTCTTACTCGTCCTGAGAAATATGATTGGATGGTTCATTCAGAAGAAGCTGCTATTGTTAATGCTGCTCGAGTAGGAGTTTCTCTTAAAAATTCAATTTTTTATATAACAGGATATCCTTGTGAAAAATGTTTTAGAAAAATTATAAACGTAGGAGCAAAAAAAATAGTTTATGGTTCAATAGCTTCTCTCTGTGTAACAAAAGAAAAAAGAAAAGTGATTCAACAAATGCTTATAGGACAAAATATAGAAATGGTTGAGTTCAAAGATATTTTTTCTATTAGAAATATTTTTAAAATACTTGATGAATATATTGTAAATAAAATCAAAGAGAAAAAATAAGTGCTAATGTTAAATCAGATAATACATGGAGATTGCAAAAAAATATTTCCTCAAATAAGAAATAAATATTCAAAGATTTTATTAATTTTTGATCCTCCCTACAATATTGGGTTCAAAAGATACGAAGATCATGGTAATATAAAATATAAAGATAATTTGTCTGATGAAGAATATATCGATTTATTGAAAAATTTTAGAGACATTCCTGCTGCTGTTATTCAATATCCTGAAGAAATGATGAAATATGTGGTTCCAGCTATGGGACAGCCAGAAAAAGTATTAGCATGGTGTTATCCTTCGAATATAGGAAGAAAATTTCGTTTAATTAACATATATAAGCGAAAACCTAATTTTAGTAAAATTCGTCAGCCTTATAAGAATCCTACTGATAAAAGAGTTGCAAAAAGAATTGAAGCTGGGTATAATGGTGCTCCGTTGTATGATTGGTTTTCTGATATTAACTTGGTTAAGAATGTAAGTGAAGAAAAGACAATACATCCGTGCCAGATATCAACGAAGCTAATAAAAAGGTTGATTTTGTTGTTAAGTGAGGATAAAGATGAAATAATAGTAGATCCGTTTGTTGGTTCTGGGACAACAGCAATTGCTTCTATAATGACTGATAGAAATTATGTAGGAATAGAAATATCTAAAAAATATTGAGAAATAGCTGAAAAAAGAATAAGAAATTATAATGAATTCTATTATGACGTATTCAAAGACAATAAAACCTTATCTAAAATGGGCAGGCGGAAAACAGCAGATAGTCATTGAACTTCTAAAATTGTTTCCTGAAGATTTTAATAATTACTTGGAACCTTTTTTAGGAGGAGGGGCTGTTTTTTTTAATCTTTTCCACCAAATAGATAATAATGCTTTTCTTTCTAAAAAAAAGGTTTTTTTAAATGATTTAAATTCTTATTTAGTAAATACCTATGTATGTCTTGCGGAAAATACAACTAAAATAGTTTTTGAACTGAACAGTTTTGAAAAAAAACATTTTAAAAATCCCGAAGAATATTACTATTCACAGAGAAAAATTTTTAATGATTTTGTTAAGATAAATAAAATTACAAAAAAGAATAAATTTAAGTTAGCAGCTTTGTTCATTTATCTAAATAAGAGTTGTTTTAATGGGCTATGGAGAGTTAATAAGAAAAATTTGTTTAATGTGCCTTGGAACAAATTAAATAAAGTTTCGCTATATAATTTAAAAAATATTCAAAATTGCTCTCATCTTTTAAAAAAATACGTAATTCTTTCTAAATTAGATTTTTATGAATTTGTTAAAAAGAAAATAAAATCAAACGATTTTATTTTCTTTGATCCTCCTTATATTCCGTTATCTACTACAGCTAATTTTTCTAATTATACAAAAAACTCTTGGACAGATAAAGATAATGAAAGATTAAGAGATATATTATTTTATGTCGATAAAATAGGTGGAAAATTTATGATGACCAATAGTAATTCACTATTAAGTTATAAATTATTCGGACAATGGAAAATTAAAGAAATTAAAGTTCATCGTTTTATAAAAGCTCTTAAAAAAGAGAAAAAAAGAAAGAAAATAAAAGAAGTTATTATAACGAATTATTGAAAAAATCAAGGTTTTTAAATTTGGAAAAAGAATATATATTTTGAGAAAAAATTAACTAAAGTAACAAGGAGATAGAAAAAATGTATAAACCAGAATCTGGAAGAGTATTTAGACCACTTGATTTGAAAAAAGATCCGGAAGATTTAAGAGATTATCTTTATACTTCTGTTATTAAAGATCATATTACAATGAGAAGACTATCAGAAAGTTTGCCGTCTGAAGTAGACCATACTGCCGAAATGTCTCCTATAAAAAACCAGAAATATCTGGGAGCTTGCGTAGGATTTGCAGTTGCGGCGTTAAAAGAATGGCAAGAACAAAAGGAACATAAATTAGAAGTTGAGGCAGGAAAAAAATATCATAGAGATGAAAAATATTATGATCTTTCAGAGGCATGGGTTTATTGGATGGCTAAGAAAATAGATGCTTGGCCAGGGCAAGAGGGAACTTCTATAAAATATGCAATGAAAGTTTTAAATAAAATTGGAGTTCCTACAGAGAAAGCATGGCCATATGATAATAAGGTCTATGGTGAACCTAAGAGTTGGGCACATTTAGTAGCTCGGTGGTCATTAATTAAAACTTATTATCGAATTAAAAATCTTACAGAGTTAAAAGCAGCTTTAGTTAATGGACCTGTTCCTATAGGAATAGGATGCTATGAAGAAATAGACGAAGTGGGTTCAGATGGAATAGTTCCTTATCCCAAGAATCCGAATATATGCTATGGCGGTCATGCGATTTGTACTACTGGATTTTCAGATAATAAAGGATTAGTAAAATTCAAGAATAGTTGGGGGAACTGGGGAGAAAAAGGATATGGATATCTTTCTTATAAATATATTCAAGATTTTATGTGGGATGCTTGGGTAGCAAAAGATATGAGTGTAACAAAAGAAATGCTTAAAGGAACAAGGAGTTTATTAGAAAAATAAGTTTTTTAGTATTTTATAGGTACATCTGAGAAAATCCCTATTCTTTATGGTAGGAGTAGTTCAAAAAAGGAATTAGAGGAAATTTATTTTTTTCTTCGAATTTATATCTCATCATGAAAGAATTGCAAACTATTACTTATAAAAAATCTCAAAACATTTCTCCCGAAGAAACTATTGTTCCTCAAGTTACCGAAACTCCAGAAATTATCCCCACTGAAAAACCTGAAGTTTCTAGACCAATAATAAAAACACACATGAACAGGGGAAAAGGAAATACTTATTGGCTAGCTTTATATGGAGTTATTCCTCAATCTCCTCTCGGTCAGATGCTTGTTCGATCGGAATATAGATTATTTAGAAAGAATTTTACTAAACTTGTTACTCAAGAAAATCTTAATGAAGTTGAAAATGAATTAAATAAATTAGAAACTGATTTTAATATTACAATAGATAGAACTGGATTCGAAAATATTCGAAAAAATCTCGCTGCACAAGAACAAGCAGTAACTGAAGTATCTGAAGGAGCGGAGAGAATAGAACAAGTTTTAGATTCTGCCTTACCTGATACCAAAAAGAAAGAACTGACAGATAAATTTTTAAGAAATGAATTGGAGAAACTTGCCAACCTTACTGATGAGACTGCTAAACAGGAAATTATTCAGAAATTTCTTATTATAAGCAAGGATTTTCACAAATATAGTTTCATAAATTATTTGTTAATGATGATTCAAAATGCGAATGTTTCGAGATTTGTAAGAGGAGCTAAACAATGGGAAGGCGATAAATTTAAGAGAAAAGTTAGAGAAGGGGAACAACCGATGGATATCTTTGCTCCTAATCTTTCTCGTTATATTCATTTAAATAAATTAAATGATATTGTTTCTCTTTTGTCCCGCGAAAATATAAATACTTCTATAAAAGATAATTTTGAGGAAATATTAAAAAGAAACGGACTTAATAAATTTCCTTATAGAGATTATCTTTATTCTCTATTATATAGAGAGAGAGTTGATACAGTAGGAGATGCAATTAGAAAAATTACTGAACAAATAAATAGTCCAATGGCGAAAAAATATAAGAGAGTTTATTATGAGACAACTCCTCAGCCAGGACAAGGAGTTAATTTTAAGATGGTCAAAGTTTACGATGTCTCTCAGACAGATCCGATGGGTCCTGATTCTTTTGATCCTGATAAAGTTCAATGGCAAAGTTCTCATAATGTTCATGATGAAAATATATTTAAATTTGTTAAAGCAGCTTTGGATTTTTCGAAAGTAGCTGAATACGTTAGGGGTAAAGAGAAAAAAAGAGGTATTGAAATTGACTTGGAAGCTGCTACAGGGGGAGCAGGGGGCTGGTCTATAGGTTCTCAAATAGCAATTAATAAAATGTCAAAAGGTGCTCGTCAATTTTCCACAGTTATTCATGAACTTGCTCATTCTATTTTACATTTTGGGTTTGATAGAGAGAATATAACTTCTGGGCAAAGAGAAATAGAAGCGGAATCTACTGCTTTTATAGTGTTAAATTATTTCGGTCATAATGAGCCTCAGTTTGCTGCTAATTATCTTGCCTTAAAACAAGTAACTTCTCAGGATGTGCTTAGTAGATATAGTAAAATAGAATTTGCTGCAAGAAAAATAATTCACGGGATAGAGAATTTTTTATTTAAAGAGGCAAATAGTTGGTATAAAAAGTTAAAAACCGCTAGTAATTTAATTCTATTTGTTGAAGAATTTTCTTGATTTCTTGATTTTTATTGTTTTTTTAAAACCTGTCATTTTTTTTGGCAGGTTTTTTTTATTTGAAAGTGAAAAAGATTTTAGTATAAATAGTTAGTTCCGTGAACATTGTTTGCGAAAATATTTGTCATAATGATTCTAAAGAGAACTTAATTAATGTATCTTTATCAAGTTGGTTGGGGGGGATACGAAGGACATGAAGTTATCATTCTAGAACATACAAAAGAATTCTATAAAAGAGAATTTGTTCATATGATCCGGGAGTCGATACTTGAGGTATTGCTTAATAGAGATCCTTTTTTTATGGAGATAGAAGGAAAATATCTTGAAACAGATATTGGAATGGCTCGGGATAGATTAAAAGAAGAAAGAAAAAATAAAAAAGATAATAAAAACAAAGTAACTCAGGAAGATATTAACAAATATTTGGAAAATTTTGCACGTAAATTTTATACTAATTTTTCTGAGATAATATATGAAGTGATAGAAATGTTGGTGAAAAAATATGAATTTAAACGGGTGAATTATGTTTGTAGTTTTTTCAGTAATGAATTTTTTCCTCTGACAAAAATAAATTTTAATTTTGAGAAAAAAACTAAATTTCATTTTAGTGAAGATGATAAATTATTAGAAGGTTTGGCAGAAGAATATTGGAAGAGAAGAAAAAATGCAGAAAGATGAATTTAAGCCAGATTATAGAGTTCATCCCTCTCAAATTGTGAAAGAGATGATATCTTTTAAATTTGCCGAACAAAATAAGACAAACAAAGATGGAGATTGGTGGTTTGATTTTATAGAGGGGGAGATAGAAATAACAAATGAAATTGCAGAAGAATTAGGCAAAATTTTTGAAATAGATAAACAATTTTTTCTTAATTTGCAAAAAAATTATATGGAAAAATATAAGTGATTGATCCGGAAGTTTTAAGACAAAAATATAATAATAAGTTACAAGAAAAACTATCACAAGCTGAAGAAAAAATAGATAAGATATTAGAATCTCATTATTTTTCTATTAAAGGCTTATCTGGTTGTAAAATTTACGAACAAACATTTTCTGGGAAAGTTTTTAATATTTATAGTCCTTTGTATGCTTCGATAAAAGAGGATTTTATTGATGGAATAAAAGAAATATATAGTGAAAAATGGTTGGTAGAGGAAGGATCTAGAGCAGGTCGTACTTTTTTGAAATTTTCTTTTAAACGGGAAGTTCTTGATAATAGTTTAGATAAAAAATCTTCGAAAATCACAAAATTTGATTTATTAGATTTAAATGACAAATAAAATAAAAAAAGAAATAGAAGAACTAATCAAGAAGTATTATCTTGATTGTTCGATTAAGGAATTTCGGAATAAAGCTGATTGGTATCATATTTCATATGAGCAAACACTTTCAGAAGATTTTATAAGAGAATTTCAAAATAAAGTTAGTTGGTATGGGATTTCAATTTGTCAAGAACTTTCAGAAGATTTCATAAGAGAATTTCAAAATCAAGTTGATTGGAATCGTATCTCAAAATGTCAAAAACTTTCTGAAAATTTTATCAGAGAATTTAAAGATAAAATTAGTTGGGATCTTGTTTTAATAAAACAAATATTTTCAGAAGATTTTATAAGAGAATTTAAAGAAAAAGTTAATTGGGAAAATATCTCACATTTTCAAACACTTTCTGAAGATTTTATAAGAGAATTTAAAAACAAATTGGATTTGAAATATTTATTAAAAAAGAAAAAAATATCTAAATTTTGTTATGATTTTTTGATTAGTGAAAAAGTAAATAGATTCGAGTTAATAGATATAGGGGACTGAAGATGCTTAATAGAAGACAGATAGAAAATCGATACGAAGAAGAACTAAGTCAATATCTTGTGAAAGCGCAAGAAATGATAGATAGAGAATGATCATATAATTGCGGCAAAGTTAGAAAATCAGGATTGTATAAAATAAGAGAATATGAAATCTCGAATAAGGTCTTTGGTTGTCCTTTTTGGGTTCCAAAAAGCTATAAAGATGTTTTTTTTAGAAGATTAATAGCTATCTATAAAGAAGAATGGAAAATAACTTATTCGGTTAATTGGTTGGGACATTATTGTCTAAATTTTTCTTTTAAAGAAAAAGAAATAGAAGAAGAAATAGAAAATGAAGAAAACGAAGAAAACAGAATAGAAGATGAGATAAATAAAATAGAAGAAGAAATAAAAGAAAAATGTTTAAAAGATAGTGAAGAAGTCACTTCAGAAACTAGTAGATTTGAATTAGTTGATATAGAAGATGAAAATGATTAAATTAAATACATTATTTTTAAAAGGAAATTGAATTATGATTTTAGTGATTGATTTGGAAGCAACTTGCTGGGAAGATAATGAATATAAACAAAAAAACGAAATGGAGATTATAGAACTCGGCGGAGCTATACTCAATGATAATTTTGATTTAGTGGGTTCTGTCTCTGTGTTTATCAAACCTATATTAAATCCGGTTCTCACTGATTATTGCAAAAACTTAACTTCTATCGGACAAGAAGATGTAAATACGGCACAGGAGTTCCCACAAGCCCTCCCAGTCTTTCTGTGTGCTGTTAAAAAGCACTTAGGGCAGTCAAATACCCTAAAAAACATAGTTTGGGCATCCTGGGGCAAATATGATGCAAATCAACTAAAAAAGGACTGTCAAAGACATTCTGTAGAATATCCATTTGGGTATCACTGGAATATAAAAGAAGCTTTTTCTAAAATACGGGAAACAAAAAAAAGATTTGGAGTTGCAAAAGCTTTAAAGAAATTAGAACTTGAATTTGAAGGAACTCCCCACAGAGGAGTAGATGATGCAATAAATATTGCCAGAATAATTAAAAAACAATTTATGAATGAAAACTATAAGCAGTTTGTGGAGGAAGAAAAAATTTCTTGAAAAAATAAAAAAAAACTTGAAAGTGAAAAAAAAATATATAGAATTGAATAAAATATATTTAACAAAGGATATTTAATTATGGCTCCGATAATTGTTTTAATAATTGTCATAGTAGTAGTTATAATCCCGCTTTCTCTCTATATATATAAAGAGATAAAAGATAGCGTAAAACTAAATGATTTCAGTAAAGGTTTAGAAGGCAATAAGTGTTCGTCAAAATCTACAAAAAAAATAATTAAGGAAGCTGAACAAACAAAAAAACTAATTAAACAAAAACAAAAACAAAAAGAGAATGAGAAAATTATACAAGAAACAAAAGAAGATGAAAAAATCATTGATAATTACTTTGGGAAAAAAATGTCTGATAATTTTTAGTTTATTTTTCAATCAATTCCTGGAAAAGGAGCATTTATTTGCTCCTTTTTTTTGTTCACAGGAAATAAAAAATTTGTTTCCTAGTGAAGAAGGTTATGATATAATTTTGGTTTCAGTTAATTTAAATAACAGGTAGGAAATAAAATGATAAAATTGACGAAAGAAAAAATAATATATATTGATGACCATAAAAAAGAACCTAAAGAGAAAATAGTTAAATCACTAATTTCTTTTTTAAATGATTGTTTAGAAATCGAAGAAAATTTTACTTTGGAAGACCTTTTTAGAATATTAGAAGAAGAAAAAAAATTATATGATATAATTTTTTCTTCTTCCTTGGGGGGTTTTCCTCTTCAATTCTACATAGATGACATTAACAAAACATCAGCGACTAAAAAAACTAAAAAGAGATGGCTTGAAATATCTCAGACAGCGGAATATTGGGATGCAGAGGCTAGCTATTTTGAGCCTGATACCGAAATACAAATCTCATGTGATTTTCATGAAATAGCGATACTGAATAAAGATGATAAGGTAGCAGGATTGAAAAAAGGAGAAAAATGTTCTTTTAGTCTTTCTTTTCAGCCCTTAAATAAAATAAAATATTTATCTTTGAAACTAAATTATGATTTTATTATTTATGATATGAGAGAAACAGCAACTATTAATGAATTAATTAAAACAAAAAAATCTTTTACAGTCTATGACGTTATTAATGCTATTTTATATGAAATTAGTTTTTTTGGGAAACCGAAAGCCAGAGATAAGGAGAAAAAACAGGTTTTCGCAGAAGTTGAAGAAATGCAAAAAGAATTAAAAGAACATCCTGAAAAATATATTGGTCTTGAAGAATTTAAAAAAACACTTAAATTATCTGAGGAAAAAAAATAAAATGGCAAAGAAAAATAAATATTCTGGATTATTAAAATTTGAAGATATTAGGAAAATCAAAATAAACGAAGAAACTAATTGCGGTAATTGTTTGCATGCCAGGGTTTGTAACTTTGATATGTCTAAAAGATGTGCTAACTATGAATTCGGGACTAGCGAATATGCTTCAACATCGTGTAATTCTTGTGTTCTTAGATTTACTAGGTATCCAACAATAAAAGAAGAATATATACCTTGTTTCCTTTGTAATAATTTTTTGGATAAAAAGAAAATAAAAAAAATATGAGTACTTTAATAGTAGAAGTTTGTCAAATAGAAAAGATTGTCTCACATCCAAATGCAGATCGGCTGGAAATAGCTTTTGTAAAGGGATGGCAATGTATTGTTGGGAAGAATGAATTTTGTGCTAAGGAAAAAATAATATTTATTCCTCCTGATAGTATTCTTCCTATCGATTTTGCAGAAAAATGGGGAATTAGGAAATATCTTGCTGGGAAGAACAAAGATAGAGTTAAATGTGCCAGATTAAGAAATGAAATGTCCTTCGGTATAATTATTCCTTGTGAAAAATCAGAATGGGAGATAGGAAAAGATGTAAAAGAATATTATAGAATAGTAAAATATGAACCTCCTCTTCGTTCAGTTCCTGGAGATGCTGCTCCCGAAGATTCTCTATTTCCGAGAATGACAGATATAGAAAATATGAGAAATTTTCCTACTATCTTTAAAGAAGGAGAATTAGTAGCTGTTACCGAAAAGATAGATGGAACACAATCTATTATAGGTTCAAGTCCTGTTGTTAAAGAAAATGGAGAGTTCCCAGAAAATGAAGAAGTTGTAATAAAAGCCAGTTCAAGAAAACATATACGTAAAAAACCAGAAGAAGATAAAATAAAATCAACTACATATTGGTATCCTTGGACACTTAAACCAGTTCAAGATTTTATTTATTATTTTATTAAGAAAGAACATAAACAGATTCAGCTTTTTGGAGAAATCTATGGATCTGTAAGAGGAGGTCATAAATCTATGCATTATGGAGTTCCAAAAACACTTAATTATGCGGCTTTTAGATTAAAACTGGATGGGAAGTTTGTAAGTTATAAGGAATTCAAAGGATTTTGTGATATATTTAATGTGTCAATAGTTCCCTTAATAACTGTTATGTCATTTAATTTTAAAAAAATTGAAAAATTATCAAGAGGTTTTTCTTTGCTTGCCAAAAAAAATGGAGTTGAACATTTAAGAGAAGGAGTAGTAGTAGTTTCGTTTGATAAAGAAAATGGAGATATTCTTAAATTTCACAATGATGATTATTTAATTTTGAAAGATAAAAAAGAGAAAAAAGGAGAAATAGTAGATTATACTGACGAATAAAAAAAAATGCCACTTGAAAATATTTATTTTGTTAACAGAGAACAAGTTAGACTTTACTTGTTAAGTGGAACTAAACTTTATATAAATAATAATTATTGGCAGATAACTTTTAATGGAGTTAGTTGTTATCAAAATAACAATAAAGAGTTAGTAAAAACCGAAAAGATAGATTTTGTAACAGATTTAATTTGGAGAGAAGAAAACTGTAAAGTTGATTTAAATTAATGATATTATCACTTGGAAATAATAAGTCTATTTTTGTAACTCTTCAGGAAAAAGATATTGAAGAGTGTAGATCTATTGCTGTTGTAAGAGAAAAATTTCACTTATGGGGGGATAAGGCCAGTTTTGAGAATAAGCGTTATAGAAAGGGAATTCTAAACACTAAAAAGGATCCTAGAAGAACAGAAAGAATAGGTTTATATGGAGAAAAAGTTTTTAGTCTTTTAACTGGGTTTCCACTTGATCAAAGTAAAAGAGAAGAAGGAGATCCAGGATGGGATTTTATTATTGATAATCTTAAAATAGATATTAAAACTGCTTCTTGGGAAAATCTTAATTTTACAAAAATATATAAGCCTAAATATTATGGAGAACATTATTTAAAAGCAACTGATGATTATGGTAATTTACTCACATTAAGGTCTGATGTTTATTTTATTTGTAGTCTTATTTATCATAATGGAGAAAAAGTAGTTATTGTCAATGGGAAAAAATATAGAAGTGAGATAGATGCTACAAAAGTGATTATAGAAATAAAAGGATTTATCTTGAAAGAAGAAATTTTAAAGAATAAGGAACAGAGGTTAGCAGATAAATTAGTAAAAGACGAAAAAGCAAAGTGGAAAAATTATTATATAAAGAATGAAGAACTTATTTCACCTCTTGAATTTTTGTGGGAACACAGGAATTCGCTTAATAGTTCTAAAATCAGTATATTCGTTTAAGAATGCGTTATCCTGGCGGAAAAAATAAAGTTTCTAAGGTAATAGTTCCCTATATAAAAAGATTTTATTATGAGAATGAGTGTAAAAATACTTGTATATATGTGGAACCATTTTGGGGGAGTGGTTCGATAGGATTGAAACTTCTTTCTGATAATGTTATAAGTAAAATTGCAATTAATGATTACGATATAGGTATTGCATGTTTCTGGACGGCAGTATTAAGAGAACCCAACGAACTTTGTCGAATGATAGATAAATTTAAGCCTTCTTCCTTTGAATTTTATAGAATTAAAAATAAATTTTCCGAAAAAAGAATTCGGCATAAAATAACTGAAGAAAATTATGTGCAAATTGGTTTTGAGAAATTAGCTATTCATCAAATTTCTTATTCTGGTTTAGGAGTTAAATCAGGAGGACCTCTTGGGGGAAGAGAACAAACATCAAAATATAAAATAGATTGTAGATGGAACCCTAAATATTTAAAAAATAAGATAAAAAAATATAGTAATTTATTCTCTAAAGTAAAGATAGAAAAAAAAGTTTGTGGAAGTTATAGTTTTGAATTAGTTTTTAAAGAATTTCAAAATAGTGAAACTTTTTATTATTTGGATCCTCCATATTACAAAACAGGTTCTCAGTTATATCAATATTATTTTACAGAAACTGAACATATTAACTTATCAAAAATATTGAAGAAAATGAAACAACCTTGGCTATTATCTTATGACGTTACCGATGAAATCAAAGAGATTTATAATTGGGCAGTTATTATTGAATTCAGTTTGAAATATACTATTAGCACTTCTAGGTCAAGGAGAGAATTATTAATTTGTTCTCCTGATTTCAAAACACTTCTTGGACCATTGGAAGAAGATATATTTAATAATAAATGACGAAATAAAGAAAGACTTAATGAAGAAAGACTTAATGAAGAAAATAAGAGTTGGAAGTTTGTTTTCAGGAATTGGGACCCCTGAAGAAGCTTTAAAAAAATTAAAGATTCCGCATATCGTTAAATTTGCATGTGATATAGATAAGAATGCAAAAATTATTTATTTAAAAAATCATAATTGTGAAATTTTTTATGATAATATAAAAAATATGCCTGATAATATCGGAAAAATTGATTTAGTAATTTTTGGTTTTCCTTGTCAACCTTATTCAATCGCTTCAAACACAAGAAGAGGATTGGCTGATATACGAGGACAATTAATATTTGAAGCTTATCGAATTATAAAAAACTTAAAACCGAAATATTTTATTGCTGAGAATGTTCCAGGTTTTCAGACTTTAGAGAAAGGAAAGATTCTTAGAAAATTTTTGGGAGTTATTTCAAATGATATTTTAACTTTTCCTTCTTATATAATAAAAGGTTATTCGACTGGTATAACAAATTATAATTTTTTTATCTTTGAAGATCATATAGATAGTATTAATAAGTTAAAAGGAAGAAAAGATTTTTTCTATTACAACTATTCTGAATTTGCTGGGAGAAAATATTTTACAGATGAAAATGCGATGTTAATAGACAATACTAGATATTATATTAACAAACTTAAAACACAGGAAATAAAAAATTTCTTGATATATTGTAGTTTAGAGGCGATAACAAGGGTTCTTAATACTACGGGAGTTCAGGCAGCGTTTTTAAAACAATTTAAAGCGAGAGCATTAAATTGTTTTAAATTAAGAATGGAAAAATATTTGAATAATTCAGTATATGTAGATGCTTTTCCGGGTGATATAATTGAATATTTAAAATCAAAAAGAGAATATAAAGAAGATATTTTGTATATTGATCCTCCTTATAACGAAAGACAATATGGTCCAAATTATCATTTATATGAAACTTTTGTTAAGTATGATAATCCTGTGATAAAAGGGAAAACGGGACTTAGAGACTGGCAGAATGAATCAAAAAGTAATTTTTGTTCAAAAAAAACTTGTTTGACTCATTTAAAAAGCTAAATTTGTGGTAATAAGTTATAATTCTGATGGATTGTTAACAGAAGATGAAATAGAGAATATGATACAATCGAATTTTAATTCAGTATTAACAATTTATCATAAACCAATTAAAAGATATAAAGCAGATAGTAAAAGGAAAAACAGAACAGATTTGTTGAAAGAATATCTTTTTTGTTTTGAAAAAAAATAATTTTTAAGCCCACTCGGGATGATAATCCCAATAATCCCAGTAATTTTTTGGAGCAACTACTAAATAATATTTATCATTAATTCTTCCGGCTGTTAGAGGAGTTCCTCCTACCATTACATTTACAAGATCTTTATCTCCTGCACTTATATCTTCACCAAGAGATATATCTTTCATTTGATAATCTGTTTTATTCATTATTAATTCATTATTTTGTCCCTTTGCCATTGTCATGCCATTGAACATAAAAGTTTCTTTAGGTTTTGCTACAGTCCCTAGATTTAATATATTCCAGTAATATCTATTATCTATTTTACTGGCTGAAAGTCTATTGCCGTTTAAAGTAAATGTTTTGGCAGAAGGAGTTTTAGCTACATTAATTCCTGGAATATCTATATCTTCTGTTTCTGTATTTTCTATAACATTGAGAGCATAATAATGTATGTATTCAGGTAAAGAAGGATTTAAATTATTATGCCAGAATGGAGTAACAGATAGGGGAATTCCTCCGATATATACTACTTTGTTAAATTTGGTTCTATCTATAAATTTTGTAGATGGGTTTGCATAAGATATACCAAAAATACCAGCATTATTTACAAATGCGTTATCATCTGCATTAACAGAAAGTAAAGAAGTTCCTTTTGCTATGATATTTTTTTTATAATTTGTATAATTTAAATGATTTGCAACAATAGCAGTTCCCCAGGAATTTTCTGTGCCTTTTGAACTGGATGAACTTATTGAAGAAAAAGAACTAGAAGAACTAGATGAACTTACTGAACTGCTTGAACTTACTGAACTACTTGAACTGGTTGAACTTGAACTACTTGGTTCTTCTGGTCCCAATCTTGCATCTACATCACCGTGTTCTATACCAATAGGAGAAGTATCTATCCCTCCTATACCCAAACTTGTTTTCATAGTAGATTCAAACTGACCACTTTGAAGATAAAGTTTACCGTCACCATGGCCACCCCAAGGGGTATTTGTTCCATCCCAAGAAATACCAATAGGGGCCCACTCTATACCACCTACATACAAACTTGTTTTCATAGTAGATTCGAACTGACCACTTTGAAGATAAAGTTTACCGTCACCATGGCCACACCAAGGGGTATCTGTTCCATCATAAGAGATACCAGAAGGATAATCTTCTATCCCTCCTATCCCCAAACTTGTTTTCACAGTGGATTCAAACTGGCCACTTTGGAGGTAGAGTTTAGCATTAATACAACCACACCAAAGAGTATCAGCCATTATTCACCCCCTCATACATCTCTCTAAAGGCTCTTGACACTTCCAATAATGATAACTCCGTAAAGTGGTCACATTGATAATCAAAATGGGCATAAATCTCAAATCCCACTTGCCTTGCCCTTTCACAAAAAGCTATATCATTTCCCTTATCCATTGTCCCATCTATATTCCAAGTCCTTTGAAATGCTCCATATCGTAGGTCAGAATACTCAAACACTCGTCTCGCAAAAAGAACACATCCTGTCCCGACAGCATCAACTTGC
>Ga0307928_10001338_pt1 | contig 18598 bp, 9 predicted proteins | sample AceLakmetagen232_FD_201815 | JGI IMG/M metagenome (GOLD analysis project Ga0307928, IMG submission 201815) | Saline water microbial communities from Ace Lake, Antarctica - #232 | ecosystem: Environmental > Aquatic > Non-marine Saline and Alkaline > Saline | place: Antarctica: Ace Lake... | reverse complement strand
CTACGCCAGCGCCAGTGCCCTGACCGACGCCAACTCGATCCTCTGGACGGTGCCCAACGATGTCACCGGCCTGGAGATGCGGTTCCAATGCACGGCCGACGCCAACGCCTACGTCGTCGAGCTCTGGGTCGCGGCCGACAACGTCTATCTCGATACGGCCACGGGCAGCCGGACGCAGGCGGACCACTTCATGCTGGGCGGGATTCTCACGCTGACCGGCGGCAAGCAGGTGGGCCCACACAGCAACGTCTTCTGTGATACGATGACCGCCGTGCACTACGTCCTGAGCGGGACGGCCGACGCCAACAGTATCGTCGACTCGGCCGCCGATCGGATTGCCGTCTACCGCGTGGACCTGCGAGGCTATAAGCGCGTGCTGCTGATCGCCACGACCTGCGAGGCGGCGACGACCCTCTATGCGGATGTGCGGTGGTATTAGATGCGATCTCTCCTGCTGATGGCAATGGCGGTGCTCTGCTGGGGCTCGATGGCCCTGGCCCATACGCTCGATACGGGCCACGACCTGTACAGCCATATGCTGGGCGTCTACGTCTTCGACAACCGGGCCGACGATGGCGACAATATCGCCGGGACCGGTACGATGGTCGGGACCACCGAGGGGGCGACGGGCTTTGCGACGCCGATTACGCAGAGCTTTCAAAGCTGGCACAACAGTTTCGGGTCGGCCTATACCGTCTGCCTGTGGCACGATGGCGTGACGCTGGACGCCTGGCAGTCGGTCCTGTACATCGGCGACAGCACGCTCGCCTGGCAGCGCTACAGCACCAATGCCTATTTCAAGCTCAATCACAATGGCACGGGCTACACGGTGGCGACGCTCACGACGACCGAGGTGGCGTCGGAGATGATGCTGAGCCTGGCCTGGGACACCGTAGCGGATACAGCGAGGGCCTACAGTGACGGCACCGAGATTGCGTCGGCAGCAGCGGGAGCCAGTCCCAAGACGGACAGTACCACCAGCGCGATCGGGATCGGAGGGCACTGTACCGTCACGCGGGCGTATCTATTCGACGCCCTTCTTTCGACCGAGCAACTGGCGGCCCTGGCGGCCGATCCGGGCTCCATCTTCACCGCCGAAGCCGAAGTCGATGCGAGGCCGCACAGGCCCGTCGGAATCCGCAGCCGATACGCCGGCGGCGGCCTCCGCAGTCGCTACCCCTAGCCAGGAGAACCTGATGAGCTGTTCGATTATCGACATCTGTAATATGAGCCTCGGCCAGGCGGGATCCAGCCAGCAGATCCACGAACTGGAATTCAGCGATGACGAGACGGTGCCGAAAGAGGCCCGCCTCTGTAAGCTCTATTGGCCGCTGACGTTCGACGTGGTCGCGCGGTCCCACGACTGGAAGTGCCTGCAAGTCCCGGCGGATATCTCGGCCGCCCTGACCACGACGCCCGCCTGGGGCTACGACTACGCCTACTCGCTGCCGCCCGACTGCCTGCGTGTGATACGTATGGAGGATCTGGACAGCCGATGGACCCCCGCCGGGCGGCTGCTCTATACCGATGAGACCGAGGTGAAGATCCTCTACATTCGGCGGACTAACGATACGTCGCTCTACGACGCCTGTCTCGTCGAGGCGTTGGTCCTGCGGATGGGGGCGTTTCTCTCGATGGCCCTGCCGAGCAGCGAGACCCAGCAGGAGCAACTCAAGATCTGGTACGAGCGCGTCTGCCTGCCCCTGGGCCGATTCGTCGACTCGGCCGAGCAGAGCCCCGAAACGATCCAAGCAACGACCTGGACGAACAGCCGCCGATGAAACGAAGAGCCAACAGCCACGATCTTTCACTTCTGCTCTGTGTGTTTCTGGCGACGGTGGCCTCGGCCACGTCGATGACGCTGATGCAGTCGAGTTTTACCGGCGGTGAGCTGTCGCCCCTGGCGGCGGCCCGCATCGACGCCGAGCGGTACTATACGTGCCTGGCGGAACTGACCAATATGGTGGCGATCCCCCAGGGCCCCGCCGTCCGCCGGCCGGGGACGGTCTACGTGGGGCCCACGGACGCCAATCAGGCCTGCCGACTGATCCCGTTTCGCTACTCGGCCGACGATGTCTACGTTCTGGCGTTCACCGATCTGACGATGCAGGTCTGCCGCGAGCACGGGCGCGTGACCGACGACGATGACTCGATCTACGAGCTGGTGACGCCGTTCGACGCCAACGAAATCGACGAGATCCAGGTCGTCCAGAATGCCGATGTCATGTGGCTATTGGACGGCACCGACTGGCCCCAGAAATTGGTGCGGACCGATCATAACGACTGGTCGATCGCCGATGCCCCGATTACCGATGGCCCGTTCCTCGATGAGAATCTCACCGGCGCCACGATCGCGGCCGATGCCGTCACCGGTGACGTCAACCTGGTCGCCTCGGCCGCCACGTTCGAGGCCGACGACGTCGGCGGACTCTGGCGGCTGCGCGATCTCGTGGAGGTGCAATCGAGCAATGGGACCTTCAACGAGATCGACGATATCAATACGCCGAGCGATGAGCTCATCCTCCAATCGACCAACAACTTTCAGTGGACCCTCTCGGGCAATTGGGTCGGGACGGCCGAGCTCCAGATCTCGTACGACGACGGCGTGACCTGGGCGGCCTATACCGTGTTCAGTTCCACCGGCAGCAGCTCGACCACCGAGACCGTCTACGATAACGACACCGGCCAGGACCTGCTGGTCCGCGCGGCCCTGACGGCCTATACCTCGGGCAGCGTGACGTACAATCTCTGGGTCCACGCCACGATGCACACCGGGGCGGTCGAGATCACGGCCTACACCGACCCCTGCAACGTCACCGCGACGGTCGTCCGGACCCTGGCCTCGACGGACGCGACCGTGCGATGGAGCGAGGGGGCCTGGAGCCCGGCTCGCGGCTATCCCTCCGCCGTCGCGACCTACAACGATCGCCTGGTGGTCGCGAGTACGACGCACCAGCCGCTGAATCTCTGGTTCTCGGCGACGGGCGAATACGACAGCTTCGACGTGGGCGAAGGGACGGATGCCGATGCGTTCGGGTATCAGCTCGGCCGTGCGGAACAGGACCCGATCCTCTGGCTGGCGGCGCAGCGTCGGCGCGGCCTGATCGCCGGGACCAGCGGCTCGCTCTTCGAGGTGGGCCCGATGGATGAATCGATCGGCATTACCCCGAACAACTTACCGACGATCACCAATACCCTGGCGATCGGCTGTGCGGATGTCGCCCCCGTGGTGGCGGACAATCTACTGCTGGTCCTTCAGCGCGGCGGCCGCAAGTTGCGCGAGGTGCTGTACTCCTACGAAGCGGATGCCCTGGTCGCCCCGGACCTGACCCTGTTCGCCGAGCATGTCACGACCGGCGGCCTGACCGCGATGGCCTGGACCAATCAGCCCTACACCCTGCTCTGGGCGGCCCGGGCGGACGGTACGCTGATCGGCTTCACCTACGATCGCAACTATCAGGTCGTCGCGTGGGGCACGCACAGCCTGGGCGGTGACGGTGTGGTCGAGAGTCTCTGCGTCGTCCCCGGCAGCGGCACCGAGAGCGAGGATGAGCTCTGGCTGGCCGTCGCCCGGACCGTGGACGCCAATACCGTCCGCTATATCGAATACCTCTCGCCGTGGGCCTGTGGCGATGATCCGTGCGATCAGGTATTCGTGGATTCGGCCATCAGCTACGATGACTCGGCCGCGACGACCTTTGCCGGCATCGGGCATTTGGAAGCGTGCTCGATCGCCGGCCTGGCCGACGGTGGGCCGGTGACCGGGACCGTGGCCGAGGGGCAGGTGACACTGGCCAATAGTGCGACCACCGTCCACCTCGGCCTGGCCTACACCTCGACGCTGCGGACGGTCCGCTACGACCTGGCCGGCCAGCAGGGGGCGACCTGGGGCCGGCCGAAGGCGATCAATCACGCCGTGATCAGTTTCTACCAAACCCTCGGCGCGAGCGTCGGGCCCGACAGCGATCATCTGTTCGAGCCCTCGTGGCGGATCGAGGGGGCCCCCATCCTCGGCGGCGTGCCGGATCTGTTTACCGGCGACCGGCGGATCGGCATTGAGACGAGCTATTCGACCGACGCGGCCGAGCTATCCATCATCCAAAAGCAACCCTGGCCGATGACCGTCCGGGCCATTGTCCCCACTCTGGAGATCCACTGATGGCCGGCTCAATCAACGTCTATAATCCGGACACGGGCAAAATCAGCATGCAACCCGGCGGCGGCAGCGGTGGCGGTGGCGGTGGCGGCGCCGGCGGCGCGATGGCGGCTGTCGGAGCGGTCGCCGGGGCGGTGGGCTCGATCTATTCCGGTTTTCAGCAGTCGCGGAGTCTGAAGGCCTCGGCCAAGGCCAAAGAGCTGGAGGCCGAGCAGGTCCGCCAGCAGGGAATCTGGACGCAGATCCAGGGCAACGAACAGCGGCGACGGGCGATGGCCACGCAGCGGGCGATCTTCGGGGCCGCCGGCGTGACACTCGACGGCGCCCCGGGCCATCTGATGCGGCGAAGCAATCAGGCGGCGGTCCTGGATCGCATGATGGCCGCCCGGAACTTCCGCAACGAAGTCTCCGCCCTGCACGCCGACGCCAGGCAAATGCGCAAGGCCGCCTCCGCGGCGAAAAGATCCGGCATCATCGGTGCCTTCAGCAGTTTCTAAGGAATTTGCCAGATGGTCCCACAACTCTATAAACAGACCGGCCCGACGGTGAGCACGCAACAGTATGCGGGCTTCGGGGCCCGGGCGGCCGCCGGGATCGGTCAGGCGATCGCCGGGGCCGGGGCCAGCCTCCAGCGGGCAGGCGAAAAGCGGATCGCACGATCCGACGGCCTGGCGGCCAGTCGGGCGTGGCGGCAGATGGAGAGCTATCAGATCGGCTACCTGCGCCAGTTGCCCGAGCGGCGTGACGAACTGGCGGCGATCTCACTGGACGACCAGACGGGCCAGAACGTCACCGGCTACGAGGCGGAGCTCAAGCAATATCCCGACCGGGTCAACGCCGAATTCGAGCGTCTGGCCGAGCCGCTATCGACCGATGCCCGGGCGGCCTTCGAAGTGCGCTACAACGCGGCGGCCCCGAGCTGGGCCGATCAGACGACGGGCTCGCTGGAGGGCCTGGAGCTGGAAGACATTACCACCGAGATTCTCGACCTGGCGGGCAGCGATCAGGTGGGCGCCGCGAGCGAATTGTTCGAACAGTACCGGGATCGCTATTCGGCGTCCGACCGTCACCGGATCGGCGGGGCCGTGATTCAGGCGGCGATCGACGCCCGTCGTGATGCCGTCCAGGACTACCTTCAGGATGTGGCGCGTCAATCGGGATGGCCGGCGGCGGCCGAATTGCTCAGCGATCCCGAGTTTCAACAGGACTGGGGCCTCGATCTCGATGAGGCCAGTGGGATCAAGGCGGACCTGGCGAGCTTCGTCCACGATGAATCGGCCCGGCAGACCCGCCTGGCCGTCGAGGCGAAAGAGCAGGCGTCCGATGCCCTGATCGCCGATGCCTATGAGGGCAAGCTCGATGTCACGACCCTGGCCCAGCGGATTCGGGACGATCAGATCGAGCCGGCCGTCGCCAAGGCCGCCCGGGCGATCGCCGTTAACGGCCCGCCGACGATGAACGATCCGGACGTCTACCAGCAGGCGCTCGCCAAGGTGAACGCCGCGATGGATGATCCGAGTGAGCGAGCCGGGGCGCTGAGCTATCTGCGCACGAAGACCCACAAACTGAGGCCCGCGACGTACGAGCAGTTCAGCGCCCAGCTCTACGCGACGACCGACCCCGCCGATCCCCTGGCCCGCCCGACGGTGAAGATGCTGGCGCGGGCGCTCGACGACCATTACGAGGTGTTCGGGACGTTTGGACCCGTCGGCGATCGGGCCAGCGAGACGGCGTACCATCAGGCCAAGGAACAATTCTGGGACTTCGCCAAAAACCCCGACGCGACCGATGAGCAGCTCAACGACGCCTTCGCTGCTACGATGCCCGTGGCGAAGCCGAGCGGCTTCTGGAGCGCGCTCTGGTCGAACCTGACGGCGATCGGCGAGAACAGTGCCTCCGCCGCCTCGCGTTCGGGCTACGGCGATATCCAGCCGATGCCGGCGGGCCTGCCGGCCGAGCCCCAACTGCAATCGCTCGGGGATCTCGTGCTCCGCCCGTTGGCGAATCCGAATGTCGAGCCCGAGACGGCCGAGGCCTTCGAGCAGACCTATCTCGACATCCTCGATCCGAACGAGCGGGATGTCTACTACGAGAAATGGAGGGGCAAGTGGACAGACCTGTACAAGTAGCCGCCCCACGTCGCCTGTCGCGAAAGGATCTGGCGAGCGGACTCTCCGCCGTGCGGCACGATCGGCCGGGCGGTCCTATTAGCCGTGACGATTTGCTGGCCGGTCGCACGGCGACGCGGGGCTTCGATGTCCCCGACCGCGAGCTCGTGCCGATGTGGCCGAGCGACCTGGCGAGATCCGACCCGAGTGTCTTCAAGCAAAGCGTGTTCGCGGGCATGGACCTGGAGACCCTGCTGGCCACCGGCGGCGACGACAAGCAACTGCTGGATCCCGACTGGTATCGCGTGCGCGGCATCAAGACGGAGCAGATCCCCGACGTCGACGGTCGCATGAAGGCGGTGACCTATTTCAGCCTCATCCACAACATCCCCCCCGAGAAGGCGGACCTGAACTTCGATATGCTCAAGGCCTTCAGCGGCATCGATCGGCCCGAGGGGGCGGCGACGATGTGGGGTCGCATCAAGGATCGCTATCACAACGGTAAGCTGATGGTGGCCCAGGCGGACCTGGCGGCCGCGCTGATGCAGGGCCGGGGCGATTGGGAAAAGAGCCTCGCAAAGATCGCCGACTTGCGAAAACAGGTCCGGGGCGACTATCTCGGCGACCTGCGCGACTGGTACGAGAAGGGCCCGTCGGAATTGGCCGAGATGCTGCCGATGATGCTGGACGTGGCCGAACGCGGCGGCTGGGGCGCGATGCTCGGGGGGGCCGTGGCCGGGACCGCGATGACGGCCGTCTCGGTGATGAGTCCGACGATCGGCGAAGAGGCGGCGATTCCGGCGGCCTTCTGGGGCGGCGTGAAACTGGGCGGTGGGATTGCCGGGGGCGTTCGCGCCGGTGAGATCGAGGGGGGCATGGCACTGATCGAGATGCTGGATCGCGGAATCGATCCGGCCATCGCGGTCCCGGCGGCTTGGGGCGTGGGCGTTTTGAATGGGGCCATCGAGATGCTGCAGGCGGGCACAGCGCTGCGGATGCTGCCGGGCGGCAAAGGCATCGTGAAGAACGCCGGGCGGGTCGTGGCGGCCCGACTGCGAGCCAGCGGGGCCCTGGCGGAACTGGCGGCCCGATTCACGGCTCAGTACGGGACGTTCATTACGGCCGAGACCGCGCAGGAATTGCTCCAGGAATCGAGCAACCTGGTCTTCTCGGAGTTCTCGCGGTACGTCCAGGAAGAGCTCGGCGGCCGCGAGCTGGATGCCCGGACCTGGGCCGAGGTCAAGGAGGTCTATCGTGAGGTCGCCGAGAAATCCGGTTATGCCTTCGCTACGATGGGCGTTCTGCCGACGGCCATTGGCTCCGCGGTCCAGACGGCCAAGCCTGCAGACGCTGCAACGCCTGCGCCCGGCAAGACTGCCGGACCGGCAAAGGCAGACGATGCTAAGGGGCCGGCCAAGGCCCCGCGCGAGGTGACCATGGCGGTCGAGAGCGGCCCCGCCGTCCCCGAGCGGCCGACGGAGGCCCCGGTCGATTACGTCACCGAAGCCCTCAAAGAACAGGCCCAGGGCCGGGCCCAGGCGGGGATCGATGAAGCGCTCGCCGACGGTCGCGTGACGCCGGGCGTTCACCGGATCGCCAGCCACCTCCTGCAGGAGATCGATCCGGAATTCGATGCGGACTCCGCGCTCGAGGTGAGTGCCGAGGTGAAGTTCGCGACGGCCGAGGTGATTGCCGCCGAAGGGCTGGATCCCGAATCGCCGCACCTGGTCACCGGCGAACATCGAAGCGGGCTGGTCGGTGACGTCCTTCAGACGGCGGTCAAGCTCTATCACGGCCACGATGCCGGGACGGTGGTCCACGAATGGTATCATCGGGCCTGGGACCGACTGAGCCTGGCCGATCGCGGACGGTTCGAAGCGTGGCACGAAGCGGGAACGGACGAGCGCTCCGTGCGCGAGCATTTCGCCCAGGAGGGTCGCGACTTCTTTTTCAGTGCCAAATTGCACGAACGGGCCGGCGGCGTGCGAGAACTGTATGATTCCGTGCAGCAGACGTACGATCGCGTGCGGGCCAGTCTGCGAAAATTGATCGGACGCATCCGCAAACTACGCGGTGCGGCCCTACCGACCGAGATCGAGGCCCTGTACCGATCCGTCGGCGAAGGCGTGGCCGGCCCCGCCGAGCCGGGGGAACAACTGGCCGTCCCACCGGTCACAGTTGAGAAGTTTCGATCCGCCGGCGAAGGGATGGCCGCCCCCCCCGGAACGGGGGAAACACTGCGACGACCGGGCCAAGGTGACTCGTTTCGACCGACGGAGATTGAGTGGGTTGGCACGATGGAGGGTGACGAGGGCGTTCCAACTATTTACGAAGACATGCCAGTGAACCATGGACAGACCCCCGACGTGGTCGCGCCGACTGTCGATGAAATTATTACTGAGGTGACTGATAACGTCGCCGCCTTTATAGATCCATCCGGGGAATCCGTCGGCATCGCCGCCCCAGCGGCTTGGTATGAAGACATTCTTCCCGGCTACGAGGCTTTGGGCACAGTGCTCTTGCGTGGCGGCCTGGGCGTCACCCTGATCAAAAACGCAGAGACGATTGAGGGGGATTTTAACCTGCTGACCCTCGATGTCGCGGGCCCCTTGACCTCACCCCAACAAGACGCACTGCGGCGTATGGTCGCGGCTCTGCCCTATCCCGTGACCGGGCTGGAGGTCACATCGTTCGACGCGGCAGTGGACCGAGACGATGGCCCTGTGCGTATCGCGCTCGATCAAACGGCAAATTGGGCCTTATACCCCCCCGAGGGTCTGCCGCCCAACTGGCTAGAACAAGTTGAGGCCGGCCTCGCGGCCAATCAGGTAAGACCCGGCACCGCGACCGAGCAGATGGATCAGTTCGATTGGGAGTTGCAGGAGGCGGGGGGATCGGTCTTCTATCATGGCGCCCAGGCAACGACGGATGCTCTGACGGGCCCAGAAATTCACTTCGGCTCAATGGCACAAGCCAAGATGCGTCGGGCCGGCGAGGACAGTAAGATTCTGGCTGCTCATCTCGACGTCAAGAACCCCAGGCGATGCAAAGACATGGGCGGAAATTGGAAAAAGAAGATTGCGTCGGCCAAAGCCAAGGGGAAGGATGCAATCGTCTACCTGAATCGATACGAGGGGATGACCACCGCAAACGTCGTCAAGGCGCACGAGGCGGGCATCGACCTGGATCGGCTGTCGGATAAAGAGTTCAAGAAGTGGTTTCCCGAGGCAGAGGACTCCTATATCGTATTCTCGGAGAAACAAGTCGCTCTCTTGCAGTTGCAGGAGGCGGGCGAATCGGATAGACTGGATCGCGTGCTCCACTTTCTCGACTCCGATATCTCGGAGATGCCCTACGAGGTGTTTGTTGATCTGGTGACGGGGGAGGCGACAGCCGCTTATCTTGAGCAGGCCCCTGACAATGCGGGCGACGAACATCTGGCAGAATACAAAAGGGTTGAGGCGGCTGAAACGCGGATTCGCAATCTTGTAAAAGCCAAGTTCCCGGCGGCCAAGTCTTTCCACTACGACACAGACTGGGGGGCCGCGCGACACACAGATCGAACGAAGCCTGCCTACGACTACCGCCCCGTGTTTGAAAAGATCGGCGGGCAGGCATCGCCCGGTACGGCGTACGACTACGAGCTGACGCCGATCGATCCGATCAATGCGCCGGACGGTGCGGACCTCGGTGAGCTTTCCTACCGCCAGATGCAGAAAAAGGCCAAGAAGCTGGGGATCTCGGCCGGCGGGACGAAGGAAAAACTGGCCGACTTGATTCGGGAAGGGCTTCGCGCCAAGCTCAAGGCCGCCCGTGACGATCCATCCGCCCGGCGCCGCGAACTGGCCAAGACGGAGAAGGCGATTCGCCGGCATGAGGTGTACCTGGAATTTGCCCAGGCCGACGCCTGGTTCGAGGGCCGCCGGATCGATCCGGATATCACGTACTTCTTCGAGGCCAAGTATAAGGGCGACGTCGAGGGCTACACGGGCAAGCCCGGGACCCCCGGCTACAATATGGCGATGGGCCGCCACGTCACCTATACCAAGAGCCAGGGCCAGGCCTGGGACGATGCGGCACAAGAGCAGGGCTTCGAGTTCAGTTTCGATGAGTTCATGGCGAGCTGGCAGGCGGCGATCGAGGGCGATAGGGCCGGTGCCGGCGGCGGACTGAACGAAAAGGCGCTGGACGATGCCGTTCTGAGCGATCCGCCCGACCTCGTGCTACTGGCCGAGAAGCGGCGGCGGCTGATCGAGGGGGACGACGTCGATAGCATCAACGCCGCATTGGCCGAGACGGCGGCCGGCTACGAGATCGATCAGGCCGATATCGCCGAGCTCCTGATCGGGGAGCATCTGATCGTCGCCCCACCGCCCGAGCGGCATCCGGGCTCGATGACGTTCGACGAATTCTACAGCAAATTAGGCGAAGAGCTGGGTGATCGCAATTCCGCCTGGATGAAGCGCTATCATCTGGAGGTCGCCGAATCGCCCCGCCAGATGCACCGGCGGCTCAAGGCCGACTACGATGCGAGCCGAAACGCCGAGCTGATCGATCTAATGGCGGCCGAGGCACTGAGCGATAAGGATGCCAAGCTGACCCCCGAGCAGCTCAAGGCGATCGTCGAGATCGAGAACGCCAATCCTCGCGACCGGACACTGGCCGAGGAGAGGCAGCGGACGGTGGGTGAACTGGTCCAACTGGAAGCCGCCGATACCCGCGTGCGGGCCCGGGCGCGCGGGATGGTGCGCGACGCCTACACCGCCGGGGCCGAGGAGGCGACGGCCAAGGCCAGTGAGAACTACCGCCAGCAGCGGGCCCGGGCCAAGGCCCGCAAGGAACTGAGGGCCCAGATCGACCAGTGGATCGCCGCCATCAGAAAGCCCGCCGGTCGGACCATCGCCCGCGAGCAGCGACAGGCGATTCGCCACATTCAGCGGGGGATCGATCCCGCGATCCGCCTGGCTAAGACCATCCACCAGCGCATGGCGACACTCGAGTACCTGGAGGCCAACGCGGATGCGACGATCCCGGCCGACCTGATGAAGCAGATTAATCAGATGTCGGTGGGCGAGATGACGGTGGCGAAACTGTCGGAGGTGGCGGCCGAGGTGGCTCGCCTGCGGAAACAGGGAAGGCTCAAGGCCGAGCTGATCGAAAAGAACCTCCAGGCCGAATACGAGAGCGTGCGGGACATTGGCGTCTTTCAGGCCCGCAAGGGCGGCCATCGGTTGCGAAGCGCCGGCGAATCGATTACCAATTTCGTTAAGGAGGGCCCCAGGCGAAAGCTGATGGGGGGGATCGCTCAGGCGTTGCAGCTCGCTCGCATGCTGGACTGGATGGATGGGGCCAAGGGCAGCTTCGGCAAGCTCGGCGACTTCTTCTACGATTTGTTCTACAATCAGATCGATCGCGGGACGAACGAAGAGATCCGCCACACGCGACGGCGCATGGCGGCGGGCAAGGCGATGCTGGAATCGGTGGGCATGTCACTGGAGGATCTGCACGCCCGGCGGACGCTCTGGAATAGCGAGCGACTGAGCGTCGAGCAGATCGTCAGTCTGTACAACTTCCTCCGCAATCCACTTTCGACGTTGGCGGTGACGTTCGGCAACTATGGCACGTGGGAAATGAACGATGTCTCGCTGCTATTCGGGCAGATCCAGAAGATGGTCGATGGCGATCCGAAGCTCAAGACCATCGCGGACTTTTTGATCGAGGACTATGGCGACAATCAGGACCGCCTCTTCGATGCGTTCATGGAGATCGAGCCGATCGCGGACCCCCCGCCGATGGAGAAAAACTATACGCCGATGCGGCGCATGGAGATCACTTATACCGCACTGGCCGAAGAGCAGCAGGAGGCGGCGATCCGTCGCCTGGCACTGGGCAAGGTCCACGCCGAGAGCGGCTTTATGAAGTCCCGCATCCAGGACCTCAGCGAGGACTATCAGGCCCCGATCCGCCTGGACGGCTGGACCCTCTGGGCCGAGCAAGTTGCCAAACAGGAGCACTACATCAACGTCGAGCCGACGCTCAAACTGACGCAGCGTCTGATGCGGGATAAGCTATTCAAAGATTCGATTCTGGACAACTACGGGACGACCTGGTTCAAGGTGCTCCAGCAGCACGTCAACAGCATCGCCGACCCGAAGACGTTCCGGCACTACGACTTCTTCGATCGCGCCAGTGCCCTACTGCGGCGCAATACGGCCGTCGCCTATCTCGGCGGCAATCTGGTCGTCATGCTGCGCCAGCCGGTGAGCTTCATGCTGGCCCTGGCCGACTCGGGCGTCGAGGCGATGTTCGGGGCGAACGTCCAGTTCTTCACGAATCCACTCGCGACGATCGAGTTCGTGCGCCAGCGATCGCCCCAGATTGAAGATGTCACGGTGATGCGCGAGCTGGAGGAGATGCGCCGCCTGTCGCCGGTGGGTGACGGCCTGCTCGATAAGGTTTCCGAATTCAGCAAGCGGCACGTGGACGTGCTCTTCGACGGCATTCGGATGTTCGATACGATGGGCCGGGTGATTGCGTGGAAGGCCGTCTACGATCGGGCCATGGCCGAGACGCGTGATGAGGCGTACCCTGAAGGAAACGAATCCGAAGCGATCCGCCAGGCGGACGGCAGTGTCGCGCGGACGCAGCCGACGACCTATACCAAAGACTTGCCGCAACTGTTCAAGACGGGCTCGGAACTGATGAACTGGATGAACCTCTTCACGCGCCAGCTCAATCAGCTCTTCAATATGGGATACGATCTGTCTGTCTACATGAAGAGCAGCCAGTACCAGAAGGCGTTCTACACGATGGCGAGCCTCTCGACGATGGCCTGGGCGATCTGGATGGTGAGCAATCGCCGGCTGCCGAGGGCCCCGTGGGACGACCCCGAGGGTTTTGCCGAGGACGCCTACGACGCCCACGCCCAGCAGTTCCTCGCGACCATTCCGATCATCGGTAAGATGCTCTCCAGTTGGCATCAGGGCTACGGAGCCGATACCGACATCCCGGGCGTCCGGGCGATCGCCGACCTGGTGACTGCGCCGTTCGATGCGGTCGCCGCGATCCGCGAAGGGGACGACCCCAGCCAGGAGATTCGCCGAACGCTCGAGGGCCTGGCGATCGTCGCCGGCGTCCCCTACTCTGCCCCCCGCCGGGTGGTCCAGACGGTGACGAACAAAAACGCATGGTACCTCGTCGGCGGACCGCCGAAAGAGCCGGAATCGAAGAAACCCAAGACCATGGCCGCCGCCAAGCGCCTCGCGGCCAAGCGAAGGAGATGACATGAGACCCCGCACCCTTCTCACCCTTCTAACCCTTGTCACTCTGGCCGCCATCCCGGCGGCCGCCGAGGTCAGTACCACCGCGTACTCCGTTAGCTACAGCGGGGACGGCGCGACGGTGGCCTTCGTCTTCGCCTTCCCGATCTACGCGACCACGGATCTCCGCGTTGTGTGCCGGACGACCGCTACCGGCGCCGAGAGCCTTCAGGTGCTCAACAGCGCGTACACGATGGCCGACAACGACGGGGACGGCGACTACACCGACGCCAGTACGACGCCCGGCGGGACCGTGACCTTCGTCACCGCCCCGGCCACCGGCGTCACGGTCCATCTGCTGGCGGCCCCACCGTTGACCCAGACGACGGATCTCGACGGCACGGGCTATATGCGCTTGGGCGCCCTGGAGGATGCGATCGATAAGCTGGCCCTCCAGAACCAGCACCTCCGCCGCCTGATCGAGCGGAGCCTGCTGATCCCCGAGAGCGAAGGCGGCACCCGCGATATGAATGTCCCGGCCTCGGTGACACGGGCCAGCGGCTTCCTCGGCTTCGACGACGATGGCGATGTCTCGATGGGCACGACGACGGATGCAACGCTGTCGGCCAGTTGGACGGGCATCGTCGCCGGCAGTCCCACGGACCCCGAGATCGCTCAGGGCCTGACGGACCTGGGCTTCTCCGATTGGGGCCAGTCCTGGATCGCCCATGCCGCCGACGCCAACGCCCTGACCGATCTCGGGTTTTCTGCCTGGGCGCAAACGATTCTGGCCGACGCGACGGCACCGGCCCGACGGGCGAGCCTTCTCGCCCAAAAACGCGGGGCGATCGATGTGACGGAAGCCCCGTACAATGCGAGCGGAGACGGTGTGACCGACGACACGACGGCCCTCCAGGCGGCCGAGAACGCGGCCGACGCAAACGGCCTGGGCAAGCTGTATTTTCCCCCGGGCCGCTACCTGGTGAGTGCGACCGTCGATTTCAATGATGTGAGCATTTACGGAGCGGGGGCCGACAGTGTGACGGTCCGCGCGGCGTCAGATTTCGGCGATCCGTTGTTCAAATGGGATGAAACGAGTCACATTACGGTGGAGGGCATGAGCTTCACCGGTGTCCAGACGCACGCGGCCTTTGTCGGAGCGCAGGGCGACGCCCGGGCCGGTGTGTACTTCGACACCTGCCAGGATGTGATGGTGAGCGACTGCAACTTCGCGGACATGTCGCATGGCGTTGATTTCAAAGATTGTACCGACTTCCACGTGGTCGATAATCGTTTTATAGGTATGTTCGATCCGGCCAACTTTGGCGATGGGTCCAATTACAACTACGCCTCCGCCATTCGGATCGGGATGGACGGTGGCTGCACGGACGGATTCGTCGCGCGTAACTACGTGTACCATTGGGCGGCGGGCGTTACGCTGACGGCGTCGAGTTCTCGCGTCCATATGGAGTCAAACAATATCCGGTACTGCTGTGAGAACGGTATCTACGTCTCCAGCGGCAACGACAATGTCGCCGCGAATAACACCGTCATGTACGTCGCGGGGTATGGGATCAAGATGCGCGGCAACGGTCACCGGGCCATCGGGAACCGGATCGACCATACCGGCAACTACGGCACGGCGGCCGGGGGCGTCGCCATCACCGGCACGGCCAGCGGCTTCGATTATTCCGGGGCGGTCATCAGCGACAACATCATCAGCAACACGACCAGTTTCGGCATCCTGCTGAGCCGGGACGACGGCGACACGTTCACCGACTGGACGATTCGGGGCAACACGATCACCGACACGGGCGATTCGTCGCTGGGGAATAGCTATGGCATGGGACTCTATGTCAACGCCGGTTGTTCGCGGGGGGTGATCAGCGGAAATATCATTGCCGGCGACGGGGCAAGTTCTCTGCATGGAGCGGTGGCACTTCTGGGGTCGGCTTCAATCGACGTCAACGAGATTCTGTTCGATGGCAACATCATTTACGACGTCAACCAGACCGGCCTGGTCATGTTCTATACAAAGAACGTGACCGTCTCGAACAACATTTTTCGCGAGATTCCGGAATATGGCATCTACTGCAAAGTGGCCGGGTCAAACGTTGGTTTGAAAGTTGAGGGCAACACGTTCGACAACCAAACGGCGGCCGGTGTCACGGCCGTTTACGGTGACAGTTCTGGCGTTGCGGTCAGTTCCGTATTCGATCGCAATGTAGCCTGGGGCACCTTCGCGACGTGCGTTCATGGCGGTCGTTATAGCGACACGACCAATCATATAGGTTGGAACTGGCCGGACAGCGGTCCGGCCACGGACTGCAACAACGTCACGGCGGACATTGCAACCTGGAACACCTGGGGCACCCACGTGATCGATTCGAGCGGGGCGGCCGTCGACGCGGTCCTGAACGATGGGCAGTTGCCGGGGCAACACGTGAAATTTGCCGTTAAGACAGCGGGCAGCAACATCACGATCCGCGTCGGCCACCACAAGACCTCGGACCCGGAGGTGATCGTGTTGGATACGGCCCTGGAATACCTCGAATTGGTCTGGGACGGCACCGACTGGGTGGAGGTCGCGGCCAGTGGCCAGGCCTATCCGTAAGGAGGAGTGATAGCTAAATGGACCACGAGGAGCAACTCACTAAGATCTGCGCCCCGGCCTTCAACCGGATCGAGGCGGCCCAGAACAGCCAGCACGAGCAGCTCGACGAGATGCTGGATCTCTTGCGGGGTAGTAACGGCACGCCCGGCGTGATCGAGCGGATCCGCCTGGCCGAGGATCGCCAGGTCCGCCAGGCCGAGACCCTGACGGGCCATCACGAAGTCCTGTTCGGAGTCGGTCGCGAGAAGCCGGGTCTGGTCGACGATGTGCGCGACCAGCAGCGGCGGCACGAACGAACGGCCAAGCTCGCCTGGACGGCCATCGCGGGCGCGGTCGTCCAGGCCCTGGTCTGGATCCGGGGCCTCTTCCCCGGCGGCTAAAGTCTGCTACCTCGATGGCCGATACAGAGAAGAGAAAAAAAGTGCCCAGGCGATGCGTCAACATCCCTGGGCGTGGCCGAAACCTGGTTAGGAGGTTACGACGATGCTCACGCTACTGGTTTGCATTCTCACTGTCAACCCCGCACTCAGCCCCGCACTTAGCCCCCCACTCTCCGACCGACAGGAGACCGATCTGTTCCGGACGATCACGGCGATCTGCCTGGTCGAATCGTCCGGCGGTCGCGATACGATGGACGGCGACGGCGGCCGGGCCGTCGGGCCCTTGCAGATCCATCGGGCCGTCCTGACCGACGTCAACCGGGCCTACGGCACGCACTACCGCCCGGCGGACCGGCGTGACCTGGCGGAATCCGTGGGGATCTGCCTGCGGTATTTGCTCATGTGGGCCCCGGCGGGCAGTCCGGAGACGTGGGCCAGGATTTGGAACGGTGGGCCCCGAGGGCCCCGGAAGGCGTCGACGCGGGCCTATTGGCGGAAGGTTCGGCGTCACTTAGAGCTCGTATCGCCACCATGCGGCCACGTAGCCGACGGCGGTCGCGACGATGGCGATATGGATCTCCCGATCGCTGGGCTGCACCCAGACCGCCAGAACCGCCAGGACGATCAGTGAGACGATCCACCGGGCCCCCTTCGCCCAGTCTGTGTGCGCTGCCGAGTCGCTAGGATCGTTATGAGCCATGTCCGCCTCCGAAATTAATACGGGTTTGTACGTATTTTCCCATCCACATCCGCACGGCCGCAATCGCCTTATAAGAGGCAGGGTGATGGGCCGGGACCAGACGGTCCGGCCGGTACGGCACACAGCTTGAGAGGATTCAGCGATGTCGAGTGCATCCAGCCCCGCGCAACCCCCGCAACCATCTATCCGCATCATCCCGCTTTCCGACCCCGACCCCGTGACTTCCCGGATCGTGGCGATTTTGAATGAGTCCCGCCCGTCTTACAAGGTTGCCCTGCTTCGATCGCTTCTGCGTCGTCGAGAGTCGCTTCGGCGATAGCGGCGGTTGTCGCCTCGCTGAGGGCAAAACGTCTTCGCAGTCGTTGGGGCAAGGATGCAGTACCCAGGCCCAACGCGTCGAGTATGTCATCCCACGTCGCTCGGAGAGAGTCTAGAGTTCTCTGTTCGTCGCGTGAAAGGTCTGGACTTAGGCCGACCGGCTGGGTCTCAAGGTATTCAGCGAGGGCAATATAAAGATCCGTGTTCTTCTGCTGCATCTCGCTATTTGGGAGGTCTCCGGAAACACCCGACAAGAAGTGGGTTTGTTGGGCAACGCCCGGCGAGAAGAGGAGCAAAGCCTGAGTCTCTTCACCAAGGGCGAGCCACATTTCGACCATGCCGGCCAAAACTTGCCGGATCTTGATGTCCCTATGTGTGGAAATCCACCCCGTCAACGCGTCGTGCAGCGATGTGGGGATGTCACCTTGCAGGTTTTTTTTCGTCTCCGGTCTACCCATAATGCCAGTCTACGCAATCTGTTACGCTCGGCCAACCCGCATTTTGGCGGGCTTCGCCCCTATATTTCTCTGGGCTTTTGCTTGACATTTCCCGCCGATCCGTCGATATAGAGGGCATGCCGAGTGGACTACGACAACTCGCGAGCCTGGGGCCATCCATGAAAGGGTTTTCTAACTTCCTTGCAGCAGTCCCCATTATACCGAAAATCGCCACAAAATGCAACTCTGCCGGTCGGTTCTGTCTCGGTACACTCGACATGTTCAGTGACTTTCCCCCGACCGGCTCCGGGGGCGGGCTCTTGCCCCGCCCCCTCTTTTCCTTTGCCTTCTGTGGTACGTGTTTCAGTCCAGGCCGGTCCAGGCGGACATCCACGCCCGGACCGGTTTTTTCTCCCTCCTCCCCCCACCAATCGGGCCCGGCCGAAAGTCTCGCTTCCTCTCCCTCCGCACCGGCCGGGCCTTTTTCTCTCTCGAAACCTTGCGTTCGCGTCCCGGCGGCTTCCGGCAGTGGACCGTCCTCGGATTCCTGGCCTTTCCGCGGACCCGTCCCGAACCGAGGCCGCCGGTCGTGTTTGTTTATTTGCGAGGTGCAGCCAAGATGCCTA
>Ga0307928_10001337_pt1 | contig 18601 bp, 21 predicted proteins | sample AceLakmetagen232_FD_201815 | JGI IMG/M metagenome (GOLD analysis project Ga0307928, IMG submission 201815) | Saline water microbial communities from Ace Lake, Antarctica - #232 | ecosystem: Environmental > Aquatic > Non-marine Saline and Alkaline > Saline | place: Antarctica: Ace Lake... | reverse complement strand
AAGAGTTGAAGCAATAGCACCACCAATTACACCAGCGGCTTTTAGACCTTGTTGATCTTCTTCTCCAATTATTGCAGTAGCTGCGTATGCAGCTGATAAACCGTATCCTAATGCACCTGGACTTTTGAATCGTTGTCCCATTACACCGGGTTGTTTAGTTCCACCCACTACCTGTGTATTAGCTAATTGTTGTTCAATACTTGGAACTTTTCCATGTACAGTCTTAAATCTACCGGTAATTCCTCCTAGCATAGTTGGACCATATCTTGAAAGCATTGAACTAGCTACAGCAAAAGCCATCATTCTTGTAGTAGCTCCACCAATCAAAGTAGGAAGATCAGAAAACAAATCAGCTAAAGAAGTAAGACCAGAAACTGCCCCTGTAAATAAATCAATAAGTCCGCCGTCAGTTCCAAGATTTCGCATTAAGTTATTAAATGCAGTATCTAAATTAGCGATTGCTGTTTGTAGAGTTCTTGATTTTGTTGCTAACGCAACAGCAGATGATCCAGTAGCATTCATTCTAGTATCTTCTGCTTTTCCAAGAACAGTGTTCCAGCTTTCTACAAGCACGACAAAATCGGTCATACCCCTAGAACCACCACCAATGCTATAACCAAGCTTATTTAAAGCTTCTCCAGATAGAGCACCAGCTTGAACCTTTGCAGCAATTTCTGTTAGAACATCATCAAATGATCTAGCTCGACCACTAAGGTCGTTAAGAGCTATACCATAACTACGTAAAGCAGCTTCACCTGCTGCACCTTCCATAAAGGTCATCAAACGTCTGATAGTATTAGCAGTTTGTGTAGCTGATTTTGTAGTACCTTCAGACATAACAGCTGTCATAGCAGCAAGTGTTTGCATATCTACGCCAGCATTTTCAGCAGCAGCACCAACAATAGAAAATGATTCTGCCAAGTCTCTAACCGTAAGGCTACCACGTTGAGATAAGTAAACCCACATATCTAACATTTCAGAAGACCGATTTAGCGTAATAGCTAAGTTCTCTTGTGACCCACTTAAATCATCTGAATTTTGTCTGAATTGTCTTGTAGCACTAGTTAAAATATCAAGTGCTTCTGTTTGTCCTGTACCAGTTAATCTAGAGAAAGTTAAAGCATTTGTTACTAAGTTATTTGCGGTTTGTAATCTAGACACTTGGTCTGTAATACTTCGGGTAGTTTTTAGAGCATCATCGTAAATCTTTAGAACTTCTGCTACACCAGTACCAGTGGCTTTAGCAGCTTCTATTGACATGTCAAAGAAATGAGTAAGAGCTTCACCTGTAGCATCAGTGCTAAGCTCAATATCAGACATGTACTCGTCCCACTTAATAAGATTGCTAAAAGATTCTTGCAACTTACTAAATGCGCCGTAAACTAAACCTACAGCAAGACTCCAACGAAGTACCTTGTCGATATTTTGACCAAGCATATCAGCAAAACCTTTAAACTGATTGCTCATTTTTCCTACAACATCGCCGTATCTATTTACACCAACCGTTGCTTCTCGTATTGTACCATCAGCTGCTTTTTGTTGGAACTTAAAGATACGTGTTTTAGACATTGTATCTTCTGTAACTTTCTTTAAGTCCTTCATAGCAAAGCCATACTTATTTAAGTATTCAGTAGCTTCTGGCATACCTTTAGAAAAAGCACCACCAAAACTTTCTTCTCTGCCCATTTGTTGTTTTATTGCAAGAGCTTCTTTCTGTGATCTTACATATGCTGGAGATACATTTTCTCCTGTTTGTGTTACGTGCTGAGCAGAGAATGTTCTAGCACCTTTCTCTGTTGCAAAATTAAACGAAGTAACTCCTTTTGCAGCATTTTCAGCAGCTTTTGTTATATCTTTTAAAGTAAAGCCATATTTCTTTAATTCTGCTGTAGCAGCTTCTGTATTACCTTTATGAGCTACATCAGTATATAACTTTTGTAGTGCTTTATTTGCTTCAGAAGCACTCTTATTCATCTTATCTACAGCTGGATCAGGCGTACTTCCTCCTGGAGGGCTAGTAGATTCACCACCAAAAGCACTATTCATCTTATCAAAGATGTCGTTTATATCACTAGACCGTGGACTTGCTCGATTAGAAGCTGTAGTAGCTGCTGGTCTACTTCTTGCAGTTTTTTGAATGTCACTTAAAAAACTTGCTACTCCTCTACCTAAAGCACTAGAAGTTGCCATATTTCCAGTAGCTATGGAAAAACTATTCATTTCTGTAGCAAGACTTCCAAGAATACCTTTCTTTTTCTCAAGAATACCTATAGTGGTTGCAAGTCTGTTAATCGCTGAAGCAGCTTCTCTTATCGGAGTTTTAGCCCCTCTAGTTGCTTCAACAAGGTTAACCATTTTGGCTGGTCCATCATCTGATCTTTGCGCCCTAGAAAGTTTTCCGACACTGACAGCCATTTTATCTAGCTGTGCTGCCATACCTTCTATGTTAGCTACTTCCGCAGTTAATCCTTTAAAGTTTAAAGAATTAATATCAGTTTCTAACTTTGTAAAAACAGCTGTAGAATCCTTAGCTACTTGAATAACTGTTCTTAGTTCTTGTATGATTCCTAATATACCTTCTGTCATTAGTTATCCTTCTACGTCCTCTATTTGAAATTTAAACTCGGTTTGTTTGTCATGTGAAAAAGCTCTATCGAGCCATTCTTCTACTTCGTCTGGTTTAAACCAACTAGCTTCAGGTGGTCGTTTATCTTTTGGTAATTCCATAAAACCATCTATCATTTCTCGTAATCTTAAAACAGTCGCAATAGTATGAGGGAAATCAAATGAAGCCTCTGGTAAATTTCTGTGCAGTTTAGCATCCGACTTTTGAGCGATCCTCCAACTAGCGAGAAAAGAATCGCTCATTGCTAGTTTTTTAGGGCTTCTTGATCGGTTGTTATCTCCTCATAACCAGCAATAATTTGTTTCTTTACTGCATCTGCTAATGTATTATACTTCTCGAAAGAACTAAAGTAACGTATAGTAAAATTACTATCACTATAAACAGAGAGATAGGCAAGCCAATCTACTATATATTCTCCGGCTAGGTTTGAACAAAGTTGATTTTCCCACGATTTTCGTGCTACCTCTTTCAACTCTGTTTCGTCAAGCTCTAATAACTGCGTTCGCTCTGTCTCGATTTTTACTGCTAAGATACTCACTAATTCGTCTTGTAATTTTGCATCAAATTCATCGACGTCGTTTTCGTAAGTCTCTGTCTCTTCTAGTTCAATATCTCCAGTAGGGGGCTTAGGCATCTGTGTTTTAGCCTCATCAAGAGCTTGTACTCGTAACTTTTGTATTCTTTGCATAACAACTAAGTCAACAATATTCTCTGTGTCTGCTCGTTCTAGTGTTTCCATTAAAGCAGCATACTCATCTGTTTCAGGATTTCTAATAGCCTTACGTAAAGAATAGCTTTTCCTTACAGCAGCCAGTCGAGCTTTTTCAAAGTCTGTGTCGTTAACTACCCGTTGATGTAACGTAAGTACTGGATTATCCTCTTCATCTTTAATAATTAATTCGTGACTCCAGTTAAAAAGCTTTTGTAAATCTACACGTTTTGTATTTCGTTTTGTCATGTGTTTTCCTCCCTACCTAACAAAAAAAGAGGGGGCCATACAATTTTGTATAGCCCCCAAAGTTTTACCCATAGTTTTGAAACAGGTTATGAAACAGGTTATGAAACAGGTTATGAAACAGGTTATTTTGCACCCTTATAGACAGCACAGTCTCCAAGAGTACTCTTAAATCCAAATGTTTGTGTAGCTTGTCCGCCAACATTTGTTGAATGTCCTTCTGATGTAATTGTAATTCCTGCAATGTAGATAGTCTTTTGAACTGTACCACTTGCTATAGGTAAGTTACAATCAAGAGCCGGATCGTATAGTACAACTTCTAGCGAGATACCAGAAGAAGTGAACTCACAAATATTGAACTCAACATCTGCTGGAGTTACTTCACCAGTAGCAAAGAGTGCAATAAGCTCAGTATCTGTGTCGAGTACTGAAATGTCTCCTTCAACTGAAGGAACACCATCAACATAAGCAATGATAGAAGTTGTTCCCATTTCCTTTACAGGAGTTGTTGGGAAAGTTCCTCTAATAGTTACTGATTGTACTCTGTTTACATTTGCTGCTTTCAAAGCTACTGTAACATTCTTTCCACGAATAGCTGCTGGAATTGTACTATCTGAAATATAAGTCCAATCATTTGTTGCGTTGAAATGATAGACTGCAATAGATGCTGTAGCAGGTGACGAGAATAATGTTACTGTAGTTCCACTAACACTATATTGATTTGATGTTAGTACAGCTCCGTCCGCTACTTCTGTCCAATAAGTACCATCTACAATAAAGGATAATAGTTTATGAGTATTCTTTAATGTAATAGGTGTATTTGCAAGAGATAACGAAGTTCCTGTAGTACCAAGGTCTTCTACTACAACGTCGTACTTAAGCCATCTTTTTTCTGTTGCTTGGAATGTATACTCTTCTGTTGCTTCACCGTCTATTGAATAGGTATATGTAAATCCAGAAATCTTAGCTTTACGTACGTGAAGTGATTTTGCAATGTCTGAAATTGTATCGCTTTTGATTTCAGCAACAAAGTCTATGTTACTAAGATTTGAAATATCGCTACTTGTAAATGAAGCATATGCAGTACCAATAAGTGCTGCGTACAATTTCGCAGATACATCCATAGCTTGAATAGTACCAGATACTTCTGGTAAGTCGGTTACTTGCCCGGCGTGTAAATAATTACCAAGCTCGTCAATATCTGTTGTAGGAAGATTAACTGGTACATCTAGTCGTTGAACACGAGCAACATCGTATGCACCAGCTGCTCCAATTACAACGGGTTTTACCTCTTTAAAAGGAATTGCTGATTGTTTTGCCATTTGTTTCTAATCTCCGTTAAGAAGCTTTGGGCGAATAAAACCCCATGAAAGAAAGCTCCTCTGCCCAAAATAGTTTCTCGTTTAATTTCGGGAACACATATAGTGGTCCACTTTGTACAGTACCCTCTAAAATTAAATGACCTATTTGGTCAGTAGAGGGGATGCTAACTGAATGGTCGTATATAGGAAAGCTTCTATTGTCTAGTATTTCGTGAATTCTATACACAATGTCGCCACGTTGGACTTTAGTTCTTCCATATATGTCAATGATAAATATAAAGCTAGGAAGATCGCCACCACCTAATTGATGCGGAGTAAACTCTACACCAGAGTTTACAATTGCAACAGTAGGCAAAGACAATTCCGTACTAGGATTTCCATTATATCCAGTTGGGTATCCGTCTAGTACTTGAATTGCTGCCGGAAGATTTTCCGTAAGGAATCTATATATAGATATATCTACGTTTCTATTAAGTTGCATTATTCGATTATTTCTCCTGCCGGTAATTTAGAAGCAAATTGTCCACCAGCCCCGCGAATAACAACTATGGCTGCTTCTGTTGTTGAGTGTTTAATCTTCTGTTTCATGCCTACCGTTTTTCCGTCAACTACAACTTTCTGAAGAACATCATTAATTTCTCCAGCAACTCTTGCGTAGACTCTTTTTATGAATTTTTTTGAGAAGTTTGGGTTTCCAAGTCTAGCCTGTGTTCTAGCAACGAAATTGGTTCCCATATATATAGGATGAGCACCAGCATCTCCACCAAGTTCTAGAAATCCCCAGAAAGGGGCCGGATCATCTGTATGTTCTGTTATAGATAATCTAAGATTAATTGTACGATCATAAGTTGGCTTATGTGCCCAAACATGTTGACGCCAATATCTCTGTTTCCATTCTGATGAATGGCCTCTTTCCTCTAAGTTAAGTAACGTTAAGGCCGTTTTTCTAGCTTCGTCCCAAGCTTTCCTCATTGAATCAGCGTTAGGTACATTTATAAGAAAAGTTGGGTATTCTCCACCCCATATTATACTAAGTCGTTCGGGCTGAGAAAAGTATTCTAATAACGCTTTGGATAACTGTGAACGGTTAAACTCTCGTTTACCTGAAATAGCTCTCTTAGTTGCGCCTAATAATTCTTCTCGTGCTCTATAAATTAGCGGTTCTTCCATTGCTTGTGGAAGTTCTTCCACACTTCTTATTGCAGAACTAGCAAGAGTAGCTAGTCCGTCAAGTCTGCTTATTTCTGTTGCAAAAGATACTGCCATTATTTATAACGTTGTCCCTCTACTTCCACGCCTAGAAGTTGTTTGAAAACTGTTCTATAAAAGTCATTGAAATGATCTAAAACAATCTTTCTAACAATTGAATAAGTTGCTTCGTCTGGCAATGCTTGTTCTAGTTCTTCTAGCATAGAGGCAATATATCTACTTTTACTTTTACGCAATGTTTGAATAATACCCCAAATTGTCATATTACCCTTCCTTTAATATTAGTCTAATTCTGTTGATGGGCTTTCCTCTCAAAACATATTTTTGTAATAGTAACCTATTAGTATCTACTGTAAATGATTCTGCCGTATCAACTTTTGTTTGAACACCACTACTGTATGCTACTGTTACTACACAGTCACCGTCTTCCACAATTCCGCCAGGAGTATAAATAGGGTCATCTATTGGATACCAACGAATATGTCCTGAAACTGTAGTTACGTCAAGAGTAGTAATGTAATAAAGACCACTACATACAGAACAATATGGGTCTGATGAAAGCCCGGTAGTTGGATCAAGAAAGCAAGCACTACATGTAGTTGGCTCTGAATAGTTATTAATCGAAATGTCTCGCCCAGCCGCTCCACGCATCTTGTCAATTATGCTTCCTGTATCTGACGGAAATGTAATTATCATAGACTTATAGTTCCTGTTTAAATTGTTCCGCTATTACTTTCCAATTATATTTTGGTGCTTTTAATCTATTAGCCATCTTATCTGCATAAGATGTTGCTAGTTCTTTATTTGTATATGCGAGTTCTAAGGCTTCGGCAACATCGTCCTCATGTACTAGTCCGCCTTCCGTGTTAATTCCAGTGGCAGTTAAGTACTGTCTAACTGGTAACATAAATGCCGCATCTTTAAAGACTTCTGCATTCGCCGAATAGTCTGTTAAGATTTGCGGTACTTTACAAGCGGCCTGTTCAAAATTTACCAAACCCCAACCTTCACCCAAAGAAGTGTTAATTCCAACATCACATACATTATAAATTATATTAAGTTGTTCTACCGAAACAGCAGAAGATGGTGAAAGATTCGGATTAGTAATAATTAATCTATCGCCAGTAACTAACCCATGATTTTCACATTCACGTTGCATTAGTTGAATGAGATTCCAGCCAACATCTTTAAGACCCATATGTAGATAAAGTCTAGCGTTTGGGTGTTCCTCTGCAAATATACAGAAACCTTTTATTGTGAGATCAATTCGTTTTCTTGGTTGATTTCGGTTTCCGTTAAAAACCACGTAATCATCTTTTCCAATAGATGGTAATACCTTTCTTGCTTCTTTCTGCTCTATATAAAAGAAACGTTCAGGGTCAACTCCGTGTGGAATAACAATTACTTCTCCACGATATCCAGCATCTTCTAGAACAGTCTTAGCAAACTCTGTGTAGACAATTACGCTATCTGCTACTTTTATTTTCTTAATCCACTCGGCTTGATACCCTCTGCTGTCTACTGGAAAGTATATAACAATTCTTCCTTCAAAATCTTGTAGTCTATCTAAGTACTGAGTAATAACCCAAATATCATTAAATAAAACTATAGTATCTGGTTTTAGCTTTTCAATAAGTGGGAGAAGTCTGTTAAGCCCTAGTAAATCTCCGCCTAATCTTGCTGGCCAAATTGAATAGTCATACTCGTGTGGATCGCCAGTATAATTAACACCAAGAACATGAATTTCAAAATCGTCAGTTAAATTATCTAGTACTTCGTGTGTAACTCTAGCGAAGCCACTAGCTACTACTGCATCTCCTACCCAAAGTAATTTCTTCATGGTAAATATCCCCACTTATTTAAAAAGTATCCTTGATTATGTTTAAAAGCTCTTGTATGATCTACACCACCTTCTTTAATAGTTCTAGAGCCTTTATGTGCAAACCAAGCCCACTGGTCGCAAGAACCTTCTATTCCTTCATCTTGCATTCGTTTATGGTAGTCATTGTCTTCAAAATAGGCTATCTTAAAACCTTCGTCAAATAATCCTACGCGTTTAATGGTCTTAGGTGTAAGACCAAAGCAGCTAAAATTCAAAGCTGGGCTGTATCGACTAGCTTCTACACTGCATGTATAGCTGCATAATTGTTCTTCTTGACTTCCTATATTAACTGCGCTTATAGCTTCTTTACCTGTGGTTAATACAGACTCGGTCATCAAATCCAAAGCATCTTTATGCAGAACAATGTCATTGTTTAGAATATAGATAACATCTACGTTGTCAAAAGACATACCCCAATTAATAATTTGATTCCAAGATTTAGCAACCCCGTAGTTAGATGGGTTACAAATGTTATCATAAGGTTGTGAAGTTACCCACTCTCTAGTACCATCAGTTGAAAGATTGTCAATTAACAGCAGTCTATATTCTTGTGTAGTAGCTATGCTATTGATTGTTTTCTCTAGATACGCTTGTAAATTAATAGTTGGTATTCCTATGTAAATCATATTTCCTCCTAAGTAGTTCTTATCGCCTCAAGAATTTCTGCGTTCTTATTTGGAGCCGACCTTAAACAATTCTCTGTACAACTGTCTGAATTACAGTGCTTACAGAATCCGTCTAAGGTATAAATACAACTATCATGTTGAGTATTTATCGGCGCTACAGAACTAGCAAGAAATACATAAGGCACCTTTAAAGCACCTGCTACATTAGCATAACCACTATCATAGCCAATGTATAAATCTGCTTTTCGTAATATCTCTATTCCACTTTTTATAGAAAGGTTTGTAATAAACTCTGTATAATTTGTAATTGCTTTTTCTGAGGACTGACCTACGCAATCTTGGAAAGAATCATTTCGCATGTACATAATATGATAACCAAGCTCTAACAGACTGCCGGCAAGCTCATCAAAGTATCTATAACCTCTACGATTAGGCCACCCAGCTTGGTCGTTTATAACAACTAATCCTTGCTCTGGTACTCGCTCAAGATAGAGATTTGGAGCAACTTCTTTACGGTTAACTATGTATCCAGTAATATCGTAAAAAACTCTAACTGGATTATAAATCATGTAATCTTTTGGCCCTTGATTAAAAGCCAAAGAATGATAATCTCCTATATCTTCATCAGTAATATAGGGATTGGTTTTCCAGAAATCATCACCTTTCTTTGAAATAATCTTTGTTTTTTCGCCGTAGTATTTAAAGTAAGCTTCTGGTATTCCAGTAGCTAGTACATGATCTCCCATCGAACCGTGCAATTCTAATATCATGCTATGGCCTTAAGTAGTTGTAGTAACTAAGATCACGGTCAATAAATAAAAAGCTTTCTGAATACTCAGCAAAGATTGCTGGGAAGAAAACCCCATCTGCACAATAGTCATGAATATCCCAACGAGTTGAACCAATGAATTCTCTTGGTATAATAAACTGGGCTGTATCAACATGACAAGGTTTTACTTTACTTGGTGCTGCATCCAAGCGTCTTTGTCCACTAGGAACAATTTGACTTACAACAACAGCTACTGTATTATTTTGTATTATAGGTAGAATAGTTTGGAAGTATTCTGGGTGTACAATGTTGTCGTCATCCAGAAAGTATACAAACTTACCAGTAGCCATATCTAAACCTTTGTTTCTTTGCGGATTTCCAGAGATTCCAAGAGCGCAGGCTTCACTGCTATGCTGGATATACTTTATTCTGCTATCTCTAACGTAGCTAGTACCATCTAAGAAATTAGGCAAGTCCAGTGTATCACAGACTATAAGCCACTCAAAGTCTTCTATAGTAATAGAGTTCCAAATAGCCAGTAAGTTCTCTGGCCTAATTACCGGTGTTATTATACTAATCTCTGGTATAGAAGTCATTTATCACGTACCTCTGTTGTAGGCTATATCCACGTTCTTTTAGATATTGTTCAATCTCTGGATCATCAAAATTATTTTCTATTACCAACAAGTAAGGTTTCCAGTAGAAGAGAGAAAATCCTGCAAGAACATCTAGTTCAGTACCCTCTGTGTCTATAGACACAAAGTCAATTCCTGGAGTAAAGTTTACTTCTGTTAAACAATCATCTAAAGTTCTTACCCTAACATCACAAGCATACACATCGGTAACTGGGTGTGACTTAATCAATCTTTCGTCTGTACGAAGACCGCTTATTGCTGTTGTATCTCCGTTTTCTAAAGTAACTACTGTAAACTTAACTGGGTTGTCGCTGTTCATTGCTGACACAGCACACTCTAATGTAAGCTTCCTATTCCTTTTTAACTCTTGGTATAAGTTAGGATTAGGTTCTATACAAAGACATTTCCAACCAAGCTGTTCAAAGTATAGTGTATTAGAACTAACTGTTCCATGAGAAGCTCCAACCTCAACAGCAACTCCGTCTGATTTCTCACCAAAGTATTCCGCGATTAAACGGTCTGTTTCAAATTGCCCGCTGTAGTGTTTCTCCGCCATATTCTATCTCCTAGTAATTTCTTTTATATATTTGATTATAAACAAGTGTTGGTGGTAACTTTATATAGCCCTGTTCTACTAAGTAATTCTCTGGGTCTCTCTCAGGACTAGTTACTTCTATGGCTATTGCGTTTACATTCCACCTGTGTAAATCTATGCCCGCAAGTATATCTAGTTCAGTACCCTCAGTATCCAGAGCCAAGAAATCTACATTTGGTATTTCGCTTGTTTCTAGAAATTCGTCAAGGGTTCTCATATCAACTAGAGACACACTATTTAGAATGGGTCTAAGTTCTTCGTGTTCTTGTAATCCTGTAAAATCTGCTTGTCCATTAGGACCGTGTGCACCATCGTATACATACAGTGGAACATTAGTATCCGCATGGGAGCCAGCCGCAAAATTAAAAACGTTCTCTCTACCAGAGAGTAGTTTAATACAACTAGAGCTTGGTTCTATACAGTATACTGTCCAACCGAGCTGCTCTAGAAGATAACTACTACTAAGCCATGTAGCATGATAAGCACCAACGTCTAAACAAATTCCCTTATAATTTGGCGGGAAAACTGTAAGAATGTATTCAGCTACACCTTCTGTAAAATACTCTTTATCCATAAGTCTTCTCTAGTAAGGTGTCTCCCCCGTCTCCCAACCGTTTATCTAGTTCTCTGATAAGAGCCGTTCTTCTGGCATTAGATATCTGTGCAGTTTCTGCTGCTGCAAGTCTTACAGATTCGGACAAAGTTAAATCCATGATTGTATCTTGAGCAAGAAATGTCTTTATATCTGCGGTAATTAACTGGTCAATTAATTCACCTATAGTCTTTATAGCAACTCCCATTTATTTACTCCTCCCTCTTTGTAATGAATTAGGGGTTTCGGAAGCGGTACTATCAGCTTACCACCCTTATTTAAATAATCGTCGAATTTCTTAATAAAGACTTCTATAAAATGCCACGGAAGAACTAAGTAAGCACTTGGTTGACTCTCCAGTGACTTATCTTCTGGTATAATTGGTATCTCTGTACCAACTGTGTGAAGACCATACTTTTCTTTATTGATCTCAGCCGCATGGTTGATTATGGAATTATCCAAACCAAAGTACTGTAGTAGCGTATTTCCTTTGGTAGAAGCTCCAAGAACAGCAATAGGCTTGGGGAGTTTTGAAAGATAATCTACTAACGTTGTCTTAGCTTCTTCAATACTAGAGACAAACTCAGATAGCACTCCGCTTTCCAACTTATGTTGTTCATACTTTAGAGTATCCATAACAATTTCGTTAACAGGTCTATAACCTTTGTGACTTGCATATATTCTTACGCTAGAACCATTGACGCTGTTATACTCTAGGTCGAAAATCTCTAGACCAAATTCTTCTAGTAGGTTATTAACTACTTCCACAGTATAGTATTCAAGATGCTCGTGGCAGATATTGTCAAAAGCTGTCATGTCTAGCATAGACAGCAAATCTGTGAACTGAATAATAAAGAGTCCTTCAGGATGAAGTGCTTTCTTTACATACTTAATAAACTCTTTTGGATTTTCAAGATCATAGAACATGGCTATAGCCGTTATTAACATAGCATCTTTTACTTCATATAAAGATGACGGAAAATAGTCATTAACAAATATATCACAGAGATTAGGTAATCCCTCAGTTATATTCACTGCTGGCTCAAAGCCAACCTTGAAAAGACTATCTGGAAACATACCAAGCATTGTTCCGTCATTACTGCCTATGTCTACAATCGTATCTCCTGGTTTTAATCTCACCAGATTATTTGCGCAGTTAACAACATCCTGTAGAGCTGCGACCATACTGGGGTTTAGTCCAGAAAGATACCAATATTGTTTATACATCTCATCTAATTCTACTGTGTCTCTTAATTGAACTAGTCCACAATCTGTACATTTGACTAACTCAAGTGGAGCTTTTTCAGTAGACATGCCCCAAGCCAAGAAGTTTGACGGAAATATTTCTCCCAAATTCAAAACTGTTTCTAATTCTCCACCACAAATTCTGCATCCTGTCCTTGTTGTGTACATAATTACCCCTCGAATTCGTTCGTTGTTTTGCGGAACCCTAATAAGCTTTGCTTTTTTGACTGCGCTAATCTATTAACTCGTTCTGGAAGTAGTCTACTTAACTCTGCCCAGTCACGTTCTAAACTTTCTTCTGCCATCTTACTTCCTGAGATGTTAGAATATGAAATTTCTTCATCTCTCCAAGAAGCTGTGCTAAAACTTGACATGTAAATAATACCAGATTTAAGTGCAATACTCGCAGCCAATATGATAGGTCGTTCATCCATATACTGAATGACTGGTGGTGCAGCTATAGGAAAAGTAACGGCACTACTTCTAGTTACAGACCACTTCTCGTTAGCATAAGATAACAAGTATCTACTACTCCAACGAGACATTAAAAGTTTTAACCCCTCTAAAAGACAGCGTTTTAAAAATCCATCAGAGTAGGTAGAAGGCTCTGTTATATCCCATAACTGTACCCGCAAAGCCGGAAGTAGATAATCCAAATCTGTTGTATCAGTAATCTCTGTTGTCATTATAACTCCACTTCAACTACCTCAAATTCCCCTGGGGGAGCAGTTAGAGATGTTGGGTCTTCTTTTTGTTCCATACCTGAAAGACTTTCTTTTATGAAATTAATAGTCTTTATTGGTCGGTTTAATTTTTCTGCAATAGCCAGCATACGCCTAACTGGAACAGTTGACGTAAATTGCGCCATCTTTGCTTTCAAAGTCATGAATGGTTTTGTTACAAGGTCTTCTAAATCGGCGTCAGAAATTTGATTAACTAAGTAATCTGTTTTTGCGACACCTCTATGAGCGATCAGTACACCGTCTGAAAAATGCGCTCTGTTTTGTTTTCGTATATATTTCTCTTCTGCTTCCGACCACACACTTACTATGTAATCTTCTTCAAGAGTTGCTGGATCATCTGGATCACCCTTTAGTATAACATCCAACGGAAGTAATCTAATTGGGTCTAAGTATCTTACTAGTACTCTACCTTTAACCGCTTTTCTGTACGTAGCTAGTGGTGTACCAGTAGACATAGCATCTAATACTGTTTGTCTAATTGCTGTATCATTTAGCCCTATTGCCATATTCTCCCTCCTATAGAAAGAAAAGAGGGGGCGATTAAGCCCCCTCTCATGTTACCTGTTAACTTAATCCGCCAACTACATAAACACCTTGTTGCTTCCAGATAATCATACCGTATCGCTGGTACATTTCTGAAATCCATTCAGGTGGAGTTGGACGTGGATCAACATATTCTTTTACTTTAACGTCGTCATAAGTGATGAACTCACCAACATTCTCACCGATAACTAGAACTTTGTCTTCCGGTAGAAGTGCAGTATTATCTACAGGATTATCGAAGGATTGATTCAAACCAATGATCTTGCAACCATAGTAAGTTCCAACGAAACCAGTTCGACGTACTTCCTCAATTGCTGAGGTTACAGGAACTCCCCAACTAGTTGCGGAATCATCATAAGGAGTATACTGAGCAAACTTTGTAATAGGTGTCATTGCTTTTCGTGTACCAATAACAGCTCGTACGCCACCAACTCGATAGTTAATCTCGTCAATACCGTCTTCTAGTGCTGATGCTGTCAAAGCTCCACCAACATTAACAAAGTTATCTGGTGTGAGTGCAGCAGTCCACATTGTGGATAGTGAAGAAAATACTCGTGCTGCATAGTGATTAATTAGTTTTGCTCTCATCTCTGCTTGAATATCGGCTACTGTACCGATTTGACCAGAAGCCAAATCCCACTCGTTAGCCATTACTTTGATATCTACGCCAGATAGATTATACCAAGCTCGATCCTCTACTGTTACTTCACTAGCTAGATGGATAGCACCTGGAACCAATGTTCTAACGTCAAGACCTTTTCGTAATCGTACAAACAGTTGATCGCCAGCCTTCATTTGTCGAGTATTAAGAATTAAACTAATAAATTCTTGTGTCAGCAAATTTGGATTTACATACTCAACGATCATTTCTGCTAGTGCGTGTCGGTCAGTCTTTGCTAATTCTGCGATTGCTTGTTGTGTTTGTTTGTCTTCCACATTAACCTCCGTAAGTCCTGAAAGTTAGTTGCTCACCGGTTGGTAATCCGGTACAAATAGCTACTGCTGTTCCACTAGCTATTGCTTGCAACTTTCCTCTGTCATCTCCAGCTGTGTATACAACTTCAAGCTCTGTACCAATTGCAGTACTAGCTGCGTATACCCAAGAACCGGAAGTCACTGTGAACTCACCCTTAGCAAAGAGTAGTGCGCCATTACCTGACGGAATCTCTAATGGAGTTTCTGACAAGTTTGGATAGATTGTATACACTGTTGCAGAGAATGGTGTGTTTTGGGCACTATTAAATCCTTGTCGCAATGCTTGTGAAAATGTAGGATAAGGATTGTAAATAGGTAGTTGTCTATCTTCTACCGGCCATGCAACTACGTACTTTGCTAGTGCAGATTCGTCTGCGCTAGTTGGTAGTGCATATTCTCCGTCAGAATTAAGACGTACCATACGTCCTTCATAGATTGCTTGGCTTAGTTCTCCGGGCAAAATATCTGTATATTTATTAACTTCCACTATTATTTCTCCTCAGATTTCTTGAACAAACCTGCTCTCAAGATTTGCTCTGGGGTACTGTCTTCATCCCCACTGTTTAAGAATGGAACTAAGGTTGATGTACCCTCTTTCGATTCTTTTGTTGCTTGCTTTGCTGTTAGAGTTTGTAGAACAAATGCAAAAGCAGCATCGTCTAGTGCAAGCCAACTTTCAGCATTTGCTTTAAACTCTTCTTCGGGCATTTCAATACCAGCTTCTTCAAACTTAGCTAGTCTTGCTGTCCGCAGTGTTCTGAGTGCTAACTCCTCTTCAGTAGTAACTTTAAACATTCTTAAGGTTTCAAGTTCATCTTTCAAGCCGACAAGTTCTTCAAGAGTTGCTTTTGCTTCGTCTAATGTCTCTTGCATAACTGCCTTCTCTTTAACTAAAGATTCTACTTCTACCTCAAGATGAGAAGCCTTACTTAAAAGGTCTTTCAATTCTTTATCATCCATAATATTCTTATCCTGTAGATATTTCTGGGCTAATGCCAATACGGGTGTACGTCCAGCATAGGCTGGCGAATCGACAATAGCAATAGCTTTGGTGTTACATCCTGTCAACCATTCAGTACCATCATCATCAACTTCAGAATCTTCATATAGGATTTCCCAAGAAGTCTGAAGTGTTGATCCATTTGAAGCGGCCAATTTCATTTCGTCAATTAACTCTGGAAACTCTGCATCCCATAGAGATGCCGCACCAAGAATCTGTTGCCCGGTAATTTCCATTTTAGTGATTACGCCAACTGGAAAAGCATCGAAATGGCCGCCGCTTTCTCCAATTTTTACGGGCTTAAAAGAACCTGTCTTTACAAGATTAGGAAACTCATCTGCCCGTACCCCTTGATTGTTTCCGTTAGGCTCTGTGTCAGTGAAGATAAAGCTCATATTAGAGCCGTCTGATTCACCGGCCTTTGCTACGTTTTTCTCGAATGTTATTGGTAATAGAAAAGTAGTTTGTTTCATTCTTTACTCTCTTGTTTAGACTTTGGTGGTTGTTTTTCTTTGTCTTTTTTCGGTATTTCTTTTGGTGTTTCCTGCGGTGCGTTTGGCACGTTAGGTTGTGGTGAGTAAGGTTTAGCTGGAATTTCTGGAACTCCTAACTTATCCAATAACTCACGCTCTACTGCTTTTGTAAATACTTCATCTCTGAAGTTGTAACCACCTGAATTTGCTAAACTTGTTAAACTAATAGCACCACTATCATATAGTGAAGAAGCCACATCAGATAGTTTTCCAATATCGTATAATCTAAGTTCTTGGAATTTCGGAACAGCAACATGTACTAACTTGTTTCTAGTCTTAATTTCTTTAAGAAGACTTGCAACAAATAATAGTAGGTCTTCTCTAGCCCGTTTAATGCTTTCTGCCGGAGAGAACATCGCATACTCTGCTTGTGATGTAGCAGATCGTTGCGTTTCTCCACTAACAAGTATTCGCGGGAATCCAAGAGCATAGAAGATATCTTCATTAACAGCGTCATATTTTTGGGTATCCATCATTGTAGTAGTATCTGGATATATCCATTTGATACTTAACGTATGATTACCAAAGAGTTGGAATATACGTTCGACGTTGTTACTTTTGTCTCTCCATAACATGTTCTCACGAAGCTTAGTAAGTTGATCTTCGTCCTCTTCTAGCAACGGATACTCGTCATTACCTAGCGTAATAAGCTGAATAGCACTTACAACTCTAGCTGCAACGGCGTAGTCCATCTTTCTAAGATTTCGCTTAAACTCTAACGCCTCAATCGCCGGGATCAAGAACGCTGTAGGATATGGATCATAAGTTGTTGGCTTACGTCTTATTATTGTTACATCTTCTAACTTAATTAAAGGTAAATCTGCTTTTGCTGCTTTATATAGCAAAGGAAAATTCTTCTTAAAGTTAGCTATGTCTTCTATAGTATACTCTGGTGTTTCTTTACCAGTCTTTATAGCCTCTCGTAGCGCCTCTGGAATTTTAAAATACGCATTTACATCACTTGTGAAAGGCTCAAACTTTAGCTTAATGGTTTCTGGATTTAAAAGCCAAAGTTTTGTTGGGAGTGTAAAAGATTTACGTGATCCCTTTAAGCCTAGTTCTTTTGCACTAGTTGTTTCCCACTGTACTTGTGGAATAACTAGTCCTGATAGTAAATACTCTAATGCTGCTTTCTTTAAATAGTCAACTAATATTGGCAGAGTAAGGGTATACAAATCAAACTCTATGTCAGTACATTCTTTTCGATCTAAGAACAGACCTGTAATTCCGATATCCACTATCTTGTTTACAACAGTGTTCGCAATGGGGTCAATCCCATAGTAAAATCGAATTACTTTTAATCGTTCTGAGAAAGAAAGCTTACCAAGCTTTCCTAACTTATCTGGATAAATTGAACCAGAGAAATCGTTAAGAACAGAGTCCCCAAACACTGTCATTGAATTAGTTGGGTCCATTATAAAGGACGAAGTTGAAAGCCGTGTCTTATCTGTTTTATTCATTGTACCAACCATTTACTTCCATATAATCTTTTACCCTTTGCCTTTGATGTCAAGTGCTCATATTTCTCAAACATAACCATGCAAAATGTGAGCAATGCGGCAAAGTTATGGTCATCACCACTGTTACCACCTTTAGTACTTCTAACCTTATAGATAACATTTCCTGATAAGCTCTTTGTATAAGTTATGTTTTCTAGCTCTGTAATTAAATCTTCATCTCTTATAGAAAGTGCAATGTAATGTCCGTTGACAGTTTGTTGTAACTTACTGACAGAAAAAGGTTTAATACGTTCTTTCAACTCGTGTCCGAGCTCGTCGTAACCTACAACTACTGTACCAGCAAATTCAACTGGTACAAGCCTTTCTCCGAAAGACTTATCTGTGTACTCGTCTCTATTGATTAGGTTATGTACAATTGACTTACCTTGACCACCGGCACCAGCATCAATACCAATGTAAGCAGGATTATATTTAGTGTCTAGTAAATCAAATACTTTTTCTTGTGTATTATAATTAATTTGGTATAGCTCTAATCTAAATAAAATATACCAAACTGTATCAACTAAGTATAGACAAATAATTGCTGACGGTTCTGTATATCCAAGGTCAATACCAAGAACAACAGCGTCGCAATATTTCGGTGGCTTCGGAAGATTTGCAACAACTCTATAAGGTAGTTGTGAATCTTCTTTTAGCTGCGCCCCATAGAGTTTTAAAACTGGAACATGGTAATCTTCGAGTTTCATAAAGCTTCTATCGAACACGGCATATGTTGGAGAACCATGCTCTCCTAATACTTGCCTAATAAAATCTTGTCCTTCTTTACCACCGAACTGTGAAATAGCTCGATTCTCTGCTTCTTTTGTAAAGCGTGGATTTTCATAGGCAGTC
>Ga0307928_10001336_pt1 | contig 18621 bp, 22 predicted proteins | sample AceLakmetagen232_FD_201815 | JGI IMG/M metagenome (GOLD analysis project Ga0307928, IMG submission 201815) | Saline water microbial communities from Ace Lake, Antarctica - #232 | ecosystem: Environmental > Aquatic > Non-marine Saline and Alkaline > Saline | place: Antarctica: Ace Lake... | reverse complement strand
AGTTAGTGGTTTTATTTCATCACTTTCATCAACCCTGAGTAGCATCTGATTACTGATTTCATCAACATATCTGGTCTTCACAGGTCTAATATTGTTGGTAATGATATCACAATCGACACCAAGTGCCTTGAGATTTTCGAACACATTTATTGCCATTCCACCATTACTTATTGTTCTTGTAGGATTCATCACGGGCACTGGTGCTTCTGGACTTATCCTATCACATATACCGTACCTAAACACATCACTACAACCATCTCCTATTACTAATACTTTTTTCACATAATTTCTTTTAACATCTTCATTATTTTTTCAGCACTTTTCCCATTCCCAAAAGGACATTCAAAATTTATTTTAACATCCAATATATTTTCATTAAATATTGTCATTAAATCTTCTGGTTTTTTAACCATGAAAGTACTTTGACCAATGGCTTCGGGTCGTTCCGTAACCTTTCTACAAGTCAAGCATTTTTTATTAAAATAACTACACTCTTCCTGAATTCCACCACTATCTGTTATCACAATTTTTGTTTTAACCAATAAATTTAATAATTCATCATGAGACATTGGTTCAACAACCCTAACATTTTTTAGTAAATGTCTGTGTTTTTGCACGTTTGGGTTTGGATGAAGGGGTAATATAAATTCTAAATCTAAATGTAATTCTGCTAACTTATCAATTACTTGAAACCATTCAGTCATCCAATGATGATTCTCACGTCTATGCATTGTTATCAACACTTTATTGATGTATTCACATTTTTCCTTGTACGAAGAGAGATTATCTAATACAGTATTTCCTACAACATATTTAACACCACCAATTAATTCATTCTCTAAATTTTTCTTAGAAAATTCGGTTGGACATAAATGAATATCTGCAATTTGAGAAACAATTCGTCTATTCGTTTCTTCAGGATATGGATTCTGTTTATCATATGTTCGTAATCCCGCTTCTAAATGAATAATTTTGATTCCGTGATGAAATGCTGATAAAGCAACAGCCAATACCGATGTGGTATCTCCCTGCACCAATACGTGTGTGATATCCTCTAAAATCCAATCAAACGTTGTCATTATTGATTTAACTATGTTATCGAGTCTACTGTTTTCATCCTCAATAATTTCAATTTGATAATCTGGATGCTGTTCTTTTATTAAATCTTTGTGTTGACCCGTAAATAATACCTTATACGAAAAACCTTCTTTATCAAATATGTTGATGAGTGGTTTTATTTTAATGTATTCTGGTCGTGTACCGTATGCTAATAGTATCATAATAAATTCTTTTATCTTTCAAAATCAATATATTTTTGAACCCCATTCACCTCAATTAATTCAACATCTTTCATATTTAATAAATCTACTTTCTTCTTAATTAATTTGATGTTATCCACCCATTCATAAAGCAATCCATATGTTTGTGAATACCCATAAAATTTTAATAATTTAGATTTATCCACATTATTATAAACTTGAATAGTATTTTCAATCTCTTTCACTTCCAATACCTCTTTACGACTGTGACGCATCTTACCGAAATAATACTTGCCATCATATTCCAATTTCCAAAATGAAAGAGCATCAGTTAACTCACCAATAGAACCCACTTCGTATAATTGGATGTCATTTACAGTAATTAATTTACGCTGAAATCTATTAACAACATTAAATACATCATCCATGTCTTTGGATTGGAACACAACCATAGTCCTTACACCACCACCAACATTCCATTTCCCAATCACGGTATATGGTATTCCAAAGTGATTAAATAATTCTTCTTCTGTCTTGAAGTGTTTCTGGATTTCTATATTCCACGCATGATTACTGCGATTTTTTTCACTTGGATTACCCGTATCAAACACTAGATATTTTGTATGCATAAGTAATTTCATAAATACATCATCTGCTATCTCCATTCCGTGTGCACCAAATAAATGATGATAGAGTGAAAAAAATAAAGTACAATCATTAAAATTACAAAAATTGTCATTAACGATATCCACTTTTTGAAACGAATAATCTTCTGGTAATTTAAGATTATCAGCTAAATCAATACCCTGTACCTGTTTTTCATATTTCTTCTGTAAAGGATAACTAATATCTCCATTATTACAACCCACATCTAAAATTGTTTTGATTTCTTAATTATTTTTGATGAAATCATCAACGAAATTTGCTTTCACAGGACTATGCCTTGTGTAATAACTGTTATTATCAACTGTATTATATTTCTTACTCATAATTTTACCAACTTATTTCCCAATCTTTGAAATCGGCAGCAAGACAGTCAATTTTATAATCTTTTCTGCCACCAACAATTTCCTGTACTTTATTTTTTGCGACATTACGAATTCCATTTAATCCATGTGTTAATTCAAGATTATTACCGTCCTTAATTCCCTTCCTGTAATTAGATTCGTTATGCCAGATATGTAGATTCATCTGAGCCAATACTATAATTGCCCTAATCGTTTCGGCAGTAATTTTACCGTTTGACTCATTGAGAATAAGATCGATATCGTTAACAATATCAGCAATTTCTTGTGCATATTCTTCTTTATGCTCCGAAATAAACACTTCTTTTAACTGAGCAATCGATAATCTATCGATTAATTCCGCTAATGTTGGTAGATATTTTCTTTCCATATCAAATTTTATTTATTAAATAATGTAATCCAAAACTTGATTTTATTCTTGTTGACCAATTTATATTATTTAATACAGGTGTATCTATTTTTTTCATTCCATATTTTCCAATTAATTCCTCATCCCATTGACTTGCTGTCTTCACATTACAATGCACATCTGAATCAGTATATTTCCAATTTGCTGCACTGGCGATTAGAACTGTGTTTTCATGAGAATGCTTCTTAATGTTATTAATAAACACATCAAAAAATTTGGGTTCAATATGTTCAAAATGGTCGAAACTACAAATAACATCAAACTTAATTATCTCATCGTTTTCATCTACAATCGTATAATCAACATCAGTGCGTAATAAAAAATGTGTGTTAACATCTATTAATGGACTATTATTTGTCTCCAAATTTCCATCAATGGTTATCACAGTTAATTCTGGATTATGTTGAAGTAGTGTATAAGCGAAATTACCAGCACCACATCCCAAATCTAAAAATTTCGTTGCATCAGGATAGAAATCTAATATATCTTTGGATAATATTTCAAAATTTCCTTGTAGTATCCACGATGGATGTGATTTATCAAAAACGAGTCCATCAGCATGTTGATAACCCTTTGGGGGATTTTCATTTATGTCAATTCCAACATTATTTTCATTTATTTGTTTAATCACCTTTTATATGTTTGTGAATTTTTTATTATTTGCATTGATTATCATTTTAAATCCATAAATGAGTTCCCGAATACCATCATCAAGGCTATATTCGGCTTTCCACCCCAATTTTTCCAGTTTTTTGTTAGAAACAATATAGTTGCGTTTATCTACATCTTTTCTAAATTCTTCAGTTTTAATTATTAAATTAGGTATATGATTCTTAATTTTTAATGCTAATTCCATTTTACTTAAATTAGCACTGGATAAACCTGCATTATATGCCCCACCCCTCATAACATCATAATTTTTAATCACAAATAGAAAAGTTTGTGCGATATCTCGAACATGAATATAGTTCCTTTTAAAATGTGATTCAAATAACACTAAATAACCATCAACTATTGATTTATATACAAAATCATTAACTAATAAATCTGTTCTCATTCTTGATGATGAACCAAATACTGTTGCCAATCTCAAACAAACACCATTTCCGTGTGATAATATATAATTTTCTGCATCACATTTTGTTCTAGCATAATGGGTATGTGGATTAAATGAACTTTCTTCTGTTATTATATCAGCCGAACTACCATATTGGCTATTTGTGTTTGGCATAATCAATTTTTGATTACTTTTCAAATTATCAACAATGTGTTTGATTTGAGTAAAATTCACTTCCGTTGCTAAATATTTGTGTTTATTGCATGCCGATGCACCAACAATAGCAGCCAATGGAATTATAATATCAAACTCACCCATGAATTCGGGATTTACCACATAATCCATCACATTACCTTGAATTAATTTAAATTTTTTATTATTACAAACATGTAATAATGATATTTGGTCATACATTAAGTTATCAATGACCGTCACATCGTAATTATTGAACAATAATAAATCGGTTAATGTTGAGCCGATATATCCTGCACCACCTGTAATTAATATTTTCATGAACTTTCTTTTTTTACTTTTTCAATTATGTTTTTAGTATATTCAAAATCTTCGGTTGATAACTGTTTTCCTGTATATTCAGATTTATACCAATCCTTACCTATTGTCATATCACCATATCTAAAAATATGACCAAAATCTAAAACATGCCTTCCAGTTGTACCTAAAAGAACTGCACCATCATTTTTTGCAGTATCTCTCGTTTCCCAAATCCAATGTCCAGCACCCAATTGGCAATATTTTTTAAAATATGATGTTCTCCAAATTCCACAATTTAAAGATAGTCTATAGGTCGCATCTTGTGGTACAACTCTATATTGAAAATCACCATTGTCTTTAAATATATCATAATTAATATAAACACTTTCTGCTGCTGATGTTATATTAATTTTCATGATATTTGGATTGGATTTCATCATATTTTCCATATCATCAAGTAATTTCAAATCTAAATTATCTACTGCCACTATATCATCATTTCCAAATATAAAATATTCATCATCAAAACTCTCAAAAAATTTCCAAAGGTCGTGACTCAGATTCTGAGGTCCAGTATCTGTGCCCAATGAAACAAACTTCCAAGAACCCAAATCAAAATTGGGTTCTTTAAACCCCAATATTGTAATATCCAAATCTTTACCCTCATATTTATCAAATGTGTATTTCGATGCCTCTAATACGTTTATGTATTTATCGCACGTTGGTATTATCATTCTCATAGTTTATTGTTTTATAATTTTTCCATGTAATATTTTATTGCATTATTTATTCCAATTTCATAATCAGTAAAAATGAAATCAGGAAAATATTTTTTAAATAATTTAGAACCAAGCACCTTTATTGGTGCGCCATCTTGTTTAGTTGTATCATAAACAATTTCAACATCATAATTTAGAATTTCCTTTACTTTTAATACAATATCTGTTATTGAAATTCCATGTTGTTGTCCGACATTCATTGGGTTTGGTAATTGATAATAGTCATTATCGATAATATGTTTTATTATTCTACCAATATCTGGCATATAAAACCATTCTCTTATCGGTGTTCCTGTGCCCCAAACAACAAATTGTTTATCGCCATTTCTTTTAGCTTTTATCATTCTCATAATAATTCCGTTCATGGCATGTGTTTTTTCTTCAGTAAGGTAATCATTTTCACCATACCCACCACCCAACATTAAATTAATCGTTTTAATTCCATATTGCCTTTTATAACATTCAGATAAAATAAAAGATGTTTTTTTTGACATACCATATGATTCAACAGATTCATGAATTTTACCATCCCACCACAAATCTTCATGTTGTATGTCAATCAACCCGGGGTATGAACAATTAGCTAAAGGATTTATTATGATAATATTCTTATTCACCTCTAATACTGTTTTATATAGGTTTAAATACATCTGAACATTATCATTCATAACATCGGCAGCATAATTCGTCACATAATTCACTGACCCCACATTCGCAGCAGCATATATAATGATATCTGGATTTATTTCCTTCAATACGGTTCTTAATTGTGATGAGTTTAAAACATCACAATTGGTTCTTCTGCTTTCATTGAAAATTTCATAATTTTTGTCATCGCCAAAAATTATGGTTAATGTTTTACCTAAAAACCCAAACCCACCTAATATTAAAATTCTTTTTTTCATATATTAAATTTCAATATTTTTCATTATTTCTTCAATATCCAAATAATTTGTATGATTACATACATCATCATTAATTTCTGGAGTCATATCCATAAGCAAAATTCCTCTTGCAGCATCTTCTGGAGTCATATACATGTGATACCCAAAAGTTTTCATATGATTTGGATGGTCATATGGAAGTGTTAAATCCCTACCATCATAACTCATTAATTTCAACATCTTAGCTGCATCATAATCATCAGTTAAGATTATACCGCCTTTCCCAATTGGAATTCTTTTCTTAAATTGGAATGATAGAACTTGTAATGCATTATCACCAACATACATATCTTTTGTAAATCTTGCAGCACTATCCCAAACTCTTGTTGGATTTAATTGATATAATCCAGACCATTCAAAATCTTTAAATTCTACCTTAAACCCTGCTTGTATTATTTGCATTGGTGCGGAAATATATGTTCTTTTAGGTATAATAATTGGCATTTCTGCATCATGTTCTTGTTGCCATTGAATATATTTTAAAGCCAAAAATAATCCATGCGAACAACAATCTGTAGTTATAGCATATTTACTACCAGCATATTTTGCCACTTTATTTTCAAAAATATCAACAATTTCTCTGGCATCATCGAATTTATAACCAAGCTCTTTTAATTTATGAATTTCAGGTCTTTGTTTTTTAATAGGTACATTACCTAAAACATATGCATTATACTGATATTTACTCATAGGTTTAATTGTTTAAATTGTTCTTTATTTATAAATCTACTTAATCCTTTCGTTGGTTGTTGCGGATATACAACAATATTTTGATTTAAATAGGCTGCTGCAATACTAAATGAACTTTTCCCCACAATTAATACTTTGGCATCAACCATTTTTACAAATAAATCATAATCCTCTTCTTCATCATCATATATAATTTCCCAACCCAAATATTTCGATGAATCAAATCCTTTACGTTGGGTATGTATCGTGATATTGTATTTATTTTTGATTGATTTTAAATTTCCCAATACATCCAAATAATATTCATCTTCAAGGTATCGTGATGCCCCAAAATTTATTGCATCTTTACGTCTAATATGTACAATAATATCGTTATTATCCGTTGGTGTAATGAATAGGAATTTTTCTTTTATTTGAGGATAATATGTCGAGATGATATCAATTATTGGATTAATTTCTTTCCGTGCATATTTAACAAAATATAATTTATTCTCAATCTCTTTATTCCCGACATCAACACGTAATTTATTACTATCAACAATCTTAATATTATCATAATTAATATCAGTAATTTTAATACCCTTATAATTCATTCGATTATCCCATAATATTGCTCTTTTTAAATATCCTTCACGATTAATTTCATCATACGGATATTTATTATCACCTAATGCTCTTGCTGCTTCTTGCATACTAAAATCTTCACCAAACCCTTCAAAAGCAAAAGGGGTGTGAACATATTCAATATTCAAACCCGATGAATCACGCAAATAAAAAAAATATGCCATTGTCTCTATTGTTCTTTGCATTCGAGCACCAAACCCATCTTGTGTTGTACTATTAGTAATATATCCCTTTTTCATGATTATGATTCGTATCCTAATTTAATTGCATTTTCAATTATTTTTTTACTATCAATTTTCTTTACTAATACTGCTGGATTTCCTTTATAAACCCCCCATTCTTCAGTATCTCCCATCAATAAACTACCCGCAGTTAATAGAACACCTTTTCGCAATTTTGTGTTTGGAAGAACTATTGCGTTTGTTCCTATATTAGAAAATTCTTCCATAATAATATCACCAAGAATAAACTTTCCTCTTAATTCTTTCGGTATTAATGCACCAAATAATCCACTATCATCAAATCTATCTGACCCACAGATAATCCGTGCACCTGCCATAATATTATTAAAACCACTAATAATCAATTTCCCATCTTTCCCACCAATACATGTAACGTATGGAGATATATGTACATAATTTCCAATCTCTAAGGCGGTTGTACAATAAAATCCCAAATCAATGGCAACATGATCACCGATTCGAACCAATTCAGGTCTTTTAATTTTAACAAAATCATCAATAAATACATCAATTCCTATATCCATATTATTATTAATTATATTATTCTATATTTTTTAAAAACATCATTAATGGTCAAATCTTCATACCCCCCATTTTCACCCAAATCGGGTACATATAGTGGATAGTTTTGCATTAAAGCCAAACCATGTGCTGCTTGTTGTGGTGTCATATACATATTCCAACCAAGCATATCGACATTATCATCTTGATATCCCTTTTCTGATCTTCCCTCATAACGTGCTTTTTTAAACCATTCAACTGCATTAGCATCATCACATAATATCATTCCACCTTTACCAATCGAAAGTGTTTTCTTAATATGAAAAGACAAACACATAAATGTACCGGACATATACATATTAGAAGTTAATCGTTTTGCTGAATCATATATTGGAAACGGTGCTAATTGATATATTCCACTCCAATCATTTTTAGTTTCATCAAAAATAACTTCAAATCCAGCATGTATAATCGACATTGGAACAGATAAATAAGTTTGTGATGGAATTATTACTTCCATATCATCAATAAAAGTAAATCCATTAATTTTACTTCCATATTTTTTCATTTCTTTCATGTACATCAAACTTAAAAACAATGCATTTGTACATGAATCTATTGCAACTGCAAACAGTGCACCAGTATATTCAGCAACTTCTTCTTCGAACATCTGAACAATCCCATATGGATTATGTTTTATTGATTTATATGTCATATCTATTTCTTTTCATAATAATAAAATTTATTGTCTTTCTTTACACATATAAAACCACAGCGTTCAAAAAGTTTCTTACTTGCAATATTATCATGCATCATTTTTGCATAACAATTGGGTCTTAACCTCATGAATTCTTCAACCATGAACATCCCAACACCTTTTCGCTGTACTTCTACTATAACAGCAACACGTATATCGTCATCAATTTCACCAATATATCCGATTGGTTCGTCCTCGTCATTAAGACACACCCAATAGTTATCATTATATTTGTTCATGTAGTTAATTTGTTGTTCCGTTGTTATCTGAACTTCTTCAACAAAACCCTTTTGCATTTCTGGGTCATTACGAACAATTCTAATGAATTCCCAATATTTTGGTTCGTTCTGTACTAATTTCATTACCATATACAAATTTTTTTATTTCCACCAGTCAGATATCTTCGAATGCCTTTCATTCCCAATTCGATATTAAGAGTAGTACCTATATCTATATACGTATTCTTATCGTATTTCTTGAATAATTCATAAATCATGAAATTACTTAGACTACTTGCACTAAATAAAAACACGTGATTCTCAATATTATTCTCTTCAATCCACAGTAATACTTCTTCATGTTTATTAAATTCATTAACAACACAATTTTCACCAACTCTAAAGTCTTTTACTACACCAAATGGAAGTCCCATCAAATTTGCATTTTCGTTCAAAACATACACTATTTTATGATTCGAAAATTCTGGAATCATATGTTCCCGAAACAAATCATAATTACCATTAACCCATAAGTTTGACCACGTTAAGAATTCATCATCACCGCCCCGCCAATCAATCATTTGTTGAAAATCTGCCTGACCAACACAACATCTACAAGACAGTCCAACATAATAATTATGTTTTTTAAAACAATATGCTTCCATTAATTTATTGACAACATGTGGGTGTTCTTGAGGATTAATATGTTTTCTATCTTCTGGAAAATACTTACCACTATGAATATTATCACCAATTTTATAAAAATTATCACCCAATACCAGTTCTTTATTTTGCATAATTCTTAACTCACCATCACTAAAACGTGAAAAAGCAAAATTTTCACCATTTTTTAATTTATTATATAATAAAAAGAAATGTTCTACAAAATCTTTCATTTCTGTATATTATTAACTGTCTTCCACCCATTATCAATACAATGAACACAAATTCCATTCCTAATACCTAAATGATTATTTCGTTTCCACGAAGCATTTAGATCGCTTCCATGCGCATTACCAAATTTAATATCCGTACTCCATAAATCTTTATCATTTTCTGGATGGGGTGGAACAAACGTATTTATACCACCATACTTCTGAGCAAGATATGAAAACATTATATCCTCACCATTATCAAATGTGTGGGGTTTTTCATACCAAATATATTTTGCCCATTCCTGTCTGAAAAACCAAGCATGTCCAACCAAATCAACACGTTCAGTTTTATTGGAATGTATGGCATTCCATCCGAATTTATTGTGTGGCACATAACCCTTACCATGTATGATTACACCAGTACCCCCTAATATTCCATTGGTTTCTGGTTTTTCAATTGTTTTCATACAATTTTTTAGCCAATCCTTTTGTGGCATAATGTCATCATCAAACATTGCAATATATGGTGTTTGTAAAAACAATGGTATTGTAAATCTCCCAAAAAACTTAGTGTTCCAACTACATACATATGTTTTAATTTTATCATCTATTGGATGGTTTTGACAAACATCGCTTTTATTATACCATACATGAATGTTTTCAGTTTTAATTGGTATTGACTGATTTTTTATCGCCTCTATCTGTTTTTCAAGATTATGTGGTCTTTTATATACGTTTAATATTACACTTATCATATTTATACCCTTTTATTGATTTCTAAACGCCTTATGTTTCGTTCTTTCTCTTCTTCTCATTTTAACATATTCTGTAAATAAATAATTTTGCTGTAGTTTAAGATTTTTATCCATTTGTACCCCATATTCAGGTATTGTAATATATTGTTTTTTTCTTATCACATTTACCCGTGTTGCTGCTTTACAAAAAACAAATCCAAATAAACCCATTAAAATATTATCAGGAAGTTTAAATCCCCCAATAATATCAAACAACTCTCTTTTTATCATACATGCACCCATACCAGTAGCCATACGATGATAAACATGATCATTTATTGGTGTTATGCCACCTTTATCGTTTATTATTGAATCATAAAAACTTATAATTCCACAATCATTGAATTCATTAATAATATTTATACATGCAACATCCCATCCTCGATGAAAATAAATATCATCATCTGTTCTAACAAACCAATCTGATGTTGAAAACCCAATTATTTTATTTAATGAATTCGCACTACCAATATTTTTATTATTAATTATAACTTCGTCTATTTTATCATGACTTTTCATATCTAAAAGCCATTCATTTGTTCCATCAGTTGAATTATCAGATAATACAAATAATTTATAATTTATTTTTGTTGATGCCAATATTGACCAAATACAATTTTGTAAATATGGAAGTCTGTTACAAGTTACCACACATATGTCTATATTATCTATTTTATTGTCCATATATTATTTAATTAAATTTCTTTTACAAGAACGATTATTTCCATGTATTATCCATTTTACATATCCTTCTGGTAATGTTATAACATTATTGGTTATTTGATGCATTTGTCCATGATTTCTTTCCAATATGTAGTTAACCACATTTTTTTGACACAATGATAAAAACATAGAATTTCTTATATTCGTATATTTAGTCATTTTAGTCTCCTTTTTCGTATTATAATCAACCTTTACTGGTTGTGCTTGAATCAAAAACATATTATATTTTTTAATATTTTCTTTATATATCTCTTGTATTTTTTCCACATAATCATCAGACATATAATCATCTATATCATGACGAGTTTGTATGTTAATGTTATTATTTTTTACGTAATTAATAAATTTATTAATGGAATTAAATGTTATAAAATCTATATTTAAATAATCATGAACAAAATTAATATCTTCAGAATTAATTATTAACCCCCAAACAAAATTTTTGTTTGTTTGGGATTTTATGGAAGGAATGGTTATCTCCTTTGTTATTTTTAAATATTTTTCTAATAATAACTTATCACTAAATTTCATTCTCGAAATAATTATATGTGAAATTTTATTCATGTGTAATTAATATTTAAAAATATAAATAATTCTTTTTTTTTCACCAGTTGTACATATTATCTTTTCAGGTATTTGATTATTCGTCCATTTTCTTATTGTTTCATCAGTAATATTATGATGTGTAATATTAGATGGACAATTCCATTTATAAGGAAACGATAATATTGCATTTTTACTTATTCTACTAATTTCACTAAAAACTTCACTCTGTTTTTCATTTTTTAAGTGTTCAAATACTTGTAATGCAACAAAAACATCATAATGTTTATCTAGTATGTTCCAAGGTAAATCAATTGCATCTTGAACATATGTTTTATTTTTTAAATTATTAACATCAATACGATCTAATTTTAAATCCATATTATCACTAATATCGGTCAAATTAATTTGATACGCTCCAAGTTCAAGAATTGTTTGGGGATTGAACCTTTTTAATTCGTTTACAACAAAATACATATATTTCCAACGACCCAACCATGATTTATTCCAATAAATATCATTTAATTTTTCAACCCTTTCAATTAATCTTGATTTACATAAATATTTAACATCTGACATAACTATTTGTTTTTCTATTAATTTTATAATTACTATTATTATATTCTTTATCAAAAAAAGATTCATAACAATTTTTTCTATATTCAGACTTCATTCCAAACTCTTGATTTCCAGTTAAACTATCATCACGGTATCTTCTATAAAATAATGGTTTGTGAATAAGTTTTTCATTTATTAATGATTCTCCTCTTTTCATTAATTCCGTATCCGCAGCACACATCCAAGGTTGATAACCACCTAATTCATCAAACAACATACACTTAAAAAAAGCAACACCATGTGCATATTGGATTTTTTTCTTTTCTTCAATTATTTTATCGTGAAATTTTTTATAATAACGAAATCTAATTAAATTATAATCATCTTTGAAATACATTATCTCATTAACCATTTCAAGAATCATAACATCATCACTATCAAAACGAAGAATATTTTCGAATTTTATTAAATTCAATAATGTGTTAGTGGTTACATACGTGCCTTTATTACTATTCATCATAAAAATCTCAAGATTTCTATATTTATGTTTGATTTCAAATAATTTATTTAATGTATCCTGACACGCATCTACACCAATAAGTATTTCATAATCATTATTATTGATAAAATAGGTTTGGTTTTCAATGGAATCCAGACATTCTTCAATAAAATCCTGTGTTTGCCATGCAGTAACAATGATTGAAATTGGTTCTTTAATTTCTAGCGTTGGTTTGGTTACTAACGTTGGTTTGGTTTTACCTACTCCTCTTCTAATCTCATCTCTGGTGAGAGAAGGATCGGTTGGTGAGGGAGGTGTGCCTGTTGTTCTTAATTTATTTCTTTTATTCATTTTTTTTAACGTTCTTTGGGACTCGATTCTCTTTTTTATTATTTTTTTTATCCCCCCGTCTCTATTTTTCATCATTTGGTTCATCAATTACTACATTATATAATTCTTTTTTTAATTTATGTGTTATTATTGGACTTCTATTTCGTTCACTGGTATTCATTTTAGAGTCTTCGTTTCCATCATGTTTTGCCAATGAATTTTCTAACATATATGTTAACAACCCATAACGACGCATCTTTTCCGACACTTGTTTCCAAACACCAGAACTAATTTCAGAATTATATTTCCATCTATTTTCCGATATTGCATCTATATTATAATTAATTTTAACCAAAAAATTAGAATCAAATAATGTTCCACCATCAATTCCCCACTTACATCTTTCACCACTTCCAGTTATATGATAATGAATTGCAACATTTTTATTATTAATTTCTTTACCCTCAAAAAACTTATCAATTAATTCATTTATAAAATCATCACATAATATAAAATCATCATCAATTTGAATTAAGACATGACTAATATATTGGGATGCTTTTTTTAATAAAGTGGTTATGGTTTCCCAATATTTATATTTACCATTATTAATTTCACAACTAATATAATCAATATTAGGATAATTTTCTAATATTTTTTCATAAGAACAATCACTCGAACCATCATTATATATGATAATTTTTATTTTATATTTTGTTTCTTGTTCATGCAACTGCTTTAATATTCTATAGAGTTTTTCAAATCGATTATATGAACTAATAATAACAACAGCATCATAATCAACAAATACTTTCTTCTTATAAGGAGTGTTAAATCTTTCAATATTAACTTTAGTTTTATTTACTCCTCTTCTAATCTCATCTCTGGTAAGAGAAGGATCAATTGGTAAGGGAGGTGTGCCTGTTGTTCTTAATTTATTTCTTTTATTCATTTTTTTTAACGTTCTTTGGACTTCGATTCTCTTTTTTATTATTTTTTTTATCCCCCCGTCTCTATTTTTCATCATTTGGTTCATCAATTACTACATTATATAATTTAAATACTTGTTCGGCAGAAAAATCCGATCTATATTTTTGAATATCAGTAGGAACGGCAGTTAATTCCCGATTTAAAATATTTCCTTCTTTGTCTACGGTGTATATCCAACCTTGTTTTCCACATAGAAATCCTTCGATTGTTGTTCTGCCTTTGAAAATACCTGCGGTATAATCACATTTCTTAATATATTCCTCCACATTAGATTTAACGCCAAGATATGTAACGTGTTCATGACTGGCAAAATCACCAGATAATCCAGCATTATCAGCACCAATTATCCAGAGTTCCTGATTATTTTCTTTCGTTAATATTATCTGGTCACGAATTATCATTTCTCTGAGATAATCCAATGTACCTATAAACAATACAACTTCCTTCTCATTCTTAACTGGTTTATAGTCGGTGTTAAAGCGTGTTGAATCAAATGGGTTATCAATAGTAACTATCTGATCATCTGTGATTCCAAATGTTTTTATGTATTCAGTGACAGTTTCTCTGATACTGATATAACGTTTAATTACGGGGTTAATTATTGGCACTTCGAAAACAGGTATGACTTCGCTTCTCACATGCATAACAGCAGGTGTGTTCGGATATAGTTGCAGAATTAACTCACCAATCGGTTTATGATTAACATGAATTATATCAAATTCCTTCTCATTTTTAATGAATTGGAACTGACCTTCATTATTGATTTTATGATTTGGTAGATTACCGAAAGAATATACTTTAACACCATTTTTTTGTGCCTTACTTAGTAACGGGTCACCAACCATTGAAGAAATGATACTGACATCACAACCTAATTTAACAAGTTCTCGTGATAACTCGTAATTGCTGACCTCAGAACCCGTATAATTTTTGAAAAACTGACAACAAATCAATACACGTAGTTTATCTTCACTAACATGTCTTATAGGTAGGTCATGGTGGTATTTCTGTACAAATTGCATTCTATTATTTTCCCATTCCTGATTAGTTTTACCAACAGATTGATGTGATATTCGAATATCTGTTGTAACACCTATATTACATCCATCTAAATAATTGGGTATGCATAATGATAAATCATACATATGATACCCTTTAAACTCTTCATCAAATTGGTTCTTAATATTATTACAATTAATAGCCATAAATAAACCATCAATCGATATTACTGGAGTAATAACGCCTCTACGTTGTGGTGAATATTCACTTACCCATGTTTGAATTTCATTACAATGTTCTACTATTCCCAGCATCTTTGACCTATCATGCCACCATACACCATCATCATGTAGATATGTGGTCCCAGCCACGCCAATAATATCAAAATCGGTGTTATTAAATTTACCTAAAAGAATTTTACCCCAATTCTGAGTTTTAATTGTTAAATCATAATGTAAAAACACCATAATTCCCGTATCATTATTATGTTCATTAATTGCCTTATTATAGACTTCAGTTAAACTAAATTGGTTAAAATTAGGGTAACATATAATTTTATGTTTAACACCAATGGTTTTATGAATATGGTTAATAAAATTTTGATTAACTTCATCAGACTGATGTGATGAAAACACCACTACTATATTATCCTTTAAATACATAAATTTAAGTTTTTATTGGTTTCATATGACCGCAACAGTCATTCAACCATCCATTTCTTCTTGCCGAACCATATGCACTATTATTTTTTAAACTAAACTCTTTTCTTGATTTATATTTTTTCGCTTCATCAATACAATTAATTTTATTCCAAATAAGATGATTACCACCTAAACCACCAGTTTTAATTTTATTTAATGACATCCAACCACAATCAACATATTTATTTAAAATATTCCCTTCTTCAATTGATGCGATATCTCTTTTGAGATAATTAGTTAATATTTTAAATTTAGGTATTAATTTGGTTTTTAACAAGTGTTTATATACTGGACTTTTCTTATCATTTAAATGATATTTTTTTCTGATTTCAGGTGAATATGTTAATCCCACATATACACGATTATCTTTAAATTCAAAAGAATATATTGCCCTTAATTGTCTACTACCCAATTTAATCATATGTAAAGAACATTCTTTAAACCATTTATTTTTATGTGCTGCCCGATATGATGACCTTGAATTTTTAACCCATTCCTTAATTGTTTTATATTTTAAAGATTCTTTAATACAATCTTCTTTTGTCCAAATAATACCCCTTTTTTTTAATCTAATCATATGATTGGTCATTTCATCTAACCACCCATTTATAAAAATTATATTATATATATGAAATTCATTTTTATAAAATTCACTATAATTCTTATATTTTTTACATATAAAAAAACATTTATCTTTTGTTGGTGTATTTTTTAAATGTTTTAATTTTAATTTTCTTGCTTTATTCATAATAGAATCTTCTGTTCTATTTAACTTATTTGAACAAAACTTTATACCGTATTTTGGATAGTTATTTTTTAAAAAAAGAATTTCATTGTCTATCCAATTCATGCATACAGTATTTGAAAATACAAACTTAGTGATTTAAAACCAAAAGGACAAGGATTTTTATTGTTTCTTAAACGCAGTGAGTGCTGCTTCGTAATCCGCTTTGACTTTGACCAGTGGAAATGGTATTCGAATAAGTGCACCATCTGGTATATCGAATTCGTTCAAATATATTTTATTAGCATATAATATCAGGAAATCATAAAATGGATTTCCATAATATTTTTGAGCAATTTTATCTAATCTATGGAATTCAGTATTCCAGAACTCAAATTTATCACTTGGATTCGTTGGTAGATTAACAAATGGCATTGCATCTGTTGTACCATCGCTGTTCTTTAATATTTCGTATCTTTTATAATCTGGATATGGCATTATTCTTCTCCTTCCCTTACATCATATTTTTCCAATAATGAATTATATGCTGCGTTTAAATCATTAGTTTTTGTTGTTAATACACCCTTAATATATTGTTGTTGTTTATCGGCTTCTTTTGACGGTTTATTATACATGGCTCTATCAGTGAATGTTGAATTCGCATAGTAATTAAACGTCACGGCATTCTGTAGTGCATCGATAGGTCCTTTCAGCGATTGACCACCAATTACTTTCATATTCAACGTGATGTTTGCAATCATGGGTTGCATACCAAAACCTTCAGGATTCATATCCCATGTAGTTTCGGCATAATCAATTGTAACGGTCTCAATAACGACCTTGGTATAGAAGAAATCAGCAATCCTCAAAACACATATTGGTTGTTTACCAAAGACACTATTTCTGGCTCTGAGTTCACCAGTGTTTTCATCAAGAATATCGTAACGTTTCGCTGCACCCTGTCTTGTACATTGTTGTAAGAATGTCAATCTTCTATGAAAGTCTTCAGGGGTCTGACTGTGAAAAACGGGATAGAATTGATTATCACTTATTGATTCAAAACTATTTAATATTGCCTTATTTCTTTCATTATAAATATTTTCCTTAATACTATTTTTTGCTATACTAAGTTGTAATTCCAATCCCTGAATATCTTGTTGAATTTTTAATCTATTTTCCTCTTGTTGTGTATTTAAATTCTGTTCCTTTTTATCAACAGGGACTTTATTCCTTGCAAAACTAATTGAAGCACGTCTTTCTTTCTTCACATCCTCTAAATGTATATTATCGGCTTCAGCACCAGCAGCACTACCATCAGTACTACCAATATTTAAAACAGTTTTTATGTTGTTATTGGCAATTTCATTAGCAACAGTTGCTCCAAACATTGCGGTTAATTTACTAACAATCAATTTTTTCGCTGCTGCAACTCTTCGGTTTCCAAGTGCGTCATTATATTCTTTTTCATTATCATTTAAATATAGTAAAGAAGTAGTTCCAACAATTTTAATATCATAATATTTTCTGGTTCCCTCATCACCATAGACATCTAATAAATTCTTATTTAAATCAGAATCATTACCAAATTGGTCAATCGGACTGACTAAAGAATATTGGTCGTATGGACCGCCTATAAGTTCCAATGTAGTTGTAGTTATTGCAGTAAGACCAGTGTAATAATAAATAAATTCATTCAAACCAAACCCATTACCGTCCTGCGCTGATTCCAAACCATCAATAATTTCATAATGTAAACCATCATTTGCTTCATTATTATACATGGTATTAATAATTGTATCGATTTCACCAGTAGTTGGTTTGTCATTAGGGAAATAAATTGTAACGTCATCAACATTAATATTTGCTGGTTCTGCTTGCTCAACAGGAC
>Ga0307928_10001335_pt1 | contig 18637 bp, 46 predicted proteins | sample AceLakmetagen232_FD_201815 | JGI IMG/M metagenome (GOLD analysis project Ga0307928, IMG submission 201815) | Saline water microbial communities from Ace Lake, Antarctica - #232 | ecosystem: Environmental > Aquatic > Non-marine Saline and Alkaline > Saline | place: Antarctica: Ace Lake... | reverse complement strand
TGTGAAAAATGGGCACCAAAGGAGAAATAAATGAAAGAAATAATAGTTAAGATCGTCAGGGAAGACGATATGACAGAAATCCGGATCAGAGACGCTCTCCGGGGCATATGCGATATTTCTGATATGAAGGTTACTGAACGCAATAAGCCTGGTGGGAAAGAAAAACGGATCAAAGAGGCAGATTCAGGTATACGGTACTACAGAGTTGTGGAATGTCTCGGTGCCGGCTATGATTCTCAGGATGGTCTGTATCTCTGCAGAGCACATAATGAGCTGGAAGTTAAGAAAGCATGGTGTAAAAAGTATAATTTAGCAGTTGAACCGGATGAAAAATACCTGGAAGTAGCATCCCGCTGTTCCTATGATACTGACTCCGGCAATATATTTGTACTTGACGATGTAAAAGAGATCGATAAATTTACATTTGATATGCTTCTGGGGTTTGTACCGGTTCTTGAACACAATTGAAAGGAGAGAACTATGCAGTATGAATTAGTAACAGGTACGACGGCTGTGTATCCGTATGCTGTCAATGTTAAGGATAAAGACAGCCATATGATTCAGCTTACGGGGAATGACCTTCCTGCGTTCTTAAAACAGCTGACTGAGCTAGACGGTCTCGATAAACTGCCTAACAAATTGAAAACAGAATACGGAGTAACTTTCAGCTGTATGTATTTTAATGCCGTATCACTGAAAGAGCTGGAGATCAGACTGATCGAACATGCCTGTAATAATTTCGGGATCCGAAATGATGCCGCAGTTAAGGAAATATGGGGAGAACTGGGTAGCATACCGGTAACTGCAGATGATGATCTCGAAGAATCTTTCCGTATCTGGGAGAAAGGCACTGATAAGTTCGAGGTATGGCACTGGTTTGATAAGTACTATAGCAAAGGCACTGCCGTACTGATGGGGGTTGCGGATGTATCGGGAGGTGCGGAATGAAAGACGAAAAATTTACGGTTCGGCAGATCATTGGTATGAAGCACGCAGTAGGCGGTGTGGGGTGTGGTTGTACATGGAAATTATGGAGAATTGATAAAATCCTATACAGGTGAGAAAATATACCCTATATGCAAATCAGGATTGCTCCGGCATCTTCCAAAGAGAATCGGAGTTATCGAAGACAGGCACTATCTCAGCAAAAGACAGTTTTACGAATATTTTTAAGGGAGATTATTATGAAGAAAGTAATTGATGGAAAAATTTACAACACAAAAACAGCGACCTGCATTGCAAGTTGGGACAACGGGTATTATGGCGGGGATTTCAACAGATGTTCCGAAGATCTGTACCAGACAAAAAAAGGCGTGTACTTCATCTATGGCGAAGGCGGACCGAGAAGTCGTTATTCTGAAAGTTGTGGCAACGGCACATCATGTGGGGAAGACAGCAGGACAGTTGACAGACAGGAAGCTTATGAATGGTGCGAAGAAATGCAGCGTGTTGATGCAATCGAAGAACATTTTTCGGATATGGTCGAAGAAGGTTAGACCCCTGAATCTTTCCGCTCTTCACGGGGCGGATTGATTGAGCGGTTTGCTCTAAGTTTATTTAATTTATTTTGGGGGGTTGTTATGAGAGCAATTATTGAAATTATGGAGCCTGTTTATGGTGAATGGGTAGACAGGGCAGGAACACAAGACAGACCATTTAAAGGATTGCAGCCACTTAGTGTGGAAGTTAATATAATTGTTTCGCCTGTAGCAGGTGTCGGCTATATTAGAGAAGACCTGTACCACTTCAAACATGTCACAGATCCGAATCTTTCTACAGTGGAAAGCATTTACAAAAGAACGAATTGGCCAAAATGGGAATTGTCTAATTTTAACTTAATTTAAACAGGGGACAAAATGAAAAAAGCAACAAAAGAAAAAATGATTACAACATTAAAAATAAAAGTAGAGGTATGGAACAGATACCGCAGGATGTCCACAGTATCACCTAATCTCGGTGGCGCTAATCTCGGTGGCGCTAATCTCCGTGGTGCTGATCTCCGCTATGCTAATCTCGGGGGGGCTGATCTCCGCTATGCTAATCTCCGCTATGCGGATCTCGATAATGCTGATCTCGAGGGTGCTGATCTCCGCTATGCTGATCTCAGCTATGCGGATCTCGATGATGCTGATCTCGAGGGTGCTGATCTCGGTGGTGCTGATCTCGGTGGTGCTGATCTCCGGGGTGCTAACCTCAGCTATGCTGATCTCAGCGGTGCTGATCTCGATTTTTCTTGTTTGGATTTTTCTTGTAAAACCTTATCGGCAAAATTCGACGAAAAGCACATAATACAGATTTTATATCACGCAATTAAGCCGTGTATGAAGCATGAAATAAAAGATAAGGACTTGAAAAAACTCTTTAATTCCAAGATGTTTCAGAAAGTTGCAAATAAATTTCATAGAGTTGAAGAATGTGGAAAGATTAAGGAGAATCAAAAATGAAACTGATTAAACAGGAGATTATTATGCAGAATGATGAAAAGACCATGCAGAGCATGGTGAAAAGTTCAGAAATTCAGCCGTATCAATTCGATACGGTTGAGGATTATATCGGAAAACTTATACGCTGCCACGGGTATGAGATGCACTTAAACCCCGGGAAATTGCTGCCCCTGCTGAGACAGACAGCAAAAAAATACTGGAAAGATGCAAAGAAAAATCATTAGGAGGATGAATAATGAAATTCAAATCAAAGAAACAGAAAGAAAGATATCTTAATACGGTCTTTAAAAGCTGCTATTCAATGGAACAGGCACTGGATAATTTTATTTATCTTGCTTCTAAACGTAGCAAACCCCGTACTACGGAAAATCATATAAAAGAGTGTTATACGAACGGAAAACTCGGATCTCTTTTAAGAAGACTGGATCCAATAGCGTTTGAGTGCGCAGACTGAAGTTAATTTAAAGGAGTTGTTATGAGAGTAAAAACTATCGACATTAAAGGCTTAGAATGGTTTGACAAGGTTAACGGGAATAGTTATTTTGCAACTGAAATAATTGTAAATTATGGAATGAAAACAGAAAAGGTTTTCAAGTGTCCATTTCAATACGGGTACGGCGACAGCTATCTTCACGCCGCGAAAGTTCTACTCATTAAAGAAAAGATTTTTCAAGGTGATACTTCTTCCGGTATTTGGACAATTTGCCAAAAATGCAAATATTATTTTAAGAACAAACAAACGGGAAAACTGCCTACAAAAAGAGCTAAACAGTTTGCGAGGGACACGGAGGTAGCGAACAGTAATAAAATAGAAATAGTAGTAACTAAGCCGGTAGCATCTACGGCTATCGGTACTGTGTATCCAAAAAACATGTTGAAAATATTATAACAGGAGGGACGATATGAGCTACAGAAAAGCAATGAAGTTTAAAGGAACCAAAGTCGGAAAAATGTATATGGGGTTCAGTACGCTGGCACAGAATGAAAGACACAAAACTCCGTGGTTCGGGAGTTCTTTCCAGGTCGTGGGACTGGCTTACGACACGCAGGAGGAAATGGATGCCGCAAGGAAAAAAGCGGTAGAGAACTATCATGCGGAAACTGAAAGGCTGCTGAAAGAAAATCCGAATTTAGTACTCTTAAATTAAAGGAGTTATTATGAGAGAAATTAAAGTAAAAGTATTTAAATTTGATGAATTATCTGAAGAATCAAAAGAAAAGGCAATCGAAGTCTGGTACAGCTCGGAAGACTACTGCTTTTTAGAAGATGATATTTTGAGCGAACTCGAGTTTTTTGATGAAGAAGGAATATTCAGTAATGTTAAATTAAGTTATTCGCTGTCATGGTCACAAGGTGACGGACTGTCTTTTTCAAGTGATATTGACCTCGAAAAGTTTATTGATAAAATTTATGAGGTGAAGATCCCGAACTGGAAAAAAAGAGCTTTATTGACATATATTAACAAAGTGACAACGAAGTGGAACACGGGACATTATTGTTCTTGTCACGAATCAGATGTTACTTCTGAGCTGAGTGGATACGACGAACGGGAACGGCTGGAATGCTATTTTAAAAGCATATTTGAACACATTCAACAGTACTATCTTGACACATGCAAACAGCTTGAGAAGTATGGTTATTCCGTGCTCGAATATAGAATGGACAACAAGGAATTTTCAGAAAACTGTGAATGCAACGACTACGAATTTTATGAAGACGGGAAAATGATATGAACAATCTCATTTGTGGTGGCTGTATGAAGTCAGATTGTTTAGGTTGCACAATTTACGAGATTGCAAAGGCAGGAGGAGGCGTGAAATGAAGACAATTAAAAAAGTCGAACAAAGTATCCTCCCTGATCTTATCGCAGTCGGTGCATTATTTGCAACGTGTATTATATTTTTAATTATTTAATTGGAATTTATTATGTTAATTAAATTGAAAACGCAAACGAATAGAGAGCTTGTTGTTAATTCTGAGTACATCACTTGCATTGAGAGTTGGTCTTCTAATGGTTGCAATTCTCAGTTGTGGGTTGTTGCGGGAGCAGGATACAGAACTAAATCATATTATTTTACTGAAAATCCCTTTGAGCTTAAAGAACTTATTGATGAATTAATTGATTCAAAGGGGGCTAGAGATTAAAACAATGAAAAATGATTATCAGGTTATCGTGAGTAATGTCGGGGTAGTCTACACAGGATTTAACAAAAAGAATGCAAACAGAGCGTATCTGTACTATATTGAAAGTTCTAAGGGATCTTACGGCAAAGTGGCAGGGGAGAGCGTAACCTTAACGGAGAACGGAGAACCTATCAGAGAATTTTACTAAACGGGAGAAAGTACTTACATGAAAAACAGAACAGAACAACTGAGAAAACAGCTTGATATTTTTAAAAAGAATGTAAGCATTGACGGGCATATATCTGAGAAGTTTAATAAAGAGATTGAAAAAAGAAAATGTGCTGTAGCAAAAATGAGCGGGGAAGAAAGACCTATAACAGCAACTTGCAATGTATGTGAGTATGAAATAGGAATAAGTAAATTTCCGACAGACATCTGCCCGGTATGTGATGCTGCAGTAGTAGCCTGCAATGAGTGCAAAATGGATGACTGTTACGGATGTGAACAGGGAAGTAAGTTTGAAAATTGGAACACAATGGTTGATTATCTACTGACTTACACAGTAAAAAGAAAGAGGAAACAGGAAACAATTAAAGCACATAACGAAGACGAGGCAGTCTGTATACTGACAGATAGAGACGGCACACACTGGCATGACATAAGAGGAACGGCCAAGAGAATAAATAGTGAGATCAAACGGGGAGCAGAATGAAAATAGTTAAAATAAACATTTATAAGTTCGATGAGCTCGGAGAAGGAGTACGGGAAAGCGTGATCAAAGATGAAATTGAATGCATTACCACTCTGGAAACGCAGGATATGTGGGATGAAGAAGGGAGAGTAAAACCTGAGTATAAAGGTTCGAACTTGTACAAGGCCTGGAAAAAGTCTGAGGATATGCTGACTCCGTGGTTCTTCGGATCCTATGTATATGAATACATGAAAAAAGAGATCATGCAGCGTGTGAGAGATAATGACTATTTTTCAGACGGCAGAATTTATAATGGTGCATGGTATAAATGAGAAAGAATAAATACATACCTAAACGGTTTAAAAAAGCTATGGAGGTAGAAGGTTTTACGTATTATATGGATTTTGATGAGCAAGATCTAAATGCCAATACTATCGTAGTACGGAATGAAGATAAGGTCATTCTGAGCAATAATTATTTTGCTTCGATATCATTCCTTGATAATCTTGCAGCGGGGGCCTATACTTTTCTAGCTGAAGAGATAGCGAAATATAAAGATGATATTCTGGAAGGGTACGAATTTACGGAGGGTAACGCGGGAGAAGTTATTCCCGGCAGCACCAACCTTAATGGAGAATAATATGAAAAAACGAATTATGAAAGGAGAGATCATAACTCTTACTAATGCGGAATATCAAAACGCAATAAAGAGCGATGATGTAAGAGAGGCGGAGCTTAGCTATCGGTTTTACTGGGGACAGCCGCATTATGTGATGTGGTTCAACGGCATTATCATCCATTCTTTAAAAACGTACGGAGCGTTTGAAAAGCATTTAAATAAATTGATCACCGATTGGCATCTTAAAGAAATGACGGAGGGGGAGTGATGGGATTTAAATGGTACAAACAGAAGATCCAGTGGGTGTTCCCTGTGTGGAACGAAGAGGGGGAAGCCGCAGGAATCGCCCGTGTGATAAGTATACTCAAAGTACTGGGTGTACGTAATATTACTGAGATAAATTTTATGGAAAAGAATTTTAAACGTGTGAATACATGCTCGGGTTATGTTCAATATCCGGAGAGTATAGCGGTAAAAAAAGCTGCCGCATACATAAGAAAATATGCGAAGGAACATCCGGAGATCGAATGGATCGAAATTTTAAAGAGATAAGGGGGTTACATGAATATTTTTCTAATATCAGGTTACTGGAAAGATAATCCCGAAGATATATTCGAAGATTACTATGTAACAGATATGGACGGAGTACCGGAAGAAGATGAGGAGAAGTATTTCTATTTCGGATTGTCCGAAGAAGAGATACGGGATGCCATTGCACGGGGAATTGATACTGTGCACGAATTTGTAATAACCTCTTACAGGAGGTAACCTGTATAATTAGGAGAAAAAAATGAAAAATGTCAATAAAAATCCCGTTACTGAAGCAGTATGTTCCAATCATGGCTGGGCTAAATTACACGAACTGAATGTAAAAGGGGCGTTAGATCACTGCCCTATATCTGAAGAGGACAGACAGAAATTGAATGACGAACTTCTTCTTGAAAAAGAGGATTTAAGGCAGGCGGGGGTACTGAAATTGTTATTTGAACAGGCAATGTCGGAATATATAAAGTTCAGTGAAACGGAAGACCCCTATAATTTTTCGTTTATTATGCTGACTTTTCCGATGAAGGAAGGTGAGTTCAGGAGTCCGGAGAAGCATGCCTTAAAAGAGTTGAGGGGACGTGTGTTCCTCGGCAGCGATATTAATCCGAACGGGGTAACCGGTCCGGATGATATTGCCCGTACATGGAATATAAATTTTGAGGTATCTGCCACGTGCAGATATTACAGGCATAAGTACTGGGGCGATGACGTAATTGAAAAAATCTATGTTTACGGACGTTCTCCGGAAGACACGGTCGCCCAATTTATAGAATGGTATAAAGATGTTCCGGAATGGATAAGGGGGTTGTATGTTAGCTGAACGATATAAAAAGATCATTATGCAGAGAATATCTGATGAGCATATCCTTGCGGACATTGATAAGATCATGGATATATATGTATATGGTACCGTATGTCTTAAAAAACTGTCAGAGCTTAACCGTACAGATTTTATAGGCGATATCACACTTATAATGGATAAGTGGAACGGCGATAATTTTGTAGGAAATAACTTTCCGCTGTCGTATGAGTATGACATTAACAAGGAGCAAAATTTTACAGAAGCTTATGACAACGGAACTTCAATAGAAGAACTTAAAGAACTTGCGGAATATTTCGGGTTCGATGTTGAGGAGGAAGATCACCGTTTTCAGGCATTTACTACCTATACATTTCGTAATGGCGGGGAAGTGATGCATAAAATAAAACATTTTTGGGAGTATGAAGACTATGAAAAAGAATAATAAGAAAAGAAAGTTCGTACCGAATTTCATTCCCGGATCATTGTTTCCCCAGCCATACACGTCAGATGAACCTTACGGAGGGTATATTTTTGATAGAAATATGCAGATGGTATGTAAATCTGAGCTTGATAAGACGCTTAAAGCTGCTGAGACTTGCAACGCTTTCATGCGGTTTGTAGCTGCGGCATTCAATAATGCGTATGACTCGGGGTATACTCTTCCTAAAGAAATAGCGTATCCGTTCAGAGCTGAGAAAGATCATATCTATGATGTTAATGGGCTGTTGGTACTCTGCATACGCGGCTGGGGATATCTTACGAGTGTGAAGTGTTTTTCTCCGAAAATTGCTGCAGAAGTTCAGAATAAGATGGCGGTATGGGCAGTCAACTGGATGAATGCATATGTCGAGATACTGAAAATGTGTAAGAATCCGGACGTACTGGATATAGTTAAGGCGGATAAAGCGGCCGAAGCCGCGGAGGTTAAACAATGTTAAATAATTTTAAAAAAGCGGTGTTTGTAGATTTGCCCGAAGAGTATCAGGTCGCCGCAGTAATTTATAATTTTGGCGTTAACGAGGAGTATGATCTTTATTGCAATGCAAAATAAAAGCCGCTATGCGGAGAGCACGTCTCTGGGAACTGTACCTGGCAGATAAAAAAGAAAAAAAAGACAGACACGAAGCCGAACAGAGCGCAGCCCTTCCTCTTGAGCATCCTCATCTTATTCCAGTAACTGCTGCTACCAGATATGAGTACGGTGCATTACGTAAAAATATTGCAGCTGATCTTAAACATTATTTTCCGAATACGAAGTTCTCTATACATAAGAGACATTACGACTGTGTGAATATCGGATGGACAGATGGTGTGTCGAGTGATGCGGTAACGGAAATCAAATCTAAATGGGTAGATCATGTCAATGACTGGTCAGGAGATTTCCGTGATTATGACCCATCGATATTCAACGGAGTGTTCGGTGGTATCAAATATCTATTCACTAACAGATCTTTCTCAGAAGCTGTAGAGTCGGCACGGGATAAATTTGTATCGGAAGGACATAGTGACTCCAGAATGTTGTTCATGTGTCTGCTGGCTAAGACAGATCTGCCTAAAAATATAAGTAATGTCAGAGTGGTGAACTCAGGAATAGACAGTGGACTTTCCGAGGATTATTATAAACTAGAGTGGGACGTGTTATGAAGAAAGAAAAACTGAAAACTTTTACAATAGCTGATTTTAGGGAGATTGCAGAAAAATTTGGACTGGAAGAGCCGGGTATAGCTATCGATTGCCCTTATAATAAGTTCAGAAGAGGACGGGTGACTTTTATATTATGGGACCTTAAATGGTGGCAGGTGATAAGAAAACGGAAAGCAGTTAAATTAATAAAATACTGCGTTAAAACTTTTGGTGCAGAATACAGTATGATGACTTTCAAATGGGAGACTCTGAAGTATTAATAAATTTATAAGAGGAAAATATGAAAAAAGTGCAAATAGAAATAAAAGTTGAACTCGAATTCGATGTTTCGGATTATTATGACGAAGATAAAATACGCAACGGTATGTCCTACATCGTACCTTACGCAGGTAATACCGCCGAAGTAATGTCGGAAGAAATTATAAAACTTACTGTGACACCTATACCGGAAGTTCCGCAGAAAGAAAACCGGGCAGGTATCGTACCGTACAGATCACCGGCGGAGCTTATGGCGGAGCTTCAGACCAAACGATATGTGTTGCAGAGAGAATATTTTGAAAGTGAAGACGCAATAGATAAAAAGTTCCTTACTCCGTTTACTACGAACAGAATGGAAAAGTTTCTTGATAACGTCTACACAGGTTCTGCAAAAGACATTGCTCTGCAGAGGATATACACTGAACTGGCAACTCTGTCTGCAGACATAGCGACTGTATCGCTGCAGAAGAACAGCATTTCACAGTACTGTAATACATGCGGGCATACCGTAGGCATACCTATTGTACCGGTCTGTGACTGTCCGGTATGCGGGGAGCAGCTTCTCGCGTGTGACCTCTGTCTGAAAGGAAATTGTAACAAGTGTACGCAACGTCTGGGGCTCGGGTTCAGACTTACGGGGGCGGATATACTTAAGGATGTAGGAGAATTATGATGAAAACAGCAACCTGGCTGCCGGTATTTCCGGGGTTCTATAACACAGGTTTTGATGTCGATGAGGGTAGAATTAACTACGATATCATTGAGGCTGCGTGGTATATGAACCTGGGGCCGTTCGCAGATATTATCGAAAAAGATGTGAATAACTGCGAAGCGTCGGATGACGCATGGAAAGAATTTTGTAAAGATGTAGCTATAGAATGCGTGTCAGTAGTAGAAAGAGAATTGAAAAAATTGGGATTTGTTACATCAATAGTGTATGACAACACTTATTCTCCAAAAGAGTATAACTTTAGAATAGACAGCATCAACTGCACGATCGAATTTGATCCTGATGCGGCGAAAGTATATGTGCTTAAACACATTAAAAATTTCCGTAGCTATCTGAAAGAAAATTTCACTTCATATGACGGTTTTATAGCGTGGCACTCTAATGATGCGGAAGATTGGCTGAAAGACTGGGATGCTACTATGTCTCATACCAGCAATTGCGGATCGGTATTCGATTTCGTATGTGAGAATGACAAGTTTACAGAGGATGCACTGGAGCATCTTGTAATGAGTGAGGTCAATTTCAATATGGACATTGAAACAGCTATAAAAGAATGGGTTAAAGAACAGCTTGCAGAAGGGAATGAGGAATTGGAAGCGCAGCTGGATTTGAATGCCGAAGTAGATGCATACAATGATCCGAGACAGGTAACATTGGAGGAGGTAGTGCGGCATGAGCACGTATGAGAGTAGACGAAAAGTGGCCCTTGACGAAGTTATGGAAGACAGATTGGAAGATGAGCGGTTTGAGGAACTGTGCAATGAATTAGTTGATGTTTATTATATAAATAATCCCGGCGCGTCTATGTATATGTCAGCAGAAACTATTCATTCAGAAAAATACGACACCTTTGTAAAAGAGGTGCGAGAATATATAAATAAAAATAAAAAGAAATTTCCTGAAAAAGATCTATTACGGTTTTAAGGATGGGCATGAACATGCTCAGCTCAGGCTGTTTCTGGGGGCCGATGAAAAGTATGATCTTAAAGAATACCTGGGGTATATGCTGGATGAATACGTAGGCTCCCGTATAGTAAAGGATATTTTTCCAAAAAAGAAAAAAAGAGGTGCAATGTGAAGCGAAAAATAAGTGCATTTAAATTGAAATCTATGCTGCAGAAAAGAGTTTACGAATTGCAGGATAAGATCGAACGTTATATGCCGGATAAAAATATGGAATCCCAGAAACTATATCTTCAGAAAAAGATACGTGAGGTTGAACTTACGATAAATGGGATTCTGGATGATGATCTGGTGGAAAATTAAGGGGGATATATGTTTCATTTAAAAAAAATAAAAACCTGCGAAGGCAGAGAAGGAGAAGCATTCAGTGCAGATCTTTACAACGATGCTGAGAAAATTGGTACGGTCAATGATTCTGGAAACGGAAGTTGTACGTCATGTTACATCACAGAAAAAGTCAATAGGCAGGCCTTTGCAGATTTTGTAGAGAAATGGGCTGTAAAAAGAAAAGTTAATCCCGAATGTGAGCTGGAAAAACTGGCTATTGATGAGCTTTTGATTTATAATGAGATTTTAAAAGTTGCAAAAAAGTTCGCTAAAACAAATAAAACAGGACAGGTTATAGCCGAACTTAAACAGCATAGTGTAGTAGGCTTACACTTCACAGGAAGAATTATGTACGTTCCGGATACTATTTCTATAGCAGAAGTGCTTACAAAACATAACTGGTCTGACTATGAAGCTATTCTTTCAATTTGAAAAAGTGTCCGGGGGAGAAATTCTACGATCTGTCGGAATTATAGAAAACCATTTTTAATAAAATACCCGGACACATAAATATTATACATTTTAAGGAGATCAGGGGATGAGTGATGTATTTGTAAAAGACAGTGTGCAGCTCAATATTAAAAGTATTGTAAAGGGTCTGCATGATATGGGTTATCTTAACAGGGACGACTGCACTCTTATAAAGTTCGGTATGCTGCCTAAGGCAAAATTTGAATTCGTGTCGGAACTGATACAGGAGAGAGCAGCCTCTCAGCTTAAGGAACGTAACTGGAACAATATAAAAAAGGAATGGGTAAAGGCAATGGAGTTCGAACTGACACTGGCGCTCTTTAAGAGCGTTAAAATGATCGCATGAGGGAGAAATTATGACTGAATTTACAAAAGAATTTGCCGCAATAATGGGGAACAGAGAGGGTATGGACCCCTTAGAGAACAGTTATATAACTGATTTTATATGGCACTACCTTAACGGCGGGGATGGATCCAGGGCCGCTTTTATAGCGGAATTCCCCGAGTACACGGGTAAAATCAAACCGGGTATAATCGATTTCGGACATTTCCAGCTGCGGAATATTCCCATGATGAAGGAAAGCCTTCTCACTCCGGTGACAGTTGCCGATGTCATCAATTATCTATGGGACATAAAAGACACGCACCCCGCTGTAGGATGGGAGTTCCTGTGGTACCTGGAGTTTAATAACTATGATAATGAACACGCCTGGTGTCATCTCAGGGCTAACCGCATAATAGCCAGTCATTTTGTGGCGAAGGTTAAGCCTGACACGGATATTAAGTACGTCAGATTTTATGAAATGGTAGCGGGTGAAAAACCTAGAACATGGGGTAACGGTATGCAGAAAGAGGCAGGTGTGATTTACAATTGACAGGAGGTATAGTGTGTTTTTAATAAAATTTTGCGTAGCATATGCGGCTGTAGCGTCGCTGATATGGATGCTGCCTCGGATCATGGGTAACGAAGATAATGATCCGTTTGATTCTCTGCTCTGGATAATGGGTCCGGTAATGTGGGTAATGCTCCTTGTGATCCTGATGGTGTATTTCTTTATAAGAGCATCGGAATATTATATTCCGGTAGTGGTGGAACGTGGAAAGTTTCACTATAGCCGGATCAAACTTGAAATAAGCAGACGTATGCATAAACGGAGGTCGAATGAGTAAGGAAACTTTCGCAAGTTATATAAGAGGTAACGGATTCAGAGAGCTCAGTAACGATGAATTCAACGAACTGCTTCCTGAAAACTCTAAAATATATAACCTTCTTCTGGAGGAATCACCGGCGCACCCCGATCTGTTAATATCGATGAAAGAAGGGGTAATCCATGATAACAACAACAGAATGGGGATCATAGTTACTGGTGGAAATTCCAGTCTGTATCTGAATATGCTCTGGGGGGAACCGGGTGTAATGGCAATCTATAACGAGGAATGTATATGGATGTATACCGCTAACGGTAACCTGGTTAAGTTTAGGATAAAGCCATGGAACAGATAATAATAGCGCTGGAAACCGCAATATGCGGATCTCATCCTATAATTCTTATCGGTCCGGAAGATAAACTGACATTAGCATTAAATTTTTATGGCGCACTGCATTACAACGTGTTCGGGAACGAAGTTCGTATTGCTGATCTAAATACTGTGTATGGTAAAAGAAGATATGGTGCCGCAACCCAGAAGAAACAACGGTGCATAGGTCTGTTAACCAGAGAGGTTCAGGATAGAAAACTGTCCTTTACGTCCGGTATGCAGAATAAGACCCATATATTTCTGAACGTTACCGGATGGGAAGGGCCTCGATATAAGGACTGTAAAGCGTTTCATATAGTGCTTACCGCCCAGGAACTTATAAGAAAATGGGCGGGAAGTCTGAGGCTTTCCGATGCTTATGACCGGGTAATTAATATATCCGGGGCAGCTGATATTATTAAAGGATTTGAGTATGAATATATTGATAACGTTCTCAAAGTAGCATTCACGGTAATGGCCGTGGAGAAAGCCGAAGGAGGTTATAGAGATCAGGAACCTGAACTTTTCAGGCACCATGTGGTACAGGCATTAAAATGGAGGATGGATTGACACAGCATAAAGATTTTACAAATATGACAGATGTGGAGCTTATTAAGCACATAGTAGCTGAAAAGCGTTTCAGATGTATGAGTGAGACATCGGAACTCGCAATAAGACTTAGGGAATTGGAATACCATCTTAATACGAAAAGGTATCTAAACGATACAGATGGTGTGTACATTTGGTACCGGGATTAATAATAGAAGGAGAAACCCATGTTAAAAATAGGAGAAGTATTTGATACTTTAAGTAACAGTGCAATATTGAAAAGATCGACGGGTATAATATATGGATCTGCTGGATCTTGGGTACCCGTCCAACCTCGCAAAGGAGATCATATTCGTGTTAACCGCGGATTGTATTACCATCACGGCATATATGTCAGTAAGTATGAAGTTATTCACTTCAACACCGAGGGAAAAGGAGACTGTCTTACTAAAGATTCCAGGATCATTAAAACAGACCTCTATACATTCCTTAAAAATGAAACAGTTGAAGTAAATCTCATACCTAAGAATTTTTCAAGAAAAAAAGTTATACGTAGAGCTAGGCTTAGAATAGGCGATGCCGGGTACAATATAGTGCTCAACAACTGCGAACATTTTGCCGAGTGGTGTACTACAGGAAAATCCTGTAGCGCACAGGTGGAGACTATAGTTATTAAACTTACAAAAGCGGTTTATTTTCTGTATAAAAAATACAGAGAAAAAAAACAGAGGAATAAATATGAAACGTTATAAAAAAGTAGTTTTTTCAAGAGCTGAGGCAGAGGAGATCCTTGCCGGCGGTAATACATTATTAAGAGCAGTGAAATATCCAAATAATTTCCTTATTCCAAATGAGTTCTGCAATCCTAAAACCGGGCGCAAAGAAGAGAACGGGTTTAAAGCGGAAAAAGGAGACCTCATACTTGTAAAAGAGCCCTGGGCATATGGAACCGCTAAGGAAGGGTATATCTATACCACTAAATATCCTACGGATCCGGAAAAGTGCACTGAATCTCCTGTTACTATGCCGTATGACGCCATACGGATCATGTTGGAAATAGAGAGTACGGGGATAGAAAGACGTGGGTATGGGAATCCTAACTGGGTAATAACATTTAGAACTTTCGTCGGAAAATTCAATGGTAAAGTATTCGTTGCACGATGCGCTGAAGAAACGAAATGCCCGGTAAATTCTGCTATGTGTCATAAAGAAAAGGAATCAACTCCGGTTAAACTTAAACAACCTGAAATAAAATTCGATGACATACCGAGACCGAACTTAGACTTGGCACTGCATTACAAACTTCCGTTTATTCTTCCTGCTAAAAACGGATTTAAAGACATTATGAAAAATGTTATTAAATCTTCTGAGGCGGATTTTATAGTAACTAACGATGCTTCAATAGGAGTAACTGTCCGGTTTGACGGTGAAGAAGGTGCTCTCAGTATCGTATCTATTATAGAAAACCAAATGTTCATGCATCCCGTTTATGATATAAATACGGATCAGTTCAGACACACTACCTGTGCTTCAAAACCTAGAAAAGTAATCCCGGGGCAGAGTGCCTGGATAAAATGGAGTACTGAAGACTGTCATAACGAGATAGCTGATATCAGAAGAAATTGGAAATTTATGAATAATGGCAGACTGATACTGGATAGGGAAAGTAAAGTTGATATGGTACGTTCTTCAGACGAAAAAGAATGTGTTTATATTATAGATAATCTAGAACTTTCTATTGTAGAAATATCACTGGATAAGCATATCTATAAACAGCAGTGTCCTCAGTGCGGGTATGAAGTAGGACTGAACCTTCTGCCGGCGGATATATGTCCGGTATGCGGAGTAATGATCAGTGCGTGCTCGCTCTGCAATAACCGCAACTGTCTAATGTGTGTCAGAGGCAGTAACTTCGAAGTACCTACAGTTAAAGTACCCGCTATGCTCGAAGAAGAGTTCAAAACACTCGGGCGGTTTGATTTTTGTACAGGACCCAGAGAAATGGTAGCATATGGCGGTGACGGTGTAAACGGTGACGAAGTGTATGAAGCACTTGAGTCAATCAAACGCAGTGTAAATGCCTTTACTAAAAAATAACAAGGGAAAAAATGAATAAAAAAATTGCACTGGCAGCATTGCCGATCAAGTATTTTGATAGAACACGGGATGCAGATATGGTGTGTGGAGATACGTTCGTATCAAAAAAGGTGTTCTGGGATAAGCTCGTAAAAAATAAACCTGAAAAAGCCCGAGATAATATACTGTTTTTCAATAGTCTTGATGAAATGGTCGAATCCTATAATCATCAGGATCTAGACGGATCTGACTTCTGGTTAACCTGGGCGTATATTGACGGAGAGAAAAAATGAAAGCAAGAGAGATATTCGACCTGCTTAAGAATGCGGGTGTGCTCAGTAATGCGGAAGAGGCTCTGGAAATACTGGAAAAACATTACTGTTGCAGAGTTATTACGGAGTTCACTATCGAGGACGTGCGGTACGAAGTGAACAGAGTTATAGACGATACTGATCCCGATGATACCAAAGGTAGAGACAAACTGGCGGCGCTGGAAGATCTTACAGAGGCTAACCTGCTGGGGATCCTACGGGATGCTGAGCTTCATGCAGCGGCAATGGGGGTAGAGGAGTCTCTTTCTCTGGAACATATCAGGACTGCAATAGATTTGGCAATATAAAAGGAGAAATTATGAAAATTAAATTTGAACAGATAGAAGAACTTATTTCAGAATACCCAACTCTCGTCTACGTTGACCGCAGTGACAGTTTAAAAGGTAGCCCGGAACTCCTGCAGCAGGCTATTCACGAGGGGATGAACTGTCTGTATGAAGAAAACATAGGGGATTTGTACGACAACGACAGTTTGGAACATGACGCTATGGACAGTTATATGAATGATCTCAGGGAAAATATGAAGAGTAAATTCGGCATAACCGCTGAAGAGGCGGAAGCTCTGACGGATGAGTATGAAGACTGCATAAAAGACGTTATTTACGACAGAGATAACACTGACATCGTAAAGGAGCTTGTGGGTAACACCGGTAACCTTACCATGTTCTATTCGACCGGACACACTGTAGATACTCAGTGGAATTCGTCAGCGGCAGAGATAAAGAAAGAGCGTATGCAGATCAGGCGTATACTAAAGATCAGGGGCGGCGCCCATGATAACGATATAGACGAAATGCTGCGCGAAGCCGGTTACGGCGGAGAGGTAGTGGTCTACTTTTATAAAGAGCCGTCTCCGTTTATGGATGTGGAAAACAGGATGATCGAATTTTCCGGGTCGGTATGTGTTGCCGTGATAGATGTAAACGGCGGGTCAGGTGCGGACTGTGCGGTCACTACGACCGTTGCGTTCCCATTCGAACCGAAGAATATGTTCATCGACAATGCGATAAAGTACTCGTATTCGTTCGCAGTATGCGGGATGGTCGATGACTGGTGCAGGTCTACCGTGGTGCAGCTTATAGAAAAGAAAGCTAAAACGAAAGCTGCCGTACTTGAAGTATCTCCTATCAACGAACACCTTGATCTGGAGACTAAATACAATAAAAAGTTCGCAGCAGGGAAATGCACTATAGGGGACATGGACATAAGAAGGCATAGAGACGTGACATATATTAATGACTACCCGTGCGGCAGCAGATGCCCGCACTGCGGTACGTTCTGGATAGACTGAGGGGGAACAGTAAAAATGAACAGAGCAAGGAAGGAGAACGGTGATCCGAGATTTTTCAAGGGGGACTTTGTGGTCACGAAGGATCTAATTTGCGAAGGGGGAGGGGACCGCAACGACAAAGGTACAAGCAACCGGAGCGATCCATGGGCTATAGAGAAGATCCTTGAGAAAGGGAAGGAATTCCGGATGCTTGACGATGACGGAAACATTTATTATTATGGAAAGTGCCTTACTGATTTCGGAGAAGAGGCGTTCAATCCTCTTGACAGTTTTGGTCGGGGGAATGCTGGCTGTACTGATGTTCAGTATAGGGGTAAAACGGGAGAATGGGAATCAATTTAAACTTTATAAAGAGGTGACAAGATGAAGAAATTGACAGCAAAACAACAAGAGCTTTACAACAGGTTGGCAAAAGGGGAAGACCTTATTTATGATCGTACAGACAACCATTTTAAAGAGGATAATGAAAACGGGTGCCTTTGTAAAAAAATTTATTCGGCAACAATCAGGATAGTTCACAACGAATTATTGAAAAACGGATATAAAAGAATTGATCTAAACGAATACCGCTGCATGATGGACAGCTACAGCTACAGATATAAAGAGGTAACACAATGACAACGTATGAAATTTTCTGGGATGATCTGACGGAAGAAGCTCAGAAAAAAATGAAAGATCTATGGCATGAGAACATTGATCTTAATCCCATAGCTATTATTGATATAGAGGACTGATATGTGGAAACCGAATTATTCAAAAGTACCGAAGGTACAGAAGGTATACAATTACCCGCTTAAGATATACGACAACGGAGGAAAGTCCTGGGACAGATATACTGTTGTCTACGTGCATAGGGATAACAGGACTCCCTACACATATTCAAAAACTGTGTTCAGCGGGTACGATGGTGTATGCATGTCAGAGAACCCGACACATCCACAGGGATGCGGTTCTTATCAGGAAGGTATCGAACCCGGACTGCATCTTGGGAAAAGAATCCTGTTTAAGGATCTGCCTAAACGGTGCCGGGATCTCGTGAAGAGCGATATCAGAGATATGAAGAAGTCTATGAAGAAACGAGGAATTAAACTTTAATTCAGAGGAAAAATTATTTTTTATATAAACAGGAGGTGAAGTGATGGCGGAAGGATGCAAAAAGTTTTTATTATTGAACGGTTATCATCAAGCTGAGGAAGACGAATTTGAAAATTGTACAACATTTGTGAAAAACAATCTTTCGGATATTCAAAT
>Ga0307928_10001334_pt1 | contig 18644 bp, 18 predicted proteins | sample AceLakmetagen232_FD_201815 | JGI IMG/M metagenome (GOLD analysis project Ga0307928, IMG submission 201815) | Saline water microbial communities from Ace Lake, Antarctica - #232 | ecosystem: Environmental > Aquatic > Non-marine Saline and Alkaline > Saline | place: Antarctica: Ace Lake... | reverse complement strand
TAGTGCGTCATCTGAGCGGGCATCACGCAACTGGCGCAGATCCTCTATCTGCTTTTCAATACTACGGGTGGTATCGATGCCGAGATTCCTTGCAGCCTCACCAGTCCTGTTGAGGGTTATGTTCAGCTCCTCAAGCTGCCTCTTGAGCGACTCCACGTCCCTGGCCTTGCCAAGCTTCTCGGCCAAGGGGATGAGCTCCATGGTCAGCTCGATCTGCTTCTTGATGCTGTCCTCAGTTATGACCCCAGCCTCACTCATCCTGTCGCCGTAGGTCTTGACCTCACCGGTCAGCTTCTTGATCTCATCAGCCAGGGCCTTTGCAACAGCGGCTTTGTTGAATGCTGTGTTCGCCACAGGGCCGAGACCGGCAGACAGCATGAACTGGAGCTTCTTCAGTGCACTTATCGTGGACCTGATCTTACTCTCAGACTCACCGACCAGCTTCTCGAACACATTCTTCCCGGCCTCTTTGATGTTGTGGAGCTCATCCTCAGCCCTCTTGAGCTCATCGGTCAGGCGCCTAATATCATGCGTATACTCCACTGTGGCAGCAGAGCCCGCCTTGGCCATCGACAAGGCATGCTTCCTCACAGCCAACTCACTCTTGAGTGACGAGATACGGGCTTGGAGCTCTGCTCCCGTCTCACCAATTAGCTTGCCTAGCCCCTTGGCATTGGCGTCTGCCTCACCCTCTCGAAGTATCTTTATCTTGGCTATTGTGTCTGCAATGTATTTGTCGAATGTCTTGGTGGACTCACCAGCATCAGACAGGACCTGCCTGTACATCTTGGCCTCGGCAACCAACTTCTCCAAAACTCCAACCATCTCTATACCCTGAGAGGATGCAAACTTGGTGGCGGCTGCTAGATTCCTCAACTTTATTGAAACCGGGTCCACGATATCATTGAGCTTCTTGAGCTCGCCTTCTAGATCCTCCTCTTGCTCTCTCTTGTAGGACGCCCCAGACAGGAACCCAGCCCTATCCCCCCCTAGAAATGTGGATGGAGCCAGACTCCACAGAGACCTTGTTGATCTTGCCGCCCTAGCAGCCGCCACATCCAGAGCAAGTATCTCCTCCCTCAGCGACTTCAACTGCTCCTCAACCTTAACAATCTGCCTCTCGGCAGCCTCTATGGCCATATTCCCAAATGCCGTAGCGGTATCATCCACGGACATCTTGAGTTCCTTATACACATCCTTGAGCTGTTTGGTGGACTCCTTGAGTTCCAGCGACATGCTGCTAGACGAGCCCATAGCCGACTTGAGGACGGTATACCGAACCTCCAACTCCTGGAGATTCTTTATGGTCTTGATCTTCTCTTCATTGTCAAGAATAGCATCCCGGTAGACATGGGTTATGGACTTCTGGAATACCGTCCATGCACCAATCAGGGCAGCGACCGCAGTAGCCAAGGCACCTGTCTTAATAGCCAAGGCACCCATCTTTATACCCAGTGCGCTTGAGTAGGCCATCAGACCTGGGGTGAGAAGGGCTATTGCAGCCAAGATGGGGAATAGGACTGCTGCCGCTGCTGCAGATGCAGAGAGACCAGCGGCCAGTGTGGGCAGGGCCTTGGCTGCTGAGTTGAGGGACCCAACCAGTGAGTTGAAGACCCCTAGAAGAGACTTGGCCGCATCTGCCAGATGGGTCCCCATAGTCACAGTGAGCTCCTCAACTTGGGACCCAGCCACACGCCACTGGTTGGTCAGGCTACCCAAGGTGCGAGCCATGTCGCCTTGGGCCATCTTGGTCTGTTCCAGGATGAGGTTGTAACGAGCAACAACCTTCTGCTGGTCAGTGAGGTCCTTGGACGCCTTGGCCATGCCGGTAGATAGTGCATACTGAGCCACAGCGTTGTCATTGACGAGGATGCCCAATCTCTTCAAGGGCTCAATCTCACCTGCAAGGCCGGCCGACAGCTTCTGGAACGCAGATTCGATGGGGAGGTTGTAGAAGGACGCCATGTCAAAGGCCAACCGGGTCAGTGCCTTGGACATCCCATACGCCTTAGTCTCAGCCAGGCCCATGCTGGACAGCATGACATTAAAGGTGCCAATCATCTTCTGCAGGCTCATCGTGCTGATACCAAGGCTGGCATTCAGAGACTTGACCCACCTGTTGGCAGCACTACTCATAGCCCCCATGGAGACCTCAAATAGGTTACGGGTCTCCTCCGCAGCAGCAGCCATAGTCAGCATACTCTTGGTGGCAAGAAAGGCAGCAGCACCTATAGCCCCCATGACGATGGCGAAGTGCATCGCCACCGAGCCAGCCACCATCATGGACTCGCGCATGCGCTCCTGGATGACGGTCTGGCCGCTCAGCTCCTTGCCACAGTCCTCGATCTCGCGGGACAGGCGATTGTAGTCGTAGCCGCCCTTTCTGACAGTGGGCAGCAACTTCTGCATGGTCGATATCTGGCTCTTGATGTCGGACTCAGTGCGGCCAATAGCCGTGCCCAGGGAGCTGACGGACTTCTGGGCAGTGCCACCAAGCGAGGTAGCCATCGCAGTGGATGTAGTCTTGGCAGACCCCTGGATACCCTTTAGCGTGGTCTTAAACCGATTTACGGCAGACTCCGCCTGGGAGGTGTCCAGGGTCAGTTTACCAGTTATTGCACCAACTTCCACGTTAGCCTCCACCCATCTCCTTGAGAGCATTCCAGTTCTCACGGACGACCTGTGTGTACGTAGTGCCACGGCGCAGTGTATTTATGGACTGCTGTACCCCGTTTATATAGGACGAGTACTGAGACGAATCCATCCATGCACTGCGTGCTGCATCCATCATAGTAAGCCTCTTCTCCAACACTTCAGCCTGGGCCAGCCGCGACCATACATTAAGGTCACGGTCATCAAGCTGAAGCAAATCAAGGTAGTGGAACAGCCCAGGGAAGGCCGCTGCAATTAGCCGGTAGCGCTGGCAGCGGCCGTGGATACGTTTCCCTGGTCGTCCCCACCACGAAGCTGCTTGGTCAGGATATCCGTAAGGTTCCTGACAGCGGCAGTCTTAATGCGAACATCAAGGTCATCGAAACAGCTGACCTCCACGTTCAGGATGATGCCCAGCTGCTCACCCAGCTTCTGGCTGAGATCGGGTACGGTACCAGACTCGTCGGCCTCATCGTCGGCCCCTTTGCTGATCTTGTCAAGGACCCCCTGCGTGATCTTCGTCACGGTATAGGGCTTGCCCCCCATGACAATCTCAATCGGCTCAAACATGCTGTCGATGTCTATCTTCATTTCATGTCTCCTCCCCTATTGGGGTAATCAAGGTAGTTAATCCCCCACACGGTATCCGGTGGTTAGGGTTTAGTTCTTTCAGTCTCCAGGGCCATATTAGACATGCAGCGGCCCAATGCCCCAAATGCGCTTGGTGGCGACACCACTCGTGCGGTCGGCATATCCCTTGAACAGGAACTTATAGACCCGCTGCCCGGTGGCATCATAGAGCAACTCAAAGTCGGGCCGCGCACTGGCTTTCCAGATATGCAGCCACTCACTGCTGGTGGTACTAGCCACCCCATCGACGATGGGCTTGAGGACGAGCTCGTAGGCATTGTCGTACCGGCTGGTGCCAACAGACGCCTTGACTGAGATCGACCCACTGGCCACATCCGTGCCGGACCCTGAGCACCCTGCCAGCAAGGTATTCAGCGAGGACAGGCCCATGCGCGTCAGCGGGACCTCAGCCTCACACGTATACCCAGTGATGATATCATCAACACTGGCGGTTCCTTCCTGGTCCTCCATCACAGGGGTGTCTTCCTCAGAATAACGGAATTTAACACCACCATTGGTGACACCCAGATCCACACTATTAAACAGGATCTGGCACGGACCCAAATCCCTTACAGGACCAATTGATCCACTCATTGTACTTCGCCTCCTTTAGTTAAGCTGTACCTGCATCAATATATTGGCTGTAAACTCATGCCTGCCCCGTTCGTCCTGGCCGAGCCACGCCGGGCCAGATATGAGCTCTGCCGCTCCGATAAAATATATGACCCCACTGGTAATAGTGGGAAGAGTTATACCTGCCTTGTCAAAGCCGTGGAACAGGCCCACCACAGCATGGTTGTCGTCCCTAGCCTCCTCATAGGAAGTGGAACGAGTCATGATCTGGATAGGCACCTCGGTCTTGCCTGGGATGTAGAAGTCATGGGTGGCCCCAGTCCGCTCAAGGATAGTGATACACCTATCCGGCGAGTTGGGGCCGCGGAACCCAGAGAAGAGGATATCCCCAAGGGCGTAGGCAGGGATCTGGTCCTCGATATAATTGACGATCTCTCTAATCATCCCCTCAGGTACTCCCTTATGACCTGGCCTACAATATCCATGTACTGCTGCTTGCGCTGCACGAGCTTGGATTCAAGGAATTTAGGGCCTGCATCAGGGTGGCTCCAGCGGCGGATAACATGTGACCCATCCCTGCGACTGCCCTCATGCTGGTAGGTAGCATATGGGGTATTGAACGCCACGATGGCCTCAATCTGCTCCCCTGCCTTTATGCCTGTCCTACTTATGGTGGAGGCTGGGGTCCCATGCCCAACATTCTGGGATACAGACAGCAGCTTCCTGTTAACGAAGACACTGCCGGAGCTGCGTAGACGCCCGGGGTTGATGGAGCCAGTCTCCGTATAGCCTAGAGGCACAGCTGGCATATCCATGATGGCATCAGACATAATCATCAAGCCAGCCTGGCCCACTCCATCAATGGCGGCCTTACCAATACCAGTGCCGAGCACAGCCTTGAGCTTGGCATTGAATGCAGCGAAGTCGATACTGAGTCGGGTCTGCGCCATCAGATAAACACCTCAAGATATCTCAGCGTAAAGTCTATCCTATGCTGGACAGTCAGGATAGGGTAATCCACACTAGAGATCCGCAGGTAATCGTTGGGTAGCAGGACTGCCTTCTTATCGAGCAGGACCATGGCCTGAGATATAACCCGCTGGCCCGCCTGATCCGTGATGAGCCTCTCGCCCCACTCAATCCTCGCTGAGAGCAGCGTCAGGCCAAGAGATACATTCTCTCCGTACTTATCCACGACCGGCCTGACCCGGCGCACAGCATCGAATAGGTACGCTCTGATCATTAAGCCACCCCCACTGACCGCGTATTGTAGTCGTTGACCCATGATTGGAGATCAGTAATGCGGCCAAGTTTCTTATCCTGGTTCTTGTCCAGCCACGCCTGGGCCTCCTTCTCAGTAGTCACTGTAGGGGACGCCATGGACAGGGCTGACAGGGCATCGTATGTGCCGCGCACCTTGAGGGCCACCTCGGGGGCTGGCACCAGCGAGCACAAGCAATGTGGATGGCGTGGAACCTCACTGGTTTCCAGAGGCGGGAAGTCGGGATTGGTCCCCGATATGGAATACACCCTGCCCATATGGGTCTGACAGATCGGGCAGGCATCGGGGTGCAAGTCCACCTGGACCAGATCACACCCAAATTCAAGGCACGACATAACAGTTCCATTGCTGGATGCCTCGCGCAGGCGCGTCCTAGCCACCATCCCACTGTAGTATTCAGGGGTGTAGTTGCGGCCACCCACGTTGATGTAGCGGCTGTTGCCCATGGCCACGCGCAGCTGATTCTCGATCCCCCGCTGGATGGTGCGGGACTCGCCAGGGACAATGACGCCCTCGGCAATGGACTTGCTGATGGCGGCATCCCTGACCAGGGTCTGCTGGGTGGCCCGGACGTACCTGGTAAGCTGTGTCTTCATGTTCTGGTTGGCGCTAAGCAGGTCTGATGTGGCCTGGTCCGCCAGTATCTTGATCGCCCTGCTGTTGAGCCTGTTGCCGAAGTTTATCTCGCCCACGGTCTGGCCGAAATCAGCCAGGGTCTGGGCCGATGCCATGGCCCCGCGCTTGTATGAATCGGGTATCGTAGTGGTGGCCCATGACCGGGCCTGAACATTAAGCACCGCGATCTCGGCATCCACCTGCCGCAGAACCTGCTCGAAACGCCATCTCTGGTAATCGGACAGGGTGCCAGCCAGGAGTGATGTGAGCCGGGCCTGGGCAGACGCATAGATACTCATCAGCATCTCCGCGTCCCTTGCGACGAACAATCGGGCCTCGGCCCCCTGCAGTTCTTGGAAATCACCAAAGACCATCAGATGGTAGTTCCTTCGTCCTCATCGCGCTCAAGCTCAACAATGAAGGCACTTGAGGAGATGGCATGGCCGGACAGCATGGCCTCGGCCATAGGGCTAATAGGCACCTCGACTGTCGAGCGCCGCCCAGCAGCCAGGGTCGGGTGGCCCCTGTACGTCTCCTTGACCACCCCAGCCATAACCACGCCCATAGTCCGCAAATCTATGCGCGTGTCCAGCCCATCATCCTGCCGAAGCCTGAACAGGGCCTGCTCGTACTGAGCCATCTTCATGTTGGCGTCGGCTACTGCAGGGAGGGAGAACCTATTACAGTTTGACAAGTCCAAGTATGCAGTATAGAGAGCAGCGACCTTCTCGGCCCCAGAGGACCATACCTCTGAGGCACCCAGACGCAGCACCATATAGGCATCAGCCTCGGCTATCGTTACCCAGCCATAGGTCGGATCCGCCATATACAGACTCCTGTATGAATAGATTGGGGTAGAGGGGGTCTTCTAGGTAGTTGCTGCATGCAACTAATGGGGGAGTGGACTGGCTACCAACCTGTGGTGATGGGCGGTCTTGGCCCGCTACCAGAGTGGAACCAGTATCCGGGGGGAACGAGACAGGAATCTTATAGATGGTGGACATCGGTAGACTACCCCCTCTACTAGGCTCATGATGATCTACTGTATCTCATGTGTCAAGCTATATCTCTGCTATATGGGAACAGGAGCTCCATGTACTGCCCAAACAGCAGTGGATCCTCCAAGTGCTCAACGCACTCCTTACGGATCTGCTCCTCAGTGCACGCAAAGTTATGCGACCCATATCCCTTCTCAATATTGTGCTGGCTCATCCTATCCCTGCGGCCCCGGATCAGCCGGTCGATAGACATCTCAGCGTCCACCATCTGCCAGTGGACACCATGAAACCTGTCCGGAGACACAATGATACCGGGGTTGGCTGCATAGGTATGCTGACCAGGGCCAAGCACCAGGCCAGCATTGGGCCTGCAAATCACCGGCTTGCCATGATGGATCTGGGCCGCCCCATGACGGCGCTGGCTGGCGGCTGGCATGGCTGGGTCGAGGTCGCTGTCGGAGAGGTGGCGGTGGACATTCCACATATCAGCCCACACAAGGTTGGCATCCCCTTGATTGGACAGCACCAGCCTATGGTCCATGCGCCTCTGTGGGAACAGGAACTCATCGGAGTCCACCGCATAAACCCAGTCACAGTCCTGGTTGGCAATCATCCCATTGAATGCACCTATCTTCAGATCATCGTCGATCCCATCAGGGAACCGCAGCTCCTCGATCTCCACGTTCTTGGTCTTCTCCAGCAGGGCTAGGGTGCTATCACTGGACGTGGCTTCCAAGCCGATCAGGATCTTGTCGGCAAAGCTGTAATGGCCCAGGAAATATGGGGCGATCATGGCCTCGTTGTACCACATACTGATTATTGTTATCTTCATCGTTCGCACCACATATTCCCGTAGGTTTTGGTGAATTCATCTATCACCCTATCGACGCCACGACCAGAGAAGGACTCAAGGCCATTATCCCTAATGATACTGAGCTTGAATCCTGCATGGATTAAGTCATGTAAGACGGCATCCATGGGCCGCGCAGCCCGCTGTTGCATGTTGACGTTCAATTCCATAAGCAGCATGCTGGGCCCCTGAGGCCCCATTAGGTATGAAGCCCCAGCCAGAACCGCCGCCTCACTCCCCTCTACATCCAGCTTGACAAAATCTATAGACCTGTCTGGGCCGAAGAACTCATCATACGTGACCACTGGAACCCTGATGGCTGGCCAACCATCCTCCCAATAAGTCATGCTGTGCATCCCCAAATTATGTGGGCTTAGGTGCATGGTCATGTCACCAGCAGAATCATAAAGACCCGCATTGACGGGGAACACCCGGGCCAGCTTGCGGGTCACAATATTGTCCCACAGGATGGCATAGTTATTGGGCTCCGGCTCGAAGGAGTAAACACGCCCTTCTGGCCCCACCAGCCCGGCCAGCAGAGTGGTAATGTAGCCAATATTGGCCCCTATGTCCACGGTAGTCATCCCCGGCTTTATATTCTCCCGCAGGAGATTCACGGTGGATGGCTCATATGGGATGCCCCCGGCCAGCATGGCCGATAGGGGGCAGTCATGCGCGTTGGCCCTGAATGGGCCACCAAGGACGGCATCAACAATCAAAGTCTCCATGTTACAGCCTCAATCCAGCGGCACGGCCACTTTCGTAGAATAGCCTCACGGTCTCCAATGAGAATTCCTTAGGGTCCTTACCCACCATGTCCATCTTAGCCAGGATACCCGGGGGAACGGTAATGATGTGGCAGCCAAACGTATTGGCCTGCCAGATGTTGAGCACTTCACGGGTGCTCGCCCACAATAACTCAGCCCGGGGGCACTTATGCAAGATGTCGCCACACCTGCTCATGAACCAGCATGGATCCACCCATGTGTCGGCTATGCGCCCAGCAAAGACTGATATAATGCTAGGTGGCCCCATCTCCAAAGCATCAGCAGCGATCCGCACCTGTCCCGAGGTCATGACCGCCGTGACATTCACCCTGACCCCAGCGTTGGCCAGCTTCTTGATCAGTGGCCCCGAGGACTCACCCCGCGTGTTGGTGATCGGAATCTTCACATAGACGCTTTGGCCCCAGCTACTGATTATGTGAGCTTGGGCCTCCATCTCCTCAAACTCGTCGGCAAGTACCTCGAAGCTGACCGGCATACCCTTGACGATAGCCAGAACTTCCTGGCTAAAGTCGGCATAATCCCCCACACCGGCCCGGCACATCAACAGCGGGTTGGTGGTGAAGCCTTGAACGAGCGGGTGGTCGGCCCACTTTCTCAGATCATCGAGGCTGGCGGCATCGACAAAGATCTTAACCTTAAGGTTTCTAATGATGTCAATCATGTGTCCCTCGCATATTCCGGCCCCCACACCCTGGTGGGCTCCTTGATAATCAACCCAATACCAAGCGTCTTCGGTATCAAGCAGGGGGTATCATTAGTGTGGTGGAATGAGATGAGGGTGTCCTGCTTGTTCTGGACGTGGAGCTCATCCCACAGCACATCCACCTCGCACATGCCGCCCAGGCCCCGAACAAGCACGTCATGCAGGCCGACCAGGTGCATGGACAAGGGGGAGTACATCTCATAATCGGTCTTGACCCCCTGGTAGCCATGGTCCCCGTCAATGAACAGCAAGTCGATGGGACGGCCATCGAGGATCTCCTTCAGCTTCTGGAAAATCTCGGGGTCAGCCGATGATCCTGCAATGTCAGGTGATGGCTGGATGCAGCCATTGATATCGATCCCGATGTGGTCCGCCCCCAAGATGTTCCTATAGAAATCACGCTGGGCGTTGAAAGCACCAAGACCTATCTCGACCACCATAGGATCAGTGATGCCATGGGCCAGAAAGTACATCCAGACGTATTCCAGGTATCGCTCGTATTCCACGAAACCCTGACCCAGGGAGGCCCCACGCACCCTATAAACCTGGTCCATCTCGTAAGCGAAACCATCCTTGAATTCCTGCAAGTTACGTGCCTGCGACATCTGTTTTACCCCCAAGTTCAGATTTCAATAAATCCATATAGACATGGTAATCGTTGGGCATCCACTCCATCAGCATATCCCTCTCAAACGTATCGCGCATGCCATAGAGCTCCCCCTGATGGCCCACCCCAATACCGAACCTGCCAGGCAGGCCCTTCATCCCAACATAGAGTGGCTTATCGGCATCGGAGAACAGGAGACCGCGGCCACTCTTCCTAGCCAGCTCCCATATCCTGCAATCGAGCCACGCAGTAACCATGCCACGCTCCAAGAAGTTGGCGACATCAGGGAGAAAGCTCCTTCGCCATGCGGTCTGGGCCAAGGAGGCATGGTGGTCATTAACGTGGACGACCCAGCCCCCCGATGGAAGGTGATAATACCGGCTCCGCTTGATGCCAACCACCTCAGCCTCATCCAGCTTCATAGCCATCGTGGCAATGTAATCCGGGGCGTAGTACTCATCGTCTTCAATGACAATGATCTTCCGTCCCGCGATGTATGGGAGCGCGGTCTGAATGTTGATCATCAGGGTGGGCTTGGGGTCGTTCAGGCGCGGCTGGCGGCGCACGTACTCCATGCCAGGGAAGGGTTCCGGGATAGTTGGCTCCACCCCATCGTCAACCACGATCCACTGACCAGGCTGCAGGGTCTGTGCCCTCATCCACCTCTGGCACAGACTGAATGCGCGATGCCGGTCCCCAGTAGGTGTAATGATCGTGACACCCTGGGGGACCGTCAGGGCAGGACAAGGCACCTGGAATACGAAGCACCCAAGCGATGAATTAGGGTTGAGGTTTATCACGGAGCGCCCAGAGTCATTGATGACCGGGACGGCACGCTGCGATATATGGCTGATAAACCCCTTGTAGACGTTCTCGGGCTGGTGGGTCGGGTAGCCATCATGGAACCATACCTGATTGCCTCTACCGTCGCCACACATGTCATACCCTATGAGGTAGATAGGGTCAGCGCCGAGGACGAACGCCAAGTTCAGGGCCGCATATCCACTGTTGTTCCCATTCCCAATACCCTCCTCGAGGGATGACGTGAATGCCTCCATCCCAGCATCGCGGATGGTTATGAAGTCATCCGGGTATACGGATCTGGCCATGGACAGCCATACCTTGTAGCCCTTCGTGTAGTTTGTGAACTTCTCTTTGGCGGCCTGCCCAAACTCACCAGACTCTACCCACGACCAGAAGCGGGCATCCATGCCAAATATAATGGTGGGATCAAATACCTCATAAGCCCGATTGATGCCGATAGTCAGCTCACCACGCAGCAGGGACAGGTCGAAGTCCGCGACACTGGGGCCACCACCCACGATAAAGCACCGGCGACCGGCCCACATACCATCACGGAGTGGACCCAGCCGCGAGACGCCCTTCTCGCCAGTCCCGCATGACTTTGGGGGATATTTTGTGGCCGCGGATTGTCGGTTCCTTCGCAGGTCGGATGTTCTGATCATCAGCTGGCGAGCCTTCTGCACCCTTCATAGCCTCCTTCACAAAATCCCGCTCCACGGCAAGGACGCGCCCTATGTTCTCAGTGGATACGGCAGTGCGGTCATTCTGCCTGTACGGCTGGGTCGTCATGATGACGCCTGGCATGTCGTTGTGTTTTGATGTTCTTGGCAGTCTGGGGGGCATCTTGTGGACCTCCTGAGAAATGGGGGGCGGGAGTGACTACCCACCCCCCCAACTTTCCCTCAACGTATACACTGGGAAAGTCCCACAGTCAATCAAAAATGAGACAGATTCCTCGATCCCTTAGGCAGTAGCACACCTTTGGAACTGTTCACTGTCCCCAATCGCTCCGCCATGCCGTTCCCAGCCAACCGCGATGTCACTGTAGCTCATCGGATCGAACTCATCGAAGACAGTCAGATTCATGCGGACGCCCGCTTTGTTTTTGATCTTCGGCAGGGCGATGTAGAACACCGACGAGCTCGACAGCATCATGGTGTAAACAACACGAACGTTGTAGAACAGCCCAGGGAAGGATGACCCCGAGATACCAGCATTGAGCAGCCCCATAGCACGATTGATCCGGCCCATGAGCTGGATCGGTGCCAAGAGAACGAATTGGCTGCGGGTATTGACGCCGTAGCCCTTGTCCTTGACAGCCAACAGGATGGTCTCACACGCCTTGTTGATCGTGTTGAAGTCCCTGATGGCATTGTAGTTCTCGTTGCTGGTGGCGACAGTTGCAGGAGTAACCGCCTGCCATGCCAGATTCTGCCCGGCACCCACGGCATCAATCAGATCGTAGTAAATCTGAGAGCGGTCGTAGGCAGCCCGGTTGCGGAAGGCACGAGCGTTGTCCTCCAGAGTCCAGTACTCCATATCGTCGAACAACGTACGGTGCCAGCCAAGGCCACCACCATAGATATCGAAGTTGACGGTGACTTTCGCCCCACCCATCTTGTAGATCAGGGCCTTCTCGCCAATCTTGACCTTCTTGAAGGACAGGCCGTGCTCCACATCCAGGATGTCGAAGCCATTGCGGTTAGACGCCGTGAAATCACGGACATCAAAGACATCCCGCCATCCCTCATCATAAGCACTTTCCAGACCGAACTTCTCCAGCACCTGCAACACAGTTGTGGGGAAGTCCCCAGTCGTTGCAAAGTGCTGCATCGCAGCCTTAACCTCCAGGTTCGTCTGTGGAACCTGGAGATAGTGATTGAGCGCACCATAGACAAGAGCACGCGATTTTGGGTCTTTCATATCGACCCCGCTCCAGTCTTGGACGATTTTTCCTCTCATAGTATGCACCTCCAATGGATAACATTAAAGCCGGGGAGTCAAATCCACCGGGGGTTAGGACACAGTGACGCCTAGGCCATCAAGGTCGATCAGGACTTCCTCATCACCAGCATCAGGTTCCTCCAAGATGATTCCACAGAAGTAGTTGGAAGCACTGGCCTGATTGACCTCCTTGTCCGTCACGTCGAAGTAGACCTTTTCGCCCACGTCATAGTCGCCAGAAGCGGCTGCTGGGCACGGGACCAAGACCTTTGGTGCCCGGTAGACCAGGACAGCCTCATCACCATTATCCGTGGCCTCCACAACGATACCAACGCATGCGCCAACGAGCGCCATCTCGCCAGCAACGTAGTCAGCAGCCGCCGTAAATTTAAGGGATGAGCACTGCTCAAGAGGGCAGCGCAGTTTTGGGTAGCTAAGAGCCATTGTTCGATTACCTCCTTATTTGGGTATCAATGGATTATTTGCAGGATCTGTCAGATCCGTTGGGGCGCTGGAAGACCCACCGCCATCGGAGGCAGGAGTCTGCGCATTACTTGGTGGCTTATCATCCGGCTTCACACCGAAAATCTCAGCGATGCTGCGGTATGAATCCAGTTGCCCATCGATCCACGAGTTCATGTCCTTGCGGACCCCGGCGTCGTCAGGAGCTTCCGTCTTGAATTCGGCCAGGTGAATCCCTACGAACTTCTTCTGATTATCATCCAGTTTTCGCTCAGTGGACAGGGCAGCAAGAGTAGACCCTTTGCTCAGCTTGACCGTCTCTTGACGCGCCGTGGTCAGTTCCACCTCGTGCGCCTTCTGGTCAGCCAGCCGGGCCTCCCTCTCCTCACCAAGCCTCTTCTCGACACGCTTGGCGTGTTCGTACTCAGTCTGGCGCTCCGATTCAACATGAGTCTTGACGGCTGGATCAGCCACCAATACCGCCCCATCGAACAGGTCGCCGGGCTTGTAACTCCCCTCACGGATAGCTGTTTTCAGCTCTTCCAGTGTCATGGTACCATTCCCCTCTTTCGAGTCATTTCTTGCGAAGGCATGTATAACCCCCAGCAAAGTCGCCCCAGGGAAGCCCGGCACATCCACCTCATGGTTGGACAGGGCTATCCCCGTAACTTGCGTGACATCTCTCACCTCGGCTGATCCATGGCCAGTCACAGAATAGGCAACATTGGCCTCAATGCTGGCAACATCCAGGGAATCATCGCGGAATTCAGGCTTGATATATACTGCAGCCATGGCATTGTCGCGGCCATCTATGGTCTTGATGCCCTTGCCGACAACCTCACCGATCTGGACACGATCATCATGTCCCTCGTCCGCTGCATGGCGGTTGAATATCGCCGTGCCCATGATCAGCTTGTCGTGGAGCTTGGAGATCGCGGCCTTGATATACTGGACGACCTTCTGGCCGATCCCGACCACGTTCCCGACAGCCTCCCCCTCATGGCCGATGCCATAGACCCTGATCATAGGGTGCGGGTCACGCTCTTTTAGCTTATCCAGTGTGTCTTGGCCCACCATACTCAGGATCTCGGCATCAGCCATGTGTCGTATCCTCGCCCGGAAATGCTGGACCAGCTCCACATCAGCGGAGCGGGCCTCCCGCATGCATGCCTGGCGAGAAGCCTCACGGGAGTGGACATTGCCGTCTGCGTAGGGGTGGAACCTGCCCTCGCCACCCAGACGGAAGCCACGCACTCCACGGATGTTAAGGTCTTGGATTGCGGTCATCGCTATCATCCTCCTGACCGGGGATTCGGATGCTGGCGGCAAGGTTCAGGGCATCCTGCTCTGCCTTCTCGGCCAGCTTCTTCTCGACAGCAGCTGCATCGATCTCAGGGACCTTGGACAGGAAGGTGCCCAAGTCCAGAGCATTAGCCATGTAAAGGGGCAGCCAGACCTCAGCGAGTTCCTTCAGTTTGGACCCGGAGACGAACGGGATGTCGGCACCAACGGCTCTTTCGTTGAAGCCCGCATGGTATATAGTATTGGCCATGCGCAGAACCTTGCGGAACAGCTCTGTGTAGAAACCAATCCATATCTGGCGCTCCCGGGCCGTAGAGCCGACCACGAGCTCGACCAGGTTGTCGGCAGTGGCACGGTTGGACAGGAGATCGGGCAGGCCGAGGAAGTGGACTGGGACGCCGGACGCACCGGAGATGAACTTGGCATTGGTGATGATCTCTTTCTCCAGCGAGTCTATGCCGCGCCCACTGGCAGCCTCAACCATAGCAAACCGGGCACCGGATGTAACCAACAGCCTGCCAACCTTCCAATTCATCTGCTTGATCCCATCGTATATACTGCGAGCCGCAGCATCATCATCGGCATCAACCCATGGGGTGGGTGATGCATATAGGTTGTTGATCAAGCGCCAATCGTAGAGGGCCTTGTCCAGGTCCTCCAGTTGGCGCAGGACTGGGCCAAGCCGGGGCGGGGTCTCGTTCACGCTGTCAGTGCGGCCCCCAAACTTGCTGTAGACAAACTCGTCGGGGTTTAGGTGGACCTCCTTGCCAGTCTTGGCCACCTTATAGTCCACGCCAGTGTAGCGGGAATAGTCCATGGGGAGCGTAGTGACCTTATATGTGTGGGTATTCCACGATATATAGCGGGCCTCGATGATCCCCGGGATGGTGCCGTCGCCCATCTTGCCATCAAGGCTATCCGGGCTGTCGGCAACTGGTACGATCGCCACGAGAAACTTTCCTTCAAGCTCGGCCTCACGCACCCAATCCATGGCGATGCCAGTAGCTATATTATTGTGCCTCATGAACGCATTGATGAAATCAAGCTCCCGTTCAGCCCCCCCGATAGCGGGCACAGCACGGACGCCGGAACCCACGGTGAAGGAGGACCGGAGCGCAACAACGTTCTGAGTGACTTGATTGCCCCAGGTGGCCAAGCCCATAAACTTGCGATCCAGCTCCGCGACCTGGGCCGCGTAGCTTTGGTATGGATTGCCCGTGTATGTGGTTGAGCCGGTGGTTTGGGCCACATCAGCCCGGTCAAGAGTCAGATGCTGGATCTTGCCCTCCTTCTCATCGACAACCTTCCTCAAACCACTTACCTCGCGGCGCAGCATGCTCGCGGTCTTGGTCATGGAGCGCACCCGGCTGCCCAACCGGCCACTACCCCATGTCTTCATGTCAAATATTGAACCAATTGAGGCCATGTCAACCCCTCCACTCATATTTGGATGCAGCCGTGACCATGCCTGAGCGGCCACCTGGGTAGTAGGTTTGGGCTAGGGCGTCAGCACGGTCAGGGGACCGGCCAAGGCGCAGCTTGATATCGTCTTTTGGCTCCATGATGAATTCACCATTGCCACGAACAGTGTAGCCTATTTCAGTCAGCTCCTGGACCAGCTCGTCATCGGGTGGGAGCATCAGGGTGCCACCCAGCTGTGGATCCAGGGCATCACGCATGGACCAGTAGCAGTAGGCCCGCATGTTGACGAAGCACCGCTCGCCCGTCTTGTCGTGCAGGGATATGCCGCGGGGATTACGGGCCTGCTCGCTGAACTTGACGCTGATGGCCGCGGCCTTCTCCTCGCGCAGCCGGGAGAACACACCGGCACCCTCACCGATGGTGTCCACGAAGGCGCGGCCACCCTGGGCGAGCCTGTTCTTCACCATGCCAGCCGTGACCATGTGATCGGATTTGCTGAATGCCTCGAAGGGGAGGACCACATCACCATGGCGGGATGCAAAACATGTGCAGTCGGCACCCATCCCGGCAACGTCCACGCCCAGCCTGAGACTCCCGGTGATCAGGGCCCCACCAACCTTCCACTTGGCCCAGCGGTCCATGGCGAGCTCCACCCAGCCGATAGGGATCAGCTTGTCACTGTCCACCTGTGGGAACATGCCGCGCACACGGGAGCGGAACAGGTCGGTGGGCCGGTACCAGTCGCCCTCCCAGAAGAAGTCGCCCTCGGCCTCGGATATCTCAGCTTCGGAGATCCTAACGGTCCAGCCCTGCTTGTGGACATGATCGTCCACCCACTGGTAATCGACCTGGCCGGGGATAAGGATCTGGTTGGCCCTGACATTGGGCGCGGACAGGCAATCCAGGATGTATTTGTTATAAAGGGGGGATCGGAAGGATTGGTAGAACTCACCTGAGTTGTGCATCGGGTTTCCAACAATCAGCAGGCGCGAATCGCCGGTGAGCAGTCCCTCAATCGCGCTGAAAGTCTCATCATCAATGCCGGAAGCCTCGGACACGACGACCAGCAGATGTGGGGAGTGGTATCCTGTCCATGCCTCTTGGTTCTTGTCGGCAGCCTTGAATCCCTCCATGAACCAGTTCGGGTCATCAAAGCGGATCTTGTTCTGGAGAACCTCACCTCCCATAGGGACGCGGGAATGACGGAGCAGCCCGCGGATCTCAGCCATCATAATCGAGTTGACCTGGCGGCCAGTGGGTGCCGTATTGACTACTTTGCATGGGGAGTTCAGGTATAGAAAGCAGACCGAGGCCACGGCTGCCACATAATCCTTGCCCCGGGCATGGCCCGAGCGGACAGTGGTGCGCCGGTTGAACTGGACAGAGGAGAGGATAGCCTGCTGCTCAGGATCCAGGTTGATGCCGAGGGCCTCCTTGGCGAACAGGCACCAATCGGTCTGCCATGACGTGTAGGCAGCATCTATGTCGCTATCACCCACGGCCTCGGATGAGATAAATCCCAGGTCCTGGGCCATCTTGATGGTCTGCATCTGGCGTCTGCGGGTATGCTGTGTGGCTACGTGACTCAATTATTATTCTCCAGCAACCTATCCCGGCGTGACCGGACCACATCGGCAAGAGTGGACGGCGCATTGTTGTCCTGCGAGGCCTCCCTGCGGTCCTTCCAGTGGATCGTCTCCCGGTTCTTGAGCCAGAAGATCGCGGCCAGCACGTCAGGGGGCACATGCTTGGTCGTGGTGGTCAGAACTTCCTTGCCCTCATTGTCCGTGACCGTGCGGAGCTCGGTGTAGTCGTATCCCACGGCGCGTTGGAACAGCGCCTTCTCGACCCGGCAGCTCATCTGCTTGCGCGCATCGGACACGACCAAGGCCAGCTCAGGATAATTGCGCTTGTAGGAATTCCAGCTGGTCAGGCTGACACCAAGAGTCACGGCCACCTGCCGCTCAGTGGTACCCATGCGGATCCAGTGGGTGATCTCAGTATAATGCGGGCGGACCTTATCGTCGAAGTTACTCTCATGGACTGTAGGCATGATTGGACCTCATATCGTGGGCCTTTTCCGGCCCTATACTTGGACCCAATCACATGGGGAAGATGTCTGTCAAGGGGAAATATGCAAATAAACAACAAGGCGACCATCCGGGGACCGGACAGCCACCAAGTCGGGACAGAAAGGGGGGCTGGGGTAGACAGGTCAAGAAAACCCCAGGCCACATCATGACTCGCAAGACACATGCCATGCCAAGGGTATGGCCCACAGCATAACCCACGGCTGAGCCCCTGTCAAGGAAAACCCCACTGGACGCCATGCAGTGGATTCGGGTATGGCACATACGAGTCCTTGTAGGCCACTGGATCTTGGTGTGGTATATATACCCACTGTCGGGCACTGGATTGGGGTATATGGTAACTCGGCCAGGATTCTCTGCCAAAGGAATTCATGAGCGACCCCCGGGGCATGGATATGGCAGGGGTAATGGGCCGGGGGTGGTTTGCGCCCGGGGCAGCCTCGCGCACGCGCACTGTACTGTACATGTACACGGGAACAACTGGGATGGTTAGTTGGGTAACTGGGGTACGTACTGTACGTGTACGTGTACTGGGATGCTGTACTATGTACAGTTGGCCGGGTAACCATTTGGTTAGTAGGGTTATTATATCTGTATTTATAGTGTACAGGGTTTGAGCATGGTTGGGGTACCCCCCCTACCCCCCCTTCCTAAGTTTCAAACAACTTGAACTGTTATCAGACAGATACAACCTGGTTAGTATCTTAACCTGACTGTAGTAAGGGGGGTGACTGGCATGGTTGCATGATGTTAATGCATTTGTTAGAGGGCTGGAACCTGAGCAGGGTGTATGTGACCAGTACACCTGTCCATATCCCCCTATCCGGCCACTGTACCATATGTCCAGCATATACCTATTCTGCCGTACCATACCAGGTCCGCAGTGGACTGGATTGGCCTATAGCATGCCGCTGGGCCCGGT
>Ga0307928_10001333_pt1 | contig 18659 bp, 20 predicted proteins | sample AceLakmetagen232_FD_201815 | JGI IMG/M metagenome (GOLD analysis project Ga0307928, IMG submission 201815) | Saline water microbial communities from Ace Lake, Antarctica - #232 | ecosystem: Environmental > Aquatic > Non-marine Saline and Alkaline > Saline | place: Antarctica: Ace Lake... | reverse complement strand
TTCTGAGGGCGGCACAGGTGTGAGCACGTTTACTGATGGCGGTGTCTTGATAGGTGCTGGCGCAGGCGATATCGAAGTTTTGGCAGTAGGCGGAGTGGGCACAATACTTACTGGAGTTGCTGGTGCAAATCCAACTTGGACGACAGCAACTTACCCAGCAACAGCAGCAGTAGGTACGATTCTTATTGCATCTGGGGCAAACGTTATTACAACTTTAGCACCTGATACAGCCGGCTTTGTATTGACTGACGGTGGGGCTGGAGCGGCTCCTGCTTGGGCGGCTGCTGCTGGTGGTGGTGTAGCTTCTGTTACAGGTGGAAGTAACATATCCACGTCCGGAACTGCTGCGGACCCAATAGTGGATCTTGACGCAACTATTACTTTAACTACTGTAAACGCTACGACATTTGATACCAATATAGCGGCAGCTGGAGTTACGCTTGCTGGAACATCTTTACTTGCTGATGGAACAGACGCAGATATTTCCATTAATATAACAGCTAAGGGTGCGGGCCAAGTAATTATTGACGACCTTCAATTAACTACTGATCTTACCGTTCCTTATGGCGGAACAGGTGCAGGCACCTTCACTGATGGAGGGCTATTAGTAGGTGCCACAGCTGGGCCTATTGAGGCTTTAGCTGTAGGCGGTGTGGGTACTATTCTTACGGGAGTTGCTGGTTCAAATCCAACATGGACGACTGCCACATACCCAGCCACAGCTGCGATAGGTACTATACTTGTGGCTAGTGGAGCAAATGTTATTACAACTTTAGCACCTGACACAGCCGGCTACGTACTTACAGACGGTGGTGCCGGTACGGCTCCTGCTTGGGCGGCTGCTGCTGGTGGTGGAACATATTGTTCTGATGCTGAAGCTATTGCTGGTACTGTTACAGATGAAGCAGTAGCTCCATCAACCTTAAAGGCTAAATTAGGCGCGCAAACATCACACGGTTTACCATATGGTGCTGCCACAACTGGTGCTATAGCATGGACAGCAGAACCAACAGATGGACAATTTCTAGTTGGTGATACTGGAAATATTCCTCAACTAGCCACAATTACGGCTGGGACGGGTATTACCGTAACAAATGCAGCTCATGCAATAACAGTTGCATCTACAGGAACAACCCTTGTAAATGAAACAGGAACAACCTACACATTGCTTTTAACTGATGCTGGAAAATTTATTACGTTTACTAATGGGGCGGCGATAGCAGTTACGATACCAACAAACGCTTCAGTAGCGTTTCCAATTGGAACTCAGATTGGTTTTATGCAGGGTGGTGCCGGCCAGGCTACTTTTGCTGGAGCAGCTCCTCCAACTTTAAGATCTGCTGACGCCGCTTTAACCACTGTTAAAATCTACAGTGTTGGTTGCATGGTTAAAATTGCAACCGATGAGTGGGTTTTCGGGGGAGACTTGGAAGCGTAGTCTAGTAGCAGTATTCGAATGGTCTCCGGTTAAATTAATACCTAGCTGGAGACCTTAAAGAGGGAAATTATGATTAAACAAGTATTGGAGACAGAATGAGTTTAGCTTTGCAAGGGCTGATGAATAAAAGACGAAGGGTTGATCTGACTAGTGTAGAAAGCATCGATTCTAGTGGTAGCGCATGGCCTGCAAGATTTCATCCTGACGGTGACTTTATTGCTGCTGGTGGAAACATGACCAATAAGCAAGTTATAGTATATTCATGGAATGGTTCAGATACTTTAGCAGAAGTTGAATCTGTTGATTTAGGTGCAGCATGTTATGGTTTAGACTGGCATCCTGATGGAGATTTTTTAGCGGCTACAGGATATAATGATGCAACAAATAGCGTTGTTATTTATTCATGGAATGGTACCGATACGCTAGCTTCTGTTGAGGTAGCTGGTACAACCAGCGGAATGGGTCCTGTTCATTGGCACCCTAGCGGAGATTACTTAGCAGTTGGAACATATAATACAGCTAAGGGTGTAATTATATATTCATGGAATGGCACGGATACTTTAGCTGAGGTTGAAGATTTAAATTTCGGTGTGAGGGGCTGCGGTGTTAGATGGAGCCATGATGGTGATTATTTAGCAGTTGGAAGTATTAGAGCTAATAATAACGTTGCTGTTTATGGTTGGAATGGGACAGATACTTTAACTGAGATTGATACTTACGATAACGGAGCAGTTTCTATATATTCTCCACGCTGGGCTGAAAATGATGCCTATCTATTTTTTAATATTTTTGATACTCCAAATTATAAGCTTGCAGCAGCTTCTTTTAATGGAACAACGCTTAGCAAGGTTGACGATATAACATCTGGTGGCGCCAATAACGTTAGAGGTGTTGATGTATCTGGATCACTTATAGCTTGTGGGGTTGATTTTTATTTAGTCGCCAGCCAAGCAGTTGTTAAGTTGTATAGGTTTAACCAAAGCACAGAAACTTTATCGTCAATTGATTCTTATACTGCTAATGCCAGGGCTGTAAATATATTAGAATTTAGTAGTGATGGAGCTTACCTTACAGCCCCTATGCTTACAGAAACAAACATAACATTGAGAGTACTTAAGGTTTTTAAGTAAATTCCCAAATTTAACGGAGTAAGTAATGAAGAGTTCGCTTTCGTATCTAGGAGTTGGCGCGCCTACGCCACCCAACTTAGTATTTAGAAAACGAGTACCGGTAGCGACAGACTATAAAGAATACAACGTTGGTTCTTTATGGATCGCTAATGTCTTACCATTTAAGATTTTATGGATCTTAATGTATAAGACTGGTGGTGTCGCAACGTGGATGCAAATTAACACAAGTTTAACGCCTGGAGATATAACAGATGTCCTGGGGGCTGATAACATCAACACGACCAATTCTGGTGGCCCTATAGTGACTGTCCATCTTAACACGTCTATCAATCAGCCATCGACAAATGCATCTGGATCTGAAGGTGTATATTCACTTAACGCAGTAGATTTCATGCATGGGTATGGAACGCAAAACACCTTTTTAGGTGGATCAGCCGGGAATAGGGGGCTGACCGTATTATCCGCAACTGAGAATACGGGAATAGGCTTCCAGGCCCTTCATGGAGCGACTGTTGCTGAATTATGCACGGCAGTCGGAGATACGGCCCTTGGTACGGCAACAACTTCTGAGGCATGCACGGCAATCGGACATGATAGCCAGGCACTTTTACAAACTGGAGATTTCAACACCTCGCTAGGCGGAGCCAGTTTGGGACGCGCCTTAACGGGAAATTATAATACTTCCCTCGGTTGGCATGCGGGATATGGATATGTAGGAGCAGAAAGCAGTAATATTGCTATTGGTAATGTCGGTACAGCAGCGGAGTCTCACGTCATACGCATTGGCAGTGAGGGTGCTGGAGATAACCAACAAAATGCTGCCTATATGGCAGGTGTGTATTCAAGTGTTCCTGGTGGAACATACAATGTCTCGTTTGCAGATGATGCTGGTAAGTTATGTTCATCCAGAGGGACTAACGGACAATTACTAATAGGCAGTACAGCGGGATCACCGATCTGGGCGTCTCTCGCATCCAGTGATGGTAGTGTAACTATTACCAATACGGCTAATCACATTGATTTGATTGCTGTTGGTGGTGGCGGTGGAGGCGGAGCGACTACCTTTATTACTGATCTCAATAGCCCTGCCGTTATCAACGTAGCAACTATTACCTTTGCTGGTGCTGGAGTCTTGAGTACGGACGGTGGTGGTGGATCTCATGTTGTGACAACAAGCATAACCAATGGAACAAATGGTCAATTATTGGTTGCTGGTGGAGCAGCTCCTGCATGGAGCAATCTTACAAGCACTGGTGGATCGATGACCATTACTTATCCATTTAACAATACAATTAATCTTGAGGCTGTTGGAGCCGGCGGTGGAGCTAATACCTTTGTAACAGATGCGGGTAACGCGGTATCAGCAGACGGCGTAATAAACGTTTTAGGTGGGACCAACGTAGCGACTGTTGGAGCAGGACAGACCGTTACAATCAATCTGGGTGACTCTATAGCGTTGCCGATAACTAATGCAACTGGAACTGAGGGTTTATATTCACTTGGTGGAAGCCGATTTTTACACAATTATGGAACATTTAACACTTTTGGTGGTGGTCATGCTGGTAATATGACATTAACGGTACTGAATGCCATGGATAACACGGCCTACGGATCATATTCGTCAAGTTCGTTGACCACGGGGGATGCCAACGCGACATACGGGTCTGACGCGGGCCGAAATATAAATACTGGTACTAGAAATTTTGCCGGCGGTTATGGTAGCCAGCTCAATACAACGACTGGTAGTAGCAATTGCTCAGCAGGTGCCCAGAGTTTGAACGGTATAACCACGGGATCCAGCAACACTTGTCTCGGAAACCTGGCTGGGTCGGCACTTACGGTTGCTGACTCATCTAATATTCTTATTGGACATGCTGGTAGCGCAGGACTAGTAAATACCATAAAAATAGGCACACAGGGTGCGGGAGCTGGTCAGGTCAATTCCACGTATATCGCGGGTGTGCACGGGGTTGCCGTTGGCGGAGGTCTACAGTTTGTGACAGTAGACAACACTGGAAAGCTTGGAAGTACGGCTGCTGCTGCTGGAACGGTAACAACTGTTAATGGTGGCACTAATATCACAACGGTTAATCCTGGCGGGCCCGTAGTGACTGTAAATTTGGATAACGTTGTAAATATTACTCGTGCTGGAAGTTATCAGATTGCCGGAAAGTATGCAGCCGCCATGGGTTATTATGGTAATAGTTATCTTGTTGGTGGTGAAGGTACTGGAGGAAACTATAATTTATCTATAGGTGAATTCTCACAAGAAAGGAGAGCTGAAGTATTTAGATTTCCTGACCCTAATGGGAATACTAGCGTAGGGTATCAATCTCTAAATCATAACGTTTTTGGTTCAAATACTACAGCAGTTGGATATAGGGCTGGATACAATATTACTTATGATGATTTATCTAACAGTACGTTTATTGGAGCCAATACAGGTATAAATTTATACGCCGCTAGTAACTGTATAGTTATTGGAAATGGTTCTGGACAACCTGCTCCAGGTGAAGATACAAATATTGGTTACGGCATCGCCATTGGGTCTGACATGGGAGATAATTCAATTAGAATTGGTGGAGTTAATCATCATAATACATATATAAAAGGTATTTGGGATGTAGATCTAGGAGCAGCTCCAACACAAGATGTATATGTTAACGCAGATGGACACCTTGGAACAACATCTGCTGCACAGTGCGCATTTCTTGGTATTCAGAGTGGGTGGGCCTTAAATGTTACTGGTGATGGAACAATTTACTGGTTAGGAACAATAACAGACGTTGATGTAATTTACGATCTAACGGGCGATTATGATCCAGGTGATGGAGCCGGATCAAGAGCGACATTCACTGCCCCTACTGACGGATTATACTTTTTAGAGGTACAATTCTTGATATCTGGTCTTTTTCCACCTCCGGCACCGCCACCAGCACCACCACCATCATGTGGAGACCCAACAATACACACTTCAAACAGAGATTATAAGTTGATTAATTCAGTATATGATTATCAGACAAATGGAACGCAGACTTATTTTTATAATGCGATATGTGATATGGAGGCAGCCGATATAGCTCAATTTAATATAGAAATTACATTTGGCGCTGGAACAAGAACATTGGATATTAAAGATGATCAGACATTTATTAGTGGTTATTTAATTAGAAGAATTTAGGATTAATATGAAAATAAAAGTAGATAACGATATTCTTTTTGAGCTAACAGAAACACAAAAAAATGTTATAAAAAATGATATCCCATCAGAAGAGTTTGATGAGGACATCAAGCGCAGATTGCAGTGGGTTGTTATGCATAAGTATGCTAAATGTCTAACTAGATTAAAAACCGAGTGGTTGCCCAAACTTAAAGAACTTGGTGTACAATCTATACCACTTGATGATGACGCCTTTGCTGAGCTGGTGTTTAGTCGATCTGAATATAAAGACCGGTCAGCTAAGGAAAAAGAAAAACAGAAAGAAAAGGATTTACGTCATAAAGTATAATCAACCTTTGCAATAAATTGCCACGCAATAAATTGCCACGCAATAAATTGCCACGCAATAAATTGCCACGCAATAAATTGCCTTTAACTCTCTCTTTCTCCATATGGTCACTGTGCCTACCTGGTGGTGCTGTTTGTGAAGTAGCATCACCTTGCAGTGGCCATAAGTTATTTCAATAACAAGTTATTTCAATAACAAGTTATTAAAATAAAAAGCGACCCAGCAGAGTAGTTTGCTGGGCCACAAAAAGGAGAACGATGAGAAATCTGATTAATTTAGGACTTTTATGCCATTGGCATTCATGCCAATTCGATTTGCTTTCCTGAATCTAGTTGTATTTCCTTTGCTTGTATATCGAAGATATCTTCTTCTTCTATATCTTCTACAAAGATACCTTTGGTATTAAGATACCCAAATTTAACTTTAACATTCATAGTTATGTCTTCATTCTTAGTATTACATGTGCCATATGATTTACACAATGTTTTTACTATGAGCACACTTATAATAAGTTGGACGATGATTACTGACAAGAGTATTGCGAACTTACTTTTGCTGGTATCCATAAATATCTCCTATGTATTTTAATACCTTGGTAACTCGTTACCTATGTATTTTCTTATAACGCTAGTAGCAATACAACACTATTAAGTATAAAGCAAGTGCGGCACACAATACATAACCTAGTATCTTGTGTGGGGACAGTTCATTATCGTTGCCTAGAACGTAACCATTGCCTCTTGCTTTTGACATGGTACCATAACTCATGGTGCCTAGCTTGTTGGGTGGCTCATATAGTTTGGATTCAGTTTTATAGGATTCAGTTTTATGAGATTCGGATTTATGCGGTTCACATGAATGTGATTTATTTTTGAGACTACTCATATTCACCCAGCTCCTTTTTAAAATACCTTAGTATTAAAATAGATAATAATTATCATTATATCATTAAATAAGATGTTGAAATAAAAATAATATTTTGTTAGAAAATAATAGTCATACGATGTGTATGGCGGCTAAGACAATACTAGAAAGTAACCATCCCTAACAAATAACATGTTGGGGATGTTTGCTTTTATATCAAAATTAATTTAAAAAAAAACGGCCAAGTACTAGACTTGACCGAAATTTTACCCTAGTCTTGCTTGCTTATAACAACAAAGTAAGACTAAAAACCCTTACAAGGAAACAGCCGTTACTAAAAGCTTTAACTTATAAGGAAACAAAGATTATCAAAAAACCTCATCGGGAGACAAAGTAAATGTTAATAATCCTCATCGGGAGACAAAGATTACTAAACTAAAGCAGACAAGTCAAACAAAACATAAAGATAGTTTCTCAAAGAAAAAGAAACCTCAAAAATTCTTCTCCCCATATAGTCACAGGGAGCCTTTAAAATTACTTACAGAAAATATTCTAGCCAAGTATAATGGCCTTGCTCCGATGGACTGCAGAGTACTGAGTACCATAGTTGGCTTAAAGTATAATAATCCGAAGACTGACATTATCGCTTCACAGGTATGGATAGCTAATCATCTTGGATACTCGCGTACAAAAGTTAACGAATCAATTAAGAGACTTCATGATCTAGGTCTTATTCTCAAGACTCAAAGAGGATCTAGGGCAAGAGATCGTAAAAATACTTGTAAGTATGAATACGGAGAAGTTTTAGAAGCTGATATGGGTTTTTTAGCTAAACATATACGACGTTACAGTCAATGGTTACGAAAACTCTTCTCTCGTATCCCTAAGCTACACAATATTTTCATGATTTTGGTGACAAGTATTAGTTTCTTAATTACTCCTACGGAGAAATTAAGAGAAAATAGAGATATTATTACTAATAATAGTTCCGCTCAGAAAGAAGATTACCTAAAAGTAAATGAGATTTACGAAAGAGAACCAACTTTACCTGTAGATGACGAGAAAACCTGCGCCACAATTCTGTCTATGCTTCCCAAACCGAACATAGGAGACATAAATGCTGAAGAGACATGTGTTGAACATAATCAATACACAGCCGAGAACGTCGGCTTTCTTAAACTTTTGTTATGGGGAGATAGGACGGGCAAGGTGATAGGCCTTGCCAAATATCAGGATTCCTTAAAAGGTAGGAATACTGACTTGGCACACTGTGATGATGCCACATATAAAACCTTAGGCTATGAGGATAAGAAAATCGTAGATGGGTATACAAACTACAGAAGATTTGGGAAATATAAGACTAGGGTTGCTTATGAAGAATCTTTAATTATAAGAGGACTTGAGGGCCTGATTTCTTACACCGCCGATTTGGCCTCCCAGTTGACTAAAATAGAAATTAAGTTTATAAAATCATTTACAGTTACGGCTATTGATAGCCTCAAGCAAGCATTACGTATATTCCCAAGGCGTAAGACGGATTTTGAATGGATTTTGGAATTTCTAACAGAGACGAGTGGTATGACTGTTCATGAAACAAGGGCATTGCTTAGAAAACATGGCTTTACTGGCGGAAGACTTCTTAGGGAGGCTGAGAAGCAGGAGTACGTAGTAAAAAGAGGTAAGTCCAAGGTATGGAAACCTGAACCTAGGACTATGTCTAAGCCAGAGTCACCAGAAAAGTATCAAGCCAGTGACGCATTTACGCGGCTTATTGGTCAAGACCTAGATGAAAAGCTTAAAAATAAGTTTGCTTCTAATTCCCGCGTCTAAGTTTTTTAATTTTACGTATTCTATCAACGGTTGGTGAAAATCTGGAAGCTGGAAGTTCTCTAAGAGATCTAATGTGCAACATGTTTAAGATATCTTCGGTTAAATCTTCATCATCATCGAGCTCTTTCATGAGCTCACCATACTGAGTATTATTTACAACGGCATAAGATTCTGACTTTTTGGTATATAAAGCTTTTAACTTAGCTCCACCCTCTTGCAGTTCTTTAGCTTCTTCCATGTCAGCCTCACCATCGTCGTCAAACGGATCTTCTGACACCGTGACACCTAGTAGGTCCATAACTTCAAAACGTTTCATAGAATTCAAATTTGACCCATAAGATTCAATTGTGTTTTTAGTTGGTGATATGAGCACTCGTGACTCAATCCATTGGCCACTTAGGTGCCATAATCTTGTAGCAAGAGTAGTGACGGAGTCTTTGAGTTTGATACGTTGTGTGATGCTTAGACCATGCTTACCAAGTACGGGTCTTACTTTGACCATGATTTCATGTAGATCTGAGTACCCACTGGCTAGGTATGGGTTTTGTCTATTAACTTTTATGATGGGGAATTCTAGGCTGGCTAGTGCCAACGCTTCATTAAGTTCTTCTGTTTTTTGGGATTCGTAATCTTGTTCTATGAGTTTTTGTGATATTTTGAGGTCGGCTAATCCTTTTAATATCTGATCAAGCTTTTCAATTACGTTTGTCTCCATGTATACTCCTATAAAAATATTGTTACCAAGGTAATAAATTACCAAGGAGAAGGGATGTCTTTAGTATACATAGACGATTTGTGTTTTGATAATTATAAAGAGCACCTATCAGCACTTAGATCAAATCTATCCAGGATTAAGATTTATGGTCTCTTAACAGATTATCAGATGGCTAATATGATTGGGTGTTCAAAGAATACTCTTATGAAGTTTACTGTTAAGAACCAAGATAATATCGCATTTGAGACAGCTTATTTATTTAATGAATTTGTGAGTAGATTGTATGAGGCATCGTTAGACGCCTCACAAACATAAATGTTTACAAGTGTAATTTAAAATTTACTATAACCTGTTTCTTCTATAGTTTAAAACTGCCATTTCGATAGTATCATCTTGATTTTTTTGCATCTTTTTCGCAATAAAAGTATTTATGTCTGAATTAGTAACGCCTTTTAAGCAGTTTAAAAATAACCCGGCTTCTGCGCCTGTTGGATTATAAGTTTTTTTTATATCATCGCTTAAGTGTTCAACACTACTGGTAACAGAAGACATTTCTTTAAAGATGTTTTCTAAAGACAGGCTTGTCTTTTTGTGTGTAATGGCTTTGTATGCAACATAGGCCAGTTCCATTAACTTGTTAATGTGGCTAATCATAAATCTAGCTTCTTTTTCTATCATCTTGTTTCCTTAAAAGTATGGGCTTAGTGGTGGATCTTTAGTGAATGCTTCTTGCTTGGCAACACTAGGCTTTGAATCTTTGGGCTTAGGGTCATAGTAAGTTTTTTTTTCTTCTTTTGTTTTTCCTCCTACTACACCATCAGTGTCTTCATCTGTAAACAGACCGAACTTAGAACCAAGAATATATCTTTTAAAATATGTGAACCCTGAGCCATAGACTTGGAATGCTATGTTGCCTTCAAAATCAGATGGGTGGAATGGGATCATAGTTGTGAACTCAGAGCCTTGACCAGTGGGTCCATGAATAAGCTTTGTTGTAATACACTGATCTTTATCTTTGTTGTAAACATGATTTTGTTCCAGGAATATGCCATTAGCATTGAGAATAGGTCTTACAGCTTTTAGGACATCTTTCAGGGTAGAATACTTATCACCAGAGTAGAAGGTTTTACTCTGGTCAACATCAGGAAATTCAGACTGAGACTTTAACATTGCCATATAGTAGTCAACACCAGGCTCTAAGGCTGATCCAAATTCATATGGTTCTAACTTGGAATAGGTTAACCTAGTCGGACTCGAACCATTACCCAACTCGTCCATAGGTACCGGATCCATAATTTCTTTAATATTATCTCTCAAGTTATCAACACTTGGTATTTTAATGCTTGGCATTATCTCTGATATTTTCTTCAAAATTTATTACCTTTATCTTCTGGTTTAGTTTTTTTTATAAGATCACGCATTATATTAAAAATAAAATAGAAAGCCACTGAGAATGTAATTATTACAATTGCTAAAAGTGTCCAAAGTATTACCAAAAATATAATATTCATAGTGCTAGTTTACCCCTCGTCTCTTGAGCCTTTCTTATCTAACATGACTAGCTTTTCCACTACGATGACATGTTTTTGTCGTTTTTCTTCGGTGTCCTTAGTTACCCATGTATCGAACTTAATTCTACCTTCAACCAAAACACCTGATCCCTTATGTAGATATTGCTCTACAACGCCCGCCAACCCTCTCCAGCAGTAAGCGTCTATAAAGCATGTTTCCTTTTCGCCACCACGCTCTCTGTTGCTGGCAATGGATATCTTACATACTTTATTGTCTTCTAAATCCCTACACTCTGGATCTCTAGTGAGGTTACCTTGCATGATAACCTTGTTCATATTGTCTGCCATGGTTATTCCTTAGTTAAATTGCAAAATAGATTGCAATTTCTAGTTGTGTATTCAAGCTCTGGTTCTAGATCTAGATCCTTATCAAAATCAATCCTAACCGGACATCTAAGCTTTACCTCTAGATTTATTAATCTTGATTCAAGTACCCCTACTGCATTATCAAAATCTGAAATGTATTTAGCGATCTTGCTAAGCTCGTTACTTAATTCTTTTAACTTGTCTGCCATGTTAGTTTCTTTATTGTTTGCCGAATTGCCTGTTAACATCTAACAAGATCCATTCATAAATTTCTAATAACACTTTTAGCGCCTCTTTGTTATTCATTCCTGTTAAGCTGTTTTCGTGGAAAAATAAACCTGTCTCAATTCTAGCTTTAGCAAGCTCTACTGGGCCAACTAGTGGATCAAATTGATCTTCATACTTAAGTATTAAGCTCAACGTTTTTTTGGAAAGATTTATATTCATTAGATAAGGCCCTCGGTTACGTATTGCGGATATCGGTTACATATATACATACTATACAACAGTACTCAACATATGTCAAGCATATTCAAAACTTAAGAACTAAAAGTATTAATTACATGTCTTAGAAATTCTAGTGCATCGGGTGTGAATATAATCATTCGTTTAATCAGCTCACCAGTTCCAAGGCCAACACAGTTGCTTCTATGGCTTTCTATGTATTGGCTGATAGCGAATGAGTATCTATGGCCTTCATTGTGTATTAAGAAGCTCTCCAGGTTTTTTAGTAATTTCCTTTTTTTATTATCAAGCACATTAACATCCAGTAATTTGGTTTAATGCAACTTTTAAATCCTTGAGCCTGTACATTCTATAGTTGTTCATCGGGTTTCTAATTGATTTTAACTTACCCGTATCATCCCATCGTCTTATCGTGCTAACACTAACTTGCAAGAACTTAGCCGCCTTGCGAATGTAAAACAATTCTTCATCCATAATATTTTCCTATTTATTAAAAATATATTATTGGTGAGTTCTCACCATCCAATGGTTTTAATTTGGTATCAAAAAATATTGTCATCATCGTCCCCCTCAATAATTAAACCTATACCAACTACATACTCAATTATATAACAGTACCCAACATATGTCAAGTACTCTATATAAATTAGATTATTGTGTCAGATGTAAATGTGTGTTAATGTTTGCCAATAAATAATTATCAAATAAAAATAGGAGAGCACGATGTAGATTATTCATGACAGTATGAAATAAAGAGTATTAATAACAGATTGAAAATAAAAAGGTAATAAATGAACTTGAGAACTATTCTATCAATATCAGCATTCGCTTTTATGTCGTGTCAGTCAGAGCCAGTAAAGATAAACAAAACCAGTACCCTATATTCGTCAAAGCTTGGTGAAGTCAGGCTCTACCACGATGAAAAAGGATTTATCATCAAAAAAGACGGCGAGCTTATTCCCGTTCAGAACTGCTTCATAGACAAGGAGCTTAGAGACAAAACAACAAAAGAGATTCGAGTTATGGTTGGTGAAGTCGTATACATGAAAGTAAACGGCAAGATGGCGGAATTTGAAAAACTTACCAGGCCACAACTTGAAAGATTCTTAAGAGAAGACCACAAAACCGAACACATTCAGGCCGATCCGCGCACAACAGGCAGCACTGAAGAGTGTTTTGGTACAAGCGGATACATCAAAATAGAACAGATGTCTGACGGAGAATATACACTTAAGTACTTCGTTAGACTTAATGGCGGTGGAGTAGGTGGATTTGCCGCAGGAGTATGGACAGGAAAGTTTCTCGGAGAATTTGTGTGCCATGGCGGTATAGCAGTAGTAGGCTGTGTTGTTAGCCTTATAGCTACTCCTGCTACCGGTCTGGTTGTGGCTGTTGCGCTAGAAAAAACTCTCATTGTCCCTATCGAAGTGTTTTCAAATTCAATGGCTATGGCAGGCGGTATTACAGGCGGTGTACTTACAGGCCCAGTATGATCTATTGGTACGAGCACATTCTTATTATGTGTTCTATAATGTCAGCTATAGAAGTTCTTAAATATTTCTTTTTTAAAGATACACGAAAGAAGTAAGTATGAGCGAAATAGCACACCTTTATATTGGAATTACTATTTCTCTTTTGATTTATGACTTCATAATAGTGCCATTAGTTAAAAAGAGCTAAGTCATAGTGGGGCTTAAAACACCCCACTATTTTTATAAGGAGAAAAATGATAAAAGAGTTAAAGCAAAAAAATAAAGAATTATCACTAGACGTAAGCATGTTACAGGCCCGCATTGATAGACAAAATGAGCACTTAAAACAACATGACACCATACGTTACGACCTACAAGAATTAAGATTATTATCTGAAAACTTAGGTATTAGCGGATACGAAGATGTTGACGATTTATTGTCTCTTGAGGGGACTTTAAAAAGACTTAGGCTAAATTTTCGTAATGGTACTTTTAATTTTAATTTAAACCAAGCCACTCTTGAAGCAGATAAATTAAAATTAAAATTATATGAATCACGTGAGCACTTAGAATTTAAGTGGCAAGAAGTCTCTTTAGGGTTTGAAGTATTACAGCACTCGCGAAAAAACATAAACATTATACGTCATAGATATAAAATTAATTACTCAGTTTATATTCTATACGGATTAGGCCATTTTCATGGATGGAAAGTACCAGTTAAAACATTTAGAGTATTCGAGGAAAAAGTTATACATGAGGTTATGCGTAGAGATATGAATTATCTTTTATGAAAATAAAAAAAGGAGAAAGTAATGACAATACCAGTGTTGACAACACAAGTGTTGACAACACAAGTGTTGAAGTTTATCTTGCCAGGTAATCCAATACCAAAGCATCGACCACGGTTTGCCAGAACACACGAGTGTGGAACCGGACATGTGCACCACACTCGTGTGTACAGCGATCAATCCCAAGAGATGCAATCTCTTGCCTTTTTGGTCAAATCCCAGAGTAGCCTTTCAGAACCACTCAATATACCAGTCAAGGTAAGAGTCACCTTCTATATGCAGATACCTAAATCATTAGGAGAGAAAAGGAAACGTATACTAGATGGAACCCCACACAGTAAGAAGCCAGATCTAGATAACCTAATTAAGACACTAGATGTTCTAGTATCAGCAGGTAATGTAATAAAAGATGATTCTCTCATTGCAGAAATATACGCAATAAAGGTATACTCTCTGCAACCCCGTACTGTAATAGAGATATCAGAGCTCACTATCTGAAAGGAGAGTATGGCAGCACCTAAAAAAAGAACCCAATCTACCATATCAAAAACCAAAGTGGCTAAACAAGGTGAACCGTGGACAAGAGACTTTAGATTTCAATTTAGAATTAGAGGCGTACGCGAAATAAATAACGACGCCCTCGAATACTTGGCCGGCTTAATGCTTACCTGGATTCAACACTCTGAAAATCTATATGACATCAGAGCCTTTCTTTGTTATCAAAACATACTTAAGGACCACCTGGGCGACTTTCAAGCTAGATGCCCTAAGCTTGATAATGCCGTTAAGGCTACCTACCAAAGAATAGCCTACAATAGAGAACGTAACGCTTTAGCTAAAGATCCAAGCGGCACAGCATTTAAACACATGCAGGGCGTTTACGATCCTGAATGGAAAGCTCAAGAGATATACTTTAATCAGCTTAGACAGCAAGTAGCAGAGAAAACAGGCAGTGGTATGAAAACACCAGTCTTACCAAGTGTTAACGAACTAGGAAGTATGGCCAATGAACACGACCAAGCTCAACGTAGAAGAGAGGATCTTGCTAAAGAACTTTCTGCCGAGGTCTTATCAGATACCGATATTAAGAGCCCGGGAACAGAAACACTTTAAGAAACTACTCTGCGTCATGCCCCGAAGATGCCTAGCTAAAGATACTCACGTAACTATGGCCAATGGATCAACTAAGTTTATTCAAGACATTAAACAAGGTGATAAAATCCTTTCATTTAATGGTAAAAATATAGTTATCGATACTGTTCAGGACTGTTGGTATACCGGCAAAAAAGAAGCCATAGAGATTAAGTCTTCTAAGTTTCCTAATATTATTACCAGCAAAGACCATAAGTTCTTTTCAAATGGTAAGTGGATAAAAGCTTGCGAGTTGAAATATTTCACTAAATTATTTCAACAAAATAAGCACAGTTCAAACAAAAACACTACCGACAGCGATAGGATGCTTGGTGAACTTATTGGTTATTTAACACATGATGGATATGTAGTTGGATACCAGCAGCCCAAATTTACTAATGAAAAAATAGATACATTAAAACGTGTTGAGTTTTTAGTTAAAGAATTGTTTGGGTACTCAGTAGTTTGGAGAAAGAAAGGCAACTGCTACGATCTTGGTATCACTAATGGAACCAAAGGTGGAGGATATACAAAGAACAAAGTTAAAGAATTGTTTAGAAAATATGGCCTAGACATTAAAAAGTCTAAGAAAAGAATACACCCGTTAATTTGGAGCTTAGACAGAGAGGGAATACTTACCTACTTAAGAGCAGCAATCTCATGCGACGGCAGTATATATAGCAGAAAAAAAGAAAGTCGTTTTATTAACGGTGTTGAAAAGCACTTTAAAGCAACTTGCGAAGTAAGTATTTCTTGTGGCTCTAGTTATTGGTTAGCTCATGACACTTATTGGTTGCTCAGAAAGATTGGGTTTGTACCTCAAGCCCCAAAGCTAGAAAAAACTTCTAACTGGCAGGTGAAACTTGGTAGGTCTAATGAGATTATAGAGCTTCTTTCTCGTGCGATTTATGGAAAACAAAAAAAAACCATTGAAGCCCTGTATCCACTAACTGAAAGCAAGGTAAGCCACACTCTTTGTTTTAATAATAATCTCATACAAGTCTCAAAGCATATTGACATCGAGGTTTGTGAACATGAAATGTATGATATTGAAACTGAGAATAACCATAACTTTTTTGCTAATGGGTATCTTGTTCACAATTCAGGTAAGGATATTGTAGCTCTCAATATAGCGATAAGGCAACTGCTAACACGTGTATGTACCGTCTACTACGTGTTCCCAACATACTCACAAGCACGTAAAGCGCTATGGGATGCTATAGACATACAAGGCAGGCACATCTTAGAGCACTATATACCCGAACAGTTCATATCATCCAAGAACTCATCAGACCTTAAAATAACGTTAACCAACGGATCAGTCTTACAATTTATTGGATCTGAGAATGTAGACAGACTGCGGGGCACTAATCCCTTTGGCGTGATATTCTCAGAGTACAGTACCCAGAACCCCGCTGCCTATGGTGTCGTTCGTCCCATATTGGCTGCTAACGACGGCTGGGTAATATTCATTTCTACACCTTTTGGGAAGAATCATTTCTACGATCTATATCAAATAGCTAAGAACTCACCTGAGTGGTTTTGTTACCATTTAACACTAGACGATACACAACACATTGAGATGTCGGAGATCGATTCGCTTAGAGAATCCGGTGAGATGAGTACGGCATTAATTGATCAGGAGTTTTTTTGTTCGTTCGAATCCGGGGTAGAGGGCAGTTATTATGGAAAGATCATCAACGAGATGCGTCTCAACAACAGAATTGGCGATGTGCCGTACGAGGGGGCATTCCCGGTGCACAGTTTTTGGGATGTCGGATATACAGACGCTACTGCAATAATATGGGCACAAATAATTGGAAAAAGCGTGCATATTATTGACTATTACGAGAACAACAACATGGCTATGGAGGCATATGTTGGTGTAGTTAACAACAAGCCGTATAAACAAAATTACGGTAAGCATATAGCACCTCACGACATAACCAACAAGAACTCATCTAACGGGCTTAGCCCAATGCATATAGCATCACAGCTTGGACTAAATTTCATTAAGGGGCCCATGTTAGAGGTGTTTCATGGGATACAGACAGTAAGGTCTAAGTTACCTACTTTTTGGATCGATGAACGCAAGTGTTCTAAGCTGATTAAGATGTTACAGAATTACCGCAAGGTTTATAACACTAAAAAGCAAGATTTTGAGCAGAAGCCTTTACATGATTATTCGTCTCACGCTGCAGACGCCATGAGATTGCTTTGTACCAGCTTAAATTTAGTTCGGACTGGCAGTAGCGCAGAAGAAATTAATTCTAGATATAATAGAGTAATGTATGGTAGAAATACAGGTGGTGATTCATCACGTGGGTTTAATCCACTGGGGTAATAAATTACCCAGGGTAACTCGTTACCAATGGTAATAAATTACCTAGTAATAAATTACCTAGTAATAAATTATAGTTAGGAACAGTAATGAAGCTCTTTCCAACGGAATCTCTCGATGTGTACTCAGAAAAAGGCCGAATTGTCAAAGCCAAGATGCAAGAAGTATATACAGAATACAATGATAAGAATCAGGCTTATTGGTATCAGGCTGATCTTGACTCTCGGTTCTATTCAGGTGACCAAACAGTATGGGATGAAATATACCGCAGCTCTCCACTAAGACGTCGCAACTTGTTTAGTTTCAACAGAATTAGACGCATAGTTCAAATGATTTCGGGCCACCAACGACGTTCTAGAAGATCTACTATCATATCGCCAGTAGAAAATGGCGATCAGCAGACAGCGGATCAGTACTCTAAGGTCGTTAGCCATATACACCGTAAAGGACATGTTTTAGAAACAGTATCAGAGGCATTTGGTGACGCACTTACAACGGGCTTTAGCTTAATGCACGTATGGAATGATTATCGTCAAGATCCAGTATCAGGTTCTCTGCAGGTAGATAACTTGTCATACAACTCGTTTCTAATAGATCCATACTTTAAGAAAGCGGATCTGTCTGACTGTAACTTTTTATGGAAGAGATCGTTTTTATCACAGAAGCAGGTTGTCTCTCTGTTGCCTGACAAGAAGAAACTTATAGAAGATGTATCACAGATAACATCAGAGAACATCTTTACCTTTATGCCTGAACATAGCCCTACAGACAGAAAGAACTTGTTATCGTACGACGAGTATTATTACCTAGACTCAAGAACCCAAAAGTTATTAATAGATACGCAAACCGGTGAGACTATGGAGTGGATGTCTAAGTCCGAAGAAGGCATGGACCAGTTCTTAAGAGAATTTCCAACAGTTACGGTTGAAGAGATAGAAATACCGACTGTCAAGTTAGCCATCTTGGTTCAGGGCACGCTGGTATTTGATGGTATCAACCCACTAGGCATAGATTCATATCCATTTGTTCCAGTATTCGCGTACTTTAACCCAAACATATCTACATACTCACTTAAACTTCAATCCGTTGTAAGAGGCCT
>Ga0307928_10001330_pt1 | contig 18680 bp, 33 predicted proteins | sample AceLakmetagen232_FD_201815 | JGI IMG/M metagenome (GOLD analysis project Ga0307928, IMG submission 201815) | Saline water microbial communities from Ace Lake, Antarctica - #232 | ecosystem: Environmental > Aquatic > Non-marine Saline and Alkaline > Saline | place: Antarctica: Ace Lake... | reverse complement strand
CTTTCATTTTTCTGCTAAGAATAGAATTGCCAATCCTATAACTCCAATTATAATGAACACACTTGCAATCCACCAAGCCATTAATCCAAGAACTGCGAAGAATACTCCTCCCAACATTCCAGTGAAAGCTGCAAAGCCAAAAGCCCTTGTTCCTCCAAACCTAATAGTTGCCATGAACAAAGCAAAGCTGAAAGCTAATAACATCATAACCCAAAATGCACCAGTTGTTACTGTTGAAGCCCATTCTGCTAAACAATAAAATGTTCCTTCGGTGCATTCTCTTAAACTTGTTGTTGGTAATGGAAATGCCATTATGCTTGTCCTCCTGGTTTCCTAAAGAATATTGCAATTATTGCCCAAGTAATTGCTATAATCATCATTGCAACTAATGCTTGTCTTATATAATCTGGCATTCCCCATCTATCTGTTAATGAATCTAACATTCCACCTTCACCGAATACTACTCTAAAAGGCCTATACAAATCATTAAGAACAGAAAAAACTCCTCTTAAAGAAGTTCCTTCAAAATCATCTGCTTTATTAAATGAGGATTTAACAGAAATATTTCCTTCTTGACCAATTGCTTCACCAGAAACTTCATCTAATTGATCATAATCATCTAAATCTATTGTTAAGCCAGAACTATAATCTGTATTCCATTCATCAACCCAAACCCCAATTGCAAGAATTGCAACACTTGCTATAATTATTGCAAAGAAAGCATTCTTGAATATTAATCCTCTCTTATCTTTTAATTTAATCATTTGTTAATCCCCCATATAAATAATACACACAATATTGTGTTTGCAAAGAACACAGATAAAGGCATTGAGATTATTCCTATAATTCCCATCATCATAAATGCAACTCCATATAATCCAATACCAACAGATGGATTAAATGCCCCTATTCCTATACAAGTGAATAATAATATGAAAACCCACAATAATCCTTCCATTCCATAAATACTGAAGTTTTCACCCACTTTGAAATCCAAACTTGCTATTCTAAAGCTATCTGAACCATCATCTCTTGTTACCTTAACCTTATATGTAGCTGTAGAATCACCAACTCCACAAACCATTGTTGAAAGTGAAGATGTTGAAGTATTTAAACAAACTGTTGAACTTTGGTTAAAATTATATCTTATAACTTCTAAAGTTGTTGTTGTTGAACTTCCTGTTTGATCATCCCAAAAGAAAGTTACAGTATATGTATCATTATCATAGGAAAGAGTTGAAGAATATAAATCTGGAGTATCAAACCTATCTAAATCATCTAAAGTGCTTTCTATAACAAAAGGAACTACACAAATTGTTGCTCTACAAGCAATTGTTACCTTATCAAAAGTTTGTAATAGTGTTCCAGCAGAATTATAAAAGGCAAACTTATATTTAACATCACTTTCAATTAACTTAGCAACTATTTGCCCAAACTCATCTGTTATTTGGCTTTCTACTAAAAGATAATCATTTGTTGCTGGGTAATACCTTGAAATATTAACTGTAACATCTTCCATGGGTGCTAAACCAGCATTTGAAACTTCAATTATAATATTTGAAACAGTTTGATAAGTCGTATTTGCTAACCTTAATGGCTGAACTGTTTGAGAAAGATTATCATAGCTCTTGCTATCAAAATCAAAGTTTCTTGACTCAAACCCAGTTGCATCTAAAAAGATTGTTGAACTAACAATATAAGTTTCATTTGGTGAAATACAATAATCATAACTTGCTGCAGCAGATTGTGTTGTTTTTTCTGTTTTAACAACTGTTCCATCCCCTATATAATATTTAAATGTAGCATCAAAATCTGCAACTAAAGCTGTTCTATCATGTTCTTTAGAAATATTAAAAAGAACTGTTGAAAATGGTGCTCCACATTTAGAGAAATTAATTAATGAAACATTTTGATTTTCTGTATCTGTTGTTAAAGTTGCAGTTGTTGAACCAGTTAAAGTAGTTATAACCCAATTAAAAGGATTGAGTTCATTAGCATTTGTTGTATCCATTAATGGAATATCTAAAGAAGATGTAATATAACAAGCTGTTCCAGTGCAAGAACTTGTTGCTGCATGAGTTGTTCCATTATAATTTAAGAAAGAACTAATATCTGTAACTGCTGCTGGAATTGTTAGATTAATAGAGTAATCCTCATCATCTGTTTCATAGGCAAAGGCATTTGAACTTGATCCAGATGAAAAGAAAGTATAACTCCAAGTAACAGTAGTTGGATTTTCATTTCCGAAAGTATCATTTGCCCAAACAATTATTGTTGTATTTTCTGAATCAGTTATATTTATATTTGTGGTGTTATCTGCACAAGTTATAGTTGTATTAACCCCAAGATATTCATACCAACAAGCATCTAAATGAGTATCATTAATACTCCAATTTAAAGTAAGATTAGTATTTATTGCTTGATAACTAACTGGATCTACTGGTGCAGAAGTTGATAGTGCTGGGAAAGTAGCATCAATAGTAAAATTCCAAGTAGTCCCATTTACACAATTATTAAATCCATCACAAGCTTCCATAGTCCAATTATAAAATCCATCTGCTAAAGCCCTATCAAAATTAACTAATGTATTATTAGTAACAGATGTATCAGTTCCATTATAAGTAGCATTTAATATTAAACTCACATTAGCAACACTTGTATCATCAAAAGCAGTTCCATTTAATCCAAATGTAGAAACACTATAATTACTCATAATAGGTGGTGCATTTAAAGTAATATTAATATTTGTAGCATAAGTTATACTTCTAAATGTAGCATTAGTGCATTGACTTGCATTATCACAAGTTTCCACACTCCAATTCCATAAACTTGCACTTGTTAAAGTATATGGAAAACTTGTTAAAGTATTATTAAAAGGAGATGAATTTGTTGAAACCCAAGTATCATTAACAATTAAACTCATATTTTGAACTAAAAAATTATCTGTTCCTGTTGCATTAAATGTTACACTTGGATTATAAACAGTTACTAAATCAGCAGGAGAATTTAAAGTAGATGTTGGGGAATCATCATCAAAACCACCAAAAGTCATTCCTGCTCCACTATTATAAAGTTGAGTTACTTCTGTTGATGTTAAACTTCTATTCCAAATACCAACTTCATCCATATCTCCAATAAAATAACCAAATCCAGATTGTTGAGTCATTAATAAAGTATTTGAATTTTCCCAAGCTCTTGCATCAGCATCAGTTGTTCCATCTGCGGAGGCATTGATATAAAGAGTAGTTGTTCCATTTGCTTGTGCAACAAAACCAACATGCTTCCAAACTCCACTATTAACTGCCCCAGAAGAAAGAAAACTTAAAGTTACTCCACCTTTAAAATATCTTAATTTCCCTGTTGCAACAGAATCAAATCCAAAATTAAATCTGTTTTCCACAGCTCCACCACTTAATTGACTAATTAATCCAAAATTAGCATTTGTATCTGAAGTTTTAATCCATGCAAAAAATGAATAAGGTGTATTTGTTGCAGAAGTATCAAAAATAGGAGTATCTAAACTAATGTATTCACTTGTTCCATTTCCATTGTATCCAGATAAAATTAATCCTGTAGTATTATCTGCTCCTGCATTTGTTCCATCAAAATTTCCTAATTCATCAGAAATAGTATCTGTTGCTCCTGCTCCTTCATCCATTTTATAGTAAGCCATTAAACCAGTATTCAAACCAGCTGTCCAAACTGCCCATTCATTTATTCTAACTCCAAATAAATTAGGTATCCATTCTACATTTTGCCCTTCATAAGTTGTAGTAAATAATCCAATAATCATAACTTCATTTTCTTTTATATCTTCTGTAATAATATCTTCCCATCTAAATCTTTCTTCTAAATGAGAACCAGAAACAATACAAACTTCTGTTAAAGTTTTATTTCCCAAATCTTTTAATGAACAAGAATAATCATCAACATCTATATTATAAGAAACTTTTTTCTTATAATCAAATACAATCTCAACTTCATTTAAATTATCTCTAACATTATAAAACTCCATGTTTTTAAACATTTTAGAATAATCTGCAAACCCTCTCACTTCAAACTCAGCTACTTTTTGATAACCTAAACCTACTTCATATATCAAAGGGGTTTTTAATTCTACTTCTGCATAAGTTGTTCCTAAACCAAACAAATTCTTAACAGTTACAGTTTGAGTTTCAACATCATAACTTTTAACATTATCAAAAGTAATTAACTCAGCACTTGTTAAAGCCATAGTTCCAACTAATAAAACTAATCCTATTATCCACATCAATGATACTTTACTTATTTTCATTTTAATCTTGTCCTGGGAACTTCCCAAATAATACAATCATCATCATAAACATAAAGGCAGTTACAATAAGAGGGAAGTAAGATCCTAAAAGGGCATCCATAATAGGGAATCTTGCAACTGTTGAAACAAACTCTCCATTAGCTGCAACTCCTTGCCAAATGTTACTTAGCATAACTCCAAGAACCAACGATATTATTCCTATGATTACAAATATCCAGAAAAATGCTATATTTGCCTTACTGGCAAACGAGAATATTAACATCTGTATCATGAGTCCTATAAAGATTGCGAGGAATGCAAAATCCCATATACTCCCTTGCTCTACCTCTTGGAAAGCTTGAACTGCTTTGTGTGCTTCAGTATCATTTAAATCTGCATTAGCTTCAAAATTAACATCTAAAGCTGTATAAACTTTTTCATTAACATGATTCATAAAGAAAACTATAATTCCAATTATGAAGATTGTTACTACAACTAATATAATTGATTCTACTTGTCCTCGTTTGTTTTTTAATAATTGCATTTTAAAATTTAATATCCCCCATTTTCTTAACCTTTTCATTAACAAATATTTTACTTGCTTGTGCAGAAGATATTTTAACCCCTAAATCTTTTTTCATTTGAACTTGAATCTTCTTTAATTCCTCTGCAAGTTTGGGATCTATTCTTACTAAAGGGGTATTTTGTTTAGCCATTATTGCATCATCCCTCCAAATTTAGCAGATTGCTTTACTGATTTATTGAAAAGTAATGCTTGAAGTAATGTTAAGAACCACATAACAGCCAATAATCCAGCAACAATCCAGAATACTATAAACATTATTCCAGTGAAACTATCAAAGAAACTAATCAAAGCTGTGCTTGTTATATTGTCATAAACCATTATTGAGATTACATTTAATCCAGCAAGTAAGAATAAGAATCCTATAATAAATAAACTCCATTTAACTTGCATCTTGTCTTCTTTAATAAATCCAACAAAGAATAAACCACCTGTCAAAAGTAAGAAAATAATTGCTATAAGCATTGCAATGTTTCCAGTATCTGAATATTCTAAACCAGAATTGGTTACAAAATAATTTCCAGAAGCAAATCCTCCTATCCCTGTTGCATTACAATGTATTATATAAGAATGCAATCCTAAATCATTAAAAATAGAAGAATTGATATCAATATAAAACTCATGGCCGTTTATTTCTGCAAAATCTTCATCTAATATTTCATGTCCTGTTGAATTATATAAATGCAAATTACAATCTGCTTCTGTTATTGTTAAAATATTTCCATCTGAAATATTAAAAGCATGTGTGAATAATCTAAAAGCTGAACCTTGTTTTGCAATATCATAATTAGAATACTCTACATCTATTCCAGAACTTCCTACAGATGTTGTTGTTTGAACTGGAGGAATAGCACTAACCAAAGAAAGCATTAATACAAAAGCAAACAAAAAGATTAATAGTTTCTTCATCCTCCAAATTTGAACTTATCCCAAAATCCTCCCTTTTTAACTCCAGGCATTTGAAATCCAGAACCAATGTTCTCAACACTAATCTTTCCAAGCCAGTTCTTTTCATTTTGGCCTTCTGCTCTTTTCAATGCAAGAAATACATTCATAAGAACTGAATTGTTAATATCATCTAAATCTGTTTTATCTTTAATGCCGAACTCTCTCCAATTCAAAGCTAAGCTATCAACTAAATCCTCACTTAAAGTAATAATCATCTTTCCGATTATTGCTTCATCTAAATGTGAAAGAATAACTCCTTGATTAATATGAGATTCTAAAAGGAAACTCATCTTCTCTATTCCTTTTTGATTCATTTTAGGAGTTGCAACTTTAATTTCTTGCCCATTAGGTAATAATTCCATTCCTTTTAATCTTAAAACAATATCCTTAACAATCCTTTTAGGATTTGTTTGCTCAACTAATACAGCTTCACTTCTTTGAACTTGTTCAAAAGCTCCTGGTGCATAAGCTTGTTGCTGTCCTTGGATTTGTTGCTGTTGTAACACTTCTTGTGCTTGATATTGTTCTGCTGTTTCTTTATCCATTATATTTTAATCCTCATCTTCTTTTTCTTTAAAGGGAAAACATCTTTCAATAAACTTCCTAATTCTATTCTTGGAGGTTTGAAATCTGTTTTTAATGTTGTTCCAAAATCTGGTGTCTTAACAAACTTTCTTGTTCCAGCAACTGGTTTTGATCTTCCACCTTGTCCGAATAAAGGGAGGGCAATAGGAAGAATAAATTTTCCTTTAACTCTTGGTGAAACATTAAAAAAAGGAACAGCTGATCTTGGAAATGCAACTTGTTTTAATGAAAGTGCTTGAATTTGTTTAGTTCTTTGAGAAGTATCTTGTTTTGGTAATTGGGTTTGAATAACTTCTGTTTTTAATGCTTGTTTTGACTTTGAAGATGATCTTTGTTTAGCTCTTGAACCTTGAACACTTAATTGTCCTAATCCTTGAGAAAGTGCTTGATCCATTTTAGAAGATTCTAAAAATGTTGTTTTAGTTTGCAACTCTAATTTTTGAGTTGGTGCTTGAGTTTTTCCTATTGTAGCTCTTTTAGAAATTGCAATTCCAGTTGTTCTTCCTAAAATATTTAAAGATGTTTGTTGAGGTGCTAAATTTAATCCACCTTCAGAAATAGCTTTTAAACTTGCAAACCCTTGTTCTTGTAATTGTTTTTGTGATAATCCCCCAAGGCTTTCGCTAATTACTTTCCCTGGTTTTCCTTTAATTGGTGCAAACAAACTTCTTGGAGGTGATTTCATAAGTGGTGGTTTAATTTTCATTATTTCTCCTAAACTTCCAGCAACAACCTTGCCTTTGCTTCCAGTTATAGAAGCTATAGCACTTAGTTCTTTTTCAGAAAACATTTCAGCAATGTTCCCAAACTTCCCAGCTTTCTTTCCAGAAGTTCCAATAAAAGCTGCACCAAATTGAGAACCTATGTTTCCTTTACCAACAGATTTAGCACCTTGTATTCCAATAAATGCTTCTGGCTTAACTAATTTAATTCTTCCACCAGTTAAAGCTTTTTGAGTTGTTGCTCCAATTCCAATAGTTCTTGAGGTTACAATCTTCCCTTGCTTTTCAAATAAAGTTAATGCAGCTGCCTTTCCACTTCTTGTTGCTTTAAATCCAGTTCTTGCAATTATATCTACATTAGTTGCTAATACTCCTCTTTCTGCACCAGCAACAAGCTCTTGATTTACTCCTTTAAAGAAAACTTTAGTTTGTTTTGATCCTTTTGGTAATGGTGTGAATAATAATCCAACAGAAATTCCAACATCTACAATATCTTTTGGTATAAATCCTAATGCAAATTTACCTAATGGAGAAGCTGTTTCCCTTTTTCTTTCAACAAATGCTCTAACTTCTTCTCTTTCTCCACCTTTTTCTTTAGCTGGTATTGTTAATTGTTGTTCTGGCCTTTCTTTAAATTCTTTAACTATATCAAATATTTCTCTACCTTCTGGAGACAATTGTCTTAAAAAAAAGTTCTCTCTTGGTTCTTCTGCTTCAAAGCTTAATGGTTCTGCTCCTGTGCTTCTTTGTTCAGTTAAACCAGTTGTAACTCCTTCTCTTGTTCTTTTAATAGTAAAACTTGAAACCCTTCCCTCTCTCTCTTGTGGATCTGCTTCATCAAATACTCTTGCACCAGTTTCATCATGGAATCTTCTTTCTTCTAACTCACCAGTTTTAGATCTTACTTCTACTACTTGACCTTTTGGTGCTGTTGGAGTTATAGTTACTGTTGGTGTTGAACCTCCTCCTCCTCCAGAACTTCCTCCACCTCCAGAAGTTGCTTGAGTATAAGTTTTTCCAGCAATAGTTGCAGTTCCTGTTGCTTTAGGGATTGATCCTCCAGCAGCTTTCTTTGCTTGTGTAAAAGTCTTTCCACCAATTGTTGCTGTAGAAGTTGGTGCTTTCTTTTTAAAAATTCTTCTTATTCTACTAAATAATCCCATCTTTTTGCCCTAAGGTTATTTCTTAATAATCTTTAAACTATTTAAAACTTTACTAAATGTTACAAGAAGTTACAAATTACTTTTCTGCTAATTTAAGAGAATAATAATATCAATAAAAAAAGAATTATAGAAATTACCATTGCTAAAGTTATATAAACTTGAACAAAACAAAAAGCAAAACTCCAGAACCCAATTTTTTCATCCTTTCCATTTATTTTCAATTTCATTATTTTGTATGCCTCCTTCATAAATTATTTGTTTAGCATCTATTCCATATCCAGAAGTGCAAGTTACATCCTCGCCAAGTTTCTTTGCACAAATTGAACAAGGATCATTTGCTATTTCTGTTCCTCTCATAAATATTAACAGCATGAAAACACAAAACATTAAGAATAAAAGTATTGCAATGAATTTAAATCTTGAATTAGTTATCCAATATTCCATTTAAATAAACCTCCTTAAAATACTATAAACTATAAAAAAACTAATATCAAACCCAGCAAAAAGAACTATCAAATGTTCTTTCATTGTTAAATCCCTAAATTCTTCTTTACTCATTTGGATCATTCCTCACAGCTAAGAAACCAAATATTAAAGCAACTATGAAAGCAAAGAAAATCCTTGAAGGAAACATAGCATCTGCTGCTATAAGAACTGGGAAACTAATCACAAACCACATTAAGAACTTGAACATTACATCCATTTTAATTAAAGATTAACCTCCATAATCTTGAGGCAGTAGTTACAATAATCCAAATTGCCCAATAAATTGCTCCAAAGGCAGCCAGTTTTAATGTTATACTCAAATCTTTTAATTTTATCTTTTCTTTCATTATAAATGGTTCTCCTTGTATTTTTCAATAGCATTCTTAGCTATTTGCCTTCCAACAATTCCTGCCATTGCTAAAGCAAGGATTAAGAAAGCATAGGCAATCCACATGTTCTTTAATGCAAATACTCCTGCTGCAATAAAAAGAGATGCTTCAATAACAAACCCAATCATTTCTTTTGTTGTTCCTTTCATTTTATAATAAAGTTAATGCTACCCATATTCCTATGGCAATTCCAACTATAACCCAAAAGATTATAGAGAATAGAACTCCTCCTTTTTTATTCATCTGCAAACACTTCCTTTCTTCTTTTAATTGAGATGCCTTCACAAACAAAGAAGATCATAAGGAAAGCAATGCTCATCACTCTACCAATATAAGTTAAAGGCATAGAAAAGGTAACTAAACTCGCAACTAAAAACATAATTGCCATTAGTTGCCAATTCCATGCTGAAATAAATTTATAAATTAATTTAGTATCCATGTTAAACCTGTTGTTACATCTGCCACAACCCTGCTTGGGTTAATGGTTTTAGCTAAAGCTGATAGTTCTCTTAATATTTCTGGAAGGTAACTCATCAATATATATAATACAAAGATTGAGATTGCACCCATCATAAGTTGAGGTAAGAACATTAATACTTTCATCCAAAGTTTTTCTGGATCAAACATTTTCTTATTCATTCCTTTTCTTTTAATAGCCCAGAACTCCATATCTGGATTGATTTGTTTTGAAACTTGTGATGCAATAAGATATTCATGGCCATCTACTCCAATAACTTTTTTCTTATCTATTGTTGGGGGTGCAAGGAAATAAATTGTATTCTCTGATGTTCTATATAGTTCAAGGTAATCAAATCTTCCAGCACTTTGTAACACACTAAACTTCGGTGAAGGTAATTCCAATCCAAGTTTCCATAACTTAAAGTAATGGCTTCCATCCTTTCTATCCCTAAGGATTGCAGCATTATCAAAGATTATCCTATTCTTGTCGTTAGCTCTTTCAGATATTATTTTAACTTTAATGTTAAACTTTCTCTTATATATTAAAAACCAATACATTACAAAACCTAATACTCCTAAAACTATAAAGGCAATTCCTATCCAAAGGATTCCACTAAAAGCTTTCTCCATGAATTGGCTTCCAACTTCTGTTATTACTGATGCCATCTTTAATTATTCTCGTAAGCTTTATTTAATATCAATGCAATAGCAGAGTAAATATCGTAACTCTTTTTGGTTTGCTTATCATGTATTACTTTTTCTGTTGAAGTTGCAACTTCACCGACAACCCATCTTGAATCATCTGTTTCCACTGGAAGTGGAGGGGTTTGTTCTGGAGTTACTGGGGGTTCTGGAATCTGTTGTGCAAACTTAGTTTCTGTTTCCTGTGCTAATTGTGCCATAGGATTAACATCTACTGGTTCTTGTTGTATTACTTGCTTTTCTTTTTGTTTTCTTTTAAACATTTTTGTTTAACCTCCTTATAACTTTAGATTATAAGTGGAGAGTTTTACATCATCCCCAAGATGAAATGAAAAATTTAAAGTGGTATAACTGTGTAAGTTGTTTTCAATCCTTCCCCAGATTTATTTACTTTAATAAATTTAACTTCTGGTTTCTCTTTAACTATTTCTTTTAAAGATTTTAGAACTGAAATTGGCACTCTATAAAATGCACCATTAACATTAATAGTTTTTATTGCGAAAGTTGTTCCATCTGATCTATTAAACTCTGCATCTTCAACTACTACATCAACTGAAACTTTATCTAACTCTGTTATGTTTTTGGTTTGCGGTGCTTCGTATGCTTCTGCTTCATCCTTTAGTGTTCCCATGTTTTGATTTGCCCTCCTTTTTTTGTTGTATTATTAACCACAAAACTGAAACTAAAACAAGGCAAAAACCAAACATCATAAAGAATGCTCCACCAACTATGAATCCATGCTTTACAAATAAAACCATTGCTGTTATCACAAATAACCATCCAACTCCTTGAGTTGCTACTGCAAACAATGCTTGTATTTGTTCTAATTTTTTACTCATTTTTCACCTCCTTTTCATCAAACACCTTTTTGATTTCATCAAATAGCATCCATCTTCCTTGAAATCCTTTTGATTGAGGATATACCATTTCCTCTCCCTTGATCCAAAGCTTTAATATTTCTAATAGTTCTTTAAGATTAAATGTTGTGTAAGTGCATGGGAATTTAAAATTAACTCTGACTAATGGTATTCCATTGTATTTCTTTCCATCACAATTACCATCAAGCTTTGTATCCCACAATCTTATTTCTTCAATGTTTGCTGTCATTTTTTGAATATTGGTTTGCTTTCTTTCTTCATTTCCTTAACTAATTCTTCTGCAAAGTTCTCCTTTTTCTTTTTATAAACCATTTTAAATCCTTTTACTTTCTTCATTTTCATTTTGTTCCTCCTTATTCCTCTTTTTTAATTTGTTTTGGTATTCTACCAATGGTAAATACCTTTTACACATTGGGCATTGTTTGGGATTCCTTACTCGTGCTTCCCATTCGTAACCACATTCTTCTCTTGGGCATTTATGTTTCATGTTATTATAATATTATTATAGTATTTAAATGTTTCTCCCAACAAAGGCAGAGGGTATAAAAAAAAGAGGTGATTTATGTTAAGTTCTGTTAAGAAATTAGCACCTCTGCCACCAATTTTACTTGGGTTTGTTGGGAGTATTATCACTTTCTTTTTTTCCATTGTTATTATAATAATAGTATTCTTTATAAGTTTTTAGTTATTGTTGCTTTCTGATGGATATTCTTCATAGCTTTTTTGTAACACTTTGGGCAAAGCCTTGTGAATCTTGATGTTGGATTGAAGATCTTAGCACATCTTGTGCATGGTTTATGTAAATTTCCTTTTCTTATTGGCATTTTAATATTTTAGTTAAGTTAGTAGAGATAGTAAGGTATTTCCCACTTATTTCACATGTAGAAAAATGAGTGGGATTAACCCCTCTTTCCCTACTAACCTTACTATTTATTCTTTCCATCTTATGTTATCCCAAACAGCTAATTGACCCCCCCTTCCATCATGTAACCATTCAAAAGATTTCCTTACAGTTTCTATCTCTTTCTCTTTCATTTTCTTACCTAAAGTATTATCAGCCATATATCTATGACCTCTTTCTTTACACCAACTATCAAGTTTCCTTTTGAAATCTCCTTTGATTATATGTGATCCAAACGATTCTTCTGTGAAAAGATCCATAAAGGTTTGTAAGAAATCACTTCTATCTTCATATCTTTTCTTTCTCATTTCAATATCTCCTTCATTATAAAATTCTCTTTTCTCTAAAAGATTTTTAAGAATTATTATACTTTTAGAAGCAAGTTGATTATATTCTTCTTCTGGAATATCTGAAAGTATATCTTTTTGCTCTGAAAACATATTAGGAAAATCTATGATTAACCATCTCCTATAAAATCCAACTGTCTTATCTGTTGTAGTTGGAAGGTTATTAGTTGCAATTAATATCTTAGCATAATTATAATCATCAAAAGGATTTTTGTTCTTATATTCAAAACCAATAGTATCTTGGCCTGTTAGTTTTTTTATTATAGAAGTTTTGTTTAGTTCATTGAAATTAGTTTCACCCATTTGGCAAACCAATTTCTTATGCAATCTTGTGATCTCAAATCTTGAAGCAATTAAAGTATCTAATTCAGTTGAAGTAACATTATCTTTTCCTATAAATTTTCTTAATAGTTCTAAGAATTTACTTTTTCCATTCATTCCAGCACCAATAAAACAAAACAACCTATGCAAAGGATAATCTGGCACAAGACAATAAGCAATGATCTCATAAAGAGTTTGAACATATTCTTTTCCAACCCATTGTTCAAATATCTTATCCATAACAGGAGTATTTTCATATTCAGAAATTTCCCAAGGGATTGGGTTGGTAACAAAGTATTCTGGAGTTGCTTTCAATACTTTTCCAGTTGTGTAATCCATAATCTTATCTTTGAATTGTATCCAAGTTGGTTTGATTGGTTTTGGGGTTTTAGTTCTTCCATGTTGTTTCATTGACTCAACAATTTCTGTTTTATCTTTGCTTTGAACAGTATTTGCACTGGAAGATTCAGAAACCATGTTTAAAATATCTGTTTCATCTACAATCCTCCATTTATATTCTTCTTGATCCCATAACCACCACAACTTTGAAGAATCGTAAATATATGGTTGAACTTCCCAGATTTTCTCTGCTAAATCTTTCTTACCAAAGAAATTGTTTATTAATTTTTCAAGAATTGGATTATCTTTGATTAAAGTATTAGTAACTTTAATATGCTCATCCTTAACTTGAATAATACCCTCTTTCTTTTTTAGTTTCATAAACTCAATTAGTTTATGTTCCAATAATCTTTCCATATCTTTTTTAGTTCCTTGGGAAAGAACTCTTTCATAATCTTCTTTAGATATTGTGCAATCATCAAGGATTTTTTCACTCATTTCTTTTCCTCCCTCTTTTCTAAAGTATCAATCTCTAAAAATCTAATTGGCATAGCACCAAGTTTATCATCATCTAATATTAAGAAATCTTTTGCGAGTTCTAAGATAGATCCGTTATAAAATCTACCATCTTTTCTAACAATATGTATATCTATATCATTTTTCTTATAAAAAGAAAGATTATCGTATAGTATTTTATATAGTTCGTTTTTATTATCCTCGTTCATGTTTTTCATAACACTAAATCTTATTTAAAGATATATATTCACAAAACAATAGTAACTTAAATATAAACTAAACAATAAGTTTATAAATAACAAAATATTAATATTAACATGGATGGTGAATATAAATCTACAGAAAATAAAGCTGGATGGAATGCAAGTCAAGAAATTATCCAAACATTATCTAATTTAAGGAACTCTTTCATGAGTTCTATGATGGATGAAGACATGAAACAAGCTTTAAATGTTTGTAGAAGAATATTAGATGTTATTTCTGGCAAAGTTACTGAAACAGAACGAGGAACACTGAATAAAGATATATATTTGATAGAAGATTCACTTCCGAAGGCAGAAAACACTTATGCTTACAATGGAAGAATGTTATATACCGATATAAAGTTTAGAACACTTGTTAAAAGGCGCATTGAAGATTTATATAGGAAATTAGAATCACTACAAGATAAAAAGGGCTATGGAATGAGGGCTGCGGATGATCCAAGGTTCGCAGTGGAGATGAGGTAATGGTTAAGGTTAAATTAAACAAAGAAACAATGGAATGGGAGGAATTACCTTCCTATTCTAAAGAAGGGTTCTATTTAGATGGTTATTTAAAACAGAACATGGATTATTTAAAGAAATCATTAAAGAATGACTACGATTTCTTTGTTGTGATAGATGGGAGGGAAAGATTTGGTAAATCTACCCTCGCTGCACAACTCGCACACTATTTAGATCCAACTTACAACCTTGATAGATGTGTATTCACTGCAGATCAATTCTCAGATGCTGTAGAGAAGGCAGAGAAGTATCAAGCCATAGTATTTGATGAGGCACATGGATATTTAGGCAGCAGACAATCAATGAGTTCATTTAATAAGAAATTAATAAAGATAATGAGTGAGATGGGTTCAAAGAACTTAATTGTTATAATAGTTCTGCCTAACTTCTTTGAATTAGATAAATACCCTGCAATACATAGGAGTTCATGCTTAATTAATGTGCATAAGAGGGCAGGGTTCATGTTCTTCAACTATAAGAAGAAGAAGGATCTCTATCTGAAGGGCAAGAGGTTCTATGCCTATAATGTTAGTGCGAATTTCCATGGTGCTTTCGTGAAACACTTCCCATTAGACAAGGAGGCCTACCAGGCCAAGAAGGACTTCTCCACAGTAGAGGATGCAAAGATTAACAACCGAGAGAAGAAGTATCTCAATCAAAGAAACATCTTAATTAACAAATTTTATAATAATTATGGTTTAACTCAAGAAGCCATCTCAAATTGGCTGCCAAACATGGGCAAAGTGGGTATATGGGAGGTAATCGCTAAGGAAAAGGAGTTAGAACAGGAATCGGCGGCACATAGTATAATACCCAGTAGAGGGGATGTGAGTAATGTAACTAAGGCCGAAAGTGATGAAAAAAAGGATGTTAATACAATAGTGCCAGAGGATGGAGGCCTTATACTATAGGGATGAAGATCAAAAAAAAACTGCTGAAACTTCTTGATGCAAGAATTAATAGGGCAACAAAAGTTATACAATCAATTAACAATAGGAAAATAAAAGATAATAAAACAAAGGATGAAACCACTAAGGTTTAGTTTATAGTTTATCATATAACTAAACAAAAACGATAAGTTTATAAATAACAAACTCGTATAAAGTTTATAATTAACATGGAAAAAAAAGATTTAACTCACGAAGAAATAAGAAAACTTTGTGAGGCACAAGAAAGAAAGATTAAAATTGTTAAAGAACAATTAAAATTAGTTTTAAAATATATTAATAAAGATATTTATGGAGGTGGCGAAGATGATTAAAGATATAAACAGATTTTTCTTCCCAGACGAATGGAAAGGATTTCTTAAACAAATAGAGAAACCAAAATTCAAACATAGATTATTATATGAATTAATGTTTAACACAGGTGCAAGATTTGATGAAGCAAAACACATTAGGCCTTGCGATTTTGATTTTGAAAGAAATAACCTCCGACTTTGGAAAACAAAAACAAAAGCAAAAAAAGGTGAAAAAGTTGGAAAACCGAGGACGATTTCACTTTCAACTTCTTTTTCACACAAAATGCGAAGATTTTGCAAAGACAAGCAACCAGATGCTTATTTATTCACAATTTCCCAAGCAGGTTTCAACCAATTAATGAAAAACAAATTAAAATTAATGCAAGTTGAAGATTTCCCTAACTTTTCATCCCACAACATCCGAAAAACTCATGGAATGTATTTGAAAGCCCTGGGAATTGATCTTGCAGAGATTTGCACAAGATTAGGCCATGATTACAATACTTACATTAAACATTATGGATCTGCTGATGTTTTTTCAGAAAAAGATATGCGAGAAATAAGATTCTTAATGGGTGATCTTTATCAAAGAACAAGGAGGTGGAATTAAGATGGAAGAAAGTGAAGAAGTAAAAAATGCTTTTTTTGAAGGGAGGAAACATGAAAGAGAATATTGGGTGAATAAAAATTTAGATGTGTTAAGAGAATTGTCTTTTGTGGAAAAGAAAATTAATAATGTTTTAGATGAGATATTTGAGGCCAAATCTTGCCTCTTTCAAAATCTAAAAACAGATTTATTAGATTTAAAACTAAACAAAGATGAGAGGACTACAAGGGAGAAAAATAGATAAAGTTCAGCAATATCTATAAATATAAACAAAATGATTAGAAAAACAAAATGCACAAAATGTGGTTATGAATCAAGTTATAGGATTAAATTTAGATTTTGCCAGAAATGTGGCCATAGAGTAAAAGAAATTCCAATGGAGAAAAAGAAATGAGTGATTTAATAATTGGTTTAATTGCCGTTGGTTCTCTTTTAGGATTTGTTTGGTTTCTTGTAAAAATATCAAAAAGCTATGCAGAAGAACAAAAAGGAAAAAAGGAAAAGAAAATAACAAAAGAACAACATAAAGGAGGGTTAAAATGAATTTAAAAGAAAGAACAAACCCATTAAGAGAAAGAATAAAGAATCTATCAGAAAATTTCAATGCCTTAAGTGAAAAAACCCTTTTAAGCTATCAAAATGCTATCTTTTTCATTGTAGTGGGTGATTTGTTTGGTATATACTACTTCTTACAGTGGAAGGTATTGGGAGTAGCAATTTTAATACTTTGTTTAGTGTTCTTAGGGCTAATTATGTGGAAATTAAGAGATTTTGATCCACCAAAGAAAAATAAGGATGAAAAATGGTTTAAACCAAAGGATAAACCAGAAAAACCACCAAGAGATGATGGGCATTTCCAAATGAGTTTAGATCCAGAAAACTATAATAAAAGATTAGAAAAAGCTATGGGAAATCTAGAATTCCAATATCTTTTTTACTAACTACAATAGGTTTTGCTAAAAAGGTATTAATTTTTGTTCCTCTCTTTAGAGCAAACACTTTTGCCTTGCCTAATTTTGGCCTTGCCTTTTTATAACATTTCTTTATATCTTTTTTTGTTAGTTTATACTTCATGATTATGAAAGGGAGCAGTTTCAATTAAGTTCTCTCCTCCCCATTGAATATAAACCCTCAAAAAAATAAAGTGAGGGCTAATTTAAATTTATTATTATCTATTTCGTCTTCCTCCAAATACTACTAATAGTAATCCGATAACTACTGTAATAACTATTGCTAAAACAATTAGTTCCCAGAAGTCAGCAAATGTTCCTAAACCATCAGTTGTTGCATTTCCTGCAACACAAGCTTCATCTCCCCATGTATAAGTATATGAAATAATCCATGGATAAATGGCATGAGTTGCAGTCGCATTAACAATAGTTCCTGCCGATGCATCAACTGTATAATTTCCAGAAGCAATTAACAGATCTAATGTTGCATTATAAACTATTGCTGAACTAACAGTTCCAAATCCACAAGTTCCAGCACCATCAAGTGTTTGAGTTGCTGTTCCAGCGAAAGCAATAAGAGATTCATTTGCTACATCAACTGAAACAGTTCCATCTCTGGTATCAGTTAATGCTTGAGTCATAACTAAACCGAACACTAATACTATTGCTGCGAATACCAAAGCTAAAATAGCAGGAGCAAGAGTTTGAACTTGTCCTTTTTTATTTAACATCATCTAAATAAAAAACTATCTTCTCCTTCCTCCACCGAACACAACAAGTAATAGTCCGATAACTACTGTAATAACTATTGCTAATACAATTATTTCCCAGAAGTCAGCGAATGATCCTAATCCATCAACTGTTAAGTTAGCTGCAATATATGCTTCTGTTGCTGCAGTTTGTGTATCTCTTAATTCTTGAGTCATAACCAAACCGAACACCAAAACAATAGCTGCGAACACTAAACTAAGTATTGCAGGAGCTAAACTTTGAACTTGTCCTTTTTTTGAAATTTTTCTTAAATTCATTTAGTTTTTCCTCCTTTATAATTGTATAAATATATTAAAACTAAAGAAGTTTATATTTAAAAAGGAGTGTAACAAGAAGTTACAGTTATATTTTAAAATTAAAGTCAAAAGGATTCCTATTAACCCTTCTTTTAGTTGCAGGTTTTCTCATTTCTATTTTCTTTGCTTCTTTTTTTACATCTGCTCCTGTTAAATATCCTCTTGCTATTTTTAGTTTCCCTTGTTGTTTATAATAAACATAATTAGTAGCATGAGATTTTGTTAAACTTTTACTATCTTCTTTTCTAAAATGGGCATTTTCTGCCCTATTCATCATAGCTTTTGTTACTTTCACCATATTATATTAAACCTCCTTTCATTTTTCTGCTAAGAATAGAATTGCCAATCCTATAACTCCAATTATAATGAACACACTTGCAATCCACCAAGCCATTAATCCAAGAACTGCGAAGAATACTCCTCCCAACATTCCAGTGAAA
>Ga0307928_10001329_pt1 | contig 18695 bp, 25 predicted proteins | sample AceLakmetagen232_FD_201815 | JGI IMG/M metagenome (GOLD analysis project Ga0307928, IMG submission 201815) | Saline water microbial communities from Ace Lake, Antarctica - #232 | ecosystem: Environmental > Aquatic > Non-marine Saline and Alkaline > Saline | place: Antarctica: Ace Lake... | reverse complement strand
CTATTCTAATTTTCGCAAAATAAAATGATTAATAAAACCAATAAAATGATTAATAAAACCAATAAAAAGGATAACAATCTTCTATCGAAGAAAGTTAAAGGGTTTGACGAAAAAAAACGATAACTTAAGTGAGGAAAACATATGAGTTACGCAGATACATTATATGCTGTTGCTATAGCACAAGAACGAACATCCGCCGAGGTCCGAGCTATGACTCGCGTGCAGGTAGCGAACGCTTGCGGTGTGACGCTGCCAGTTGACAAGACTGCATCGTTCCTCTACTGGAATATTAAGAAGAAAGTCGCACGCAGGCTCGACGCTGATGCTGTGGAATTCGACAAGGTGGCAATAAATAATGCGATCCTGACATTCGCGGAGAACAACGGTTTGACAATCACGCGATGGCAAGAAGGCGATTCGACTGATGGCTTGCTTCTCCGCGTTCGGAGGGCTGAATAATGGCCGCGACCGACGACAAAACAAACTTCTATGTTATGGATGCTGCAATAGATAGTCTGGCTGACAATATCAACGGCGGCACGATGTACACAGGCAATGGCCAGACTTATGTTGACGGACGACCCGCCGAAACATATTCAAATGTTGATGCTGTTAGCCTCGGTGGTAGTGAATATACGCTGGAAAATAAAGACAATGGCGGGTGGGGAACTACTGATGTAGATGATCAGATTTGTTGGGATACCGCCGGAACCGTTGAGTTTGTTCGCGTTCTGGAACTTGATTATGGGTCTGATTCAGATGTTATAAGGGTTTATGCGGTTAGTGATGCAACAATAACAGTTGCAACAGGTAAGTCGGTTTATGTTGGTGGTGCGTGGAAAACCATTGACTTCCCCTGTGGAATGGTTGACAACACATGGACCAACGCCGCTGGCGATCCTATCACGATATGGATCAAGAACGGGACATACGCTGAAGATATGGTCATCGTCAGCGGTGGAACCGCCCTTTCTTATATCACATATGAAGGATACAAAACAACCCCAGGAGACGGGCCTGCCGAAGGGATGAACGGGACGATACCGGAGATACAAGGCACGGGAACAGCGGCGGCAACGTTGCATGTACCAAGCGGAAAGGATTATCTTTCGTTTGTCGCCCTGAAGTTCACGCAAACAACAGCCAGCAAGCATGGCGTTTATAATCTTGGCGATTATTGTAGCTGGGAGCATTGTTATTGCAAGACTACCGGCGTCGGCGGAAGCGGAATTTCTAATGTGAACGGTTATGCTAACACGTTTACCAAGTGCTATATCGAGGGCGTGCTTAATGGTATTTCTGCCAGTTCTCTTTCAATCGGAATTATCAACTGTGATGTTGTGTTCGGCGGTGCTGCTTCTAACTCTGGGATCATCATTGGGCCATATAGTACTGCGAATAACAACAAGGTCAGATACGTCGGAACGGACACAACCGCCGTCAAAGGCATTGAAAGCGACGGCGTTGTGTCGTGGATCGTTGGCAATACCATAGACGGAATCGACAAGCTGACAAGTGGCATATTCCTTGATACTGGATACATAGGAACGTGTGAAAACAACCTAGTCTCGAATATTAACGGATATGGGCTAGACAGCGATCACGTTCACTTCATATTAAATTCATACAACGCTTTTTACAATTGCTCGTCAGGAAACATCAATACGACATATATACTTGCCGACAATGACGTTGGCAATGTCACAGTAACAGCTGACCCGTACACGAACCATCCGACCGACTTGACGCTTAACAGCAACACGCCTGGCGGCGGTCAGTGTCGAGCGGCTGGGTATCCGTCTTACCGCGATATCGGGTCATTGCAACACGAAGACGTTGGCGGCACAACAGTAATAGTATCACACAGGAAAGTAAGATAACCAAAGGAGTAAAAATATGAGAGGCGTATACACAGCACACGAACTTATAGCAGCACTAAACCCAACGGCAGGAGATGGGATTATGACACTTGTACCTGCGGCAGATATGTGCGTAGAGATTCTATCTGCATCCGTAACAAATATGGATACAGATACAGCAGAACAACTAGATGTTGGTCTATATCGCATCACCGACACTACCAGTCTCGCAGGTAATGCAATAACACCAGAAAAACATGAAGTTGGCGATGTTGCAGCTTCTGCTACCGCTCTTGGTGGTGGCAATGCAGGTATGACAACCGAACCTGATGGATGGGGAACCGAACCTATAGATAGACAAGGATGGAATAATCTCGGAGGTTATCGCTATGACCCTATACCCGAAGAACGTCCTATCCTTAGTCCTGGTACTACTACTGGTATAGGACTGAGACTAATGACCGTACCATCAGCAGCTTTTCAAGCTTCAGTACAAATAGTTTTCAGAGAAATTGGAGGCTAATCTTTAATCTGTTGTTTCTTCTTTAAAAAGATCTTAACTTAATTGTTAGGATCTTTTTTTATTAAGAGGAAAACCACTCTAAATTTTGAAATTAACAAGTGTATAGTTATTTTCGCAAAATAAAAAAATGATCAATAATAAACTAATAAAAAAGGATAACAATCTTCTTCTGCTTAAAAAACAGACAGAATTTGTCTAAAATAAATGAAAAGTATTATTGGATATTATCGTTTAGGACAAAGTTATCCCAGAACACAACTGAGAGAAGACTATCCTCGCAAAAAAAGACCATTTATACCTGTCACAGCAGCAGCAACAGAAAGTACGTTAACATATCTTCCATTATATGTAGGTGATACTGATACAAAGTTAAGTTATTCTACAGGTTTTGCTCGTAATCCACAAGAGTCAAGAAATCCTGAACTGTGGCAAGGATTAGTTGGCTACTGGGGATTGAACTTAGGAGCAACTGGAGATACTGCTCACGACGTAAGCGGCAAAGGCAACAACGGCACGCTGGTCAATGGGCCGACGTGGGTGCCTGAAGGGTTGAGTTTTGACGGTGCTGGCGATCAGGTTCCGTTAGCTAATAGACTATTGGCCGGAGCAGGTGCATGCACGATTGCGATTGAGTTCACTGCCAATACGAGTCTTTCACCCACGTCCGTATTTGGAGCGGTCGATGGAGCTGGTGACAAGGCATTTATTGTAGGCACATCTTACTACGGGTCAGATTTTAGGATCTACTGGAGAGTATATGCCGATGCGTCACCAGAACAATGGACATTTACGTTAATTCCTTTTGGGTCAAGAGTCTTCGCGGTATGTATATGGGATGGGGTAGAAAAGAATATATATGTAAATGGCGAGGTTGTTTCCGTATCACAATCGCTTACAGGAAATATCAGCGATACACCAAGGGCTGCAATTATCGGCGGAGGCGGCGGCGGGGCGGGGCGGCCCAGTACCCATGACGGACTGATTGACGGGATTATTGTATGGAACCGTGCCCTATCCGCATCAGAAATCAAACGACTATCCGCCGACCCATACGCACTCATCCGCCGCCCAACGAAGACTTATTTCTTCGATGTAGGAGGAACAACATCTTCAAGTTCATCAAGCACCTCAAGTGCCTCATCAAGCTCGTCCAGTATCATAGGATCAAGCTCGTCTAGTTCTGTCTCATCCAGTTCTAGCAGTACAAGCTCATCTTCTACTTCTAGCTCATCTAGTTCTGAATCATCTAGTTCATCTAGTACAAGCTCATCTTCTACTTCTAGCTCGTCTAGCAGTAAATCGTCTAGCTCATCTAGTACAAGCTCGTCTTCTACTTCTAGCTCTTCTAGTAGTAAATCTTCTAGCTCATCTAGTACAAGTTCGTCTTCTACTTCTAGCTCGTCTAGTAGCACTTCATCTAGCTCATCTAGTACAAGTTCGTCTTCTACTTCAAGTTCATCTAGTAGTAAATCGTCTAGTTCATCTAGTACAAGTTCGTCTTCTACTTCTAGCTCATCTAGCAGTAAATCGTCTAGCTCATCTAGTACAAGTTCGTCTTCTACTTCTAGCTCATCTAGCAGTAAATCATCTAGCTCATCTAGTACAAGTTCGTCTTCTACTTCTAGCTCATCTAGCAGTAAATCATCTAGCTCATCTAGTACAAGCTCGTCTTCTACTTCTAGCTCTTCTAGTAGTAAATCTTCTAGCTCATCTAGTACAAGTTCGTCTTCTACTTCTAGCTCGTCTAGCAGCAAATCGTCTAGTTCATCTAGTACAAGCTCTTCTAGTACTTCTAGTTCATCTAGTAGCACTTCATCTAGTTCTAGTAGTACAAGCTCTTCTAGCGAATCCAGTTCGTCTAGTAGTGAATCATCCAGTTCGTCTAGTTCTGAATCATCAAGTTCATCTAGTATTTCTAGCTCTTCTAGTAGTAGTTCATCTAGTATCTCTAGCTCATCTTCAAGCCAATCATCTAGTTCTAGCAGCACAAGTTCATCTAGCGAATCCAGTTCTTCTAGTAGCCAATCGTCTAGTTCGTCTTCTAGCAGCACTTCATCTAGTTCTTCTAGTAGAAGTTCTTCTAGTACTTCTAGTTCATCTAGTTCTGTTTCATCTAGTTCTAGCAGCACAAGTTCATCTAGCAGTACTTCATCTAGTTCATCAAGTACTTCTAGTAAATCAAGTGCTTCTAGCAGTTCATCTAGTGCTATATTGGAGTCTAGCTCAAGCAGTTCTAGTCAATCAAGTAGTGCCTCTTCTGAATCTTCTACTTCTAGTTCTTCAAGCGGGAGATCGGTAAAAACATTATCCTTCTTCGAAACAGGAAACTTCTCCACAACACATAATGTTATAAAAACAGGAAACTTCTCACTATCCAATGGCTCTATAAAAACAGGAGTTTTTAATACGTACAGAACCCCATAAAAAAAAAGGATAAATATAAAATTTTAACAATATAAAACCATGGCTAATAGAACAATATTTATAGACTACGAAGAAGGCACACCACCAGTATCAACAAATGCCTACTCAATGACACTATCATCAGAAGATGGAACCTATGGAATCAAAGAATATGATTCAGGAACCATAATAGCTCCAAATAATACAATTCCAGAAAACCCCTCAACAGGAAGATATGAATACACATTCGATACAGTCCCCGGTGAAGTATATCTAGTCTCCTGGAAAATCGTACCAAATGTCGGAAATACCCCAGTTTACCAAGAAGAACAATTAGGACCATTCCAAGATATAACAAATGACGGAATCAGAGCAGTAGCAGATAAAAAAGGGACATATAAACCAGGAACCACAGCCTTCCTCTTCCTTAAAGTAACAACAATAGATGGAATCCCTATAAACGCCACAGACGTAAATGTAATAATAAGAGACTCAAACGGTAGCACAATCACAACCGGCGACCCAGACAAGCCCACAGACGGCTTCTACGTCTATGAGTGGGATCTAGATGAAGACCAAACAAACGGAGATTATAGCGTCTCATGGGAATACACAATAGATAATGTTATATACTACGAAGCCCAAGAAGTGATCGTCGCAGAAGATGTAGATCTAGGCTCATACCTCTATAACCCACAAATAATAGCAACAAGAGAAGCTCTTAGCTATTATATATCATGTGCTCAACACATACCCGTCTATTTCGAACAAGCGAAACCAACCTTTGATAATAATATATTTAGATTCACGTTCCCACGATGGAACCAAACAACCGGCGTTAAAGTCTACAGAAATAACAACTTAGTAGAAGAAGGAATCGAAATAAACTACTTCAAAGGAGAAGTAACATTTGATACTACGCTAACCCAGTATGATATGGTTCATGCTGATTATAACTTCAGATGGTTCTCAGACGAGGAGCTTGCTAGATTCTTAGACAATGCTCTTGGTGATTTTAATACATTCCCACCTCATACTGCATATGATTATAATACTAACACTCGTGTACCTGATAGATTTTTACCGGCAGTAATTAGAAAAGCTGCTGCTGATGCTATCAGAAAATTGATGATGTGTCTGCAATTTCAAGAGCCTCAGCAAGTCTTTGGTGGAGCAGATAATGCAGCTAAAGCTTTCTCAAACTTCGAAACACTTAAAAAGAACTATGAAGCAGATTGGCAAAAAGTTGCTGAAAACAAAAAACTCGGTCCTTATCCTAGGACCATGATAATTTCTACTCCGGAGTACACTTTGCCGGGTGGCAGGTCGCGTTGGTTCCGTTACCTGTTTTCGAGTGGACAGTAACTTTATCCTTGTTTTATAGGCATATTATACGATTAGACTTAATTTACTTGTTCGTATATAATCCTCCAAATATCGTCTTATTTTGAATTTAGTTCTTCGTGTATTATCTTCTTACTCCTTCGTACATTAGGTTAATATTACGGTTTACTTCTTCTTGTATCATCTCTACCTCAAAATATAACTCACTTTGTTATTTATTTTACTTAAAATCTTATTTTTTATTAAAGTTTTGTTCGTTTGGTTCCGATATAGTAGATATACGTAGTTTATTATTTTAATTCAAGGAGAATAATATGAACAAAAATTATGAAGCGATACACAGATACGATTTCCTAACTCATAACTTGTTGGTTGAGGAGTATGTTAAAAATGGATTAACTGACAGAGAGATAGCAGAAAAATACAATATGCCATCAAAAGCAGTTGTGTGGCGAAAACGTAAGAAATATGGCATTGAAAATAGAACGCCTAGCAAATCAAACAAAAACGCTAGTAAAAACAGAAAATTCAAAATTACAAAAGAAGAAGCAGATAAACTAAAAAAAGAAGGCAAAACATTCAAAGAAATAGCCGAATATATGGGTTGTAGTGAAATAGTTGCAAAAAGAAGATTTAAGGAGCTAGAAACGAATGAAGAAAAAATACAAGTAGAAAAACCTTATTGCTATTATGTAATTTTATCACAAAATCAAAAACAACTATTAATAGGAAGTACTCTAGGAAGCGGTACTTTAAATAAACATAATGCATATTACTGTAACCATTCTATCAAACAATTAAAATATATACACCATAAAATAAAAGTTTTATCAAATATAAGTTCAGGCTCATATCATCATATAGATAGGAATGATCTACAAGGGAATTCGACAAAAACTATATCTTTCACTACTAGTTCTAATAGATATATTGTTAAATTAAAAGGAGAATTTTACCCCAATAATGATAAAATTTTTCCATATAATTTATGCATAAAACATCTTAAGGCAGAAGGAATTGCTTATTGGTATATGGACAATGATTCTTGGAAAATAAGTCATAATATGTTAAAAATGCTTGTAGATAACTTAGAAAAAAAAGAAATTGATAAAATGATAACCTTTTTTACCGTAAAACACAATTTTGATGTTAAATTACATAAGTCTAATATTGTTTTTACAAAAGAATCCACAAATAGATTTATTGAAATTGTGAGACCATATATAATTTCTAGTATGACATATAAGATAGGAGAAAAATAATGACCAAAACAAACTACGATTGGGAGACAATAGAACAATATTTAGATGTAGAGCTTAAAAATGGAAGTGCCAACAGAAAAAACAAACATATCACATTACGAGAGTTTCGTGATTCGATCAAATCTGGACAAAGTTTAAATAAAATAGCTAAAACTGGAGTTTCTAAACATCTTACCCAATTTTTTAGCAATTTTTGTCAAGGAAAAATAATACTTAACAAAAAAGATTTTGTTAAAGAGTATGAGAAAGGAAGAGGTCTTGACGATATAGCAAAACAATATAACATTTCGAGGGGAGATATTACATTTTTACGAGAGTTATATGACATAAAAAGAAAAGGAGCAACTTTTCAACACAGAAAAGCTACAGAAATCCCATTAACACAAAGGCAAAGAGAAATCATATATGGATCTATGCTAGGAGATGGGAAGAAATTTGCTCCTGCTTCTGTAGGTTTTGGGCATGGACCAAAACAAAAATCCTATTTAGAGTGGAAATATAAAGAATTAAAATCTTTAGCTACGGAAAAGGGGATTAAGAAATATTCTTCGTATGATAAAAGATATGGGAGTTTAAATTTTTCTTATAGATTTTACACATATTCCAATACGGAACTAGAAGAAATAAATAAACTATTTTATTCTGGAGAAGAAAAAGAAGTATCAACTGAAATATTATCTAATTTGACTCCTTTTTCAATCGCCGTGTGGTTCCAAGACGACGGGAAAACAGATTGGAGTTATAGTACAAGAGAAAGAACAGGATGGAACATCACACCTACTCATGGTTTTTGTACCGATTCTTTTTCTCTTGAATCTTGCGAAAATATTAAAAAGTGGTTCCCTGAAAGATATAATATAAAATGCAGAATAAAATCGCAGGGACTCCGCAAAGACGGAATCACTATGAAATATAGAATCCTTATTGAACACGAATCAAATAAAGATTTTATTGCGTTAATAAAACCTCATATGTTACCTTTGTTTGGCTATAAAATAGATTATCAAAAATACTCAAAATGGAGAAAAGAAAATGATTAGAGCAGATATAATGACGTTTAGTAAACCTGTTTGTTATTTTGACGATTGCAAAAAGGCTGACGCAGAAGAGATAAGGAATATAGGATCATATATAAATGACACATTAAACGAGATAGCAGATGCAATTGAAAAGCTTGAGATTGATGGGAACTGGGAGATGGAGTATAGCAATGGTGACATTTCTCTATTTAATGATAAGATAGAAGATGAAGCTGAATTCATTGAATATATAGAGAAGCTTAATATTGACAAAGATTTGTTTTATTTAATAGAGTTGGATGAAGAGTAATTTTTGCGAAAATTTAGTTACCAAGAATATTTGAAATGGAGAAGAGCATGAGATATTATTTGAGAGAGATGCATCAATGTATTTTTAATCAAGTTTTGCTTGAATTAAAAGACGATACGAATCCTCCACTCCCGCACGAGACGCACTATGGAGCTATAGCTCATTCTAAAATGAGATACATCCCTGAATTTGAAAAATACGTTGAGACTTGGCATAATGGAGATGTTACAGGTAGTTCTGACATTACTAATGGTTGTCATGTTGGGGCTTGTGTGGAGATCGCTAAAAAAGAGGCTATGCAGATTTTATTAGAAATGTATCAAGACGACTTAGATTTGTTAGTCAAAAAGATTCGTAGTAATGGATATGATATTAGAGCTAAATGGGCTGACGAGTATGGTGGAGAACAAAGTATCTGTACTAGAGTAACGTTTTTGGTAGAGAATAAATAATATGAAATTCATATTAAGATACAAGCAACCATATTGGCAATCTACTGGGATTAGTAAATGTTTCTCTGAATGGCATTATATGTCATCAAATGGGAAAGTTCCTTATTCTATGTCTTATTATTCTCGGAATTTTAATTGGGCGATCTACTCTAGCCATAGTAAAATTGCGGCTAGTAGTTCTATTAGTTGGGAGAATAAAAGATGAAGATGATATTTAGAGTAGCGGTAGATGATTTTGAAAAAAAGAGTAGAACAAATAAAGGTTTTATATTTTCTTTTTCTTTAATTCATTCTTTATATTTTAACATAAATGGGACTTATCATCCTTCTCAGACAAGTATCTGTTGGGGATCTCATTTCTATAAAAGTTTGAACTCATATGCCGAAGGTTGGAAAAAACCTCAGTACATGTAAATAATTATGAATATATTACAACGCAGACAATTTAATCCGAACAAGATGAGTCGCTACAAGCAGAATCGTCAATAGTTACTAATTATATGGAAAAATATTCCTTAACCAGTTTTTAGGGCAACAGGGACTATAGGCTCCTGTCCTACTTCGTTCCAATAGAAACCAGTTCTATTTTTCTGAAGTAATCGTTTCTTTTTGCTAATAGCTCTAAGATTAAGAGATAAGTTAACAGAAGCATTTAAATCCGCGTCACACTCAAAAAAGCATTTATCACACTTAAATTCTTTCTGCTTCCTGTTACTCTTACGAACCCAGCCACATTTACTACATCTTTGACTCGTGTAAGTTGGTGAAATGCGTTTCACAAGGACACCTTGTTCTTCGCATTTACTAATCAACTTGTCAAAAATGTTAGTATAAGTCCAATGACTTAACATACGGCTATTTCTTTTACCTTTTCGAAGGTATTTTATATTTTCAAGATTAACTTGTTTGGTGTTAACTAAATTTAATTGGTTAATTGACCAGTTAATATAATTTGTTCTATGATCTTCACAACGTTTAAAACCTTTGCTACCTTTCTTCTTCTTTGACATGATCTTAAGAATAGAATTAAGATCATGTCTATCATTATTAGGTTTACTAATATGATTATTAGAACAAGAAATTACATTCACTTTTCCTATATCTATGCCTAAAATATTACCTATTTCTTTCTTTTCTACATCTTCTATTTCAAATGTAAAAGTAACATCTTTTTTATTAATTCTGATTCCACCTTTAATAGTTCCTTGAGATAACATTTCGTTAAAATGCCATGATTTTTTAAAAGGAAGAATTAATTTTTGTTTATTACCTATTGAAGAGATTGTTACCCATCCGTCAAAAGATGTATCATTTTCTAAATCTATTTTGATAAATCTTGAATCAAGTTCAGGGTTAACATGTTTAAGATCAGGTTTAGAAACTTTCTTTTCATTGTAAATTCTTTGTAGTCTTCTTGCTTTCTTGAACATACCTAATTCATTAAATTGATCGATCATAAATTGTCTTTGTTTTTGTTTCTTTCTTGTTCCTCTTATGATACCTGAAGCTTGTTTTCCTGCACATTGAATAGCTCTAGCAGAGAGCCAAGTATTTATTTTGCTGGTAAATTCTTTAGTGATTAGTTTAGGGATTTTAGTTTCTTCCCAAAGCATGTCAATAAAAGTACTTGTGACTGTTTTATATTCTCTAATAAACTCATTGAGTTGTAACCTTTTTTGTTTATTAGAAAATTTTAATGTAGTTTGTGTAGATCTAATCATATATAATACTATTAGATAATTTAACTATAAACTCCTTCTATAAAAATACATCTTTTTTCTAAAAAAATGTAAAGGTTTGTTATACGTTTTAAAAATACATTGTTCCTTTTATTATCCAAAAAGTGATATAAAATATGGTATAATTCTAATGTTATGAAAATAGATAAAAATAAAAACTACATGATTTACACTATAGATAACGAAATCTTTTTTGTTAAAGGTGAGAATTTGGAGATATCTGATGGGCTTGTTAGTATGATTGATCCATTGTTCAACGAATCAGTTTGCACACAGATATTTTTTTATCCTAATAAAACTAAAGATTGTTTTTGTATGGATCTCGGCAAATCAATTCCACTTACAAGAATTGCAGAAATAGTTCCATAGTAAAAAATATAAACCAAAATGGACAACTTTACATTGGAAAAAAGCTGAAAAGATTTTAAGAAGATATGAAAGATTTTACGACAATTATCCTAGATGTTCATTAAAAAGATGGTGGAGAAATCATAAGCCGTTGAAATGGAAAATAAAATGCAAAAGATAATTTTAACAAAAATAAATATGGGTGGTTCTTATAGAAGAAATGGTGGTCAAAGATGGACCGCTCAGATCGATGGCAAATTCATAAAATGGAAGAAGATAATTGACGGTGACGATCACATTCTTCCATTAAGAGAAGCTGTACTAGATTTGCAAAGTAAGTTTGGTGTTGACGTAGAAATAGAAGTTAGAGCTTTTGTTGATCCCATGACTGGCTATAGGGACGTTCCAGTTCATCTCTATATTGAGAACTATGGTAATGTATCTCATCTGCGTCAAGAAATTATTGATTATCATGAGAAACAAGTTGATAAGATTAAAAGAGAAATAGTAAAGGGGAAAGAGGAATTCCCATTTTTAATGTTTGGAGAGGAATAGAATTACTCGATATTGGCACAAAGTGACAGTAAATGGCAAAGAACACGATAGAACGACGGATTATTAATCATATCCAAACCGCCTATACTGGTAATCTACAAGATGGCAAGAATAAGATTATCGTCATTAAATTGGCACCAGGTCTTAATGTGAGCGACACTTCTTACCTCTACACTACCGCTTCCGATCTATTGAAACGTTTTGGTTGCCTGACATTGTTTGTCTCAGATAACATAGAATCTATAGACATGAGGAACTTGAAAGAGTTTATAGCTAGTCTTGAGAAGAATAATTTGCAAAAATTAAAAGATGTGATTGATAAAAGAATGTTAACTATTGATAGTGAAGAGAGAGAAGAGCATCTAAATGAACCAGAGTTAACCTTTGCATTTTTGGATTTAAGTAAATGATATATTTGATTGTTTTTGTTAATATTATTGTCAATGTCTTTTTATGGGTCTTTTGTCTAGCAATTTTAGCTCTGATTCATTTTCTTGTTTGTTTTGTCACATTATTTGTATGGCATGTTGAAAAGAGCGCTAGAGAGTGGGCAGAAGCTCACAACAATGGAATAGAAAAACCTCAAAAAGTGGGAAGATTTGATTTTTTAGATATAAGTTAAAGGATATTTGTAAATAATAACGTATAATACCATATGAGCAATTGGTATAGAGAAAGTAAATCTACTAAAAGGGTAGTAATTTTACCAGAAGTCAGAGATAGGATGGAACATCTCGGTTGGCTAGATTCTTTAGTTGAAGAGTTGAATCATATTGCTCCTTCAGTTCAAAGCGGAAATCACAGAGTCTCTTTATCAGAACCTTCTGGTGGAAGAGATTTTTCAATTCAATTAGAAATAAGTCCTACAGAAGTGAGAGTGTTAAGAGTTTCTCCTATGCAACTTGATAATACTTCTCCATTATTAGAAACTACAGAACATGGATCTTTCTTAGAAAGAGTTTTAGCTTAGAATAACTGAGACTATCCACAAGAGCCACAGATCGCTTAGGTGATAGTTTTAGTCTTATTAGGACTCTTACTCTGTCTTTTTAATATTAATCGCTGTGTGAGCGAATATTGTTTTAAAATGGGTTTTTTTCTATAAACTCGTTTTGTCTTTTTTCTGCTGGAGACTCACCACCCTCGAATTCTCCACCTGGCAACCACTGATTAGTAGGATCTGTAGATTTGTAAGATTCGATGTGACCTAATTCGTGCATAATAGTTTGTTTAATGTAAAATTTTAAGATATTTATATCATCGGGGTCAGACGTACTAATTTGGCGACCAGTTTCTTGAGCAGCTTCTTCTTTGATCCTATTCATGTTTAGATTAATAGTGTTTGGAGAGACATTAGTGACTGATCCGAATTGTCCGTATCCTATGTCAACATTAATATCTGTTACACTATCAAGTAATCCATGTTGTTCACTCTGGAGTTCATTGACCGATTCGGCAATGAGTGGATCTAGGGGGTTAATATTAATGTTAGGGCTTCCGATATTAGAATCCATCTGTTCTACTTGTGCCATTTTTTTGTTTGCTTTAATTATTCTTGCTGCATATCCTTCAGATTGAAGATCTTTTTGTTTTTTTAGAGCTTTTTCTTTAGGAAGGGGGTTACTCTGGAATGAACCGTCAATCGTAGCCGCTATCCACAAATCTTCCTGTGCTGTTTTATACCAATTCATTATTTGTCGATTCCTCTAATTCATAGTTTTTATCTAATTTATAGTTTTTACTTGTAAAAATTGCTACTTTTATATGTGTTAAATTCGGAAACACGTTTTTATAGGCTGCGTATCTGTGTTGCCCATCATGTAACTCGTAGATATTATTACCTTTGTATTCCACCAGTATTAATGGCAACTTCATTTTACCTGTTTTGAAAATTTCTTCTATTTCTTTTCTGTTGCTATTTACTGAGAATGCGATTTCTGTTATAATGTCTAGTGGTATTATTTTTATGTAGCAATTTTCAGGAGGGAATGCAGACGGGTCTGGATAATCTAACCATATATCTGGCAAGGAATTTGTTTGTGCCTCTTTATACCAATTCACTATTTCTCTCCGGCAGATTCATGTATTCATTTCCTGAATTTTCAAATCCAAATTTTTTATACATTTCTTTTAAATTTTCTATTTCCTGTCTATATCCTTCTGAACCAATATCACCTCCATACGGTGCTGGTTCAACGACAATAGGTCTGTCTTTGTATCGTGGTAAATTTAACATTTTTTGCATCATTTGAGTTCCCCACCCTTGTCTCCTATATTCAGCATTAACTTTAAAAGCTGTCATGTAATAGCGAGTTTTGTCATTCCCCCATTCTTGTACAGTTCATTTGCCAACTTCTTTTTCACCATCCATTAAATACATACGAGTTCGGTCAGTAAGATCTTCTTGCTCTATATGTAACTTTCCTTCGGATCTTTTATACCAACTCATTATGTTGTTTTGAGAAGGAGACTCCCTCGTTCACGGGGGGAGAAATTCTCAACCTCTTTCTGTTAAAACCGTTTTTCTTGCTAAAATTCTTTTACACTCCTTCTTCACGTTTACCGAAGAAATGTTTATACTATTATCTAAATTAGATATAGCAAAGAATCCAGAAGATCTTTTTCCTTTTATAAAACCTATACCTTTAACTGTCTCAACTAAATCAAATTTTCTTAAACCAAATAATTTACCTGTAGGTATTTTCTTTTCACTACGTTTACCTTTAGTTTGTTGATAATCTCCAGATGCAACATGCTTCTTTAAATAAATATTATCATTATTTAACTCTATTTTGTTATTCTCACAACAAATAGCTATTGCATCATTAATGTGACTTTTAGGTAAATTTAATATATTTTCTCGTTTATATTTAGTTTCATAACCAAAAGTCTCTTCAAAGCCTAACCATTTCTTTTTCAACTGTGACTTAACAATTCCTATCTCTGTAGCATGTTTAGTTTTAGATCGTTTTCCTTTTATATTTAACTCAATCTCACCCTTATGAAACTTTTTATGACATGTAACACATAAAGTTAGTAAATTATCAGGAGAATTAGTTCCTATCAATCTAGATGTAATATGATGAACAACAAGCTTTTTATCTCCAGATTTTCCTTTACAATGTTGACAAGTATAACTGTCTCTATCTATAACATAAGCTTTTACGTTGTAAAAGCCTTTTTGATCACCTTCTTGATAATCAGTTCCTTTAACATCAGTATTTGTTATCTTATGGATATCAAATTTAGCAGTTTCTACTATCCATCTTGTTATAGGTAAAACAGATTCAACAAACTTCTTTTCTCTTAGGTGAGAATCGATTTTACTTCTAATACTTGGAGCTAATCTTCCAGTTTTTCTCATTGAAGCTCTATTCTGCCATCTCATTTTTCTATATCTAAGTTTTCTACCTCTTCTGCTTTTACGATACATTTTACGTTGTTTCATCTTCTTAGAAACATCTTGTCTTATTTGCACTTCTGACTGGTACAACACTTTTCCGTTACTTTTAACGGCACAACCAATAAACTTAGAACCAGTATCCATACCAGCTACTACTTCTTGCTTATATCCTCTTATACCATGAAGTAGTTTTATGGTAAAAGGAGTACGACTAACAACTTTAGCTTCACCATTTTTTAACAATCTTCTAGCCACACATGGTGAACATGGCATCAACGGTTCGTCTTTACAGTTTTTAACGTATACTAGCATAAAGCATACCTCTGACTGAAAACAGAGTAGTGCGTATCTGCGATTTTGGAGAAATCGCAGAATTCGGCTTCACCTCGACCAGATAATAAAAGGTTTAACGTTACAAACACTGTTCTTACCTCACAGAACTGTTTAATCTGTAACCAAAGAGGAAAGTACTGGTGCGTCATACTTTCGTTTCTAATTTCTTTCTTATCGTTTACTAACAACTATTTAATTTCTCCTGTGTTAGTGGTCTGGTCAACTTAATCTCTTACGAGATTCTCTCTGTCAGTTGGGGCTTTTACAAGCCCCTTCCTTTAGGGAGGGGTAGTTGACATCAAACCTGCCCTTTGTCTTGCTTGTTGTTTATATTTTTGAGGTAAGTCTTGCCAACTAATTATTATCGATCCATTAGATTCTTGAATAGGACTTTGATTTAATATTTCTGTAATATTTTCTGCATTAAGTCCCATTTTTTGTCCATAAGCTTGTAAGTTATTGATAACTGCTACTGTGATCGGCAATGGATCACCTTTTGCTTTCTTCATCATTTCTGTGAATTGGCTAGTTGCTACGTTGTATATAGTGTATATAAACTTATTATGATCAAGTTTAGTTAAAAAAGTTTTTGAATGCTTGTACCAACTCATAAAATTATCCGATAATAGTGATGTATAAGTAACTATTCGGGTTTTGTAGCGGAAACCCTTTTAAAAAGGAGAATAAAAAAATGGAAAAAGAAAATAATAGTTCGTACAGTGAGACGGTTGATCAAATCACAGGATTTTTTACAGATCATTTCAAGAAGTTGGGTAAGCTTCCTCAGGGAGACGTAACTGTTGAAGAGATAATGAACGATATTCGTGTGGGATCTGAGTTGAAGCGTATTCTTGCGATTCCTGACAGATTATCATATTTAGCGAAAGGCATTATATCTAATACGGTCAGAGATGATGCTAAGGTAGCTGTATTGAATATGATATGTATTGTTAAGGCTTTGTTGAAGAGTGAGGCTAATGATGAGTCTGTGGATAGGTCTATAGATTCTGTAGTTGATTCTGAGCTTGGTAATCTGTTAGAAATTCTTGGTTTAACGCCAGAAAGTGACGAAAAAGATGCTAAGATGGACAGAAGTAATAGAATTATACGTAAGGAGAAAAAATGATAAACCCTAGAGGCTTAGTTCATGTAGATAGCTTAATTGCACAGGAGATAAAGTTTTATAACGAATTAATTGTTGCTATCAGTTCTGTTAAAAGTGACAAAAAGAGTCATGAAGAATCTAAAAAAGCGATGGTAGATGATTTGTCTCGCTTAGAAGTCGATGCTATCACCAAAGCGATAAATAATATTAACGGTCTTGAGACTAATAGGATGGCTAAAGCTAGACTTAAAAAAGTTAAACCTATTGAGAAAAGTATTATATTGGATTGTAGTGTAAAAGAATTTTATGAGCAAGATTATATGAAAGAACAGCGAAACGGATCATTTGAAGAATTGAAAGAAAAAATATATGGCAAATCGTCTAGAAATTATATGTTGCTTCAACTTAATGATAAAGTGTTCTCGGAACGCAGGGATAAACATGAATCTGGGAAAACGGTTGCTCCTAAAGAATTTAAGGGCGCAAAGGTAAAAACGATTAGAAAAAAAAGAAAAGATTTAAATCAGAAAATTGAACAAGTGAAGAAAAAAAATGAATTGAATGACTTGAATGACTTGAAAGATTTCATAGGTGGTACTGGACAGTTTGGTGCTGCTGGTATGGTCATCAAAGATAAACCTGTTAAAAAGAAAGTCGCAAAAAAAGCAAAGAAAAGAGTAGTTAAAAAACCCGCGAAAAAGAGTAAAAATTCTAAAGCAATTAAAAAAGCCGTAAATAAAGTTGTTAAAAAGAAAACTGAAACTAAAAAGAAAGGGTAAAAGATGAAGACAATTTTCGTTCAAAAAGAAACATTGGCAGAGGCATTTGAGGAAGCGGTTGTTAGGACTTGGCATGAAGGCGATGAGTTCAAAACCGAATATGATCACGAAGGAGACCCAGCGAGTAAAGATGTTACTGCTATGATCCACATAGAAGATCCGTTTAAAGAACCGAGAATACATAGAGGATTCCCCGGATCTTTAGAAGACTTGGAAATATATAGATTAGAAGTAGTCAATGGAATTCATGATTACTTCATGGATGACGAAAGTAACCCAGAACGTTGGAAATACACATATTCACAACGCCTATTTGGTTATAATGTAGAAGAAAAAATATATAATCAGATTCAAATTTGTATTGATAAATTAAAAGAATGTAGTTATACCAGAAGAGCACAAGCTGTAACTTGGCAGGTGTGGAACGACGCAAAAATAGATGACTCACCTTGTCTCCAGAGGTTGTTTTTTAGAATTTTGGATAACAAACTTCATATGAATGTCCATATTCGTTCTAACGATAGTTGGAAAGCAAGCTTCATGAACCTCTGGGGATTAAGTGAGTTACAGAAGTTTGTAGCAGATGAGATCGGAATAGAAACTGCTAGTTTGACATGGATAGCGGATTCATATCATATTTATGGAAGTTATTTTGATGAACTTGAAGGGTTCTTGAAGATAGTTGAAAAAAGAGAATTTGAAGATAGGACATATACGTCAGATCTTGCCATCCCGTTTTTCATAGATGGCTGTAATAAGGTTTTAAAAGAGGAAGGTTTACCTGAAGATAAAAGAGCGTTAGTTATGGAGAGGAAAGAATATTTGAAAAACAAGATGTCAAATAGTCTTTAATTTTATCTTTTTTATATTTTCGTCCATCTATTTCGATTAGATTTATACTGTTTTCTTCTGTATACTTTCTTAGATTAGTATCTCTTTGTTTTTGTCTCACAAAATTATTATATGTATCTGTTTCGCTCCACTTGGATAGCAGTTTTATCGGCTGGTAATGTTGAGCACCGTTATATTCTATAAACCATGTTTTGTTTTGATACTCAAAGGCATAATCTATAATTAAATATTTGGTTTTAGAAATGTATGTTCTTTTTTGCCAGATTATATTTGTGGTAGGAAATAATTCTTTGAGAAACTCTCCTGTTAATTTTTCGTTAACTTTTTGGTTGCATTTAGGACATCCTAGGTTGTCGCAATATAGGAAATTTTGAGGTCTGCTTTCCCATTTATAATTACATGTAAGACA
>Ga0307928_10001328_pt1 | contig 18705 bp, 14 predicted proteins | sample AceLakmetagen232_FD_201815 | JGI IMG/M metagenome (GOLD analysis project Ga0307928, IMG submission 201815) | Saline water microbial communities from Ace Lake, Antarctica - #232 | ecosystem: Environmental > Aquatic > Non-marine Saline and Alkaline > Saline | place: Antarctica: Ace Lake... | reverse complement strand
AGTAAAATTTCATCTTCAATTGTAATATGAAAATTTGAAGCAGGGAATTTTACTCCCTCTCCAGTTGCTACTGTTAATTCTGTGGCTACATCTGTAATCCCTGAAGCCAATGTGCTTTCTGCTCTATTTTTTACATTTAAAAATGTCATAATTTTTTTTAAATTAGTATTTTATTTTTTAATAAAAGGAGAAGGAATAGAATATCCAGCTAAGCCTGCAATAACTGCAATGCAAGTTGTGAAGAGTACTCCATCAATTCCTTTGATAAGAGCAACGCCTTCAAGCAAAGCTATTACTAAGATTGCTGTGATAACTATTTCCTTTGGTGTAGTTTTATCCATAATTTATTTTATATATAAAAAAATCTCACTAATACCCAAGAAGTGTTAAGCGAGATTAATGCACATTGGATTGTGACTGACAGATCCCATAGGATTGGGTATTCTATTTTTCGAACTTTTTTGATTTAATGTTCCAACGTTCTCCTGACTCATGAGGTTTTACTTCTAAAGAAAATGGGCTATCAATACGAATCTCTTTCCAATGTCCACATCTAACTCTAAAGTCAGCCCACATTTTAACTCCTTGTCTTTCCATTTCCTGACAAAACATTATATCTTCACCAGTTTCTATCTGTCCTGGCTTAGGTACAAACCGTTCTTTAAAGTAAGGAGGCTTTAAGTTCTTAAAAACTGAACGATGTAAGAGGGTACAAGCCATTCCTGCCGCTGCTATTTCTTTTAATCCTTTATAATTTTTCTTAATAGGATAATAAGCTTTAGTCTTTCCACATTCTTTATATTCTCTCTTGTTCTTTGGCTTTCTAAAAACACAAGGAACTGGTCTGGAAATACCATCAGTACATTGTTTAAGAGTATAGACGATTCCAGAAATGAATTGCTTATCATCCTTCAACAATATATCTAAAGCATCTGCAGGAGGAACTGTATCCGAATCAACAAAGAATAACCATTCGTAATCAGACTTTAAGAAAGCTTCTACACAAACGTTTCTTGCTTTGGCAATTGGATAAAATTTTTGTGGAGGAAAAATTAAAACTTTCTTCCCAACCATCCAACTAACTAATTGAAGCATTAATTCAGTATGGATTGTTCCCATGTTAGGAACCGCAATAAAGACAGAAGGTTCTTCTTTCCCCGGATCAGAAACTACTAATAGAGACTTTATCTTATGATGACCCTTTGCATTCAGAAGACGATTCTTGTCTTTATATTTCATGGTTTTGATGTAATAGTTTTAACTTATCAATCAACTTGATGGTATATTTTGGTTCATCACTGAAACATAATTCAGTCTTACCATCAGGAAATATAAAAATCATTTCACGTTCATTGCGTCCTTTCCTAGTACGTTGAATCCCTAATAAGTACACTTGAAAGTTAGGAAATTCATCACCAGTATTTTTTACAGTCCTTCTAAAATAAATTAATCGTGTACCTTCAGGAACTGTAACTTCAAAGGATTCTCTATTTTCTAGTTTAGGATTGAGAACAAACTTTTCAATCTGAGAGAAATCAGGATTCCTTTCCTCAAACTTGAAGGCAGGAGGTTCTCCAGGTCCTGCTTCTTCGATCTTCCTACCATCACGTAAATAGACGGTGAAAGTAAAATAATTATTTAATAACATAACTATTTGTTAGCTCAGCACATTGAGCCTCGTAATCTTAGTATCAAGTAACCTATAACTTTCGAGTTCGCGGATACATTTTTCTAACTAGAGGAACCCATTCTTTATAGGTCTTATAACCCCTAGAGTTTGCGGAGGTTCGCATATGAGCATTTATGGTAGTTGCTACCTTGATCATCGATAAAACTTCTTTCTGAGTTCGGAGGGTCTTCCCAGACATTCGAATTTGTACTTTTCTTTTCATTAATTCAGAAGTTTTAATCCATTCTTTTAAGACTGGAATTACTGCTTCTGCTTGGGCTTTCTTTACTATTAAGTAAGGAAGCAATTTTTCTAGAAGAGGTACAATTTCTTTTGCCTTTGTAGTTTGCCAAGTAGATTTTGCTTTGGCGTTTGATCTATTGGAGACATAAGTTTTTCCAATATTGAGTTTTTCTTTGATCATTTCACATACCCATTCATAATGAATATGTTGAGATACATTAACTACTGGTCTAATTGCTACATATGGATTACCATTTAGATTTTCTTCTTTGACTCCTATATGAATAGATCCATCTCCATCAATGAATCCCGCGAGCCAAGAGAAAAATAATTTATTAGCCATAATACATTAGTTAGTTATTGATCGACCTGTTTACAGTCTAACATACTAACCTAATGTGTGTCAACTAATATAAATTAGTTCTCATCGTACTGATAGTTATACGTTTGCTGGGTAATATTACCCTGACTTGAACCTGCTGCAACTTCAAGCATCATGACTACATGAGAAGTACCTTCACCGGAAGTGTTTAGAGTTCCAGCTACGTCTACTTTAGCTGCTGATGTAGCGGTTTTGACTGTGGTATAACTTGCATTAGTAGTAGAAAGAGCAGGGTCTACACGTGTGACAGTTACTTTGTAGTAGTCTAGAATTTTTGCTGATTCAATATCAGCCTCACCTGAACCCCAGAACTTAAAGTTAGTACATTGAGTATCTGGTTCAGTCGCTCCACATTGCCACTTAAGCCATTTCTCGTAAGAATAGGCTTGGTCAGCTGCTGGAATGGTAATAGGGTGTGAGGTCCTTTCATCATCTGTATTCAGAGCTGTATCATTAGTGGTATAAGAGATTCCACCACCAGTAACATCAGTCTCTGTATCAGTGCTTGTGCAACAAATTAAATTAATATCTGCTGGGCTAGCCATTGTATTTATTTAATTTAATTAAGATTTGTTTTATTTTCCAGGAGCTACTGTTTTCACTTCTGGAAAATCTGCATCGACCTTTTCAATGTTAGTAAATAAAATATCGTCACCTTTCTTCTCAATTCCTTTCCAGGTTGAGTCTTTCATGGCAACACTATTGTCTTTACTAGCATTAAAATCAGGAGTTTGATAAGAAATAATCTCATCATTTCCTACGAATTTTGCTTTAATCATAATATATTTATTAAAGTTATCGAAGCAGTGGTATCGACCTATGTTGACTTAATTGTACCACTACTTGGTAATCGCTTCAACTTACATTTCGGTTGCTCTGTCTGCCACATCTTTCTCTAAAGGTCTTACAATGTTTTCTGGATTACCTACTAGCTCTGGCTTACCTACTGACTCTGGTTTACCAACAGATTCTGAATCCGATAATACTCCAGGGTCATCAGTTTCTTTTATATCTCCTTCTCCAGTTTTTTCTTCTTCAGCAGGAGTATCGTCTTGAGCATCAGGAGTTGAAGCTGAACTAACTCCTTCTTCTTCAGATCCATCCCAAGGCATTCCTTCTGTCTTTGTTTCTTCTTCTTGAACTTCGTCTTCTTTTTTAATTTCTTCAGTCATAGATTTATTTGTTATTATTTTTTAATTTCTTTTACCTCAGGAGTCGACTCTCCTGAACTTTTCTTCTTAGGCTCCAAATCTAATATCTTCTTTGTAAGATATTTAATAGTTCCCTGTATTTCTACCATAGAAGTAAGCATCTTATTCTTCTCTTTTTCTAGAAAACTATAACGGGCATTCAACGCTTGTAAATTTTCTTGTTCAACTTTTAAATCCTTTTTTAATTCTTCTAAAGTCATTTTATTTTATTTATAAATTAATATCGACCTTCGTAAATTAAATTATGCTCCAGTAGTTAATGTATACCAAGAACCATTTAATTTAACCCTAATAGTATTAGTATCGGTTTTATAATACATTGCTCCATTTGATGCATAAGCATCAAGACTTTGGGCAGTAGCTCCAGACATATTCTTTAGTTCCAGAAAACGACCAATATTAATATCTTCAGTAACTATAAGACCTCCACCAATTACTACATCATCTTGAAATTGAATTGCATCTTGAAATTCTAATCCCCCATAATATTGTACCGCAACATCAGTATGATCAAAATATCCTACTGTATTGACTCCACTACTAAAATAAATCTTTCCATCATTAGGTGGAATTACTATTCTTAAACCTGTACTGCGAGTTTCAAATCCTACTGTAGATAAAGTTCCTGTAACAACATCATTAGCACTAATTAATAAAGTTTTGATATAGCCACCAACAACCATTGATTCACCTTCCATGGCAGCTAATACTGCATCATAGTAAGCTAATCCACTAACAACATCAGCAGTATGATCAGCATTGGTAGGAGGTTTAGTTCCAGTAAGAGCGGCATAAGCATAAGAATCTAAAACAGCCATATCACCTTGATTTAAAAATCCTAATGCAATATGACTTCCAGTAACATCAGCATTGCTATCAGGTTTATTTCCGTCATCTTCAACATTAGCCCAACTAGTATCAATCGCTACCCATTCTGGAGGCGTAGCTCCAATTTCATTATCTCCTTTATTGGTAGCCCGATACATCTTATTATTATTATCGGTATCTATCCAGAAATCACCAGCATCTGTAGCTGTTGGAATAGCAGCTTGATAGAATGTAACAATTTTTCCATCAGCAGTAGATTGAGCAGTAGCTGCATTATCTAATGCATCTTGAATTCCTGTATCTTTAATATCTATCCAATTATCATAACAAGTCCAGATAACAGTTCCATCATTAGTAGTATTCCCTGGTATTGTATCCCAAACAGGTTCAGTATTACCGGTTGTTCCTAAAGTTGTAACTTGAAATAAAAATTCATTATAAATAGTAGGACGATATAAAGTTCCAATATATATTATTTCAGTATTTGAAGTCCATCCAAAATAATTTGCATATGGATAAGTTCCGGCCCAACGATGCAAAGAATTATTATCATTTGTATCAACCCACAAATCTCCATAGCCAAGAGCTTCTGGTCTATCATCGGAATAAAATGTGAATATTTTTCCATCAGCCGTAGATTGAGCAGTAGCTGCATCTGAAATTGCTTGAGCAATTCCTGCATCTCTACATATTTGCCATTCAGTTCCTGAATATCTATAAAGCATATTATCATCATTTGTATCTATCCACAAATCACCTAAACTACTTTCTCCTTCTGTTGGTTCATCATCTTGATAAAAAGCAAATATTTTTCCATCAGCTGTGCTTTGGGCAGTAGCTGCGTTTAAATAAACTATTCCTATAGCATTAGTTGATGCAGCTCTCCAATCTAAAGATCCAGAAGAACCTCCAGTTATATTTTCATATCTATAAATATTATCTACCGATGGAAATCCTGAACCATTAGTATCAATCCAGATATCTCCAAAGAACATTCCAGACACAGGAGCTTCATCTTGATAAAATCCTACGATTTCTCCATCAGCAGTGCTCTGAGCTCCAGCTGCATCAGTAAGTGCTTGGGCTGCGGTAGCATCATTAGTCCAGCTACTATCATTATTTATAGTAGACCCATCAATATCATTTGGATTTAGGATATGAAGAGTCCCTGTAATCTCTAAAGTATCATCAGCTGCAATCCATTGTAACTTTCCAGAAGTTCCTCCTAAATAAAAGTTACCATTATTATCCATATAAGTTGTCCAATCTCCATCTTCATAATAACCAAGATGAGTAATACTAACATATATTCCATTTCCATCAGGAGCTAAAAAGGTATTAGGAATATTTATAAGGGAGGTATCATCATTCCAATCTGCACCATGGGTATAGTCAGTTGCAATTACCCAATCAGCTGCATTAAATGCACCTGTTAACCTTTCAGTTATACATTTTTTAATATCTCCAGTTCCTGCTAGAGTTGAAGTAAGCCATAAATCTCCAACATAATAAGGAGTAGTTGGCTCTACCATAAAAACTGTTCTCTTGCCATCTATGGTATCAAACATTGAATCAGAAATTGTTTGTTCTTCCCAAGTATAATCAAAATTTGCTCCATTAGAAGTTTTAGAATAACGAAAAGTTTCTGAAGTATCTGTATCATACCACATATCTCCCACCAATTTATCATAAGTATCATTATCAGGAATATCAGTATACTCAGGATGAGGTGCTGTTGCTTGATAATAAGTTTCTATTTTATCATCAGCAGTACCTTGAGCAGCTTCTGCTGCAGCTGCGGCATCTGCAATGTCAGAAGACCAAGTTGATGCACTAAGAATATATTCATCTGGAAGAGCACCAGTTACTCCAAGTCCTCCAGTTAAAATAATCCTTCCAGCTTCAATAGCTGTCCGGAATACAAGTCCATAAGTACCTGTTGGTGATTGTTCTACAGTATCTAAAATTATATGACCTGCGCTAATATCAGTTTTTAAAACTAAACTATATATATCACCAATAGATGTTTCATCTAATAGGACAAGACCACCTGCAGTTAAAGCAGCACTTTTAACTCTCTGATATTCGTTATCAGCTAAATCATCTATACTTGTAATACTACACTGAACCCATCCTGTAGTTAAATCAACATATCTTTTCAATACATTAGGTGTTACTGATGTATCTAACCATAAATCATTTGCTTCGGGATTTTCAGGAGCTGTATCACCTTTCCAAATTCCTGCCTCTGCACCACTCCAACCACTTTTTTCATCATCAGTTACTGTTCTAAATAGAGAATCCTGAATTGTTTCTTCTAATAACACTAGTCCATCAGCATTAAGGGCAACACTTTTAACTTTTTGATAATCATCTCCATCAGCAATATTGTCAATACTAATAGAATTGACCTTAACATCTTCTCCTCTAACATTATCAGTAAGACCTGCTTGAGTTTCTGAAGAATGAGAGATTATTTTAGAACCAGGTTCAACAGAAATCATTATTCTATCCTTACTAGGTAACGCAAACAAAAGACGATTCTGTGAATCTCTTGTGATCTGTACAGAATTTATAATTGGTTCAGGAATACCAGTAATATATTCCTTTGGAAATTTTGTTATCATTTTATCCTCATCCATAGTTTACTAATGAATTAATATCAAATAATTTTCTTCTTAATTTTCTAATACGTTTATCCATAGGATTAATCCTAGGACGTAACTTTGCTCTTTTCATAGCAGCTATACGCCCAGCCATTGCTAAACGTTCTTTCTTAGCATCCTGCAAGAACTCTTCAGGTTCTCCTTGGATTCTAGTTTCAAATATTTCAGGTAGATCTCTGGAAAATAATTGATCTAAATTTAAATAAATTTCCCAGTCCCACCAGATAACTGCCTTACCAATACCTGGTCCTCCTGTTGGTTGCATAGGTATTCCACTTTCATATACTGTATAACCTGACTGAAGCCAATAAACTTTTTTCAACTGATCACCTTCCCTACGTTGAGGAAGGGAATGCCAGTAAGCTCCATAAACTTCTATCATAATATTATAATCAGGTAAGATAAAATCTGGAATCCATACATCTTCTGGAAATGCAGTAGAGGGAAGATCTTGCATATGATATTGAAACTCAAACTTAACACCCAACTTAACCAAATAATTATAAACTAATTTCTCTGGACCAGTACCGGGAATTTCAGAAGTTGGATCATAGTTAGCTCTATCTTTTATAGCAGTAGTTGCATCTAAGACCATTAGCTTGCGCTCATCTTCCAGAGCTCTTAATTTTTTATAATCTAGACTATAATGTTTTGGCATAATTTTGTAATGCTAGGGATGGGAATCGAACCCAATATCACACCCAACAAATAATAAATAAAGTGGTGGCATAATTCCAAATTATGAACCCCTAACTAAGTATCTCTTAAGGACATATTAACACGATCTGAACCTGCGCCTTCTATTCCAAATTTTAATTGAGAAGGAGATTGCGGATTAAATATCACACTATGAATATCTGAACCTACATATAGATAACGTCCACCCTTAACTTCAGTTTCGTAACATGGTTCAATATCATGTGCGGTTCTAGTAGTTAATTGATCAGCATGAATAGAACAAACAAAGTTTGTTTTTGAATTTAATTCAATTATAGTTTCTCCTAAAGTTTTATTCTTATAAGAATATGTAAATGAATCAGCATCTACTCCACCAATTGTGGTTACAGTAATAAGATAATTAGTTCTATCAATAGTAATAACTGATGAAGAACCAGCTCCAGAATATTCTAATGTAAAACCATACTCTCTTATATTATCAACTCCTATAAAGTTTAATAAAGATTTTTTACTAGCAGAAGTCCATATATCATTTAGAAGTTCCTGACGAGTGCGAGGTTCCTCTCGACCTTCCTCTTGAACTTCTCCAGTTAATTGTTCTAATTGATTCTCTGCTATAATAGTAAATGTAAAATTCTTCTTTATTGAATCTTCATCAGCTGGTCTTTCAAGAATATAAGTCCAACATAGATCAGTAATGATTGGAGAGACTGAAGTATCAGCACTTTCCACAGTGGTCTTTATCTGGATTTTATTTCCTACAGTCGCGTTATCAAAAGTGAAAGAAGGTTCAGACAATGAAGCAGCTCCTGAATAACTTTCTTCAGTGAAAGTAGAATCTCCGTCTAAAGCATAAGCCAATTTAATTGTAGTATCAGTAGGAAATGTACCACAGATACAAGAGATACCTTTATAAAACTTCTGTAGTCGTACCATATTCTCGTCTATGAAAGATGTTTTCAAATATCCAGTAGACTGAAAATCACCAGCAATTTTATCATGAATCTGAGCAGAACCATCACTATAGAATATATAGATTTGATTCTTAGAGAATGCGGCTAACTTAACAGGGGTCTTAGCTAAGAATGAATTACCTGTAAACTCTAAAGCTTCAGGGTCACCTGAGCTAGGTGAACTTCCCTCTGTTAATTCTTTGACTATCCACCAGAATTTTGGAGCTTCAGTATAATTAAGATTACATCTTGCTAGGTACCATTGAGTACCATCAGAAACAGTTGCATAAACATCCCAACCTGAAGTTAAAATAGAAGAACAAGAAGTCATTTTAAATCCTTCATTCAAATAATTAAAATTAGTAGGATAGACTTGACTCCCCTCAGTATAAAAGATACCGAGATCTTCTACTCCGAATATTGCAAAATGTCCGAATCTATCTAGGCCTGAGAAATTATCTTCATCACTATAATCTGGAAAATCCCAAATATTAATACCAGATGTTCCACCAAGGAAACACCATAACCCTTTCTTAGATCCCATCATAAACCCACGAGGGATAGCAATAGCATTTAAAACAGTACTTTCAGAAGTAGGTAATTGCCATAGAGGATCTGGAGGTTCTGGTACCCAGTTCCACCCTTCCTCACTTCGCCTAACTCCATCACTAAATATTCCGAAAGCATATTCTGATTCTACCATTGTAAAATAAAGATCTTTAATAGAATCTCTTTCTAGTTTAAATATAAAATTTGTAACTTCACTTGCCGTCCATTCCTCTTCTACTGGATCCCAAGTTGCGGCATATCCATTTGCATAAGTAGCTAAATCATCTCTGGAATAATTCCATGTCCAATAATGAGTATCATCACCCCCTGTTGATGTAGCTACTAACCAATAATTTGTATTAGCAACTAAAGAGAATGAAGTGATTGTATCTGAAAAGAAACCATCTGACCCAGGACTATCAGTTGTTTTAATAGTAAAACCTGCTATAGCTGCTGAATCTAAATCAGGTAATTCAGTATCGGCATCTTCTTTATAAATAACCATACCTAAATTATTTGCTGGACTAGTTGGGGGAGTATAAACTTTAATAGTATGAAAAGTATTTCCACCCATTGGTACTCTAAATCTCATTGCAAGTTTAATGGATCCATAGATATCATTATCATAAGGAGTACCACCATGTGTTGTTGGATTAAATTCAGTAGAAACTCCTATCTTACTCCAAGTGGCAGATGCAGTTCTTTTCCAAATGTTTCCTGGTCCCGTACTAGCAAATAAACCTCCATCTATTTCATAGAAATTATAAATTTTACTTTCTCCTGTAGCATAATCAATAGTAAAAGATTCACCATCAGTAGATATTAAAATCTTACCAGTATCTGTACCTAAATATAAAGTATCAATAGTTCTATAACGAGCAGTTACCACTCCAGAAGTTGCAGGCATATCAAAGTCAGTAACATCTTTCTCTAACTTAATTTCACCTGGAGTAGACATATCAATACCTTCCGAATAATAAGAAGATGATGGATCCACTAAGAACTTTTGATTAATCCCATGTGTCCAATCTGTCATTGCACCTACTTGCCAAAAATCTAAAGAGGCATAAGCAGTTCTTCCCGAAGCAAACTTCGTCCCCATCAATGGTGCAGGAAAAACCCGATATGATCGGGGTTCAATTTGGTATCCAGAATAATCTAAGTACAAATGATAAGGACTTTGTTCTATCATTATATTTTTAATTTAAGTTTAAGTCGGTATTGACGCATCCAGTTCTTTTGATATGCCCGACGTTGTTTTCTTTTCTCCTCTAAATATATCTCTGACTTTGGGAAATGAACTTTCTTAACTACTTCCTCTAAAGGCTTAGGTTCTGTATTTTTGAATCCTCTAAGATAATAACCTTGAGGATCTCTTAATTTTCCTGACTCTGTAAAACAATGATCATAAAGGGCAGGTTCCTTTAAGGCAGCTTCTTTCATATAATCCATATAAGTTTTAGAGAGTCCAGACATTATTTAGTAATTTTTTTATAACTATTTTGCCATCCTAATGAAGTATGAATAAGATTTAGTTTACCCATTCTAATCGCACACTTAGTCTGTACTACTGGATCCATAATATCATCATCTAAATGGAATTTTTTTACACAGTAAGATTGGAAAGTTGCATCTTGAAAATGATATAAGCCCGTAGAGTATTTTTGATTGGTATCAAGAATACGTGGGACTGTTAACCAGATACTTTCATACTGAGCCAATCCAATTATCAATTCAGGATATGCCCAACCCTCTGCCCGACTTACTGAATAAATCATATCGGTAAGATTTTCTTGTGTCCATTCTCGTAATATGGTATTAGTATCTGATATTATAGGTGCTTTAGCTTCAGGACACAATACTGGAACATTAATCAAAACTAAGCTTACGATGAAAAGCTTTACTAAAAACCTTTTAAGTGGAGGTTGATTCTTCATATTTTTAAAAAACACGAAGGCGTCTTCGTGGTTATTATATTTAGAAGGTACGCACTGAATTAGTATTAGTTAATTTAGCTTTTCCTCTTTCGATCTCTAAAGTTAGGTCTCTAATAATCCCCAATAAAGCATATTCATTTGTTCGTCCTACTAACGTTCTATATCTATCCAGCTTGGTATGATCCAAAAGAATACGTCGAATGGCTTCCTTGATACAAACCTTCTTTAGAAGTATTAACTCTGCAGATTTTAAATCAATATCAGTACTATCGCTAGTTAATGCTGGCAAAGATTCATTAGTAACGATAATAACATTTATGTAAGTTGATGGATCATAATCAGGAACCTTAGAAGTCTCAGGATCTAAATCCAATCTTTTGGTCTCCTTATTATAAATCCAATTATCATAAGAAACCCTATCACCATTAGCAGTCTCAAGAAGTATTTCTTTAACATTCTCTACATTATCATAAGTAGATATTGAAAGATCAACCTCATAGTTACTGATATCAGTATAAACTATAGAGTAAGATCCCTCTATTGCAATCTCAGGAAACAATTCAGATGCTTGAAATTCGATCAACTCCCGCCATTCCTGAGCATTTGTCACATTGAAACTAGGGTCATTAGTCCCCTTAGCACACTCTTTAATGAAATTATATGTAGTCATAATTTTATTGTATACGTTAATTATAAGTTCTAAATCTCCCAGAGTCAAGTTTCTCTAGAAGAACGGATGAAGTACTCCAATTTTCTGTTTACCAAATGGCTTAGGAGTTACTCTTAATGGGAAAGTCTTTACAACTCTTACTAATTCTGATTGCATTAAAGGTAACTTTACTAAGTCTTCTGCTCTCAATTGATTAAGCTCAATGGTTCGCTTTCTCCACCACTGTGACCATTCAGTTCGGCTCCATCCTTTACGAGATTCCCAAATGCCTAATGCTATCATCTTTCGTTGCATCTCTTCTTTGATCTTATAAGGGATATTCTTATCATATCTATAAAACTGTTTGGTAACCCAAGCATATCCTGGTTGTGTAAGATAAGCTTCACGAAGAGGTTCTTCTAATAACCTATGTAACTGTAGGTATGATAACAACTTACTATTAGGATGTTTCTTAAAGTATTGATCTCTCATCCATCTTGGTAACTGTCGGAAGAAATAAATACTATAGGCCCATCCTTTAATAGAAGACCAAGCCTTCATAGCCTCCCGATAAGCTGCAATTGTAAACCAATCATCTTCCTCAGAAGAGCCCGGATACTTATAAATATTTGGGAGATGCTTAAATAACATTTCAGCTTTACTATATTCTCCCTTACTATAAGCAGTAAAATATTCTAATACTTTATTAAAGTCAACTTGAAACTTCTTGAAATGTTTAGGGTTTGTAAAATAAGAGTTAGGAAGCTTAGTAATATCCCACCAATCTAAAAGCTCTGGATGTTTATCTAGATATGCTTGTCTCTTATTATCAGGTAAATCAAAATAAGTATTTTGAATATCAATAATCTTTCTAATACCTGGAGGGTTAGAATAGTAAAAATATTTATTTAATGCTTCATGACTATCTAAGAATTTAGTTCTTTCCTCGGGGAAAGTTAAACTTTCATATTCTTGTAATTCATTAGATAACTCTAACTTTTCACCAGTATATTCTTCTGAATTCTTCTGAAAGTATAATGCAAGATCAGGATTCTTCTTAAGATAATCCTTGGCAAACATTTTCCACTTACGATATTCTAAGAAATAAGACTTACCTGAACCATCAGGTCTTATATTATCTAAGTAGGTATAATACTTTTCAGACTTCTCTCTAAGCATAGCTTCTTCTTCAGAGATATTCTCTTGCCAATGTTTTACTAGCTCTGGATGTTTCTTTAGAAACTCTCTCTTAGCCCTACGATCTTCCCAAGTAGTAGTAGACATGTTCACATAATCTTTCATTATAATCATACGGGCTGCTCCTTCAGGATTATTTTTAGCATAACGTTCTCTAAACTTTGTACTACTATCAGAGAAGTAATAAGTATAATATTCTTTCCAACGTTTAGTATCAGCAAAGACAGATAACTTTCTCCAGAATTTCATATACTCTAAGAACCCAGGCTTATCACGATCCCATGCTTCACGCGCTGCCTTCCATTTATCTTTCCAAAACTCTATTGAGAATTGCTCAGGCTTAATGTTAGATAACAACATAGCCAATGGATAATAGATTGCCTTATCAGCATTTTTAGGTAATGAAAGATAATAATCTTTAAACCACTGGGGTTGAACATTAAAAGTTTCAAAATATTCTTTAGGATTTTCCTCAGTTAGATTCATTATATTCTTCCAAACTGTATAGTATTCTAATATATCATGACCCTTCGCAACTGGAAGATGATTCTTATTATAGATATCCCTAGCTTCTTTATTTCTAGAAGACCAGAACCAATCAGATGCAAGATGAGTTCTCTTTCCTTTCTCTTCCCAGTTCTTTTTATCCAATTGCATTAGTTGTGTAAACTTATACATAAATGGATAAGTCAAAGCTTTATCGGGATCATCTTCAAACACCATATCAATCCAATCTTTAGGCTTGGAATAAAATTCTGGATAGTATAATTCTGGATGATCTTCTGTTATAGCAAACAAATCCTTCCATCCTTTCATTTTATAATAAAATCCAGGATTACTCTTATCCCATGCCTTTAATATATCTTCACGTCCCCATAACCAAGTCATCAAATCTTCTCTAGCTTTCTTTTGATATACAAAAGTTTCTTTCTCTATCTTTTCTATTTTAGATAATCCACTTAACCATTCACCAGCAGTAGGATACCATATAGCTTTATCTGGATGACTTACAAAATAAATTTGTTGAAAAGTCTTAGGTTGATTATAAAACTCTGTAAAGTATTCAAAATCTTCTTCACCAAAGTGAGCAATTATTGGTTTCCAACGTTCAATATAATCCTCCATAGCGTCTTTATATTGTTTCTGAACTGCTGGAATATTTGATGTATACTTTTCCTGTTGTTCTTCAGTGAGATATCTTTTCATATTCTCTCGCCAGATATCCCAATATTTAGTTTGTTCCTCCTCTTCTAAATCATTAATATCATCAGGGATAATTGCAAAAACTTTAGAGAGATTATATTGATATTCTTTCTCTTCCTTGTTTGTTTCTTCACTAGCACTCATCCTCCATGTTTCTTCTTGAGTTGCAGCATCTGCTATTACATCAGAAGTAATAAGAGCTAAACCTTTAGAGACCCAATCTCTTCCTAATATCACATTAGCTTCTTCAACAGTCCTTGGAATGACATGTCCATACTCATCAATTAAACTATTATATAATTCATCTTTATCATAAGCTTCTTTACTTGGATCAGGCAATCCGAGAATTTGATACTTCTTTCGTTTCTCTTCAGTCATACCTGAAGGAATAGGTTTCAAATAAGTTTTATAAATTCCCTTTAATACATTCTCTTCATGCTTTGCCCTACTAACCAACCTCCAAGGAGTCATAGTTAATCCGTCCCAATGCTTGGTCATGATCTCTTGAGACTTAGGTCTTCTCTTAAGCCATGCATAGCCTTCACCAGGATTAAAATCTTCCAAAGAATAGAATGTATTAATAGTAGTTGATTCTATTAATTTTTTCATTGCATCTTCTTTATCCTTCGGCTTAGCATTAAAGACTTTAACAATTTGGGCTTTTGAAAAGTAATCCATCAAATTTACATAAGCTCCTGGCTGTTCATCTTCCAATTTCTTTAACCACATAGCTCGTAGACTAGGAGGAAGATTAAAATAAGCCCAACGCGCTTTTTCAAGGTCAGTTAATTTTCTAATATTTAATCCAAATAATTTAAATAACTCTCTAGTAGCTCTAGATTCTAATATAGAATGTTCACTCATCATATTAGATACATCTATCTGCGTAAGGGTTTGCATTAATTGAATACCAGGAATAAATGATAGAGCCATTGTCATCCAACCTTCTGTCCCTGTTGAAAGATCTCTATCCTTTATATCTTGTTCCTTTAGATAATGTTGAATCTCCCAGTCTGACCACCCTTGCTTATTCTTAAGTTCCCAAGATAAAGTAAAATAACTCTTCTTAGTAGCATTCTCAATCATAGCTGAAACACCTGGGTGCCAACTTAAACCTAATGGAAGTCGTGCAGGATTATCTAATAATTCTTGTAAAGTACGAGTTGGATCTTTAAATAATGATAAAATATCTACCCATGAAAATGGAAGTTTAACCCATATGTCTCCACCTAATGGAAAACGATCTTGATAATAATCAGGTAGATCCAGGGTTAATAATGACCATGCTTTCAATAAAGCTTTCCCTGCATGATAAGCTGGATAAGAATACTTGAGCGTGAAAAAGGGAAATAACTTTCTGGCCTGACGACCTGCAAAATCTACATCACTATAATCAAAAGACCACTTTTTAACTAAAGCTTCAGCCTTAGCCATCTCTATTCCTTTATCAAATACTAAAGCATTATATGTCATTAACCTTCGTAATTCTTCTGAGACACCTGCATAGATTTGAATATCAGCATCTAATATTGCAAATCTTTTTCCTAATCTTTTAAAATAACCAGCGTCAGATAGACGACTCAACCAAACTTTTGTCATAACTGGATCTTCAAACATAGAATAAAACCCAGCAGAAGATGCATACTTTGCATCCGAGACATCAATCAATTTACCAGTCATAGGATTCATTACACTTTTTGTTTCTGGTAACATCCAATTAGCAGCAGTTCCATAACGTGTTCCCCAGAATTTGGGAGACTTTTCTCTAAGAGCCTTCACTATATCAAAAGAACTATATTTAAACTTAGTATCCATACCACCAAAGAAAGTCTTTGCTGTTGGTTTACCAATATGTTTAGCTACAAATTTCTTTAGTCCTGGACCCCAGGAATAAAAACCAGTTGCATCTGAAATCAATCTTGCAAAATTTTCACTAACCTGATTTGCAAATTCTAAAGTGACATCACCATATGCACCTACAATTTGAAAGAATAATTTAGCATCATGAGCTGCCATTGCTTGCCGAAAAGCATCATCAATAGCATTCCTTATATGCCATGCATATCTATAATACAAGACTCCTCTAATCCAGCCACTTCTTATAGTACCTAATGCAGTTCTTATTGGAACTATTACTTTCTCTAAAGGCTGATTCATAACATGATAATAAGTATCTTTAATAATATCCCATTGATCTGGCTTAACAGGTTTCCCATCTATTCCATAAACACCCATATCAGCAAGCTTTTTATTAAGAAATAATTTATTTGCAATAGTTTCTCTCCACCTCATAAACCAACCAGGCCTATGATCAATAAAACCAAACGTTTTATCAAATTGATCTAGCCCATGTTTAATTGCAGAGACTTCATGATTAATTATATCTTGAGCATGGGGAGTCACTTTTGTAATATGTAAATCATTTAAGACCTCATCTGTAAAATCATCTTGAAATTCAGTTAACAAACTAACCTTTTGTTTTTTCCACATGCTTTGAATCTTCTCACGCTTAATCATAGTGATCCATTTTGAAACCCACTTAATAGCATTAGGGTCTTGAATCAATCCAGCTTGGAAAGAGACAGGGAAAAACTTATGAGGATTAGCTTTAAATCTTTGCAAAGTAGAGCTTAATTCTTTTGTTAGTATTGTCTGTAATTGCTGACTTGATTGAAAAATTCTACCTCTTCCTAATAAAGCATCAAAAGCTTGCTTACGAATACTATCTAGATACTTAGAATTTTTAGTACTAGATATAATAAATTCAGGAAGCTTACTATTTGTATTAGCAGCAATCTCTTGAATCAGGCTCTTGTCTAACTTTAAAAAATTAACATTCGCCTTAGGATTTATTATATGTATATACTCTAACATTGATGCCTCACTTGGGACCAGCTTCAACGGATAAGATGAGGGCATCTGTAACGGAACATAAAAATCACATCCCTTTTTAACAGCATCTTCTAACGATTCTTTTACCGATAAAGGTAATATAGGTGATTGACCACCTATTAATAATACTTTTCCATTTTGATAAACATCTTTTGTTTTTATAATCTTACGCATCCATACAGGCTCCTTACCAATAGCTAGCTTAGCTTCTCTCACAGCAATTTCCACTCCTGTTTCACTCGGGATTTGATAAATAGAAGTTTGCCAAGATTCAAAAGCTTCTCCCTTTCCTCTAGGTAAAACGAATTTAGTACCCTTAACCGTAGCTCCTCTCTGAATTAAATTCATTTCTAAACGGTCTTTCCACAAAACATTAATATATTTCTTTTCGAATGGAGACAATGTACGATATGCTAAATCTTTAATCTTTGAAATTCGTTGTGAACCAAACCCTACAATTGCAACATGACGATCTCTAAATAAAATATCTCTTATCTTCACCATTGCTAACTGTTGATTTTTAAGCATAGGGGAACTAGCTTTAGCAATATAGGATAAATTCTCTTGTGCTAATTCAGGGATATGAATAACCTTTATTCCATAAATAGAATCACCTACTAAATCAGTTATCCTACCAGTATCATCTATAATAGTTTTCACTCCATTTTTTTTAAATCTCTTTAATAATTTATCTATAGATTCAATAGTCATACCAGCTCCTTTCTCTCCAACTTTTGCAAATGAATATTTTTCAATCTTTAATAAGTTAGTCTTATAACTAGGAAACAATTTTTGCATTTCACTCCAAGAATATCCTACCATCTTTTCTGTCGTAAATGGTAGCTTTACACTTGGAGCTGCTAGCTCTAATGAAAATTGACCTTTCGTTATCTCCCTACCTTCTCTTATTAATTTATTTAGCTTCTTTAATTTAGGGAGATATGAATCAGGAATTATTCCAGAGGCTAATAACTTAGCGTCTCCTATATCAGGAAGCAAACTATTAATAGCAGCAATCTGATATGGTACTGCAAATGGTTCATATAAATTAAGATGTTTTAATTCAGATCTTAAATTTCCTATATGAATTGCAAACTGATCTAAGGTCATCACCCTACTTAAATACGTAGCATATTCCTTGGCTGTAACTGTCTTACCAATAAAACTGGAATATTCTTCTATAGACATTTTATTCATAGTCTTCTTCAATCTAGCTATACTTTCTTTTGATAAGAATTCTTGAAGTTCAGTTCTTCGTTGATATAATAATTTTAAATAATCTTTTCCTAATCCGTGTTTTTGTTGAAATGCTGCAGTTGCAACTCTCTGTGCCCTGGGTATATCTAAAGGTGCTTGTGTTATTAAACCATTTAGACTATCACCTTGCCGGATAATTAGATCTTGTAGACTATTCTGTCTACCTTCTAGAACAGTGAATCGATGATTTACATTTTTGGAAATTTTTATTAAATCATCTTTTGATCCCCCCTTCATAATAGAGAGTACATATTCCCAATCTGAAATAGGTGGATGTGTTAATAAATCCGTAAGACGAGCATTTTCTTTAGTAACCTTCTTTATATAATCAGGATAATATCTATGAGATTGTTTATAATCAGCAACTACATTCTGTTTCTTCTGTCGAATA
>Ga0307928_10001327_pt1 | contig 18714 bp, 31 predicted proteins | sample AceLakmetagen232_FD_201815 | JGI IMG/M metagenome (GOLD analysis project Ga0307928, IMG submission 201815) | Saline water microbial communities from Ace Lake, Antarctica - #232 | ecosystem: Environmental > Aquatic > Non-marine Saline and Alkaline > Saline | place: Antarctica: Ace Lake... | reverse complement strand
TTGGGAATAAAGAATCTCCAGAGTTCAAGAAGATAAAAGAGATAACAGCAAGATTAAGAAGAAGAGCTAAAAGAGAGGATTGAGGGAACACAAAAGGTAGAAAATATGTAAAATGGATAAAGAAAGTTTTAAAGAATTAATGAGTGAATTAGATGGACTTAATAGACATCAAATTGAAGCAGTAATTAATGAATGTATTAGTTGCTTCATGGAAATGTTACCTAAAAAAGAGGAGGGTGGATTTTAAAACATGGAAGAAATGAAAAGTTTACTTGATGCAAAAAATAATCTTAATGTCAGAAGAACCATTGGATTTTATCTTAAAAGTTCATGGTATTTTGAAACCTTCTTAGAGAAGGCAATATTATTAGGTTTAGGTGGCTTAGGAATGTTAAGAATCTTTCAATGGGTGTTTTAACATACAAACATTTATATACAAATAGTGTTTATGTTTAATATGGAAAATTGTGAAACTTGTAAAGAATGTGGTGGGCAAATATCTTGTGATGAAGAAAAATATGTTCTATTAGGAACTTACCACGACCCTAACGATATTGAATCAGAAAGTTTTTTCCACTTTGATTGTTGGAGAAAATTTATCAATGATGCTATTAATAAAAAATCAATGGGCATGGTTACAGACCAAGCATCAAAGATTATGAGTATCGCAAAACCATTACTTGATTCAATAATCAAACCTGCTGAAACAAAATTAAAAGAAGAAATAACAAAAGAAAGAGAGAGGGTAGAAAGAAAATTAAGAGAACCTCAATCTGCACAAGATTACATTAACTTATCATAATCTAAAACTAAAAAAAAAGAAATGGAAGAAAAAGAAAGTGATTCAAAGAGTAATAAACTAAGGTGTAAGAAATGTAATTCTTCACAAGTTTATTTAAGAATTAAAACCCAAGAAGTTACTTGTAGGTCTTGTGGTTACATTTCTAAGAAAGAGGGATAAAAATGCCCTACAAAGACCTTTTAAAAAGGAAGGAATTTATGCAGGAATATCGCCAGAAAAATAAAATAAGGTTATCAATTCTTAGTAAAAAATGGAAAGAAAAGAATCCTGATAAAGCAAGAAAAATTCAAAAAAAATATTATGCAAAAAATAGAGAGAAACTTAATCAGAAAGCAACAGAATGGGGTAGAAAGAATAGAGAAAGAATTGGTAAGAGAGCAAAAGTTTTAAGAGAAATGCATCCAGAAAAATATATTGCAAGATATAAAACAAAAAGGATGCCTTTAAAATCTTCTTGTGAAATATGTAGTTCTACTAATAATTTACAAAGACATCATTGGAGATATGATAAACCATCAATGTTTTCAGCTTTATGTAGGACTTGTCATACAATTCAACATGTTGGTAATTTTTATGAAAGTATCTATGGGGGTATATTAAAATTGTAAACCTCGCTGATGCAAACCCTTTTGGAAGTTTTGATATTGGGTTAGGTGCGATTGGAAATGGTTTAATGTTATTTCTTATTATTATTGTTATTTTTGGTTTAGTTGGATGGATAATTTATTGGCAAATTACTAAAAAACAATATTATATTAAAATTCCTTTATACAAATTAGTTGGAAATATCCCAACAAGAGTTGGAACTTATAGTTGTAAAATATTCCCAATAGGAAAAGCAGGAGATAGTTTATGGTTTTGTAAAGGAATTAAAAAGTTTATTCCACCTGCAACATTACAATCAGCACCTAATGAATTTTGGCATTGGGAAAGGGAAGATGGTGAATGGATTAATTTTACCATGAGTGATTTGGATGTAATCCAAAAGAAAGCAGGTGCAAAATATATTCATCAGGATATGAGAAGTCAAAGGATAGCAACAAATAATATTTTAGAACAGAGATTAATCAATAAAGGATTCTGGGAAAAATATAAAGATATGATTGTTCATTTAATATTTTATGTTGTAGTAATGGTTTGCATGATTGTTATTTTCTGGCAATGGAGTGATATTACAACCCAAGTTGGAGGATTAATTTCACAATTGAATGGATTGCAATGTGTTGAACCAAGAGGTCAAGGTTTAATTCCAGAGGGAACAGCACCTGCATTATTACCTTTACTCTTTTTTAAATTTAAGAGGAAAAAGAAATGAGTTTTGTAACTGATATTTTAACCCCCATAATTCAAGGGCTATTTTATTTTGGAATGGTTATTGGAGTTATATTTTTTACTAACAGGTGGTTTAATCATTTGAATCCTTATTGGAAATTAGATATAAAATATAGATTATTTAGAAAGAAATACAATCCTGAAAATGTTAAATGGAGTATGGATGCATTTGAAAAAGGGAAAACTTATGAAGATGTTGAAAAGTTTTTGCTAATGAATAATTATCCAAAAAAGAAAAGGAATGAAATTGTTTACATTTTCCTTAGTGTTCAAAAAGAATTGTCAAAAGGGAGGAATAATGAAAATGTCAGGAATAAGCGAAGTAATGAACAAAATCAAATCCCAGAAATCAAGTGATGCAGAAACTAAGAAAGCTGAAATAGAAGCTAAACAGAAAGAAGCAGATGAAAAACAAAAAGAACTTGAAGCATTAAGAAAAGAAGTTGAAGAAGAATCTGAAAATAAATCTGATGATGAAGATGATATTAATGATGATGAATCAGATGATGAAGATGAAGAAGTTGAAGAAGGAGAACATGTTGAAGTTCCAGAAATAGAACACAAGGATGCTAAACAAGACCCTGTTGTTGAAATAAAACCTATTGTTGAACCTGTTAAGGAAGAATCTAAACCAGAATCAACAAAAGAACATGAAATTGAAATGCAAAAGGCAAAAGAAGTTGAAATGTTACAGAATGATGGAATCTTTAGAGCAGAATCACTTTATCAATTATCACAATTGAACCAACACTTAATGGTATTGAACACATTAATCAATAAAGCAATAGGTGGTGATGATGCCAAAAAAGAAGGTAAGTAAAACAATTCCAGAGAAAAAGGAACTGTTAGAACTTCAATTAGAAGTTGATTTAGCAAGGCATAAGCAAAAAATGAAAGAGTTATCTTATCTTAGAGAATCAGATAGATTACATTATCAAAAGGAAGCAGAGAAGGAAGAAAGAAAAAGTCAGGGGATAAGGGAAACTCTTGAAAGAAAGAGAAATTTAAATGATAGGTCGCATTATTATAATGGATAAAAAAACAGCAGACATTCTTTATGTTTTTGTAATTCTTGCTTTAATTGGATTTTTAATTTTTATGGTCTTTTGGCTTAAAGGAAATTCCACTAATTGTTTAAGGAATCCTATTGAATATTTTGAAGAAAAGAATGAGGGTGCTGAATGTTTTTGTTATAAAGAGGGTATTGAGTTTGGTGCTGAACCTGAAACAGTAAGGATAGAGAAAGAATATAGTATAGATTTTGGGAATATTTCTGTGGCAAAATAACTATGTAATACATTACCGATACATTTAAATAGTGTTTTTGTGTGTGTATTTTATGGAAACAAAAAAATATTGCTTAAATAATGAAATTAAAGATAAACTTAATTGGAAAATTCCAAAAGGAAGTTTAATTTATATTCTTAAAGAATTAAAGAATCCACAATTAGAAAATGAGTTTATTATTTCTGTGGATAATGGAACTGGGTTAAAAGAAACTTATCCTAAAACTCTTATTACTGAAAAAGAATTAGAAAGGGGTTTAAACTAAAATGGAAAAAAATGTTAAGAATTGGTTAATGAAACACATTGAAAAGTTAAACAAAGAAACTCAAATGAAGGTAGTTAAGGAAGTTAGAAGGTTGGAGGAAGAACAAAATGACAAAAATAAGAAATAGAATTGAAATAATGAAGAAAACTAATGAATTAATCAAAGAGATTAATAGTTTTAAAAAAATTGAAAGGAATTTTAATCAAACTTCTGCTAAGTTAGTTTCTGAATTAATTGATTTACATAGAATAGATAACCCTGATTATTCTTTTAGTAATTTACTTCAAGAAAAGGAACTTCAAGATTATTCAGATATTATTGAAAAATATGTTCCTTATAATATCAATCCAACAGTAACTAAGTTCTACAATGAAGGAAAATTAGATAATTGTGATATGATGGTATTGGCAAATACTGATAAGGAATTTCAGCAACCTGAAAAAATGAATAAAATTGTTACTAAGATTATAACTAAAGAAATTAATTCTAAAGATTTGATTAGGGCTTCAAAGAATGAGATTAGAGAAATGATTGGGGAAGAAATTGATGAAATGAGTGATTATCATGCAATGGTTTTACAAAGTGTTTATCATATAAATCATGCTTCAAAATTTATTAATGAAAATACAAAGCAAATTTTAAGTATTTTATCTAAAGATGATAAGAAGAAGATAATTGAAAATTTCAATCACTTAAAAAATGCAATCCAATTTGGATTAAAAATAAAATTATAAAATGGGGAATGTTCAAAAAAAATGTATAGTTTGTAGGGATATGCTTTATAGAGGAAAATCTCCTGTAAAATTAAAACAAAAAAAAGCAGATTGGGGATTAACTTGTTCTCCTAACTGTTCAACTATCTATAATGATGTTGCAAGGCACATTAGGGCAAAGGAAAGATACGAGAGGAATAAATTAAAATGAAATTAGATTTAAAAAAATGTAAAGTAGGATTGAAAACAAAGATTGTTCCAATTAGAGTAACAGAGGAAGAATTTAAGTTTATGAAAGATAATGATATTTCAAGAAGTGCTTTATTTAGAGAAGCATTAGACTATGTTAAGAAAAAGGAGAGTAAAAAATGAGAATAACAATATTTAAAGATAATAAAAAGGAATATATTACTGTTAGTTTTTGGAGTATCTTGAAGGTATCATTTTATGTGGGTCTATCTTGGTTGGCTTTTTATGTTGCATTAATGATATTCATAGGATTCCTTGTTACAATATCCCTTCCATCCCCAATTTAAAATGGTAGAAATTGAACACATAAAAAGATGGTTTGGAGATGATGGTTATGAAAGAATCCTTGTAATCGCACAAGATAGTAAAGGTAAAAGAATATTTTGTAAGGGATTAGCTAAGGATTGGCAGAATAAAAAGAATGGAAAAACACAATAAAATCCATAAGATAGAATTAGAAGGAGATGACTTCAAAGAAAAAAGTTTGAGAATTAGAGTTGTTAAGATTTTCTTTGATGAAACTAATTATACATGTTTAACCATAGAAGAATTAAAAAAGATTCTAAGGTTATGGATTATTGGAGAAGAAGAAAGATACCCACAATCACAAGGATACAAGGGTAGATGGATGTTATTTGATGAAATTAAGAAAGTATTTGATGAAGTAGCAATTGATATTAAAGGTTAGATTATTATTAGAAGGGAGGATTTGAAAAAAAGAAATGGAAGCAGAAAAACAACAAACAACAGTAACAGATGATTTCAATGAAGCAGATAAAGTTAGTTCTGATTTAAAATTATGGAACTACAAAGAAGATTTAACATTAATAGGTATAGTTACAACTATTGATGAAGAAGGAAACTTTGGTAGGTCTATTACAGTTGATACAGCTAACGATAAAGGATTAACCATTCCAAGTTTAACAGCACTTAACACAAAGTTAAAGGCAGTAAAGATTGGGAATAGAGTAAAGATAGTTAATTTAGGTGTTGTTAGAGGTAAAAACAAAAGAGATTATTATGATTTTGATGTATTTATCAAATCTGAATAATTAGCTATTTGAAATACTAAAATTATTTAAAGAATTTATTATTATTATATTGGGTTGGGAAATGCAATCCTTTCCAAATAAGGCACTACACCTAACCCAATATTTATTTTGAATAGAAGTATTAAATTGTTGTTTGTTTAATTATTTAAAGTTTTTGGTTAAAAAAAGAAAAAATGACACACACTTTTGATACTAATGCAAGAAATGAATTGAATCAACAACAAACTCTGTTTAATCCTTTAGAATGGAATGGGAAAAAACCTAAAGAGATGTTTGTTAAGAAGGTAGATGCAAAATTTTGTAGAGGTTACATTGCAGAATATCATTATTCTCATGTTATGCCTGATAATGCCTTTAATTGCTATGCAGGTTTCTATGGAGATAAGTTAGCAGGAGTAATTATTTATGGAAATGGTGCAAACAATAATACTTTTAGTGCATTAATTCCAGATATTGAAGTTAAAGATTGTAGGGAGTTAATGAGGTTATGGAGTGCTGATGAAATGCCAAAAAATACTGAAAGTAAATTAATTGCAGAAAGTTTAAAATTATTACCAAAAGAAATACATTTAGTAGTTAGTTTTGCTGACCCATCACATAATCATTTGGGAATTATTTATCAGGCAACTAATTTTTTGTATTGTGGAATGAGTAGTCCTTCTAAAATGTTGGTTGATGATAAAGGTAAGATATTTCATGTTAGAACTATTGGAAGTTATAAAAGAAGGCATCCTGAACTTCAAAAATTAACAAATTTAAAAATTATGGATAAATATGGTTGGAAGTATATTGATTCAGCAGGAAAACATAGATATGTTATTTTAAGAGGGGAAAAGTGGATTAAGAATTTAATGTATAATCAAATTAAAGATAGAATATTAGATTATCCCAAACAGATAAATATATAAACACACTATTTCTATATTAAATATAACACCTTATATTATTATTAATAGAAGGGAGGATAGTAAAATAGAACCAAATATCTTCGGATAAAAAGTTCTTAAAACTAAAAAAACATGAATATAAAATTAAAGTATATAATGAAAAAAGTTACGATAGATAAATCAACTCTTTCTAATTTTGTTATGAATTTAACAGATAGGAGGGCTATTAGACAAAGTAAGGTTAATGATTTAATTGCACTTTGTAAATCTGGTAAACACTTTTCAAGCCCATTTGTTGTTAATGAAGTAAATGGAAAATATAGAGATATTGATGGTAACCATAGATACGAAGCAATTAGTCAATGTATTAAAGATGATTCTACATTTAAAATTGAAGTATGGTTAGCTGTTTATAAAGATTTAACTATTGATGAAGAAAGAGATATTTTTACAACTTGGAATAAAGGAACTGTTCAAAGTTCAACTGATTTCTTAAAAATGCACTTTGATACAATTCCATTAGGTAAATCAATATTATCAAGATTACCAACTACAATTTATGGAGGAAAAACCTCATTAAAAATTGTTAATTTAATGGGTGGGCAAATTAGTGCAAAGAAACATCATAAGTTTGAGGGTGGATATGCTTCAACTAAAGAAGGAACAATATATGATTTCAAGAACCTAACACTAACTGATTTAGATAATGTTGAGTTATTTGTAGAATTTATGGAAAATACTTTTGGAAAGTTCCATTCAGTAAATAACAAACAATTCTATCAGACAACACCATTATCTGTATTTTATAGAATATGGTTTGATAATAAGGTAGGTAATGGATTATCTAAACTTTTTATTAGAGCATTTGAAAACCAATCTAAGAGTTGGGCAGAATTTACTAAGTCAGGTGGAAGGTCAGCTTGTCAATCTTTTTATAGAAATGCAATCGGAACTTTGAAAGGATTAGCACCAGATAATATGAAAATATTGGATGATGTTGAAGCCCTTGAAAAATACGAGCAAGAAAACAAACAATAAATCTTGTTAAGTATTCTGAAAAGAATTAATTTTTATTTTTTTTATTTTTTTTATTCATTCTTCCATTCATTCAAAATCCTTTCTTCATCTGGATTTATGTATCTCTGGGTAGTTGAAATTGATGCATGACCCAATCTTTTTGAGATTGTGAATATATCCTTACCCTTATTGAACCATTCTGTTGCAACACTTCTTCTTAAATCATGCAATGTGAACTTAGAAACCTTCCTTCCTTCAACTTCATAATAGAGTTTACAATCCATACAGGCTTTTCTAAATATCCTATCCCACATAGTATAGCTTAATTTAAACAAAAAATTATCTTTATGTAATATTTTGTTTTTGTTTATTCTATCTTCTGTAACATAATTGTAAACTTCCTTAGCAATGAATGGGTCAATCATAACCAACCTTTCTTTCTTACCTTTTGCACCCAAAACAGAGATTTTCAGCTTACAGTTCTTTTTCCTATCTATTAACCAATCATCAAAATAGAAATCATCAACTTTCAAATTAAGTATCTCTTTCCTTCTAAGTCCTGCTGAATAGGTGATTAAAAGCATCAGGACATACTTGGGAAGATTATTCTTCTTGATGGATAGATAGATAGCATTAAATTCATCTGGTTTGATTGTAGCATGTATTTTCTGGGGTTTTCTTCCTGTGGGTCTTTGGATTTCAATATCAATTATCTTTCTCCATTTAAAGTAATTTTTGAGTGTAGCAATAAACACATAATTATTATGCTTGGCTAACATCCTATCAATTGTTTCTTGGGTTGCACCATATCTATCTAAATAAATCAGAATCTTTCTCAAATGAAACCTATAAAGATAAATTGTTCTTTCACTAAGACCTCTGGGAGATAAATGAATCTCAAAATCATCAATTTCTGCATCTAAATTTTCTTTAGTAAGGGTCATTTGAAGTGGTTGATATAATGGTGATTATACCCTGTTTATGCATAGATTTGGACTTTTTAAATTTTTCCTAAAAAACTTATTGGATAGATGAAAACAAAATGTAGTGCCTAAATGTAGTGCCTAAATGCAGGAACTTTTAAGCATTGATTGAAAGTTCCTGCGAATGTAGTGCCTAAATGTAGTGCCTAAAAATAAATGTAGTGCCTAAATGTAGTGCCTAAAAATAAATGTAGTGCCTAAATGTAGTGCCTAAATGTAGTGCCTAAAAATAAATGTAGTGCCTAAATGTAGTGCCTAAATTACAACTTCTTCTTGAACATACCCTTATCCATCCTCTCAACATTAGCAACAGTATCTTTGTAATAGTCAGCAACACCTGTTAGATTCTTCTTCTCTTTCTTTAATCTGTTCCTTATTCTTCTTCTGATAGTTTCAGGTTCAAATCCTCCTGCCATTGCCATACCATCAAGCACTCTGTTATCTCTAACCTTAAAACTAATTAGTGCTTGATACATCTTTTCAAAAGGGTCATCTTTCTTTTTATCCTCGCTGTTGATGTTCATTTCATCTCTTGCAATAATATTTCTTTTATCATCTTTAATCTTTTGATACTTCATTTCCACTTCTGGTTTTAATGCAGGGAACTTAACAACTCCCCTAAAGTTTGTTAGCTTGTTATATGCCATTGCCTTCCCTGTTGATTTCTCTAACATCCTTCTTTCTATCTTTTCATTTAGAGAAGTATCCCATGCATCTTTAGAAGTTAATAATTTATTTGGGGTCATAATAATTGCAATCCCTCTCTTAACAATATGAATGTGCATCCTCGCTAAACCTCTGATTTGTGTATCAAGTGCATAAAATTTTGGAACACATGCAATGATTAAATTATTATGGTCACGATTCAAATTCAATTGTTTGATAATTTCTTTTTGTTTCTCTTGATAGAAATCCCTTGAAAAAGTAATATTAATCATTTCATCAAGAACTGCAATTGCCTTCCATCTCTCTAAAAACTTTTGAGTTTCATCTTGGGTATAAATCAAATCTCTATGAGGAAGAAATCTATAAGCATTATATTCTTTTTTCAGAAATAAAATTTCTTTAATAAATTCTTTTTTAGTAATCCCTTTTGGTTTTTTAACCATGTCATAATATCTATTAAAGGTTCTTGTATCAAATTTAAATAATCTTCTGAACTCTTTACTAACTCCCCTCGCTAAAAGGTATGCCATAGTTGATTTTCCATTTCCTCTTTCTCCTGAAATAGCAACAAAGAAATCATATCTATTTAATAGAGTTGCACAAACAGTATGGACTAACCATTTAAAAGCAAAATGTGGAGTTGCCATTATTTTTCTAATTCAACAAAATTTAAATCATTGGGTAAATTCATATTACCACAGAACCAAGCAGTAGCAAACCAACTTCCACCTTGTTTGTTAGGCATAATAAAATTAATTCTTTTGTTTGGAATGATTAATTGTATTCCATATCTATTAAATAAATCTCCCCTCTTAATTCCTTCCAATGCTGTTAAGGGTAATAAAAAAGCAAAAGGTTTTCCAATTTCAAATGCTCTTTTTAAAAATTCATATTTCTTTGAATAGGGAGGGTTAGTTATAATATAATCAAACTTAAACCCATCTTCTGAACTTTCTCTTAAAAAATCACATCCAACATACCCCACAGTATTAAATCCCTTTTTATTAAGATGATTTGCTAAACTCCCTCTACCCCAAGCACACTCCCAAATCATTGAACCTTCTTTTAAATAAGGTAATAAAGGATTAATTGCATATTCAGGTGTAAAAATTTCATCTGTATGACCATTCATTAATAGCTTTGGTTTTTTAGTTGCCATTTACCCACTATCATAAATACTTCTTTGGATTTTATCCAAATCTAAATTCTCACTTTGCCTAAAGATTAATCCTGCCTTGTTCAACAAAGGAAGTATATCATATTTATATTCAGTAAGATGGTCAATGTATTTTTCTAATTCATCTTCCTTAACTTCCATTTGCATATTATCAATTTCTTTTGATGAAGTTTTAATTAAATCATTCCAGATAGGTTTCTTAATTAATTTCAATTGAAGTAAAATATATTTTAATGTTTCTAAATCATCCTTTTTAAAATTAAATAATGCATTACCAACAACTTGCCTTAGAACAATCCAATATCTTTTAACTGCATCAACCCTTCTCTTTGCATAAGAATCATTATCTAAAACTACATCTTCACCAAGTTGAACTGCACCTGTTCTTGCAACCTTTTCTAAATCATCCAATTCTTTTAATGGAAATGCAAATGAGAAAGCTGTAAAATATTGTGCAATATTCCATGTTTCTGAATCAGGGTTTCCAGAAGGAACATCCCCTTCTTTTAATCCAACTTTTTTAAATGCCATTTATTTTCTCACCATTTTATATTATTAAAATAGTGTGTTTTTATTTAAATGTTTCCAATACAAACTTATTTAAACTTTGTATGCATTAGGTATGCATTAATAAAATGGTGAAATTATCTGCACAACTTCCACAGGCAAGATTAACAAGAACTCAAAGGGTGATTGGTAAAAGACAAACTCAATTAGAAACAGCAAGAAGGAAGAAAGAATTTGAAGAATTAAGGGAAAGAGCAGAGCAAATTCAACAAACAAAGTTTTCTAATTTGAAGAATTTAAATGAATATGAGAAACAATACCAAACACTATCTTCTGAAATGAAACAATTTTTTACAACACCTCAACAAATGAGGATTGAACAAACAGCAAGGATTCAAAGTAATATTCCAAAAGTTCAAGAAAGAATAAAATATGCACAACAACAAAACCAAAAGAATGAAACTGATTTTATTAAAGAGATGAATGAAGCAAGGCAAATAGATGATTCTAAAAGTAGGAAATCAGAAAAAAGAAGTGTAAGTAATGAATACAAAGAAGAAAGAAAATATTGGAGGGCTTATCTTTCTGGATTAAATGAAGGGTTAGGAAAACTAAAAGGTGGTCAAGATTTAAGTTATAATTCTATTGAAGATTTTGCAGATGATAAAGGAGATTTTGAAGAAGGACAAGAGAAGGCAGAGAATAGACAAGAAGATAGAAGTAGAAAGGCATTTACAAAATTATTAGAAACTTCTCCTTATAAAAGGGCTATCCAAAAACATGAAACAGAATTTAGAGGTAAAACTGATTGGAGTAATGATGCAAGTTGGAGAGCAGTTGCTAAGGGAGAATATGTTAGACAATTTGGAGGAGTAGTTGCACAACAAATTGCATCAGGAAAAGAAGGAAGAATTAGTGAAGTGTATAAGGGAATTGTTGGAGATACTGCATTTAAAGAAGTTAGCGAATCTATTAAAGCATGGAAGGAAGAACAACCAGATACTTCTTTAGCTTTAGAATATACTGCACCCAAACCTCCACCAACACCAACAGTTATTGATGTCTATAAAGAACCAACAAAATCCTATATAGGTTCATTTGCCGAAAGAATTGGCACAGGGAGGGGAGTAGTCCAGAGTGGAAGTGATTGGTTAAAAAGAACATTAGGGCTTGATAAGGATGAAGTAGAACCAAGACCTTTTAGTCCTAAATATGAAACAGTTTACACTCAACCACTTGATATTGATGATGCAGAAATTGTTGGAATACCTAAACAAACAGAAGAAACAAAACTTTACACAGGAGAAAAAGCAAAGTTTGATATAGAATCTGATAAACTTTCAGAAGAAATATTTGCAGATTATGAATCACAAATAGATGCATTAGGAGAAGGAGAATTAAAACAAGAAAAGATTGATGAAATTAAGTTAGCAAAGCAAGAAGATTTTAATAAAGAAATGGGATTATTGGTTAAAGGATTTGAAACAGATTATTCTTCTAAAGAACAGAAAAGAAAAGATGATGCATTTATTAAAAAATGGGGTGGAGGAGGAACACTTAGTAGAGGTTTGGGATTTATAGCTTCATCTTATTTTAAACAAAAAGAAAAAGATGCTTCAAGAAAAGGAACTGCACCATATTTATTTGGTGGAAAAGATAGTATTTATGCAAGAGGGCAACAGAGATATGAACTTTATAGACAATATAAACTTCCAAAATGGTTAGCAAGTGAAGTTACAGATACCCAAGAAATTTCAGAAGGAATAATTCAAGGAACTTATAAAGCTGTTTATGAAAATCCAAGAACATTTTTAATTAAAATTGGTGCATGGGCAAGTATTACTGGAACTGCAATTGTTGTTGGAAGTTATGTTCCACTTGTTAGTTCATTAGCAACTAAACCTGCTGTAACATGGGCAACAAGAGGATTAACGGCATTGTATGGGGGAAGTATAGCAGTTAGAATTGCAACAACTACTGGAACTTATGAAAGGGGTTTGAAAGCAGGACAAATAATTGGGGAAGAACTTTTGCCATTAGGTTATGGGGGAATAGTTGGAAAGGCAGTTGGAACTAAAACTGTTGGAGTTCTTGATGATATAGTTACACTTAGAAAAAAACCAAAATGGATTTCTCCATATAAAAGAGTTAGATTCAAGGTTTTAACTGGTGAGGAAAAATTCCCAACAGCACCGACTAAACAACACTTAAAAGAATTTAGAAAACAAACCTTTTCTTTATTACCTGATGAAAAAAAACTTTTAAAACCATTACACTTAGGGGTTCATGCAACACCAAGTGGAAGATTCCCAGATATTTTTAGAGTAAGTGCAGGAACATCAGAACTTCCTTTTCAATATTTTGGTTCAGAAGCAAGTTTACATTTTGCATTAGGAAAAGGAAGTTCATCTTCATTATATGGTGGTTCAATATTTGGTGCAAAAGCACCAAGACCTTTTGTGGAAATAGTTAGAGCAAGGAGAATTACAGCAATTCCAAAAAGTTACAAACCAAAATTGACTAAACAACAAGTGATTGACCATTTAAAATTAACTGCACCTGATTATCCTTTAACATACATAACCAGAGCAAAAGGAAGTTATTATAGAGAAACAGCATATTTAATTGAGAGAGGAAGAACAGCAGAATTAATTGCACCATTAAGGAAATCTGAAATTGAATCAGGGTTGGTTTATGATACGGTTACTCAAAAATTAAATCTAAAACCTTATTACACAAGGGTTGCTAAACCTGATTTCTATAAAGCATTAGACAAGATTACAAGAAAGGGAATGACAGAATATGTTAGTAAGGTTAAGGTAGTTGAATTGAAAGATATTTTAAAACCTAAAATGTTACTTGAAAAATCATGGTCAAGAGTTGTTCCAAGAATTAATGCACAAGGAGATATAGTTTTTGGAAGAAAGATTGGACAATTCAAACCAATGAAGAAGGGAAGGTTAGTTCCTATTGAAAGATACCAAGCAATACCTGATAGTATGTTAATCTCTGAAATGAAAGTTGTAGAAGTTAAGGATTTATTAAAAGATATGAATATTTTAAAGTGGAATAAGAAAGCACAACTCGGAGGAGTTATCCAAAGGAATAAAAGAAGGGTAGGAGTTAAGAGTATTAATTTAGAGAATAAAAGGTTAAAGACAAAAATAAAAGAATTAATTGATATGCCAACAGAATATTCTTCAAGTGGGGGATTAAAAGGAAGTTCAATAACTTATGGAGAACAGTATGGTGCTATGTTACTTTCACTTCCTAAAAGTTCAAGGAAATCTATTAAGACAAGTTTTAAGAGTTCACATTCCCCTTCAAGTTCTTCACTTAAATCCTCAATTAAATCTTTACTTTATGGAAGTTCTGTTGGTTCAAGTAGTAAATCTGTGAGTTCAAGTATGTCAAGTATATCAAGGGCAATTAGTTCTTCATTATCAGCTTCATCAAGTTGGGGTTCAGGTTCTCCTTCTGCTTCTTTTAGTGGGAGTTACTCACCAAATATTTCAACAACAAAAACTCCTGCACCACCTTTAATATTATTTGGGAAAAAGAAACCAAAAAAGAAAAGTAGAAAGAAGAAAGGAATCTATGAAGAACTTTATATTCCAGATTTCACAGCAAGGGCATTAGGATTAGGTGCAGTTAGTATTAGTGAAGCACAAGCAAGAAAACAATTGAAGAAGTTAATAACTGGATTAGAAATTAGAAGGGCAGTTAAAGTTAGGAGAAGGAGGTAAATATGGGAAAATATAGTCCAAAAACAACACCAATAAATGAAATTGTAATTGCAAAAGAAATTCAGAATCTTAAAAGATTTGATATGTTTGATACTCAATTGCAAAAGAAGTTAATGAGAATGAATGTTGCAGATTTACATGAACTAAGTAGAGTTGAAAAAGCTAAGGCACAAATTAATCTAAAGAAATTAGGTTATAAGAAATTACCTGAATATAATATTCCTTCAATGGTAGATTTTAGTAAAAAATTAGAATCAATGAGGAGAAGGAGGTGATTAAGATGAAAAGAAAAATAAGAATAAATGCATTTGAATATCAAGACAAGATTGATAACCAGATAAAGAAATTCCTTAAATCTAATGGAATAACTGTTTATGGTGCAAGAAGTATTAATGCACAAACAGGAATAATAAATAGACCAACACAAGATTGGGATGCTTATTCAAAAACCCCAGAGAAAACTTCAAAGAATCTTCAAAGAGAATTAGATAAGATTGTTAAAGGAAATTTCTTTTATCACAAACCTGCTATGCATAAAGGAACTTGGAAAGTTAGAAATGTTGGAGATGATTTAATCAAAGATACACCTGATGATGTAGACATTGCTGATTTCTCAACACCTGAAAGAAAATATCCAACTGTTAAAGTTAATGGAATGAGATATAGAACTTTAAAGGAAGAAATTAAAGCTAAGAAAAGGGCAGTTGCTGACCCTGAATTTAAGTTCAGGCATGAGAAAGACCAAGCTGATTTGGATAGGATAAAAGCAAACATTAAAATTAAACAGTTGATTAGTTAGAATGGAGGTTCAAAATGGTAGAATTAAATAATATAGATGACCACTTGTTATATCTTGAAGGATTACAAGGCAGACATTTGGGAATGATAGATGAAATAGCACTTCAAGACCAAAATATTGTTATCAAACAACAAGTTAGAAATTTTGAAGTGATACCTACACTTAGTTTTATTCCTGAATAGAAACATATATAAAATATTGTGTATGTTTATTTAAATAAAGAGATGAAAATATGCCTGTAAAATTAACACCTAATGATATTGAAGATTTAAAACGACAAGGTTTTAGTGAACAAGAGATAGCAAAAGCTGTGGGTGAATTAGAAACAGAAGAAAGACAAGGAGTTCCTCAACAAGCACAAAGACCCCAACAAAGCAATGTTGCACAATCTTCTTTTAATTCTAAAGTTAGTGATGATGTTGCAAGGGTTCAATTAGAACTTGATGATATTTTAGCAAAGGCAGAACATACTTTAAGAGGAGATATAGTTAAGTTTGAAAATGGAAGTGTTATCTGGACACCTAATCCTTTACCAAAAGATAATACCTTAAATGATTTTGGGGTTCAATTAATTATGAAGATTCTTTCAATGTATATTAACAGAAATACTATTCTTTCAGATTATACAGAAGAAGAAGTTAGATATAAAACATTAGATATTGGAAAGGAAATGAATAATTTAATCTTTATGAAGTATGAAGAAATGGGGATTGATGATGAACAGAAAAGAAAGGAGTATCCTATTATCATAAGGCAAATGACAGATATAATCCATAGTGCTTATGCGAGAGCAAAAGATGGAAGGGAAAGAGAATCTTATAGAAAAATGATTAGTGTTCAGCAATCTAATCAAAATGGTATGGGAATGATGGCAGGTATACCTCAACAACAAAAGACCAGAGGAATTTTGAATCCCATGAGGTATCTAAATTCAGCTAAAGTATAAAAATTATTCAAATGATAAGTAAAAAAATATTAGTGGTGATTGTAGGTTTATTTTTAGTAGGTTTAGTTAGTGCTGATTTTGGATATAATAGTTTGGGAGTTCCACAACTTCCATCAGAATTTAATTATTCTAATGTAAATGTAAATCATTCTCTAACTTCTGATTATGCAACAGCATCAGGTTATGCAACCAATGCAGGAACTGCAGACTTCTGGGATTTATTAGATACTCCTGCGGATATATTCACAGGAGATTTAACAGATGATAATACTTATGTTGAAGTTGCAGGAGATACTATGGCAGGAGATTTAAATCTGGGAACTAATGATATTAATAATATTAATAATGTAAATATTCTTAATGATTTAGATGTCGGAGATAATGTAGAAATTCATGGTTCAACTTGGATTGATGAAATATTAAATGTGACTGGAATTACTTATCTTTATAATAATTTATTTGTAGATGGAAATATAACAACTGGCTATATTAATGGATTTAATTTAACATTACAAAATAATAGTTGGAGTTCAGACAGATTTTATAATTGGACTGCAGGTGCAGGTGCATTAGATAATTTTGCTACAAGTGGTTCTGGATTATTTGGAGGAACATTAGGAGTTTTAGGAAGTTCAATAGGATTAGTTAATGATACAGACCCTTTAATTTTAGTAACTGATACAACTAATACAGTTTCAACTGGATTTGGTTCACAAGATACTTTAGGACTTATGGGAACAACAACAAATCATCCATTTTATTTTGTTACAGGTTCAGTAATAAGTGCATCAATAGATACAAGTCAAAACTGGGATTTTCAAAATCATAATATAACAAATATAGATAGAGTAGAAACAAATCAGGTTAATGCTAATGGTGGAGATTTATTTATGGGTTCTGCAAGTGCTTACATAAATATAACTTCAACAGGAAATATAATTATGAAAGTAACTTAAAATGAAAAATGAAACTATATACAATCCTAATCTTTTTATTTCTCGGAACAGCACTTATAGTTGCAACCACAATAGTTACTCAACCAGTTAGAGACACTCCTTTCTCTTTAATTAAAAACCATTGGGATGTTACTTCTATTACAGGATTAGAGGCAGAACAGTTTGATGTTATAATTGTTAATCCAAGAGATAGGAAAACAGATATTTACTTTTTATTAAAGGAAGGTGTTGATGAAAATACTTTTGATAAAAAACCTAAAAACATTAAATTAAAAGATGGGAAAGACAAGGTAAAGATTAAGTTCAAGAAGAATTTATATGAAGGAAGAAGTGGTTATAGAATTAAATTAAAGTTAGAAGAAAATTCAGACATCTGGAATTACTTTAAGTTTGGAGAGAACAGTATTGTTTTAGAATATAATACTTTTGAAAACGGATTGATATATAATCATGAATTTGGGAATATAACATTTAAAGTTTATGCACCCAATCATACATTAGGAACTGTTATAACAGAATGGGATGGAGAGAGATACAAGATGATTGCAAATCATACAGGAGTTTCAACTGATACTTTGAGAAGATATAATTATACAATTAATTCAACTTCTCCAATCATTTATGTTCCAATACTCCATGCAAGAAATGAATATATTTATGAGGTTAATGGAACAAATTTTACAGGAGAATATGATTATACTCAACCAACATTTGTAATTTATGATGAAACACAAGTAAACCAACCAAATGGAATAAATACAATTCCTTTGGACTTTGATGATATTTGTAAGGAAAGATATTCAGATTGTGTAGTAACTTATAACAATTCTTTTGCTAACATAGAATTTACAAGTTACTCAATGATAGACCCATATTTAGGGACAAATGTGAGTGCTTGTGGGATTTATCAAACTCCAAATACTTATTATCAATTAAATCAAAGTATAAGTTATTCAACTACAAGTGCTTGTATTATTATAGCAGGAACTAATATTACTTTTGATGGTAATGGATTTTTCATTAGACAGGAAGGTTCTGGAAGATTACCTCAATTAATAATTGCTATTGGAACAAATTTAAAAGTATTTGACCATAATTTATCTTATAGAGAAGATGTATTAGTTAATACAAATTCTATGCCACTTTATGTTATAAATACTTATCATTCAGTATTTAGTAATATTACAACACATGGACAAACAAGATATGGAGTAAATATTCAGAACTCATGTAATAATACTTTTAATGATTATTTTGTTAATGGAGGATATAGAGGGATTAATATTCAGGTTGGTTCAGACAATAATACTTTTAATAATTTTAATATGAT